>Ga0065711_1027879_pt1 | contig 45286 bp, 21 predicted proteins | sample Hoacrofraction12_FD_59098 | JGI IMG/M metagenome (GOLD analysis project Ga0065711, IMG submission 59098) | Hoatzin crop microbial communities from Cojedes, Venezuela - Epithelial fraction 12 v2 (version 2) | ecosystem: Host-associated > Birds > Digestive system > Esophagus > Crop | place... | reverse complement strand
TAAAGGGATTATTCAGGAGTCCCTTGTTTTGCAACCATCTGAATTATTCACAAAGATCCAAGACTTGTTTCGACCACCTGAAGTGATAACATCCCCCACATGTTACATTTGTTACATTTACAGTTATCAGGAACATAAATCTGACAGCACTGCATGATGACATTATTTTTAATATGTAAAAGAAAGTTTAGTCTATATGCTAGATTTGAAAGAAATGTTTTGTTAAATAAGTTGCATAAAAAGTAAACAAGACAGAGTTAAACAGGGCATAGAAAATCCACTTTCTGACTGTCCAAAGAATGAAATTAAACATTTATTACCTTACAGATACTGACCTGAAGTGTTACTTTTAAAATGTCTTTACTGCAAAATTAAATTAGAATGGGACAGATTCTTAAGGACAGTCCTAGCAAAAAACAGAAAATCCAGTCTTATAAATATATAGTTGAAAAGAACTTTTAGAGATATTTTATGCTTTTCCTTTCAGAAAATACAATCTTACGTGTATCTCCTATATACAAATAGAGAGATTTTTAAGAACAGTTTAGCTACTGGCATACATGCAGACATACTCTAACATGTGCACAGAGTGAGTATTAAGATGTTTTACGAGGACATAACCTGAGTAGTCTTCTCTACCCTCACAGTTAGAAGGTTAAGCTTCATATGTACCCTGTTTTTATTATGCAGATTAGGTCAATTTCCCTTTGTTTTCTACAAAAAGAATGGAAACATTGTCAATGTCCTCATTATAAACCTCTTTTCACTAGAATGGTAAAGAGATAAGAAAGACAAAGCTTCTATGGCAAGGTAATCTCTTTTTAGACTGACATAGCTGGAAAAAAAAAAATCTTTGGGGAACGCTTTCTTTGTCCGGTCTGAGGAGAAGCAGAAATATCTAGACCTAGTAGAGAATGGACAGACATGTTCCTGTTACTGCCTTCAGAAATTTATACTTTATCTAGTATTTTCTTTAAATGTGGTAGCAAAACTTTATGGAGTACTTTGATCCAGTCACACCAACACTGAGGAAAGCTGAATAAATAGGAATTATCTCCCATGTCTTTGCATTTACCTCTGTTCTTAGCATGTTCTGACATCTTTTGCAACAGCAGCACATTGACAACTTATTCAGTTTATATTTCAATATTTGTCTCTGTAGTGTTTTCACCTACTCAGATGCTGACTCACAGTGTTACTTCTAATTTCTTATCTGGCAGTCTGAACTCACCTTCACTGTCATATTTTCCAAGTAACCTAAGTCATTCAGGGTTGTGATCTTATTCTTCAACAGGCTTTCACATTCTCCCAGCTTACAAACACCTGCAGATTTTATAAGTGTATAGGAATGCATGCTGTATCTTTCACAGCTGTAATTAAAAATATTGACCAGAATGAAATCAACATCATAGACATACCTGATCTATCCTGTGCAATCACTTATAACTATATAGAGCAGGCTTTTTCAATTATATATTTTATGGTGATTTCATCTTTATCTGCAACTCCTAACAAGATCTTGTAAGTAGTCCATTCAATTTCTAGAGAGCTTCTTGTTTGTTTGTTTATTTGCTTCCCCAGTGCTTTCCACTAAATCATGAGGACAGTGTTTAGTAATATATGAAATGTTTTCTTGGATCACAAAGGTCTACAGAGTAAAAAATTTGTCGATCACTGATCTAAGCCACCGGTGGCCAATGTGGGATTCATATACAAGATGCATTCTGATATAGCTCTTCTTAGAGTCCTTTCCCGTGAATCCCTCTGTTCAGGGACACAGACAGATGACCCTGGCCTGAGGTTAAACTGACTAAAAAGATCAGGAGAAACCACTTGACACCACAAAAGTAGTTGCTGAATATAACAAATAACAAAGCGAGAAGTTGGCAGAAGTTGCAGGCAGGGCCACGAGGAATCTAATTATACAGATGGTTAAGGCAGGGGGGTGGGGGTGGAGGAATTTCACAGGTGACTAAAGGGCAATACCGGTGACATTTCAGGGTGTGGAGTCTTTCTTACAAGGCCAGAATTACCCTCAAGGGTAGCCTTACCCTTGAGGAAATGCACAACATATTCCTGTGGTACATGGCTGCAAATAAACTTAAACTAGAGTTTCCATTGACAAAAAAGACAAGGACTCATACCTCAATGATGTTGTCGATTTCGGTCATCTGCACATCACAGTAATCAGTGGAGGTACAGAGGACTGTATGACAGTACTCATTTTGCTGTAGACAAATGGTTATTTAACAGCAGGACTGGGATTGTATGAGTCAAGCTGTGGCAAAGCTGAATACAGTGTCAAAATTGAGCTTAAGCATTTAGGGGTTGTCCTTCCCAAAATTTGGCAAAGGTTACCTCCAATGGCTCCAGCAATACATTCTCTGTGTGGTTTGAACACTCTGTGCAGGTTAAGCAAGACACAATCTACCATGGAAGTGCTATCTCGACAGTAATGGCTGATGTGTAGTGTGGGAAAGTGGCATTTCAGTTCCAGTGCTCCTCAGACAGTGCTAATGGAACTGGAATGCACAGAGGACAAACATCTGAGCTCATTTTCTATGCTTGATGCATTTCACCTTGATTGTATTCCAACACTGCAGTGATGCACATTAACAGATTTTCAATTTTACAGCAAAACTCTACAGCAGTATGGAATGTTATGCCACTTACCTGCCTGCTACTGTAGACTATACAAATGAGCAAAGGAACGCTCTTGAATTTAATCTTATTTTAATTATTCATAAGATATTTGACTTAACTCTTAAGACTGTAATAAGCATAAAAATGTTAAATTTCACAAGTACCCTACATTTATTTTATACATGGATAACTAACTAGTACACTGCGGCTGGTTTGGGATTTTTTTGTTTGTTTGTGTTTTTTTCACTAGGGGAAATAACTGGAGTAAGGAAGATGTACCCTTGGTGGAAGAGGATCAAGTAAGGGAATATTTAAGCAAACTAGACATATGTCAGGCCATGACAGGATGCACCCATGAGTGCTGAGGCAGCTGGCAGATGTCACTGCAAGGCCACTCTTGATAATCTTTGATCATTCATGGCAACTGGGAGAAGTGTCTGAAGCAGGCCAGGTTGGATGCAGCTTTGAGCAACCTGATCTACTGGAATGTGTCCCTGACCATGATGGGGGGGCTGGAACTAGATGATCTTTAAGGTCCCTTCCAACCCAAACTGTTCTATAATTCTATGATTCTATGATTCTATGATTCTGTGACAAGACTGGAGGAAAGTAAATGTCACTCCTATCTTCAAGAAGGAGGATGCAGGGAACTACAGGCCAGCCAGACTCACCTTGAACCCTGGGAAGACTGTGGAGCAGCTAATCGCAGAAACCATTTCCAGGCACATGAAAGACAAGAAATTCATCAGGAGTATGCAGCATAGCCTCCTGAAGGGGAAGCCATGCTTGACCAACTTGATAAACTTCTACAATGAAATGACTGGCCTGGTAGATGAGGGGAGAGCAGTGAATATAGTCTACCTGGACTTCAGTAAGGCCTTTGACACTGTCTCCCAAAAGATCCTCATAGACAAGCTGTTGACGTATATGCTGGATGAGGAGACAGTGAGGTGGATTGAAAACTGGCTAAATGGCCAGGCCTAGGGAGTGGTGGTCAGTGAAACAAAGTCTAGTGGGTGGCCAGTAACTAGTTGTGTACCTCAGGGGTCAAAATTGGGTCCAGTCTTCTTAACATAAATTAATTACTGAAAAAAATCTAAATTGTTCATTAATAACTCAGATCCATGCCCTGAAGAAATAAAATTCTGATATTTACAACATTTGGTGTGTAGTTTAAGCACTTTCCCATATAATTTTTAGCACATTTACAAGAAAGATGACATTCTGTTTGCCTGAATCACTGGGGTATTTCTTCATATACCTCAACAGCTTTTCTATCAAACAAAGCATATAACTGAGCCATCAATGAAAGACTTTAATCTCATTCAATCACTAGAGACTCCAAAAAGTTTCAAGATTCTTGATGATTTTCAGACATAGAATACTGCACAGACTATAAAACATATACATAAAGTAGGCGTCTTTAAGTTACTACATTTCTGACTTTTGGTCACTGAGTACCTGTCACTATTTCCATTTTTTTAAAAAACTTTTTTCTTCCTCAGATGCTTAGGTGTCTTGACAGTCTCTACATTTTCTTTTTTTTTCAATTATTTGCACCAGAAATAAGGATCTTCATTCATTTATATAACAAATGTGTCTGTAGCACTATTTTCCTACTACCAATGTATCCTGGTATACGACTTGTTCTCTGCTAATAGTCCCAAATAGTTCTGGTCTTCCATACACCTTCTATTATACTCCAGTCCTATATCTGACTCAGATATCCTTATGCATCTCAAATGGTGCAAGTGGCCTGTATTTGGCCCACTGAATGAAGCCCAAAGCATAACTTCGTTTCTTTTGCTGAATTATTTAATTCTTAGAAAATTTTGGATAGACAGGACCCTATGTTTAAGATTCAATGGCCAAAAAAAGTTAGTATTTCTGTCTGAGGATGTCTCATCACCAATTTCAGTTCTAATTTCAAGATATTTCCCAAGTAGAATTCAAGCTGGCCTCTGGGAAATTAAGTCTCTTTATCAATAACTTTGCCTCACAATTCAGGATTCCAATTCAACAAAAGCAGTTGAAAGAAGTGGCATTCAATTTCTTCAATTAACAATATTTTTTTTTTAGTTTGCTCAGCTGAATGCAATTGTAGCACAAGTCCTTGTCTGACAAGACGACATGTAATACTTTGTAGTTCCATTATAATCTTACTATTTTCTTCTTGTCTGTTAGTTTTGAAAATTTAGGACCAATGTCATCAATCTTCTCCATGATCTTTTGAAAAACATTCCCCACTTTGTGGAAACATGAAGAATATTGATATTGTCTGGACTTATGATAAACCCTTTTCCAATTAAGGAATCCAGAATAAATGAAAATATCTTCTCTTAAACATCTCGTATTTCAATTTGTACAGAAGGCTGTAAATAGGCGAATTAAAGTATGTTGTCACTGTCCATAATGAGGCCATTAGAAAAATCAAACTGAGTGTAAACAAGGTCAACCTGTTTCCCAGACTATTGCACAAGACTTAAGATATCATTCCTGAGAGCTATTGATATTAAAGGAAGTCATATCTTAGTTTCTGTTGTAGAAAATGAAAAAGAAAACTGAACAATACAAAGGAAAGATAATTCAGCACTTGCTATATTACACTTCTTTTCTGAAGTGACCATTCTTTATTTGATTTCAACACTTTGATAGACAGTCATATTATTGTTTTGTATTATTTATTTGATCACTGCTTTCTTAAGAGGAAAGGCATAGGATTAAACAAAGAGTGATAAGACCTCAGATAAACACAGAAATCCAGGGGAAATGGGGGCAGGTGGGTCACATTGTCACTTGTGTGAGCGTCCAATAAGGATCTAGCCTTACATCCTTTATTAGCATTTATATTTTAGATGCCAGCTGAAAAAAGCCCTCCTAAATTATCTTTGTTTCCTGTATAACGTGTAGAAGTACCTTCCATCCAGTCGGCCAGATAGTCTTTGCTGACCTTTGAAGTCTGTGCTAGCTACGTAGGAAACTCATGTATCTATTTTAGGGGCCCTAGCTTGCTTAGACTTAGTCTCAAGCCAGCTCTTTTTCTTAGAGCAATTCAAAATGTGACAGAGAGGAAAAACTTGCTCCTGATGGCATGGGATCCACCCAAAGGTGCTGAAGGAGCTGGCAGATGTGCTCACCAAGCCACTTTCCATTATCTATCAGAAGTCTAGGCTAAATGGGGAGGTCCCAGGTGACTGGAATTTAGCTAATGTGACACCCATCTAGAAGAAGGGCTAGAAGGAGGATCCTGGGAACTACAGGCCTATCAACCTGACCTCAGTGCCAAGGAAGGTTATGGAGTAGATCATCTTGAGTGCCATCACCTGGCATGCACAGGACAACCAGGTGATCAGATGCAGTCAGCAGGGGTTTATGAAAGAAAAGTCCCGCTGACTAACCTGATCTCTTGTTATGACAAGGTGACCCGCTTAGTGGATGAGGGAAAGGCTGTGGATGTTGTCTACTTAGACTTTAGCAAAGCCTTTGACACTGTTTCCCACAGCATCCTCCTGGAGAAACTAGTTGTGCATAGCTTGGATGGATGTACACTTTGCTGGGTAAAGAACTGGCTGGGTGGCTGGGCCCAACGAGTGATGGTGAATGGAGTTAAATCCATCTGGCAGCCAGTCACGAGTGGTGTTCCCCAGGGCTCAGCATTGGGTCCAGTTCTGTTCAACATCTCTATCAACAATCTGGACAAGGGAGTCGAGTCCACACTCAGTAAGTTTTCAGATGACACCCAGTTGGACAGGCATGTTAATCTGCTTGAGGGTACATTCAATAACAACTGTACAGTAAATGTCTCCGGCAAAAACATTGTTTCTATTACTCTGCACTTGTGCAAAGATAGAACTAAAATACAGATCTTCTTCCTATCTTTGGGCCAAAACAACTGCTGTAACATAAGGTACGTTGGCTACATTACTTTGCAGCAATATAATTTTATTTTTAGTACATGAAATCTCAGCATTGCAATGATTATATTTTGGTCCACAGTCAATATGCCATGAGAAACGCAACATAAATCTTAGTGCTGAATGCCCTGGTAATTTCTTGTTTCATCAACTAAATACTGCAGAACTGTGGGAATCAAGGCTTCTAGGACTTGAAATTATTTTGATGGTATTTTAAACTTCATACTTACACAAAAAAATGAAAAAATAACCTTTCTTAAAATGAAACAATCTTGTGAAAAAGAATGACAGTAACACGCATTAAAAGCTATTATCTATGTATTTCCTTTGATTGGTGAAGTGCAATATTAACAAGGGTGGTCCCTTTCATGTGTTACTTCATCATTAATAGCTGAATTAAAATTTGCCTTATTCATTTTCCTCTTTTCAGAAACACAGTGAGTTTAACTAGTTATGGACATTTTTCACTAGAGCATTTATTGTTTGATGAAATGATGTGTTAACCCATAAGAAGTGATTTATATAATACATTAAATCTGACACGATTAGCCAATGAAGAATAGCTTCATTAGTTATCTTGGTTTAGTTGTACATAAGTGAAATAATTCCTTGCAGATGTACATTGGCATAAGAAACTTGTTTTTCATTTCTCACCAAAGGCAAAATCATTCGTGATGGTGGCTGGACGCACAAGAGAGAAAGAGGGGAAGCAGAGGACACAGCAAGCCTGTCTGGGCACCTTAGTTTGATGTATTGGCTGTGTCCAAACTAAGAAACAGGCATTTTCATGTTTCACAGTCCTTACCCCCTCATGCGAGGCAGAATCTCTCTCAGAGTGCACTCCAGATGCATTCCTGTATACAAACAAACACAGATTTCCTTTCAGAAGAAAGAGTTCATAAGGAAGGACCGAGCTTATCAAGACCTGAGAGCTGGAAATTGCTTTCTGATCATTCAGTTCACACATTCCTACAGAATGCGTAGGAATGGTCCAAAATTGCAGTGAAATTGTTTCTCCTCATAACATGCCGATAGGATGAGGCTTAAACAATTTGTTTTGCATACTTAGGGAAAAAATAGGCTCTAGTGCATGATGGATGAAAAAGTGAAAATTAGATTCCTGCTCTGAATCACGTGCTAGAGGACCTGGTTTGACATGATTCAGGGCAGAAGCCTATATCAAGGTACTCAAAACTGCTCCCTGCAGCAGGGTCTCCCTCATCATCAACTGCAGAAGAAGCCTAAAGGTATTTGGTTCCCCAGGCTAAAAGTGAGCATTTGTGAATACCAAGCCCTATCATTCTGTTACTGATATTTGACTGGAGTTTCAGTGTAAAGGTAAAATTTTAATGATGAATGGTCCGTACTGTCCTACATTTGATACTATGGAAATTTGTTGTCAAGGAGTCAAGTTCAGGAGGGAAAAAAACCAACAACAACTAAATGCTTTCTAAAAAGAATAAAGAGTACCAGAAAAGGAGTTTGCTGGTTTATTACTTCCTGCATGTTCAGTGCCTAAACTTTTGAGATCCTGCCTATTCTTTGAAACATATCCACCTAAGACTGCTAGGTCTTCATGATGCAAACAAACCTGACAACACAGAAACACTGTGCGTGTTCTGTATGTGAGAATGCACTGTCTTTACGTGACATGATGTACATCTATTTCTTTTTTTTCCCTGTGGTCTATTTTACCTAGTGTTCTGTTAGAACAACTATCTAATGCTTATTTTACTTTAGGATCCCATCACAGATACAAGCATCCACTGCTGGGGAGAGGGAGAGAGCAGGGGATGGGAGGGAGGAGACTGAGCTTTTTTTTGTTAACTTGCTTTCTTCAAGCACTTACCACTGTTATGCTTTTATAAGTTACTAGTGTTATGCCATTATAAAGCAGAACAATATGTGATGGTAACTGTGCCATTAAGGTCTCAACATTAATTATTGATCTTTGCCTCAAAAGTATCAGAATGTTGTATTGGAGTTGCAATGAACTGTTCACCTTACAAGCACTCAACTGAACTATGTCATTCAAAGGTGACAAGGTTTAGCACTGCTACTACATTCAGAGCACTCTGAAGACTGCAAGAGAACTGCAAACACAGCCAAACCTGCCTAACAGAAATAGGATATCTGACACAAATAACCTCTCTGTTGGACAGGACATTTTTTAACTGATTCTCAGTTTCTTATTCTTTGTTCTTCTCCTGAGTTCTCTTGCTTCCTGCAAACCATGCTTTTAGTGATAAGGGTCTGGCAGAGGGTTTATCGCTCTTCTTAAGTAAGTGGCGCTGCAGTCTGTTCTGTTGATATGATTCAGTGATGAAAGAGACCTGCAGGTAAACTCCCAGATTTACGAGCCTGTAGCCTTCCCCAGTGGGTGTGTTCTACCACAACTAAATAGTGGTCTCCCTGCTCTGACGCGGGCTAAGTACACACTTATGTGCCTCTTCCTGCTGCAGGGCCACCACCAAAGCCTTTCTCCTTGCTTTTGCAGGAATGTTGAAGTTTCCTTCATTAATTTGAGCTACTGAAGAGTTACAGCCCTGCTGACAAAGAAACTGTATGTTGTGGGTTTTTATCATGTGGTGTCACATCGCAGAGTCATCCCCCTCTATTCCCTGCTATTCATAAGCATAGGCCTTACTTTTAGCATTGGTGACTGACACACGGTAGGACTAGAAAAATACTTTAGGTAGACATCTTTTAAGCACTTGTGACTATACCTAATTTTGCTTAACTCTTTTTCCTCTGTCCCCCTCATTTCTGCCTCTTACAGAAAGCACAGAATATTGATTTCTGTCTGCTGTTAAGTTTGTGCTGACTTTGAGAGAGCATCTTTCCACTTCTGGACATTCTTAAATCTAACAGACTACAGACTGTACTTTTCACATTCACAGAAGTATAGGGTAGAAAGGTCATTTTTCATACAACACTTTTCTTGCTGTAATTGCATTTTGTCTGTCATTTTTCCTCCTGCTGATGGCCATTAAAAGAGGACTGACTGACTGGTGTGGTGATGTTGGTCAAACCTGGCCCTACAGATGACAGCTTGAGCCTGAGCAGGTGACAAATCAGTCCATGGGACTGGCAGATTAATTCTCTTAATGTTAGCATCCTCAAATTACAACTGTTCTGTCTTGAGATGGCTGTTACTGCAGAGTGTGGCAGGTTTTCAGACAAACCACAACAACCCACAGCAGTAGAGAATCTAGTTCTGACAACATACCAGGATGAAAACATCTAGGTTAGACTGAGATGTCCTAAGGGAAACTAAATCACAATACATTAATCTATAAAAGATAATCCTTGTCCGTAAAAGGAATTTCCAACTCTATGTCACCTGTATAACCAAGGTTAAAGGTTCAGATTCTGGTGTGAAGATTTTTCCTTTCAGTATCATCATGATTGCTGAGTAAGGATTAGGTTAATCTTTGTTCCTGAGGCTCTCCAAGAGAGCAAGACATGGACACAGGGAAGGAATGCAAGAACCTTAGAGCCTGAACTTTGTGAGTAAACTATATGAGTATCAGCTATAGATCATGAGCTATCTGAGTCAACTGCATCACAGCAGAACAGACGTACCTCTTAGGTGAGATGACGGTGTTCTGCCAATGTAGCTATACTGGGAAAAAAGTCTATGCATACGAAATCAGAGTGCCTGGCTGATACAAGTTGGCAAAATCTCTAGAATGGATACAGCTATGCCAGCAAACAAGAGGTTTTTCTCAGCTTAGCCTATGACCTGACAAAGGTAATGTGGCTTTATGAGCAAAGCTCTCCTATTGACATTTATAGAGTTTCTCAGCTAAGGAGCCCTGTCAACATGTGCAAACACAGTATATAGCAAGTAAAATCTGATATATAGATATGGGTAGGTTAAACAGCTTACTAACAATCACATAGACAGCACACATGCGGAGAATGGAAAAAAGAAACAGAATTCATTAGACACTGGAAAGGAAACATGGAAGACTAAGGGGGAACTTCCAGCTACTCTAAGACTTGGCCCATATTTAATTTCATGATCTCTGGTATCATCCACAGCACATGTGATTGTACTATGAAGGAAAGTGAGATAAGCTTGCTATTAGTTTCTTTCTAGATTTACTATTGTAACTTTGTGAAATAACATGATGACTTGAATGCAGAGAGATTCACTGAAGTTATTTCAAAATCAAAGGTATTCACTGGCTGCCACACAGAAATGATATCAGAATTCATTTGCAAGGATTTAAATCTCCCATCTGTAAACTGGCAGTTAAATCCAGCTCAAGCTGAAAGCAGCCAACAGCCATCTGATGACTGTTCAATGCACTGTATAAAATTACTTTAATTCAGTGTTGGACAATACCCAAATAAAAATGCACATCTTCCCCAATTCAATGAGTGACATTTTTACTGCTAGTATTAAATCTTGTGTCCCTTTAGACAGCACCACCAGCAACTGGCCTTTTGCCTAGTGAAACTGATAGGCATCAAAGTCTTAACAATTCATCTGTGTCCCCATTAGTCTCTGCAGTTGCAGCTGTACTGAGCATCACTGCATTTATTGGAGCTCTGCGCAAATTTCAGCCTTGCCCACATGGAACATGTTAAGTGGACAAGCATCATTTTGTATTTTAGGTCCAGTCTAACACACCCAGTTCCCAGCCAAATTCCAAGGAAAACAGCTATTCAAACGAGGATGATGCATTCAAAAAGAAGCGTATTTAATTACTGGGCAGTCTGCCACATGTCAAACAAATTTCCACTCCTGTACTTGTTTCCCCACCCTGTGCTCAGAAACTGAGAGTTGTAGTATCGAACCACTGCAACTAACAGAAAATAACCAAATCCAGTGTTTCTACAAGCCTAGAAAAATCCCTGACACTTCCTTAATTTTACCAGTGTTTAGTGCTTAGAATAAATCACAGCGAACATTTCAGAGCTTCTATGTAAAGGACAAAACCAAGTCCTGAATAACATCTCAGCATAAACTTGAACGTGTATCTACCTATGCATTTAGTAGCTTAATTTTTAATAGGCTTGCTGCTTTACGAGACCAAATAATACAGAACAAAGCAAAACAAAACAAAGTAAAATAAATAAAATAAAATAAAATAAAATAAAATAAAATAAAATAAAATAAAATAAAATAAAATACCTACTCCACTACCTTATATCCACTAGTGGGATCTGCAGCAGTATTAACCAGAATAAGTGTCAAAGGTACATTTTTCAATACAGCATATAGGTAAAAACAATGATGCCAACTTCTCTGCCTTTGTAGTGACTGCCATGTATATTCTCCAAAATATAAACCAGAGGGTCGTAAGATCATTTCTCTTAAAAAAATGAAATGTACACACTAATCTAAAAGTCTGTAAAACATAGTGGTCCCAGATACCTCCAAAATGAAAAGATTTATTCTTAAACTAATGCTTTAACCCTCCTATGAAATGTTTCTTAAACTTCTGATCTAGTTTAAAAACAGTCTTCTTCCCACTGGATTTTATCTACTTTCAAGTAAGTGTTACTTGCTATCATCAAGACATATTTCTGTAATGTTTTACTAGAATTTAAAAGGTAAACATTACCTGAAAACCACTATTGTTGTTTTTCTTCTCTAGGAAATAGTAATTTGTAGGCTTCTTTAGATTTTTAATTCTGGAGCCATAGTGGCCTCTGTTGTTGTCGTATGAGAATAGCATGTATCGTGAGTGTAGTAAATAAAACTACCTTTAGACATTTTTCATCTTTGAAAATACATGACAATAGCTCTCGTAAATCGACCCACCACCCTCTATCCAAATGACAGAGAAACTTTTAAAGACATTCCTGTGATAATTACATCCTCATGCATCCATCTAACATCAGATCAGTCACAGACATGCTAATCTTCATTGCCAAGAAATACCAGATTTTGCTTTGAAAATTGCAGAGGATGCAAGGCCCATAAAATTTTCTCAATGTGCAGAGAATATCAGGAAAGTTATAAAAACTAAAAGATGTTTTTTCTTTTTGCTAATCAAATGATTGCCTATGTGAAGACAAAAGATGGATTTACATGCAAATTTAGCCATCAACAAACATTGATTAGATCTTAGCTTCTACTCCAGGTTTTCCCAGTGCTATAAAGACCTCCATTAATAGAAAAATGGACAGTTTTTGTCCAAATACAGATTAACCAAACTTAAAATATACAGCTTAAATCTGCTTTTGAGACTACAATTCTCTGTCCACTGACTGTTCAAGAATCCCAGACAGTTTCTTTAGATGATATATCTAGTTCTTAGATGAATAAAGTTAGGCAAGATATATGTCACCTTAACAGATTAAATATGAGGCCATTTTACAGAAAACCAACATAATGATTACTCCATAAAAATGCCCAAATGCAATTTATGTCAACACTTCATGTACCAGAATGAGTTCTTCACTGTGGAAAAGTTGAATAGTATCTAATTAGTATCAGGTTTTGCCCAACACTATCAGGAGAGAATTAAATGATGCACTGAATTTCAGTTTCATGAAGTAGTGAAGTCTGCTATTAAATATTCTATTGAGAATAGACTAAAACTCAACTCCCTTGTTCCCGTTCCCCTCAGGAAGCATGACTGATCTTCCTAATTCTCACTACTACAAAGTGATTTATATTATTTGTGATTAACATCATATGACAAAATTGTGTCTTTTCCTAATTTTTGAGCCAAAAATAATTCCCATTATTATACTGTTGAACCTATGAAAAAAGAAGCAGTCTTTTGCACAAAAGAATGGGACTAGATGTTTAAGATTTCATATTTTACAACATCAAATATTATCAATATTTGGGGGAATGGATATGAAATAATACAATTAAATAGATCTTATTAATCATATGTAGTAAAGCGTGCATATATTTTTTGATTGACATCTGGAAAAAAATTTAAAAGAAAAAATGTTTATTGGTATTGCAAGCTTTAAAAATGAGTAAAATGGGCTTTTTTCATCAATAGTCAAGGACATGATGAATGAACCTTGGGTAACACGGACATACAACTTGGAAAGGAGACAAGCCCAGCACAAAGTAATCGAAGCTGTTGAGAGATCATTGTTCTCATATTTCAGTGCCTTTGCAGCAAATGGATATGGTACATGCACCGTAAATGGGCAATTTGATTCATGATCTAAGCAGATCACACTGCCAATCTCATATTTCATGTAGCTGCAAAGCTGCCAATTTCATATTAAATTCAGACTGTGAACTTTTCCAGTTGCTACTTCCTTGACATCTCCTCATCACTGAAAAAATAGTAACAATCAGCCAGGCGTAGAAAGAGAACAAAAGAGATATGCATGTATGAGATGCTTCCCTTTGACAGATGTTTGTTCCCTTTCACGTATCAGTGAAATAAAAATTAAAGTAGCATCTAATGGTAAGACTAACTAGAAGACCGAGTGAGAGTATTGCTTTGTATATCTCAAGCTGTATGTTTGCCTCCTATCAGTACTGTGCTACTTACCTTGAAGAAGAATGATATTAGGTAGGTAGTTAGACAATTCAGTAGAAATGGTTAAGTTATTAAACAATCAGCATTACTGAACTAAGCACTGGGGCTGTCTCCTAAAAAGTTTCTTTTCCTTGCCCTTCCAAGAACAGATTTAGTAGATGTGACAGAACCAGAGAACAGTCTAAACTGAAAGGGACCATCTGGTCCAACCTTTTGTGGGGAAGGGAACCTAGATGAGATTACCTAGCACCCTGTCCAATTGCATCTTGAAAACCTCCAGCAATGGGGACTCTACCACATCCCTGGGGAAGTTGTTCCATTGAATGATTATTTTCACTGTAAAAAATTCCTTTCTTATTCATAATGAAACCTCTCCTGGTACAACTGGTATCCATTGCCTGTGTCTTCTCATTGTAGCTCCTTGTGAAAAGAGAGTTTCCATCCTCTTTGCAGTTTCCCTTTAAGTTCTGGAATACCGTGATGAGATTCCCACTAAGCCGCCTCTTCTCCAGAGTAAAAAGACCTGATTCCTTCAGTTTTTCGTCACAGGGCAGGTTCTCCAGCCCTTTGATCATTTTTGTGGCCCTCCTTTGGACCCTCTCCGGTCTGTTTGTGTCTTTCCTGAATTGTGGGGACCAAAACTGGACAGACTACTCCAAGTGCAGGTGGACAAGTGCTAAGTAGAGTGGGATGATCTTGTCTCTATCTCTGCTAGTAATGCCCCTGCTGATGCAGCCCAGGATCCGTTTTACTGGCATTGCTGCAGCAGCTCACAGCTGACTCATGTTTGTCTTGTTGTCCACCAGGATCCCCAGATCCCTTTCAACAGGACTGCTCCCCAACTGCACAGATCCCAGCCTCTACTGGGCTGTTTGGTTATGTTACCCCGGGTGCAGGACTTTGCACTTGTCTTTGTTAAACTTCATACTGTTCTTGCTAGACCCCTCTTCTAGATGGTCCAGGTCTCTCTGTAAGATGGCTCTCCCTTCTGTCTTTTCCACCTCACCACCCAGTTTAGTGTTATCAGCAAACTTGGTAAGAGTTCTTTCAATACCATCATCCAGATCATTTATGAAGATGTTGAACAGTGTGGGGCCTAGTATCAATCCCAGGGAGATCCCACTTGGGACAGGTTGCCAGCCTGAGTAAAAACTTTGATCACCAGGAAGTCACCAAGAAATATTACTCTATTACAAACTGAAAATAGGTAGTAAGTGATGAGGAAAATACAAATCTGTAGGTTAGATAGCACACTACAAGATAGTTAACATACAAGAATCTTCATCTTCAAAATGTCTGTAGGGTATGTTTAGCAAATAATATATTTTTTCTGAAGATATAGCACTTTAAGAAGTGCTACAGTAGAGATCGTGTGGTGACCTGATTTTAGATATATACAGGCCTTTATTACTTTTTCTTTTTTTTTTTAGTTTAGTTGAAATAGAACTTATGAAGACAGGATTTAGTAGGAAGACTTTTTTTTTTTTCTGAAATTAGATTCAGAAGCCTGGTGGTGTAATTTTCATTTAAAAGAGTTAAGCAGACTTTTTTTGGTTTTTAATCCATCTTCAGGCTTCTTGTAAGTCTATGTTATTCAACACAAAGCATCTGCACAGCTCTCATTTCCCCAAGGTCTTCATTTGGATCAGGAAGGCAGAGCTAAGTTCAGATGTAACTTTGTGCTTTTGATGTTCAAAGGCTGCTAGAGGTTGCCCATCTTTCTCAGACACTCACAGCATCCTTGGGGTTCTGTTTGCCATTCTAATAGCAGAATTAAGAGAAGACAGATGGTAACAGAAAGCATTAGAACTGGAAGCAGCTGTTATGAAATCTGCTTCAAGAATACAATTGCTTATATAGACTTCTTCAGACAAAGCCAAAAATGGAAAACATATTTTTCACCCTGGCACACCAGCTGGTGTCGCTGCTATAGTCAATGTAATTGTACCGATTAGAAAAACTCGTATTAGCAATTACATCATCAATGACAACATGAAAAAGACCAGAAATGTAAATTAATATAAAAGTCCCACTCATTCTACCATAAAACTTGAAGCAACTGGATTTATGTAAACAAAACATAATGTAGCTATAGAAGAAAGTTTTAGCTTTTAAAATGTTTAAACCCTGAGCATTCTCATTGGTATGCTACCTTGCAGTGTTGCTGGGGGTAGTTGATGAGGGCACAGATTAAATCATTGTGAGGGTGGTGACTGAGAAAATCAGAAAGCGACATTGTCTGTATCAGATAAAGCCACATTTGCAAACCCCTGTCCTAAAGTGATGCAGCTTCTTTTATGTCACATATCAGCATGAATTATGGAGATGTCCCAACATGTAGTAATGCTGCTAGCGACACCCCATGCAGACAAGTACTTCAGCATGCACAGATGTGTTTTAGTCATTATACATACAGTCATAGAACCCTGCCCATAGGTGAGATGTGGCTTGTGGACCACTGGCTGGACCACTCTGATTTACCTGGGCATTACCAAAATGCCTATTCCCTGATCTAATCAGCAATATAAAACGTCATACAGTCAGTTACGTCACAGGCATGACTGAGAACAGAGATTATAGGGGAGAGATTAAGTTGTCTAAACAAAACAGCATCATTTGTGATGTCCCAGCATATCCTACTACTACTCCAGACAAGTGCAGGTCTTCCATCAGTTCTGTGTCATATCCACCAGCACCATGCCATCAGACAGCCAAGAGCAACTAAAATGACAGCAAATTGCTGTTTTCTGGGAACTTAGTGGTAAATAACTTTCCCTTAACTAACCTTGAGTGTCAGGTACTACTAGAAAATCTCTAAGGTTAGCTCTAGTAAACTAAATTTCTCCAGGAAAAGTCCTGGTTATGGATCCTAAAAAGCATGGAATGACCTGTATCCATAACAGTAGCTAACTGTCCTGGCACTCAAAACTAGGGTTGTCACAGTTAAACCACTTGTTGCCTTTGTCCCAACTCTTTGGAAAAGTACTGAGACAGGCTAAAAGCATGCAAGGAGCATTCAGAGCATTTAAGAGTGTAGATGATCATATTTCAGTGCTCAGGACTGATGCTCATTATGTACTTATTTGTGAGCTACTGATCTACTCTATCAGTTTCTAAAGCAGTCAGGTGGGGAGAGTTAAATATCTCTAATGACACTTTCCATAGGTGAAAAGACTAGTGTTTTACTCCCTAGTGACTAGAAAAAGCCTCTAAATCCATGATTCATACAACAAAGGGAGATCATCAGAGATTCAGAGCATCAAAATACCGAAGCGAAATAAATCCAAGCACAGTGCAAGGGTAAGAAGAAGGTGAGAGTGTCTGCTTCGTTATGGTTATCTGAACAAGGACCTTTTCAATGCAAAAAGGGATAATAAGCAAAGAGCAAGCAATAAAGAAGAACTCACAGAAACACAAACCCAGCTGACAAAGGATAACAGAAAATGCCAAAGGCCAAAAATCTCCAATTGCTAATTGATGGGCTGTTAAGAAACTACAGGCATAGCTTTGGAGAGACATGACATGGACTTCATAGCTGAGAAGAGGTGGGAAACAAGAAGAACATGTGGATTTGGAATATTTGTGGGGGTTCTGTGGGACTATGGAAAACTTACAAAAGAAAGTGCAGGGGAAGGGGATCGGGGAGGAACAAGGGGGGGTGTGTGTATTCACTAGCAAACACCAAGCTGCACCAGCTGGTGAGCAGAAGGCCATGGGAGGGTCCTGACAGGGGTATCGGTCAGGCAGAGGGTCCGTCTGCTGGTATTTGAGGGATCCTGTAAACACGGAGTTCCTGTGTGACAAGTGTGCAAGTGCTGTGTGTTGCAGTGAGCACCGAGCTGGACCAGCTGGAGAGCAGGGGACCTGTGGGGCAGGTAAGAGGGCTGCGGACAGGGATATCGGGTGGACAGAGGGGCCATGCCAGTGCTCTGGGGATCCATGAATGTGCATGCGCTTGTGAACCTGGCGACTGTCACGTGCATGCTGTCGCTAGTGAGCTACAGCACTAGTGAGTCCTGAATGTAGGGGCTGTTTAAGGCAGTGCCTTGTCTCTGGTAGCCAGTGTAGCCAGCCTTGTCAGTGTCTCACGTGTGTCTGTGTGCCTGTGTCTCTGGGATATGCACTTATAGTCCCTACTGGGTGAACTGGAAAATGTTTCAGCCCGGGACTGATCCCCTGGGTCTCTGAGCCCCCAGGTCTTCGAGCTTCCAGGCTGGGCTCCAACAGCCAGGCAGGAGGAAAGCTTGGGCTTGGAGCTGCTGGAGGCAGCAGCTGCATATAACATCCCTTAACACACACAGTGCCAAACACCTTTTCTGTGATCTGAAAGAGCTTGAAGCATCTAACTTGCAATGTTGGTTTCCATACCATACAATTGCCAAGAACAAGCTACACAGCCTGTTACTGAGCTGCAAAACCTTTTGGAAACAAACAGTAGAGGGAGTGAGGTGGTTAATTCAGCAGATCGCTTTCTCAGTAAGACTCATTAGACGATGAGAGCTCTTGGCAATTTAAAAGCTTCAGATATTTTTTCCCTTGGATAACTAGTGAAATGAAGGTTGAAGCCAGAACTTGGCAGGTCATCCAAAATACAGTCTCTTCCATACCCTGAGCTAGCTGCAGGGTATGCTCCTGCTCTCAGGGAACTACAGATTCAATCCTAATTCAAGTAAAATATGTACCTATTTGTTTTCATGAAAATACTGTCCTTAATTCAAAAAACACTGCTCTAACCTTTTGCCATACTGTTCCAACGTGTTTACAGACAGTAAACACATCCTACCTAGCCTGCACTGTGCTGATCTAAACAAATTAATTTCTTCTACTCCCCTCTTGTAGGTTGTCTAATCTACTGGGAGATTTGTCAGTCCTGTCTTGAGCTCAGAGGTTCAATTTATCTTTCTTGAACATAATTGGCCAGACAATATCATACCAGTATAGTGGCTTTTTCCTTCTTTACTGTAAATATCTCTCCTGAAACAATTTAGAATTTAATTGCCCATTTTCATGGTTGAATCACAGCAGACCCTCTCAGTTACTAAACTATGAGTCTGGTCTACTCTTACACTCTTATTTTCCCTTGAGGGCTTACTGCACAAATGTTGTTATTAATGTTGAAGTGCACCTCCTCACACTCTATAGTACAACATTTCATCTCAAATCCTTCAAACAGATTTTAAGGTTAACATTTAAAATGGTGTGCAGTGCAGGGTCTGAGTCCTTTGTAGCTGAGAAGGACATTGGATGGGATATCCAACTCCCTGGGAAAACCCTCTAAATATCTTCTAATTATTCATGAGGGAAACAATCCATAACTTCCTGAGGCCCTACTTTTAGGGCTGAGGCTTGGGTAGGTGAAGGTACGTGTTTGTAGACTTGGGTCAGATACATAACCTCCAGACAGGGGAAGGATATCAGAAATACTCAGCTTGGCATTTCTCTTCTTCACAAGCACACTTCACTGTTAGAAGTCAAGATTCAAGTTCTCTCCGGAGGCCAGATAATGTGAGCTAAGCCTTGTTGAGTAACATTTGCAGGTAATCTTTACTGAATCTAAAGCCCCTGAGATTGATTAAAGCAAGAACTATGGTGTCATTATATCTTCAGTAGTCATTAAACTTCAGAGGAGGGGGAGGATGATCGGGGCAGCAACACAGAAGTAGAAAAGCGTTGCATAGTCCTGACAAGGACTAAAGGCTCACAAGATGGGCAAAACAACTCTTATTTTATTTAGCTAGATTAATGAACTAAAGCTTTTGCAGACACTATTTTTGCAGTCAGCCTTAGGCTGAGGTTAGAAGGATGTCAGAACTGGAACCACAGAGCACCATGTAATTGCTGAAGGGAAAAGGTTTTCTTCAGAAATAACTGCACTGTGGTACTAAAAATGTTTGAGATGATTGGCTGAAATTCCTACCATGATACATGAATGTCTCTAGGGCATCCCAATTTTCCTAAGACCACTGACATTATAGCAAAAATGTTAGCATAGCAAACTGGAAGAAAACTCTCCCTAAACATGATGAATTGTTGTTTGCAGGCGATTTTTCAGAAGCTGTTTATCCTCTATCCGTATAATCATATGGCATGGATATAAAACTTTGAAATATAATTTTAGTCTTTATCAACCTACAGTAAATGTTCCACATGGGATATTTTAATTCTCTAGCATAATTTATTACAGAAATATAAACTAAAATAAAATCAAGTTTAATCTGTTCTTCTTTTTACTACACTTGCTTTGGTTGGGGTAATTTAATGACTTTTAATTGCAGTTTAAATGGCCATAATGATATAATTTTCAATATCCAATACATGACTTAGACTATTTGCGACAGAATTTTGAACATTAACACCAGCTGATTAATCTGGTTGACAGTCACCAACTGCTGAGCATATTACAGCATATGACAACAATTCATAAGATTTATGTTGCTCCTCGTGTAGAACAAAACACACATACAATTTTTGTTTTTGATTCAGTGTTTATTTTTCTACTATATATAACGGAAAAAAGAAGACAATATTTTGTGCTGTTAAAATACGCACAAAGAAAGCAACAAATTATAATGTTAAGAATTACAAATACGCATTAGGGATAAAGGAACAAACTCTGGGGGAAAACCAAAATTGAAAAAAAAATCCTCACCACAGTCCATCTCATGTAAAGTTCAGAAAAATTGCTTTTATTCAAATAAGAGAGGTGGCATTTTTCAGCTGCAAGCCAGCCTGTCCAAAATAAACTTCTTTCATATTAACTTTGACTTCAGTGCAGGATTCACAGGGACCTTGTAGGTCTTCTGACCTGTGGGACATTGGAGTTTTTCCAGGTCTGACTTTGGAGAGTTGAACTCCTGACTGCAGGGAGACCAAGCAGTGGTATTGAAGTGATAAATGCCTCAAAATGTCCCCTGCTCTTGGGGAGTGCTTCCAACAGTGTGAGAGTATTATTCATCTCATATAGCCACCACAATTTAACAGCCTCTCTCCCTAGCACATATTTTGAGCTTCCTTAAGAAGGAATTCATAAATCAGTGAACTGAGTTGCTGGGGCACAGAACTGTCTCATTCATTCCTGGGACAGGGGCAGAAGCCTTCAACAGGAAGACCGAGTGGGCAGCTCTGGGCAGTAGCAGCTACACCAGCACAGCCAAGTCTGCATGCAGCTCTAGGCAGAGCCCTTGGTCATGCATAGCACACAACGTTTTGCAACCAAAGGATCCACCTGACTACCAGAAAAGTCTACAGTACATGATCTGAAGCATCATCAGCAATGGTACTTAAGATCATGAGATCTCTGGGAAAAGGGGCCTTGAATCCATACAGGATTCAAGGAACAATCCATACAGGCCTAAGGAACAATTTTCCTTATTTGATGGCCATCCTGTCCTATCTTTGTAGGCTAGCGGTCAGAATGATACTATTTATGGAGAGACCTCTCTATTACTCTTCTAGGAAAATTTCAATATTCTTATATAACTGGGATTTCCTATGAAAAATACTAATATTTCATAAAGTAGGAGTGTTTCGGGTGATACAATCGTCTTCATTTTAGAGTGGAGGAAAAGGTCTTAATAAATATTCATAAACAAACAAGTTGTGAGTAAAAATAGAGCACTGGAAAGAATAGTCTGACGTTTTCTTTTATTTCAAAGTCTTAAGAGCACAAATCAAAGATACAATTTTTTTCAGAATATTTTTGTCAAGGGAAATTTGCTCATTTCTGATGTTAGGAAAAATGTGGTTGTAGTTTAGTTCCAGTTGCTGGTCTCCAGCATCCCCTAACCCAGCTTTATTCTCTTTCAGTCAACCCAAAACCATTTGGTATCATCAATCCATCTGTGGTTCTTTTCAAGGATTAGTCAAACTAAATGTTTTGGGAACCATGTAGCATAGAACTGGAAAAGCATTAATCTATTAACCTCTCTTATTCAAGTCAGGCAGTACTTGAATTCACAGATGCAATGAAACTTTGTATTGAAGTTGATTTTTTTGTAGTATCTCCTAAATGTTTATTTTTAGCTTATCTTGATCAGAAACAATCCTGAGTAACATGTATATTTAATCTCACTTGGTGATGCACCAAGCATGCTAATTAGGACTCTTCCTTGTCTTTCAGAAGGATATTACAAATTTTATGCTATACTATTCCTCCCCTGCACAGTTCCAGACAAATGGGAGGTGCCAAAATGCCATTCACTTCAGCAAAACTTCACATAATAAAAAATGCATAGAAATATTGCAACAGAAAGCCAGTATGCTGGCATCCCAGGAATTAAAATATACATGGTACCGCTTCATTTTCATACTCACAGAGCACCAAAGCAGTGACTGTGGCTTTTAGAATAAACCTAAAATCATTCTGTCTATCCACAATTCATGCCCCAAATAAGCATGATTGAATCATTGTTATGGAATCAAAGAAAAATTTTGCAGCAGATATATGCTGTCCTATCAAGTATATTACAGCTCCAGTTATTTTACAGTCTTGTTTACTTTGTCTTGTTAAATAAAGCAACAAATACCATTATTCATAATGCCTAGAAAGTGTCCCTGTTTTGAAGTAAAAATGCACTTGAAAGCAAAATCTTCTCCGACTGATTTATTTGTCACTACTTTCAAATTAAAATGCAATGACTTTTAACTTCCTATATGCAATCTGTGTGAGTGAAATATACCCCAGACTCGAGGACACTGAAATTTAAGGTGGAGTATTTTTGCAGTGGATGCAGAAACAAAAGAAAAAAAAAATCCCATAGTTATCAAAATAATCTTAAAATCCATTGCTTTGCAGCTCCACACCAGAAGGTAAGTAGAGTTGATGGTGAATTTGAGTGCACAGGTTGAAAATTGAAATCAAACCAAGCATCGGCAGGTAAAGCAATAGGTTTTCCCAGAACATTTTGTAACGGAGAGAAACCACTAGAGGGCAAAATGTCCATTGCTAAAAGCATAAACGAGCCAGGCGCCTGCATATGAAGGAGAAAAGCAATAGAGGGGAAAAATTCCTCAAAATAGCCTTTTTGTTTTTCTTTACTTCACCTCCCCCGAATTAAACAGGAGCTTGTAATCAAAATATCAAATAATAATACAATCATTGTCCCTTAACTTCTGTCTCTGAGAGGAGACCATTAGGTGACATTTCTCATTAGGTCAAATCTATGCTTTGGCTTCTTGTTTCTACAAATAACGACTTTCTGCAGACACTTAGGTGTTCCCAGAACTCAAACTTTTGGGTTTTCCCATATGCAAACAACAGAAACTTGATCTTGCTTAGGCCTATAAATTTACCCAAAGTGTGTAAAAAGATAACTAGGAAGACACAGGGGTGATGCCTTTATTTAGCACCAACTTTCATTTGGGCATCTGTAAGAGTAATACGCATTGCACCTTCTTAAAGATCCATCTGTACAGCTAAGTTGTATTTATGGCCTTTACTGCTTCAGTAACAGAGCTCTTCTCAGTGATAAGTGTGCTTATGCACAAAATCCTTCCAGGAGAAAGCATTCTCAATAACTTCCAAGTGACCTGTTAAAATATGAGACTAAAATCATACAGGCACAAAGCTATTAAAGCTATTGCAAAATACAACTTTTAGGTGTCTTTCTCTCCAGTTGAGTTACAGCCACAAGTTGGGAGGCCAAGCATCACACAGAATACATGGGGAAAATATGATGCTGAAAAGTAGAACCATGCACCAGCGCATGCTGGGTGTTGCCTTGTTGCAAAGCAGCTTTGCAGAAAAGGACCTGGGGGTCCTGGTGGGGTCAGCAACGTGCCTTCGCAAAGGCATTGACCTGGGCCTCCTGGGCTGCAGGAGGCAAAAGGTATTGCCAGCAGGCTGAGGCCACACCTGGACTATTGTGTCCAGTTTTGGGCTTCCCAGTACAAGAGACCAGTGAAGGACCAGTAAGATGATTAAGGGAATGGAACATCTCTCCTATCAGGAAAGGCTGAGACAGCTGGGACTGTTCAGCCTGGAGCAGAGGAGGCTCAGGGAGATCTCGTCAATGTGTACAAACATCTGTAGGGAGGGTGCAAAGAAGATACAGCCAGGCTCTTTTCAGTGGTGCCCAGTGACAGGAAAAGAGGTGATGGGCACAAACTGAAACACAGGAGGGTCCCTCTAAACATCAGGAAACACTTTTTTCCACTGTGAGGGTGACTGAGCACTGGCACAGGTTGCCCAGCAAGGTTGTGGAGTCTCCATCCTCAGCAATATTCAAAAGACGCCTGGGTACGATCCTGGGCAACCAGCTCTAGGTGTCCTTCCTTGAGCAGGGGGTTTGGACAAGATGACCTCCAGAGGTCCCTTCCAACCTCAACTGTTCTGTGATTCTGTGAGCAACAGTGAGAGGCACTGATGTATACAGTGACTGTGTTCTCAGCTGGCCAGCTATAAAGAACCTTGGGTTGTGAAGATATATAACCTTGTTTTTAAGAGATCTAGAAGAAGGCGCTAAAAAGTACAAATGATGGGGTGGACATTCATTAAGTATAAAGAATGGCTTTATAACTAAACAGAAAGTTTTCTTCAGTTTTTAACAGAGTATGACATTGACCTTGCAGATAACAGTAAGGCAAACAAAAGAAGTGTATATGAAGAAACTAAAAATACTCTAACAGAGGTGAAAGCAGATCTCAAGGAATTAACATCTCCAAACTATAAGCACCGGGTGAACTCCATCCCAAAATTCTGGAAGAACTGAAGAATAAAGGTGCAGGCCACATAGCATGTATTTTAAGATAGCTTCTACAAGGGGAGAGAACAAATCTGAAGAACAGCAACATATATTACCTGTATTCAAGAGAAAAATACAGCCAAATAAATAAAGACTTATTTTGTATGTCGCAAATAACATGCAAGGCTTTTGGACACATTTTTCCATCTATCTCTAGACTCAATTTTGTTTGTTAGAAAGAGTAAAAATGTAACATAAGCTTTTAAAAAATGAAATTGTTTCCTACAGCATGGTAATGAAGTAAGAGCTCATCTATCTGGATTCTAACACTCTGACACGTTGAAATCTAGTAGTTTAGCTAAAGAAGATAAAGATTAACAGCATTCTAACCTGAGCAAGGAATTGGCCTAACAGGAGACAACACCAGACAGGATTAAATAGGAAACTCCTGGGCTGAGGTGATTGATTGGGGAAGCAAAGATTGGCTTTGGGCCTGATCTTTTTACAAATTTCCATTGCTAGAAAAGAAGCTCTTATCACAAAGATAGGAGATACTTTTAACAAAGCACGGGGGTGAATGACCTGAAGGACCATGTTAGTGGATATTCAGCAATACTAAATACATGGCTGTGCACTAATAACTAAAAATATTTAAACTAAAACCTATTTTTAATTTCAAATTTATTCTTATAACATGAAAGCAGAAAGACCTGATCGTATTTGTTGATCATAGGTCAGCTAATGTGATATTAATGTGATACAACTATCTAAAAGGCAAATGCAATACTGGCACATGATCATTAATAATATAGTGACTGTCAAGCTTAAGACATATTAAATAAAGAGAATTAGGGAAGATCAATTAAAATGATAAGGACAATGAAAAGCATATCACAGGAGAGAGGACTATAAGATTTCTGCTTTTTTAATCTACCAAAATGAAGGCTGAGGTACCACTCAACTCTTCTTTCTAAAATACTTTGGGGATGCAAACACTAAGGAGGAAGAAGAGTGACTTCAACTAAGCAACAATGTCAGCACACATACACCTATGAATAAGCTGTCAAAGGGGAGTTAGTAGAAGCCTTCACACAGCTTTCCAATGGGAGCTGAGGAAGAAAGGGAGGACAAGGGAAGTGCCAAGAAAACCTACTGTTGAGAAGGGCTTTGATATAAAAATAGAGTCCAGCTCTCTGCTATTGCAGGCATCATCCGCAGAGATCCACAAAGTCCCTTCTAGTCCTGGTCTTCTCTTATGGGTGTGGTCCGAGATCTCACAAGCAGAAGAATAAAGAAATTGTACTTAGAGACATCAGCTACCACCTAGACCCATGTTTTGAACAGTCTGAAAGTCTTGGTGAGCATTTGAACACTTAGGCAATACCTGCACCAGCACACTGAGGAAATTTAGACATTTTATTAAGTCAGGCAGCAACAGAGAAATCCGAGGATCTCAAGTGATACATAAATTTCAGTCATTGTCCCATCAGGGGCTGTAGCCCACAGTGAACTATGCATATGCACAATAAACTGCATGGCACTGTACAGCTCCATCGCGATAAATCATTTAAATTGCTTTTCTGTTCCACTAGCCAAGCTAGCTCGGGTTCCCTACTTTGAAGTCTGCACTGTACACATACAAAAAATATCTTGCTTGTAACGAGAAAGAAATCTGCAGCAGTAGACAGCTATAGTAATTTTTTAATATTATTATGTAGTGCACTTGGAAAGTCACATCTCTCCTTTCTCCGAATGAACTTTTAGAAAACTAGCTCCTTGACAAGCGATAAAAAAACAAAGCAACACTCCTCCTCCCCTAATAAAACCCCAACCAAAAAGCAAACAGGTTGAGGATGCTGTGGGCTTAGAAAGCTTTGAGCTAGTAGTAGGAAAAAAGGAAAGAAAAGTCAGTCAGACACACCTACCAGACCAAGAAAACGACTATCCCTATCCTGTACTTGTACTATGCTCATCACTTTAGCACTCAGGCTTTGGGGACAGAAGGACTACGAACTACATCTTAGAGTAAGAGTATTAAAAAAGTGACTATAAATGAAAACAACTCTATGAAGGCCATCAAAATATTCCATCTTGACAAAAGAACTGAGTAACTTCTACCTGGGTATTCAGACTAGGAATTGAACGAGAATCAAGAAGAATGAAAAAGCAACAATAATTGATTGTGCATGTGACAGATATAGACAAGCCTTAGCAGGTGAAACAAAAAAACTAAAAGATTTAAGAATTCATTTTAAGTAAAAATCCTATATTGACATTACCAGCTCAATAGAACTGTAAAAGAAACCAGATGAGGTGAATTGAGGAAAAAAACCAACAACCACACAAACAAAAACCAGGGGGTAACAGCTCTTCATGACCAGGACATAGCAGCACATATTAAAAGATAAGAGGAGGGTGAAGTGATGGAGCACCAGCAATAAGGAAAAGATTGAATTCAGTGAATGAAATGAATCTGTATTTAATTCAATGAGTCTATTCAATGAATTCAATACAGATAAACAAAAGTGACAGCAAAATGCTTTGCATTTTGTGTATTTTTTGTGAAAGCTGAAACACGTGTAACTTCATGCATCAGCCTAATAGATAAAATTTAATACAGAAGCACTTAAAGTGATTTTGTTAGTTATATGTTACAAATAACGTCTCTTCCAATTTATCTACCTTTTGGAGTTGTGCTTGTTTTATTTTATCAGTAGTGCGAAAAAAGACATTTCCTGATGAATGCTAAATAAACGGTGTTTAACGAATTGCCACTTTACATTGGACCTGAAATTGAATACTGTCATGGGAAAAGAAAAAAGGAAAGTGCTTCATAAGACCTAGGCCTGGTGACAGAGGAGGAGCAAGAAGGAAACTTTGTCCTGAACTGAAGTTAACAATGGGTTTAATCTGAAATATCAAATTTCTGTTTTGGGGAATACCTGGATGTGAAAAAGAAACTGGATTCTCTCTTTTCTGTGCTGGAAATGGCTGGCTTTAACTTTCAGACTATAGAAGTAAAAAATTAAGCCTGATGACTGTTTCCCACTGCTTTCTTCTCAGCCTAACCTTGGTGTCCATGCAAAGGTTTTATTTTCTGGAAACACTCTTCTGCACTCCCACATAAATCCTTCTTTTGAGAAGGTGAGGAAGTTGAATTATGTCAAACTGCTATCCTTATAAACCATAACAAAATGATGGTGGACAGTCACATGATTAAAAATAGTCTTGTTTATAGGGCTTAGAAGATAATGTCTCATTAGCAGAGCTATTATAACAAACCTTCTGGTCTATTATAACAGAAAGTAAAATGTTTTAGCAAGTTACCATGAAAGCAGGTCAAGATAAAATTTACTGGAAATCCTTTTTAAATTGGATGTCCTTTTTATATGCTTAGTATTTTACAAAACTGAGTATTTTCATTTACTCTATCTAATTTGTCCAGGTACTCAGGCTACAGATTTTAGGAACATATTCTTCTGAAAATTGTTCTGGTGGGGTTTTTTTGGCTTTTTTCCTAAGAATGCCCTCACTGAGTCACTCCTCCTTTTTTTAAGGGACATGTTTCACACAGTAGAACTGTCTCCAAGCCCACTGAAAACAAATTTGTAATTACCCTTGACATAGCTCTTACTGTTTCTAAGACCCTTGATATAGAAAAGTCAAACTGTGAATGATCTTCACAAGATCTGAATGGCAGAGTGGAAGCAATTTCTTTAAAATCAATAATCCTAGCAAAGTCAAATATTTTTGTAATGCCCCAGTAACAATATTAAATTTCATCACTGGCATAATTGCAAGATAGTACTATGTTTTCCTCAAAAAAAAACTATATCCTGAAATCCCTTGAATCTCTATCCCTCCCTGATTCTTATTTTTTGTTATTCCTTACTAGTTTCAACTGCTTCAGCTGCTTCCTTCTAAAGGCTTCTTGTCTATTTTACCCACTCCCCCACCTCTATTACTAATATATCATACCTTTATGGAATTACTTTCCACCTTTCTCATTGATCTTATTTGCTTTATCTGAGGTTTCCAGGGTTTCATTGTTTGCCGAGGTTCCATTAGCCACTGGAATCATCTAGCTCAATATAATAAGCCAGCCCAGGCAAGCTGCCTTTGCATTATAGAATCATAAAACTCTGCAAGAAGTAAGTGAAAAAATGAATTCATTAATTGCAGCATTACATTTCAAAAGTTATAATAAAAATTTGCACTTTTTTGTTTGGTTATTTTAAAGAAAATTAAGTGGTGGTTAAATCAGCTAGAATAATTTTTTATTACAATTGGAAAAACATATAAGGCTAAAACATGTATATTACTTTAATTCAATGTGTTTTAACAAGGCTGAAGTGATAGATTTAAGAGTTAATGTTGTTGTTATTATTATTATTATTATTATTTAGTATCTAATTAGATAGTTTGTCCTTTCCTCTTTATTCTGTACATTTCTTCTTTCCCATCTCTTTCTATCACCCAAAAGCTAGTGAAGACAGCTGGATCCCAAAAAGCTGTGCTTGTGTCACACCACTGCGTACATAAAATCAGTGCTTTGCTAGAAGAAGCAGCAGTAGAGCCAGAGGTAACTGGGAGGCAGCATTTAAACCCTGAGCAGATTTACAACTTTGTTTCATAGAGTTTTAGTTGATATTTCTACAGCAGGCCTGGGAGTAACTGAGACTCCTTGCTCTTGAATCTGAACGTTAAAATGGTGTGGTAAGAATGCATATGAGCTAAGCAGCTGAAATGGACCATCGGACCATAAAATAAAAGATAGAAAGAAGGGTTTGATTCTGTCAAGAGAATCCCTAAGGTCAGAGGAATTACTCAAGCAGGACAGTCGTAGTCCATTCAATAAATATAAGCTTTCACTGAATAATCAACTAGAGCTTATGCCTCTTCCTTAATCTGATGATACAGCTCTGCATAAGAAACCTTGCTAAAGAAAAAACATTTTCCAAACCTGTTTTTCTTTTTAGGCTTCTCTCTATCTCACTCTTATTAAATTCTAGCTGAAGGTGTACTTGAATATTTTGGGCTGGGGGTGGGTTACCTAATGCACTGTTTCAGGTGCTTCTGGATTCCACTGTGATCCATCACCACTTGTAAAGTGGAAATAAGGGCCTAATAGACTTTCACTTAGCAGAAACCTTCATGAATTCACGCTATGATGCACTATTACAGAAGTACAGGGAAAAGAGACTAATGCAGGCACAGTACGTAAGAAACTAAAATTTTATTTTCTTGCATAAACACTGATTCAGATAAGCATCACCAGTTTCAGTCTCCAAATCCGAATGTCTCCATTTCTAGCAGAACTCATCTGTAGCCCTTCAGACCCACTCCAGACAGACGAGGGGGAAAGGAAAAAAAAGTCTCCTGTTCTCCTTCAGCTCATTTTGTTTAAATAATTTCTACTAACAACATAGAGCTGTGTTCTGAGCAAGAGCTGAACCAAACGACATTCAGTGGTCCTTTCCAACCTGAATTACTCCATGATTCTGTAATGGCCTTTTTTTCTTCTTTTCCTTTTTTGTGTGAAGATAGCAAAATACTACTAAACTTGCTGATCTCCACTTCATGCCTTGAGATGAAGCATATAATCATAACATAGAGTTCCTGGAAGACACATAAGCTTGAAACCTCTTTGGCATTGCAACACGCTACCAGGCCCTCTCAGGACAATAAAAACAGGTGGCAAGAGCAGAAAGAGAGGTTGTTGAACTCTGCTTTGAAAGTAAACTTCAATTATAGATGAGCTCTTAGTCTGAAGGCATTCAATTTGACAATAAACAAGTAGCAATTTTTCTGACATCTAAATGCCAAGCCCCATATTTCCAGCAGTTTGAGGCACTTATACACATTGTTTTCATTCTTCCTGATTCCAGCTGGCAGCCCCACACAGATTTCTCGTTTCAAATTAACTATGACTGGTACAAAGCATATGCCTGCAGGCAAAGAGATTGGAAGAGGCATACATATTTTGCCTTGGTTGAAGCTTGTATTTGTTGGTAATTCCAGTTACCTTCCAAGATGGACTTTTGCAGAATGTATTGGACAATAATGGAAATCAGACCCTCAAGTTTTAAATAAATTAGTGTAGTATTTTTTTAATTATTCTCCCGTCTCATTTGTCTAGATACATCAGACAATATGTATTTTGTCAGCATTGTTCTTTGTAATTAAATTCATACTTCAGAGAATTATATATATTTTACAGTGGCTTTTATTGTTTGTATCATTATAAACTACATCAACTGTTTCATTTTACATACAGAGCAGAAACTTAATGGTCTTATTAAAACTCCAGTAACAGCCTGTTCAATTTATTCTTGTGCATAACAGAAGGCATAGCTTAAAGAAGGAAGAGTTTTATTGTTTGGGGTGGTTTTCCCTCCTGAATTTCAGCTCAATACTCCCCATCGTCATGTCTACCAAAATAGTAATGGTAAATACTGAAGGACATGAGGATAAGTAACAATTCAACCAACTTTGAATGCTACCTTAAGTTCTCACTTGCTGAATTCCCATGTGGTACTAGGTATAGTCAAGGGTACTACAGTGCCTGCATGTAGGCATATACAGATATTTGCTCCCTCTAAGATATCATAGAATCCTAGAATGGTTTGAGTTGGAAGGAACCTTAAAGATCACCTACTTCCAGCTCCCCTGTCATGGGGGCATCTGTGCTGCGAGCACACGTTGCTGGGTTATGTTGAGCTTCTCATCAACCATCACCCCCAAGTCCTTCTCCTCAGGGCTGCTCTCAATACATTCCCCACCCAGCCTGTAACGATGCTTGGGATTTCCCCGACCCATGTGCAGGACCTTTCACTTGGCCTTGTTGACCTTCATGAGGTTCGCATGGGCCCACCTCTCAAGCCTGTCAAAGCCCCTCTGTGGAAGCCATCCCTTCCTTCCAGCGTGTCAACTGTACCACACAGCTTGGTGTCATTGTCAAACTTGCTGAGAGTGCACTCAATCCCACTGTGCATGTCACTGACAAAGATATTAAATGGCACTGGTCCCTGTACCTCCGAGCCCTGAGGAACACCACTCGTTACTGGTCTCCACTTGGACATCGAGCCATTGACCACAACTCTTTGAGTGCAACTATCTAGCCAACTCCTTATCTCGAATGGTCCATCCATCACATCCATGTGTCTCCAATTTAGAGACAAGGATATCATGCAGGACAGTGTTAAATGCTTTGCACTTGGACGGCAGAATCTTGGTAGACTCAGATGTCCTGTAAAATAACCTCCCCCTAATTCTCTTAACACCCTATTTCTCTTTACTTTCCATTTTCTTCCTCTTGAATCAACGCCCTCAGAAAGACATCTGCTCCACTGCAAGAGTATGTTCCCCACAACTGGAACTGGCACAGGTCCTCTCTCTGCTCTAGTCTTGTGGGACAACAAATCTCTGTGCCAGAAGAAGGAAGTTGAATTATTGATTCTGCTTCTCTGTGCTGGCCATATTTGTCACTGCTTCTGCCCTTCTGTCATAGCGAGAAAGACACACTGAGCATTGGAACTGCTTGTTGCCTGAAACAGTCCATGCAACCAAAATACAAATGCACACAAAGAAAAAGAATTAAGAACACAGAGATCTGAAGATGATGAAATCTGTCATAGAATTTTTGGTATGAATTATATGTGAAAGGTGCTCCCTTCGCTTAAAAAATGAATATTGCTGTGACACTCCAAGACAGATGCTCTCTCTACAACCATTGTTTGAAGCAGTGCAGCCTATGAGCAAGCTTGCTAACGTATGGCATGCTCCCTGGCCTGACTCTGCCTGCCGAGACTCCTTCTTCCCACACCATCAGAGAAAGCCACAATCTTGTCCCCTGTGGTCAAACCATTGCATTATCAGTCTGACCTTGCAACATATAATACTGAGAACTGTATAGGAAGGACTCAGCTGACTGAGCTGTTGTGGGACACACGATGGCAGACATAGCAAATGCAAGAACAAACATTCCTAAGTCCGAAACTTTCTCTCAAACTTGCACATAAACTTGTCTGTCTGCATCTGATTATGGCCCTGCATCAAAACACCAACACTGGAAGAATCATTTGGGTTTAAGGGTGGTCTCAGGCTACCTAGCTGGATCTCATACAAAATTGTGTTACCTCTGCATTTGGTAAGAATATATTGTCTGTAAAATAGCATGTCCTGTTTGTTATCCTGTTTTAAGAAGCATGTCAGTCAGCTGAAAAGGGCTAAGGAAATGACAGCAAGATGTAACTGTGAAGGATACTCTATACAGAGTTTCAAAGCTCTCTATTTGGTGTATGAATGATCATCCCTAGAAAATTCTGAATTTGTCTCTACTTAAGATGTTACTCTTTGATTATCATCTTACTGAAGTTCTACTTCCTGCAGTCCAGCTATCTTTTATTGTGTAGTCCTCAGCATATCAGTATCTTGTAATAAATATACAGAAGTTATTAGGGTTTTCATAGGATGTATAATTTTACTACCTCTAAAAATACTAAAAGCTATTGTGCTTAAAATTGATCCTAAATAATTGTCACATAAACTAAATGCAGAAAAAGATACAGACAAATAATCACAGAATCACAGAATGCTAGATTTTGGAACGGACCGCTGTGGGTCATCCAGTCCAATCCCCCTGCCAAAGCAGGGTCACCTACAGTAGGCTGTAAAGGACCTTGTCCAGGCGGGTCTTGAATATCTCCAGAGAGGGAGACTCCTCAACCTCCCTGGGCAGCCTGTTCCAGAGCTCCATCACCCTCAGAGTGAAGAAGCTCTTCCTCATGTTCAGACAGAACTTCCTATGCTTCAGTTTGTGCCTGTGGCCCCTTGTCCTGTCACTGGGCACCACTGATAAGAGTTTGGCCCCCTCCTCTTGACACCCACCCTTATGATATTTATAAGCATTTATAAGGTCCCCTTAATCTAAAGTAGTAATACATAGCATGACTGTATATATCAAATACAAGGTATAATTGTGTTTCTCCTTATTTACTACCAGTTCCTGTAAACAAGCCAAAAGGAACGCTTGAAATAGCACTCCCTCACTTACTATATTAAACTAATAGTGCGTCCTTACACAAGACACCCTGACAGCTTCAATATTAAGTAGTAACTCCACGTCCAGACTACAAACAAATGTAGGTATGTTTGAAACGGTTTCCTTCAAGTAAGTTGAGAGATGTCTACACTGAAAACAATAACCTGATGAATCATATATCATCCAAATTAATGCCCTTACCTACATCTAAAATTTTCATTTCTCATATGCTCTTTTCTTTTTAAATTAAAAAAAAAAATCACAGCTGCTCTTTTTGTTCTTTGGATTGGATTCTCTAGTTCATAGGGGCATGCCAACATTTTCTCCTGTGCTGTAGAGAATGCAGAGCATTTTCTGAAGTGTAAACACCTTTGTCAACCCTGCTTGCCTCCACTCAATCCCAAAACAAAGAAACTTTCATTACAAAATCTGAACCTGACAGCCAAGCCAAGAAACGACAAAAGTTTGGCACATTCACAAAAACAGATAAATCTGTTTCTACAGGTTATGGGGAATTCTCAGGTAAAGGCTCGATACCTTATAGCATTGAGGACAAAACTCTTGACATCCATTAGCCCCACAACTCCCCCTCTGTCCTCGTTCTGCTTATGTTCCAGCCCAAAGCCATCCAAGCTGCGTGAATTGCTATCACAGCTTCTGAACATCCACATCTTTCCAAGATGTCCAGAGTTTCCGGACTGACAGATCATTCAACCCGCACTGTTTTGTTCCACCCTTCCCCTCCCAGCAGCTAAGTCACAACATCCAAAACATAGACATTTAGACTAAAACTGCTGACAGCCCCTTACCTACAACATTTGGCATGACTGTGCTGTAATACAGTGTAAGAGATTAACGTTTTAGGTTTAGCGCTGTTGATGAGTCCATAACTTTCCAAATTAAGCCTGAAATTTCTTGGCCTACATTTTAAATTGTGTTGGTTCTGAATGTGTTCCTTAGAGGAGGAACAGGTAAGCTACACTAGTGCATGCACAAAAAATATTACGCAAGAAAAAGCTGTACTACTAGAGTCATTATATTCTAGATCATCAGAGATACAAGCAATATTGTAGTACCTCTTAGTAAACCAGATGATATAGATACACTAAGACAGAGAGAGATAGCTAAACCAAAGATAGCTAAAATCCATTATCATAAATATTTTCACTTGATGTGTTAATCAATTCGCTCTCCTGAAATCAAGAATGTTTATTTTGGCATAATATAAGACACTGGAAAAAGCAACTGAAGGCGGAGGGGGCGGGGGTAGATTTTCCCCCTATCAGTCTTGTTTGGGAAAAGCCATCAAGTTTCATGAATTTCATCATTCAACCTCCAATATTGTATTTCAGGTTTTTTTCCTGCTGAAGATCAAAATAAGCACGGGGTATCAGACACTTCGCACTGCACTTTGCAAAGATGTGAGGTCTTTAGACACAGTATTACAAGTTCTTATCAGCACCACCATATGATGTAAGACAGAATGCACATAAACCTGTCAACACATATAATTCTCGTTTTCCGATTAAAGAATACCTTATAGAGAAACCATGCATACTTGTTTCCTCCACCATTATGATCCTGTTTAAGTGTATATGAATGCAATTCATCTGCCAGAGAAAAGAATAAAGCAAATAGCCATGTATCTCAAGTAGAGAGGACTTGATTTGCCCGTGAACTATTTCACGTCATATTTCTGTATCTAATTGTAGTGTCAGACTTGCATACTTCTATCCAGGCATACATAAGGAGTTTCAGTAATAGGATATTAAAGAAAGCTAAGTCTCTAGAACTGCAAATTTCCAAAGATTTTTTTTTATATGTGACTACAGTCATAAAACCTTTCTGAGGTTTCAGTAATAAGTTTATCATCAGTCCAACAAGAAATCTTCCAACAGAAAGAAATCCTGTTCTTTGTAGTGTGTGACAAAAATGTACACTCCTCAAACAGCATATGGTTTGTGTGGGGGAAAAAAAAAGTCTTTACATAGATCATTTAAAAAAATATTATTTCTGTTTTCTTTCAGTTGGGTGTATAAACTGTGAGTGGTAAATGCCATTTGTCCATATAATCAGAACTTTTCATAAGGTAAAGTTGTTACTGTGTAACTTGATGGTCTGAGACTATTAAGAAAACGTAGTATCTTCTATGAAGTGTAAAAAGATGAATTAGCTAAATAATAGTCACCTAAAAGTCAGTTTTGATGAATAAACAGCATCGGACAGCAGATACCTATGGCAGTCACAGTTTAAGACTGACAGAAAGAGTAGTCCCACAGCCTAGCAACTATGGTATTGCCATTATGGCTACCAGCCTCTGTAGTAACTTTGAAACGCCTTGGGGCTGAGGCTTGCTGGGCTTGTTTTTTCTGAAATAATCATGGCCAGCCTACAGCTTGCTTTCCCCTCGTTAAGCTGTACCAGCAATTTTTCAAATGGCTGGGTCCTCATTGCCTAATACATTTTCTTTTACCTTTGTATAATTGTTTGGTATAACCACAGTTTTCATACAGAAGGACATAACAAGTAGTTATTCTGTGTATGATGGAATATTTCTAATTTCAATATAACAATGCAGTGTGGAGTAGCACAGGACGACAGTAGAGGTCTGCAAAGTGAGGACACAAGGCAGAGCACAGAGAAGTATAGGCATAAAAATCTTAAAAACGATGGTGCAGAGTAACGTGGGAGCCCCTAAGGCCATACGGAGCTCATCAGTGGTCCATCAAGTAAATGCAGACTTCAGAGGTGGGCAAAAACAGATTAGGAATAACAATAAATCCCCCAAAACAAAGTACAATAATCTCACATACATGAAGCATACTATATATTATAAAAGGAGATGTAACGTAGAGTTGCAGACCAGTGAAGAAAAAGCAAGATGTAAAGCATGTTAGAAAATATTAAAATAGTCCAAGCAGACATTGGAATGACAACAGGAAAAAAAAAACCACAAACACAAAACCACAAAAAACCATACTCCTCCTGGCAAAGAAAAGGAAAAAATTTCATCACCAGCTTCACACTCCTCCCTGTCAGGAATTCAGGATCCTGACAGCTCACTGCAACCCCACTCCTCTAGGGCCAGAGGTGCAGCAAAATGATGACCATCACACCAGAAAAAGAAGGGGTATATTACAACTTTGTGGCACAACAATTTTAAACTTATTACTGATGAGATGTATTTGGTATTAATTTGGACTGTAACTGTGAGTGTAATTTTAACTGAACTAATTATAATAACTTTGTTTAGTTTAGTAATGCATGTTAGGATTTTAAGGTGACTCTAAGGTATGTCCCCCTTTTTGTCCATAACAAGATTTTGAGTGTAACAACTAGGGTAAGTATGTTCAAAACAGGAACTTAATTTTAAACGCTACATAGTGCTGCAACATGGAAAACTATGCACAACTCAAAAAAAAAAATGATACAAATGTCCAGGCACAAAGACAGCATCTGGCTTTCCAGTCATCAATTAGTCAATAGTCACGCAATATTTTGTAGCTTCACTTCCTAAATTACCTTGGATAGTTACAGTGGCAAATTGCTAAATCCAATCTATGTTGATACATATATATATTTATAATTTGCATACATATTGTGTGTATATTTTGCCTGGGGGAACATTTACCCATTCAAGAGGAAACAGCTCCTGACCCGGTAGGTACCTATCCCAGCGACAAGCAATATCAGGCACAAGATTAATTAAGTGTTAGTGAAGCAACTGAAAAAAACAAAAGAATATATTAATTGAGCAACACTGCATACAGGCAGCATGACAAAGACTCTCTGAAGTGACAAAATCATTTTCAAAGTGATATTGTGCTTGTCAACAAATCCTTAAATTATTATGCAAATAATGTTTGCATGCATGGCGCTTGAGGAAAGTTCATTTGGCCTGTATTTCCCTTCCTCAGCCCTGGAAGTTACAGGGCTAGTTAGAGCACCTAAGGGCAAATTAACATCTTCCAACTTCCTGCTGCTGTTCCCCCCAGATTCACCTTTGGCACTCCCTGTATTGACATCTTTTCTGCTTTTAATAACTTCAGGCTAACTTGATCCTTAAGCACTTGCTTTATCTTTCCTAAGCTACTAGTAATAAAGATGGGAGTTGTAGTAGCTGGTTACAGGGGACAAACCAGCAAGCTCCAGACCAGGATTCACAGGCAGACCTTGCTTGTCATTCATAGGAATTGAAATTAAACCTAAAGCTATTTGCCCCACAGTCCAGGACAAAAGAGCAACAAATGATGTTGCCTGCAGCACATTATCACTGGTGTAAGTGGTTTAATGGCAATCTGCCTGCACCATCTCAATACTAGATTTACTACAATAAGTTATTTTAAGGTCTTCTTCTCTTAATTGCTCATTGATCACTCACCATTCTTTACAGTGGGAATCTCTTTTAACTGGAATCAATGCTGACTAATGGTATATAGTCCCAAACCCTTACTACTGACTTAATCGGAGAGATATACACTTCCAGTCTTAATTGTAAGCGTGAAATGTTACCACCTCTGTTTTGGTATTCTGCTTTACAGCAACTCTCAGTCCTTTATTGTTTTGTCTGATGTTTGGTATTTCAAAACACTCTGAACTGCACCACTTCAAAATGTTTTGTTTATTTGCTCTTTCATACAGAAGTGTTCGCATATTGTTCAGAACCCATTTGCACCCTTCTGCCTGAGAAGATCCTTATCTGTGTTTCACAGGCACTTTTCAATTTTAATATCAAAGCAAACTAGCAGTTATTTTCAGTGTTTGGCAACAGCAATAGGCCTCATCTAAACCAGTAGAACCAGACTTCCAACATGTCTGTCCATATTATTGTCTGGCTTAGAAAAGGTTAATGTAAAATGTACTGCAGTTTAAGCTGCAGGATATCCAATTACTAGGAAAGAGGAGATTATTAGACTAGATACATCCATGCACATCACTAAAAGCAAATACATTTTTAGACAGGTGTGCACCGAAGCAATTATATTCTAATTATATATCCTGCAAAATTTCTGTCACACTTAATTTAACACATGACGTAATCTATTACAGAGAAATACTGTTAATAGAATTTCAGCGCAGTGTTACTACTATGAAATAAGAAGTACTTCTGCAGTAGATCTATACATGATTTTAAGGTTATTTTACATTCATCTAGGAAAAGTAGAAGATAACTCTTGGAAGGGTCAATTGGATGAAGCAAAATAATACCACTTACAATCACCTGGTTCCCAGATGATGCCAGAACTCGATAATCTAGCATTTTTAACTATAATATATGATAAATTTATGAGTTTCAGCTGTATCTGATATGTGTCTCTTTGGAAAATAATACCAATTCAAACAAACTTAGTCGATACAAAACAAAGAACTAACATACAGCAGTGCTCTAGCTTAATAAAAACTATGACTTTGAAAGACATTTCTCTGCTTAATTGTGCACTTACAACGATTATACCAAGATTTTCTTTTTAGCCACTTTAATTCAGATAGTAAATATAACATTTTTGCTATTATATCTTACTGCTTTGAATTATTCAGGAAAAGGAGTACAAGGCCAAACAGATAAAGCCATTTGTTCTTGCTGTAAGTAACCAAGTACACTGTCTTCCCTACCCCTTCAGTTTTAATTTTGTTGCTTTTCAATTGATCATAGTCTGATTTCAATATTTAGTCTATTTTTCTGAAGTACTTAGAGTAAGAAGAGTGGTACAAGTGACAAAGAAATGCAGGATACATTAAGAGGTCATGGAATTTCTGATCTAGTTCTGGTTAGCTGCATTAGCCAAAATGCGGGTTGGATCTTTACAATGTAGTATCTCACAGTTAAGAAAGATGCAGGTTTGTAATATAGAGCAAAATATATTGGAAAAATACTACAGTTACTTCTAAGATGTCATTATCACTTACTTTTGAAATATCAAAAGTTTATATTAGTAGGAAATTCTAGATTTGATTTAGGATGCCTAGTTTAGGTGTAGTTTAAATGCAGACACTAATCTTTTCTACCAACTATTATGCATTGGAAGGAACTTTCAAATTTATAATGTATATGCTTCAGCCTCTGAATTATCCTTTCAGGAGCCTTTTTTTTGTATGTGTCTGCATCACGGTACCTACAACTGGCAGCCACATTCTATCTGTACCAGTCAAACAAAAAGCAAAAGCTTGCTCATTACTTTATTTGCTCTGATAATGAAGTCAAAATACCTACATACCCCTTAGAACGTAGTTCCCAAATCGATTCCAGCTTAGCGCTGCACTAGACTGAAGAAAGAATTTTTTTTCTCCCACATTTAGGCTATACATTTGACTGAATAAAGCTTATTCCCATTTCACCTTGTGAAAATACCATCCCCTCTTCAGCCCATCTTCTCCTGAGACATGTGGGATACTTAGGGTCTACAAAACTGCTTAAGAAGAACGTTATGGAATCTAAAGCCAGAATAAAATGCAGTCTACCTTCCCTCTGTTTCACTTCAGCCACTTAATAGGAAGTATACGCTGGTTCTTACCACCTGTTGTCTTCTTATGTTCCCAGGTTGTGCCTTATTCTGTGTTTTGACAAGCTATTCACTCTCACCTGTGTGGGGAAGTTCAGAACTCCTAGATTCCTCTCTGTCATACTGCATTAACAACAAAAAGCCACTATACTATCAGATTCTCAGCACAGGCCGTTAAAATTATCAGCTAATGTTAGCTAATTAAAACTTGTGACATAGCTAAGTTACTTCTTTTTTGTAAGCATTTTTAGACACAGATTATTACCATAATTTCTGATGTCAGTTCTAATGAGGAAATTTTCTCATTTTGAGTAATTGTCAGTTTCAAATGACATTTAAACATTGAATCTTGCAGGTTGGTATTTTAGGATCTACTGCACACATCAAGACATGTTAACACAGCTCGTTAATTGAGTATGGGGCTAAGAGCCTGGAAACTCGACTTCTAATGACCTCATACTAGAAGAGGCTATACAGTGTAACAGGGATTTATGGGAGTTCTATTTAAAACTTATGGAACTCAATATTAAGTTACATACTTGCAGTAGAATGTAAAACTCTGTAGGGTGTCTTCCTCAACCTGAAAAACATGCAGAAGCTCAAACAAATCACTCTGTCCACAAAGGAAGACAGGGATTATGATGGCCAGTCTTGTAGCACTATTTTTCCTTTTTTTCCTAAGAGTCCCTGCTGTTGTGGCAGGAGCACACAACACCAAGTGAGACATCTTTGATCAAATTTAGATAGCCTAAATTCACACAAGCTTTTACACTTACTGTTTCTTATAATCTAGGCTTAAGTCACAGTACTTGCACACAGAAAACACTAAGCACGGGGATCAGCTTGAGCTTGGTCCATCCAAATCTGAATTTCAGATTCATTTTTCTCCAGCATTCTTTAGAAAGACTCTTCAGTTGTAATCCATACCAGCCTGCATGCTCAGGAACACCCAGGCTGAGGTGAGGGCCCACTTTGGTTTATTGGACAGAACTGAAAGTATTTTCCCAGAACTATTTTTCATTCAGCATCCAGTTAGTACACTAATTCAAGAATGGGAACAATAACTTGATATTCATAATATTCAAAGCTTCTCATATTCAAGCAAAAAGTGATCACAATACCTATATATTTTATTAATAACTTCCCTAACATGGTGATCAGACTTATATACATTTTGACAATGAACTGAGTCTTACAGGTAGCTGTTGTAACATGGTGGATACATTTTTCCATGACAATGTAGAACTCAAATTCTCAAAGCCAGAGCAATATTCAGCAATATTTAGGGATGGATATGTTTAAACGTATCCAATGTTTAAGCATTCCCTTCATCACCCAGTTAAAAAAAGAATATGCATCATAAATAAACATCAATCCTGAATCACATCTTCCTACTGGAAAAATGGCTGTCTTGCTGACAGAATCATTAATGGAACTGGAAACAAAAATTTACAGACTTAAAATAAAGAGAGAGAAAGCAACTATATAGCAGTGACTTGTAAGAACTTGAAGGAAAAGTTATCTTGTCTTAGAAAACGTTCTATGGATTTGTTCAAGCATTTAAAGTTCTGCAAAAAATATTAGATCCTGTCAGTGCACAGGCAACACCACCAACATTCTCAACCCAAACAGAACCCTGGGGACCCATAAGTAAAGTGTGATATTTTGATGAATAATAGTGGTATTACTGAAACTTGGTCATGAATGTTGTAGATAGACCAGGCATGATAGCCATTATATAATATAAATCTTAATAAGGCAGCATGAACATGACATGAGATACGAATGTGTTTAGGGGTCTAGCCTACCCAAGTTATGTACTGTGGATAATAGTCTTTTTTATCAGTCAGAAAAGAAACCTAGAATTTTCTATCTAACCAGACATTTAGACTGCATAATAATCCCAGGATTGTTTTCTCCTATGCTTTTTTAGAATTTACTCACTAAACATTGATAATAAGAAAACATATGCTTTATCATGTTGAATGCATTCATTTTAACCTATCCATCCACATGCTTCCTTGTTGGTAATAACAGCTCAACAATTGTGAGGATGTTTATTATTTTTGTTGCTTGAAAGGCAATGGTTTTTAAAGGTCCATTACCTCTAGCTCTAGATCTTTTAAAAAATAATCAAGCTAACAGATGCAAAAGAGTGGACACAGAGAGAGAACAAACATACAGCTAGAAGAATGAAAAGGGTAACCAAGTGTAGCATGAAGAAATTTAATAATTTCGGAAGGTGAGTTTTACTTCAAGAAGTGCTTGGACTGTGAAAGACAGCATAAGAAAGTTAAATTAAGGAATTTTAGGCATCAGATATTCTTTCACAAAAGAACAGCTTCTTAAATGGCAAGTTACCTAGGTTGGTGACAACGAACAAAACTAAATCCCTAAAGATTTTTTTCATGCAAACTAATATTGTCCCCTGTTTCTGGAGATGGAAGCACACATGCAAACTTGAACTCTAAAGTTATTAAATGTGAAGATAAGGAAATATGGGATGGAGAAAGCAGGGGAACAAGAATCTTAAATTCTTCACAACACATATTGATGACTGTTTAGTTGAGGCAGCCACAGAACTGGAGAGGGAAAGCAGGTTGTTTGAGAGGGACTGGAGACAAACTATGGGGTGAAAAAGGATACAGCAAGACAGAACCAGTGAGACAGGAAAGAAAACAAGAATGACAAAGTGTCCTAGGATAACAGATCTGGATTACTTGTTTAACCTATGGTTTCTTCTCCTATATTATATGCATTTATTGTAACAGAAGGACAGCTCTTCCACCAAGGATTAAAGAAAAGCAAAGTAGAACAGCTGAGAAATTCATAGTTAAATATGAATCCAGCAACAGACTTGTTTTCTTCTTGAATACAAGTTAATACTCCATAACCAAGGAAATCTTGGAGTTCGTTTTAACTAAAGGTATTTAATAGCTTCCCTACAGGGTTCAGGTATAGCAAGAAGCGAACATCATGACTTCCAGTGCACATAACAAACATTCTTATTGTCACCCACTAAAATATTATTCAACATTATCACCAGTCTTAGGTGTTACAACTTAAGTCAGCCAATACAACATATTCAGGAACATTGAAACCCATCATTCCCACAAAAGGAGTTAAATATAAAATCAAGCTCATGATACCAACTTATGCAGCACAGAAAACACACGCACACACTGGTTATTCCCTAAGCAAAGAAAAGATCTGTGATACAGAACTGGTAACTCACATTTATGACAGCTGCCACATCTGTACCATACTTTATAAAGTGCTACTCTTCCCATTTCTAGTTACTAGTCTTCATACACTTCAAGAATGACCAAAAAGCCCTAGACATTTAAACCTAGGACAAAGCTTCTAATTTGAAATAAAGAACTTGTATTGCATGTGTTATGATTTAAATAATGCAAATGAATTATGAACATGAGAGAATTACGAGATAGGTCAACCTCCTGGTATACAACATATTCAAGAGGCAGAATACAGAAAGTGAACATAATATTGAAACAGACAAGAAAGTATATAGCAGTAACACTAACTGAATCCTAATCTGACATGTACTTAAAATATATAAAACACATCATCATATAGCTGTTCAAATCTGGAAAAATAATTTTCTGTCCTTCTTCCTCTCATTTACCAAGCCCTTCAGGTAATTCCAGTGACAAGAAATCTGGTTCATACACATGTTCTAATACTGTATTTATAGAATATCAGGAATACCATCTTCAAAATTATTATTTCTCTAAATTACTTTACAAGAACACAAATTTCAACACGCCATAAAGGCAACAACATTATACACATATATATAATTAGAAAAATATCGGCTCATGGTGAGAAAGTCTTTCTTTTACAAGAAACATAGCTTCAGGCTAATGATGTTTTCCACCATTAGGAAACAAAAAAAAGGCAAATCAGGCTAATTGTCCCCTGTGATAAGCTGGCTATCATTCAACAGCTTTAGTGACTCTAAAGGAATTTGGTTAAATCAGAAAACCTGAGACTGATCAGGCTGGTTTCACTTTCCTTGCTGAAAACTAACGAATATGTAAAACTTCATGGTTTATAACACAGTCATTCCTACATTTCACTGTTTACACCATTGATTACATTTAGAAAAAAGGGATTTAAAATACTGTTAATGAGGATATTCTTTTGCATCTCTTTTGGACTGTTGTTGCGAGTTGCAGAAACAAGACAACATTGTGAACTCAAGCTTCTTTTTGTGTAATTCAGGATCCAGCCAGGCCTCTGAGGCAAATCATGCTCCTGGATGAGTAATTTAGATGTTCAGTCTCCCAGGAAGCATTCTGTCTGAGGTTTTAGATTTGCCCTCTCTCATCTGCGGAGTACTTTGCCTCCAAAACACATGGACATCACAAAGGCTCCTAGATGTTGAAGATATCTCTGAGATGTCTTGAGGGACCTGAAAGACCTTGCTTCTCCACAATGGGTCCAAATCCCCTATAGCTCTCCTCTCTCATGTAATTCTGCAAACAGTAAGAGGAAGTGATCCACAACACAGAGAAGCTCAAAGAAAAATTTAGTAAAAATGTAGAAAAATTTAACCCACTTCATTTATTTGTTTAAATTTTTATTAATCACAGTGAAATGGATAATACACAAAAATCTGAAACTTTCTAGTCCTGAATTTGTCCTTGCCGTCTGCCTTTTGGTTCATGCTGTACCTGTGCTTTTTCAGAGTGGGATAGAATCATAGAATCATAGAAAGTTGTGGGTTGGAAGGGACCCCCAGAGGTCATCTAGTCCAACCCCGCTGCAGCGAGCAGGGACACCACTAACTAGATCAGGTTGCTCAGAGCCCTGTCCAACCTGGTCTTGAATGTTTCCAGGGATGGGGCCTCCACTACCCCTCTGGGCAACCCATTGCAGTGTTTCACCACCCTCATTGTAAAGAATTTCTTCCTTATATCCAGCCTAAACCTACCCTGTTTTAGTCTAAAACCATTACCCCTCGTCCTGTCACTGCTGTCCCTACTAAAAAGATTGTCCCCATCTT
>Ga0065711_1027878_pt1 | contig 45295 bp, 35 predicted proteins | sample Hoacrofraction12_FD_59098 | JGI IMG/M metagenome (GOLD analysis project Ga0065711, IMG submission 59098) | Hoatzin crop microbial communities from Cojedes, Venezuela - Epithelial fraction 12 v2 (version 2) | ecosystem: Host-associated > Birds > Digestive system > Esophagus > Crop | place... | reverse complement strand
CACACACACACACACACACACACACACACACACACACACACACACATCCCTCCATATAGCCAGAAAGGATTTATTCCACCCCTTCTCTGCCTGCAGCCTCAGAGGGTGGGAAAGGACCTGAAAAGGTCATGTAGCCCATTACATCCCCACAAGGCAGCATCAGCTCTCCTATGGCCCCACCGACAGATGTTTGTGTAACCTGCCCTTAAAGACCTCCGGTAAAGGAAGGCCCGCACCCTCCCCCCAGCTATCTACTTCTCGTCTCTCTGGGGTAGCTCAGAGGATTTTTCCCACACTGTCCGAATTACGTTGCATTACCCCAAGCTACAGAGAACGGCTCTGCTTGCAGGGAGGGCAGTTGCCACAGCTCTTTTCCCATACTGAACGAGTAGAAAAAAATTTGCTAATACCTTTGCAGTGAGATGAAATCTATTCTAAGCTGTTTTTGCCTCACATCAACACACAGCCCTTAATTCACAACCTTGTCAGCATCTAGGATATCTAGGATATGGCTCCGCCAGGGTCTGTCTGGCAGCAGAAGTGGCCTCAGCTCTTGCTTTCCCAAGATGCAGAGCCCTGTTCCTGCGATGTGATAGCAAGAAATAAGAATAATGTGTTTCCCTACCTCTGATCTGTCCCTGTCCCAGGCTAATCTGAGTGACTGAGGGAGCTGGGGCTGTTTAGTCTGGAGAAGAGGAGGCTGAGGGGTGACCTTACTGCTCTCTACAACTACCTGAAAGGAGGGTTTAGTGAGGCAGGTGTTGATCTCTTCTCCCAAGTAACTAGCGATAGGATGAGAGGCAATGGCCTCAAGCTGCACCAGGGGAGGTTTAGATTGGATATTAGGAAAAACGTCTTTCCTGCAAGAGTGGTCAGACATTGGAACAGGTTACCCAGAGAGGTGGTGGAGTCCCCATCCCTGGAGGGGTTTTAAAAACGTGTAGAAATGGCACTTCGGGATATGGTTTAGTAGGCATGGTGGTGTTGGGCAGATGGTGGGACTTGATGATCTTAGAGGTCTTTTCCAACCTTCAGGATTCTATGATTCTATGATTCTAATCTAGGATTCCTCTTGTTCAATTGCCTTGTCCTGCATGCTTAGCCCCACTATGGTCTCCCCAAATGTTCTGTTTCAATATATTTTGCCTCCATCCCTTTCTGCATGCCTTTTTGAAAGGGTACTAATAGCTCTGCTTCGTGCTCCTACAAGAAATAACCCTCTGGTGCAGGTAGACATTGCACAGGGAAGGTCAAGCTTCCCAAACACCTTGGAGTTCCGTATCCTCTCTCCATCCACCATGGATAATTTACACTGATTTTCCTCTAAGATTAAAGACTTTGGCAAATGGCAAGCAAATCTTTGTGCCCAGTCTGATGGCTGGTGGAAAACCCTCTGGTCAGGGTCTGATGGCACTTTGTTAACTTGGTGCTGATCCCCATTGGCAGCGTTTCCCACCTCAGGGACAGCATCCCTTCTACCACAGTTTAAATTTTGCCTATTTTAAAAGGACTGCTGAGACCATGCCCAAGACATTTACTTGCCTTCTGATGGTGAAGCTGTTGTATTTTGCTGTTTTTCTCTGCAATCAAGTGTGCTATAACTGCTATGTAATTCTGGGAATCCTGCAAGACCCCATTATTGCAGCAGCTGGGACTTTACCTCAAAAACGCATACTGATGATCAAATGGAAAGACTTAGCAATACCAATTCTTCTATTTCCTGAAGTATTACATTGATTTTCTTGCTGAAATGATTTTCACTGCAATATTGTTGCAATGAAACTTCTCCCAGATGCCTGAGTTTAGACTACAGTTTAGCATTTAAGCCCAGTTTCACAGATTCTCCCAGGTGAATTTCTTTAGAGTTTGGAAATCCTGGGGGGGGCGGTTCTGTGTCAAGTTCACTTTATTTGATTTTGTAGGCTGAAAAGCAAGAACTAGATCTCTCTGTGGCCCTATTTTAACCATGTTATTTAAATGTGCTCTCACATTGGCCTCAGTACTTCTTGAGAAATATACGTCTACCCCCTCGGAAAGATGTGGCTTCCAGGAACTGCAGACAGGAGGATGATTTCTTAGTGCAATGCACCAGAGGATTTAAATACAATGTACTCTTTTAGTTCTGAGGCGCCTCTTAATTAAGAACTGATTAAAGTATGGGGATTGTTTTGTAACATAATCACTGTTTTGCAGGGACTGGTGCTCTGCCAGGGCTGGTTGCACCAGTTACAGCCTGGGCATTAAGAGACCTTGGGCATATGGGGCCCAGTTCTTTTACATGTGGATATATTTCAGTTGCAGAAGGGGTTTTGTGTCCCTTCTTCATATCTCAGCCCTGTGGCACAGTTTGGATCTCAAGTATGCTAGGCAAGCTGCAAGCTATGCTTGCAGAGGCGTTAAACCATAGAGTCATAGAATAGTTTGGGTTGGAACGGAACTTTAACAGCTGTCTAGTCCAACTCCCCTGCCATGAGAAGGGACATCTTCAACTGGATCAGGTTCCTCAGAGCCCCTGGCCTTGAATGTTTCCAGGGATGGGGCATCGACCACCTCTCCGGGCAACCTGGGCCAGTGTTTCACCACCTTAATAGTAAAAAATTTCTTCCTTGTATCCAATCTAAATCTACTCTCTTTTACTTTAAAACCATTACCCCTTGTCCTGTCTCAACAGGCCCTACTAAAAAGCCTGTCCACATCTTTCTTATAAGCCCCTTTTAAGTATGGAGAGGCTACTCTAAGGTCTCCCCGGAGCCTTCTCTTCCCCAGGCTGAGCAGCCCCAGCTCTCCCAGCCTTTCCTCCTAGCAGAGGGGTTCCAGCCCTCGCATCATTGCTGGGGCCTCCTCTGGCCCCGCTCCCACAGCTCCAGCTCTGCCTTGTGCTGGGGGCTCCAGAGCTGGACGCAGGACTCCCGGGGGGGTCTCAGCAGAGTGGGGCAGAGGGGCAGAGTCCCCTCCCTTGCCCTGCTGCCCACGCTGCTGGGGATGCAGCCCAGGGCACGGGGTTACAAGGGTGTAATGGGCAAACCATGCCCTGCTCTCAGAAACCACACAACAACCAGAGGAACAACTCCCTCTTTTCACTGGCTTCTCCCATCTGATTTCAGGTCAGCCTGCCACTGCGATGCCATCCAGGCATGTTCTCTATGCGTGGGCTTGTCCATGTTAAATGGACAACAGCCACAGGGCTTCTGCTCCTCCCTCTGAATAATTCATAACCTCCACAGTGGCTTCAAAACATCTCCTAACCAGCAGCAAGTGTTTTTCTCTGCCCTTCCTCATCCGTCTCGTTGAACTGTATCTGCTCTCTATCGTGGTGTTTATGTTCTTCAAAGAACTGAAAGCCGTTATTCTATCTTCGCCTTAGTCATAGTTTGGCCAGGACTTATATTTCTTTCTCCTTTTATTTTCTAATCTGCCCTCTCACATCTTTCCCTTCAGGAGACTGGTCCCACAGGCTGCTTGGGTTTCTCTGTTTATCTTGGACCAGGAACAACTTTTTGAAATCCTAATAATGTAGATTTTGCAAACCTAGCTGTGAAGCAAGAGACTTTCACACTCAACAAGCTCATGGGTGGCAAAGTGCCACAGGACAGCTGTTGAACTGAAAAGGGATTAGCAGAGCTAAGTGGATACCCTTGAGCCACGAACCCCAGGTCCCTTGGGTATCTCTTCTCCAGGGAAGTGATTGATGTGGGCTAGGCTGTCCCACCCTGCTCTAAATTAGTCAGCAGGATCATAGCATGGATCTTGGCAAGAAACTCCTATGAAAGCCTCTTGAAGATCACGTCATGGGAGGGACATGTAACAGGGGAGGACAGTGGCTGGTCTCTAGATCCCAGGCTAGGGGCTGACCAGCTGGGAAGCAGCTCTGTAGAGAGGGATATCTTATAAATGCCTATAAATATCCTAAGAGGATGGGGCCAGACTCTTTTCAGTGGTGCCCAGAGACAGTACAAGGGGAAACGGGCACAAACTGAAGCAGAGGAAGTTCCACCTGAACATGAGGAAGAACTTCGTCACTCGGAGGGTGATGGAGCCCTGGAACAGGTAGCCCAGGGAGGTTGTGGAGTCTCCTTCTCTGGAGATATTCAAGACCCACCTGGATGCAGTCCTGTGCAACCAGCTCTAGGTGACCCTGCTTCGGCAGTGGGGTTGGACTAGATGATCCCCAGAGGTCTCTTCCAATCCCTGTCATTCTGTCATTCTTGTATAAGGCTAGATCAGCCCCCAGAGGGTTAATGAAATTAAACCGCTGGCAGAAAGCACTGAACCACTACTGCTCATGGGGATTGGACTATAGATTTAGGCAGCCTGTAATGTCCATGCAAACTGGTATTTACTGCAACCTCCATCAAGTTCAGAATGGATGAGAAGCTGAAATGAGAGTGAATGGTACCTGGAAGTCCCCTCTCTTACCCTGCAGAGAAATGTCTTTTGGTGGCAGCAGCGCTGGGAAGAGGTTGTACAATCTTGACATGATTGTGCCGTTTAGTCAGTCGCCCAAGAGCAAGTATATGCTTTCTGTGTAGGCTTACTCTCAGCGAAAAGAGATTAAAAAACAGCAGTCCTGTAGACACTGCTTGTCTCCTAACCCTTGTAAAAATAAAGGCAGGTGGCAGGGCACTGTCAATCCCAAGGGACCAGCCAAGAAAGGGTCATGGGACACCAGGAATACTGCTGTTTGTTCATCACAGACTTGTGTTGAAACCTGGGCCAACTCCATCTCTCTTCTCCATTTTTCCCACTGCCTTTTGTGTCATTACGTTGGAAGTTCACAGGAGGGTTTCTCTGTGGGTGTGAGTGGGTGTCCGCATGTATGTGCAACACACTGAGGTCTCTCAGTACCATGGCAATATAAATTATATTGTGTCAAATTCTTGCAGTGGTGGTATTGAAAGAGTTTCCTCCCTCAGAGACTTCGCAAATTATCTACCTATGAAATTAAATTAAACATTGCTTCTCTTGGGATTTAAACAATACACTCCCCCTAGCTTGGGCTAAGGATTTCTTTTTACTATATTACTTTATAGATTAATACAGCACAGGAAATTAATTACCCTTTTTTTCAGTAAGACTCTTTTTTTCTTTTCTTGCAGATTTTAGATTTTCGATTTACAAAGAAAACTAAGGGGGGACTGCAGGAAATCCCACGTATGTGAGGAATGTAACCTTAAGAGCTGGTTCCTGGTACCTGCTCTGCTCCTCGGATCTGCTCTGCCTCCCCCAGCTGATAAGAGCACTGCTGGGTCTGCCTGCCACACTCATTCAATTACTCTCTACAGCGTCTTTTGTCTCTGGTGGTCCCTGGACAGGCACAAATCAAAGCTGTCACGTCCTGCAGAGCCCTGGTTTGGCCTGGAGTGCAGAGATCTCTGAACTCTGCCTTGTTTCAACCATTTATTACAGGCAGGAGGGGTGTGGGGTGGAAATTCGGATGCTTTGTTTTCCTCATCCCCCAGCCTTGGACACTAATCCTGAAGGATGAGGTTTTGCAGCACTGCGTTGGCCAGAGCTCTTCTGGTGGTCCAGGGAATGCAGCTGGGAGGGGAGAGCAAAGCACAGTTAACATCTGATCGTAGCAGGGATTTGAAGGACAGAAAAATCTTCATGAATATCCTTTTTGTCTTCCAGATCATCAAATCTCAGGTAGAGACCCCAAAGAAGGTGTACATGCACACTCACGCACACCTGTTCAAATACCCAAATTAAATCCCTTCCCGCAAAAACCAAAAATCCCTCTGTCTCTCTTTGCCAGGACGTTTTTTTGTTTCTTCCTCTTGCTGCTATCAGCCAAGGCTTGAAATCCTTTTAGGAGCAGTCTTCTCAGCGAGTTCGGTGCCTACCTCTGCTACCCCCACGACACCTCTCTCCATGAACCCTGTGACCAGGGGAGACACAAAAGCTGGCAGAAGGCAGCCCAGCCAGAAAGCTGGCCAGGGATGGATTTGGTACCACCACGTCCTGGAGGTTGTGAAGCCATTGCCAATGTTTTCTGTGCAGAGCTGGCTCAGGGAGGACCTTTCTGAAGTGCAGAGGGCAGCAGTTTTATCTGTTACAGCTGGCTATCTTTAGACGATTTTAATAAATCAATGGGATTAAAAACATTCCTTCCTTCAGCCTCCTCGGAGGTGTTTAACCCCATCAGGCTGTGTGATGAGGAGGAGAGCTTTTGAAAACCAATTGCATTAAGAGGGAGATCTGGAGGAGTTTGCAGTCGTCTCCTCTTGAGCAAGTCCTGTGAAAAAGGGATGATCCCAGCTTCCAAATCATCCTTTGTATCAGCCTTAAAGAAAAAAAAGTTCCCAAAGTCAGGCACAAAAGGAAACCAGTGTATCTGTCCTGCCCTAGCTCCATTGGATATTATTTACATTGCATAGTATTTGAGATCTACCTGTCATTTTCAAGTGATGCGAATCATTCCCACACCTCCTACAAGATCATGTAGTGATAGGACAAGGAGTAATGGCTTTAAACTAAAAGCAGGTAGCTTTAGATTAGATACAAGAAAGAAATTCTTTAGTGTGAGCGTGGTAAGGTCCTGTCTGAGGTTGCCCAGAGAAGCTGTGGCTGCCCCCTCCCTGGCAGTGTTCAAGGCCAGGCTGGACGGGGCTCTGAGAAACCTGGTCTAGTGGAAGGCGTCCCTGCCCACGGCAGGGGGGTTGGAACTAGATGATCTGTAAGGTCCCTTCCAACCCAAACCATGCTACTATTGTATGATTCTCCCCTAGAGAATACGACACATGCATCTGTTGCTTGACTTCAGTAGTTTGGGATGTTTGGCAGGGATCTGGAGAGGAACAAGGCCATCAACATCTAGTGAGCAAAGAGGAGGCAATAACTGTTCCGGAGGTGGCCTCTCCCCATATTCAAGGAAGTCTCTGCTAGATGGTCACCCAGCTCCTCTCCTGCTGCACACCTGACACAGCAGGCAGAACAGCCCCACAGACCCCATAGTGCCCTGCACAGCAGGTCTGGTTCCTGAAAAAAAGGTCTGAAAGGAAAAATTCCCATTAATCACCATTGCAGGAATGGCCTGCAAGCCTAGAAAGTCCAAGCCTTTGCACCATGGCAGAGCAGACCGTGACAGCAGCCTTGAGGTTGGCAGTCCACGTTGTTCCCCAGAGAATGCTGTCATTTGAGTGACTCTCTGCCATCAGGGTGTTTGCAGTCTGGATCCACCCCAAGGACCTCCACAAACCGTGACCCTGAGCTTGCCCACCCGCCTGCAGGCATTATCTAATCATCCCTTGAGATTGTTCCCTAAGGAAATGTGCTTCCCTTCCCATCAAAGCCTTTTCCACTGACAGAGATGGAGCACTGGTGAATTGAGATGTGCAGAGCTGGCTGCAGAAAGCTATCACCTTCCTGCCTGGGTCTTTAAGGAGAAAAACTGCTCAGTGTAGAACTTCGTTCGCTGGCATGGAAATCCAGACCCTCACAGACTGTTTTCAGCTTCAAAGCACAGCTCCCCCTGGCCACTTTTCAAAAGCAGTCAAGTGCTTTTTCACCCAATGACAATAATGGTCTCCATGTTTCTGAAACTAAACTGTTTTTTGACAATGGAAACAATTTTCAAAAGCAGAGTCACGAAAAGTACAGCTAAAATGTGCCAGCAAGACTGTTTCCAAAGGCCATGCGGACACAGGAAAGAAAGAGCACAGAAATTTGAACTGGGGCCACGGCTGTGTCACACAACTCGGAATACACTTCCTGGACTAGCTATTGCTGGTGGGGGATCACGACTCAGGGGTAAATATGCATCCCAGCAGCAAATGCCTTCAAGGACAGTGAAGCCCCAGATGAACAAGAGCACCAGGAATACAAGCATGTCCAAAAGAATGGTGGGGTGTGGACCAGGCCAAAGAAGCTAAGCAAAGACAGGTTTTTCTCCTCTTTTCCCACACATCCTCCATCTCTGTTCTCAGCACAGTGAGGAGACAATGGGAAAAAGTACTGTGTGGTTCTGAAACCATTGAATAGTCAGCATTCAAAATAAGTAAAACTTTGACTTCACTGGGTTGTAGAATCTAATGCTACATTCATTTCAATGTCTTGTTCCTACAAGTTCTTCTTTCTTTACAGACAAAGCCCAAGAACCTCATGCAACAGTCCCAGTGGCTGAAGAAGAACAACAAACACTAACAAAGTGCATCAGAACTTGCTGGAAACACCACATCTCTGATTCCTACCTCAGTTCTCTCTTTCTCAGTGTTCATGATGCACTGCTGGTAGCACTGACCATGTTCTGCTCCTGCCAACCCAATGGGCAACACAAGGCGAATTTTTTCTTGAGCTCAGGGTATACTTTTAGTTTAAAATGTGGTCCAGACATTGCCTCTGCATCAGCCCTGTGCTTGTATTTTTCAGCTGACTGTAAAAGGATATCTTTCCTTCTTGCTGCTGTCACTGTTCTCCTACAAATGGGGCCCTAAGGAGTCCAGCAAGCTCTGAAGAGCTGCAGCATCACAGGCCCTAATGCAGAAGACAATAGGAAGACTTTACATTATTTTAAAATGAAGGAAGAATCTCATCTCATAGCTTTGTTTATCTGGTTTTATTGTCCATTGTTCCACATTTAAGCTCAGATACCAACAACAAGTCTATGGGGATGGTTAGATCCAGATCATGTTTTGGGTGCTTACCTCCAAGGATGGTAAATGTCCAAGCCAATGTCACAGCCACCTCTGTGAATGCAGATAAAATGGCAAATAACACATCTCTGTGTATAACAAACTGCTGCAATATCCAACAAATGCTAGCTGGCTGTGCCATGCAAATCCTAACTGTTGAGCAGAATCTAGCATCACTTGTTTTCCCTGTAGACCTCTAATTCAGATGACTCCTCAACACGGAGAGTCCAATGTGACTTCTGACGTCTTTTGTAGCAGAAGCTCACATCCTAATTAAGCAAAGGAATGAGAAAAAACAGCTGCCTTCCTGAAAAGAGACCCTCCTTACAAATCTCTTGTTAACAGGAGGAGCAGGAAGATGCCAACAGCTGCATGAAATCACTATAATTAAAAAAAAAAAAAAGGAAAAAGAAAACTTTCCAGTAAGCAGATAGCTGTGGGTGTCCTGCAGCAGAGAAAGGTTAATTCCAGCCTCATCTCCCAGCTGGCTTCATGAGAGCAGAGGTTAAAGATGAAGCTGTAACATACACATGTCCACATAGCTGGGATCTCTGCCTAATAGTCATCCTCCTGGAGTCTGCCCTGATTAAACCTTTTCCCCTCTCTTTGGTAAAGAGAACCCACTTTCCAGCATGCTTTCATGGAGTTAAAAAATAAGTGTTATTAAATATGAATGCTTAAGAGGTCGTGTCTCCACTTGAGACGTCTGGTCTCATACCTTAGAAGACAAGTATTGAAAAGAGAAATCCCTTGGAGGCTACTAGCTAGACAAACCACTGAGAATAACTGGAAGCTGGAGAATGTCTGGAGGAGGGTATTACAAGTGCTTGCCCTGCTTGGATGCCTCCCTTGGGGTCTGCTTGCGGCCACTTTTGTCTTGGCTTTCCTCTTACGGACAATATCAGGCTGTCCTGACAAAGCCAAACAGATATCTCTACAAAGGGGAAAAGCTAGAGGAAGAGGGGAAAAATCTGAAAAAAAAAAAGAATATTTAAAGCCCAGATGCTCCTGAAGGTGTCCAAGGAGCAAATAGGCTGCCAAATGGTCCTCTGGGTGGAATCCTCGGAACAAAAACTGTCCCTGTCATCGCTGGGATCTCCCACCCTGGTTTCCTCCTTTGCCAAAGCTGACGTTGACACAGGAGATCCTGTGGTTTGCTGGGGACTTGGAGGAGGAAGGCATAAAGAAAAAGAGCATCCAGGACCTCAACAAGAAGCTCTGGAAGAGCAGTTGCAGCCTGGCTCCTTTGATGCACTGCAGAAAGGACCTGGGTCAGAGGATGTTGCAAACTGTCTTGTGAAGATGCCCTTATGCCCTGCAGAAGCTTTGTTCCCAATGTAAGCACAATCTGGGATGCTTTCTGGCTGGCTGTGGGCTAAAACACCTCGGTGATTAAATACAGCTTTGAGTCCACTTACACAGCTCAGTGATAGCTAAAACATTGCCTGCTGTGAGTTAGGCAGGGCATCTTCTAAAGCATTTTTGAAAGAGGCAGCACTCCCCTATATTGCTGGTAATTCCTTCTTTCAGCCCCTATCCTGAACTTCTTTGCTCCCCACAAACCTTGTGTCTTATCAGGGCCCTAGGATCTACCCCTACCATATTTTCCTCTATGCCACCCTCACTGAACTTGCCCTGCTGACATGCTTCAGCACGCCAGAAGGCTGCTGTGTTAAAACAGTGATATATCAAAGTAGCATTGCTCAGTCTGAGGTAACACAACGCCACTGCTGCTCTGTTGGAGATCAGAAAGCTGTCCTTCAAATGGCTGCAAAAAGACTGAGAGGGGATCTTATAAATGTCTATAAATATCCTAAGGGTGGGTGTCAGGAGGATGTGGCCAGACTCTTTCCAGTGGTGCCCAGCAACAGGACAAGGGGCAATGGGCACAAACTAAAGCAGAGGAAGTTCCAGCTGAACATGAGGAAGAACTTCTTCCCTCTGAGGGTGACGGAGCCCTGGAAACAGGCTGCCCAGGGAGGTTGTGGAGTCTCCTTCTCTGGAGATATTCGAGACCCACCTGGACGAGGTCCTGGGCAACCTGCTACAGGTGGCCCTGCTTTGGTAGGGGGCTTGGACTAGACGATCCCCAGAGTTCCCTTGCAACCCCCTCCATTCTGTGATTCTGTGATTCTGTGACTGCAAGGAAAGCAAATAAGCCAGCCCTTACACACGCTTTCCCACAAGGTTAGTATGTACATGTTGGTGACTGTCCACAGCCAACCGGTGTCCATAGGCAGATGCTGTGCTCATCATCTACACAGGTTTTTTTCCAGGAAAATTAGATGGTTCCTTCATTACTGATCTCAAGAAATGGAATTTAAATTTGGACTTTGGAAATTGCATGGGAATGCATAGTATAAAACATGGGTAGTCTGCAGAGAACAGTGTAAGCTATGGAGAGAACTGAGAAAAACATTTACTAAATCCTTGCAAGAGTGCAGAGCACCATAAATCTTTTACCTACTTGAAATTTGATTCCCTTCAGGAAGGTGACCTTTATCTCTGAAGGTTTCCTGTGGGCTTTCAACCCCTTGTATTTTGAGCTTTGGACAGCACTAGTCAGGGAGTTGATTTTTTTTCTTCTTCCTAAAATTTTGTTAAAAGGAAACCAGTACGTTAAGTGATATTTTCCTTGGAAAATGTGTGGATTTTTTTTCAAGTGGTCAAATTTGTCATTCTTTGTTTGCTTTGTTGTTGAAAGTGTTTTCTTATAGTATTTTTTCTGTATGTTTTTGTTTGTTTATTTTCTTGTTGCAGAAGGGAAAAAAAAAAAGTGTTTTTCACCAAAAATGCTGAATTCTGTAACTGAAAAGTTTAGGGAGACAATTTCTGAAAAAAAAAGAAAAAGTAAAAAAATTTTTAAAAAGTAAAGCTGTGGTTGTGGTGAAATGTTTGTCTGCAAAGATGGGGACAGACTTTTTACTAAGGCCTGTAGCGACAGGACAAGGAGAAATGGTTTTAAACTAAAGGATGGTACATTTAGACTAGATGTAAGGAAGAAATTTTTTGCAATGAGGGTGGTGAAACACTGGAACAGGATTCCCAGAGAGGTGGTAGATACCTCATCCCTGGAAACATTTAAGGCCAGGTCGGACAGCGCTCTGAGCAACCTGATCTGATTGAAGATGTCTCTGCTCACTGCAGGGGGGTTGGGCTAGATGACCTCTAAAGGTCCCTTCCAACCCAGAACATTCTATGATTCTATGAAATACGTATACTGATGTGGGTGTGCGTATGAGCATGTGTGTGTATGAGCGAGTTACCAACCACACGCCCATAGCTACAACTAAACCAAACATTTCACAAGTCTGTTCGGTTGCAAACAGACAGGGTGAGGCACTATCCAACTTTGTAAGTTCTCGTGCTGGGCCTGTGACCTGCCAATTTAACAGGCTAGTACAGACACAGCCTGTGAAGTAGGTTACTGTACATATCCTCACTAGTTTTAATGTCTCAACAGCCAGTGGAAATTTTGGGTGGTAATTCAACGTTTTAGAAACAGCAACCTCAAAGTCTATCCCAGCCATGCTCCCAGAGCTCTTGGTCTTCACAGCACGTGGCAGGTGACCACAAATCCAGCACTGCCCTCTGACACACAGCTAGAACCACGTGCTAAGTGGAATACCTTAATCTGGAGACATTTTCTTCTTTTCATGCAGCACCAAAAGAAGAAATACCGTTGTTTACACAGCATGGAATTCAGACCAAAGCAAGTAATTTTAGCAAGTGTGATTAAGCCCTCCTGGTTCATGAGGAGGAAAGAATTGGTCTGAATGTGTGCACAGTGTCTAGCTAGGTGAAGTAGTGCTGTCTGCAGATGTGTGGCTTCACAAGGATGGTTCATATGCCCTTTGGGGTGGCAAGGACAGCCCACTTGTCCGACAACAAAACTCAAGGACCTGTTCTCGGAGAAATCTCTTCTCCACCACCTCAGCTGGTTTGGCCCATCAGACTGGACCAAGGACTTCCACCTGGGGTTTCTGAGCCTCAGTTTGGCAGTTGGATCCTCTCTTTCATCCTCAAAATGGAAGACAGCACAAAATCCAAAGAAGAGCAGCCCACCCTAACAGCTTCACAGGGACAAGAGATCTTGGATGAAGAAACTGTTGGGAAAGACTGTGTGCAGAAGCTAATGCTAAGGAGTGGTAAACATTCCTTTCTACTTCACTTTGTTGCACCACTCTGCAGGCCTGATACCACTGCAATGCCATTCAGAGCGTGGCTGACCCAGAAAGGTAAGAAAGAGACTAAGAGGGAGTAACCCTTCTCAGTCAATTGTGATTGATGAAGTAACCATACATAGCAACCTGAATTAGCATAAATAATGAAAATCTAGAGAAGTTATCCCTTCGGGAACTAACAATATGGGAGAAGGGCAGTGATAAGAGAAGAAAGAAGCCCTCTACTCCCTCACCAGGAACAGGAAGACCTGGAGTACTCATACATGCTGAAAAGCAGTTGTTTTGCCAAAATTATTTCTAGGACCTCTCTCCTTACTCACTACTGCCTCCTCTCTCTTCACACCTTCATTATTCCTATTTTTCTAGTTTGTTGTCTCATTTATTACTCAGCTCTTTTAGTGTCTAGACAGCCTGATGTGGTTGGCAGGTCTTGCTGTGCAGAGACTCACACCAATATCTTAGTGTCCCACCACTGTCTGCTAGAGGATAAGCCCAGCCTCCAGCACATGCACTCTTCAGGGTTTACTTCTCTTCCATGAGGGGATGAAGAATCATGTACCCAGTCCTACCCAGCTGCGTTTCTCTTCTCCTTTAGTTAGTCTGGCAGATCTGGCCTCCTACCCCTCAGCCTTCCCCAGATGCAGCTGGTCTGTGGGTCAGAAGGGCCATGTCAGAAACACAACCTCGTCTCCAAGACTTGGAAAGAAGTGTGTGCTGTCAACAGAGGACCAGAGGGTTGAGGTTTCCTTCCTTCCTTCCTTCCTGCCTTCCTTCCTTCCTTCCTGCCTTCCTGCCTTCCTGCCTTCCTTCCTGACTTCCTTCCTTCCTTCCTGCCTTCCTTCCTTCCTGCCTGCCTCCCTCCCTCCCTCCCTCCCTCCCCTGGAAAACCTGATCCTGACTATCCTTAGCCAACCCTGTGTGACACCCTCCACAGCAGAGTTGTAACACCAAGGAAGGGATTGGAGCCACCAAGTTAGAGACATCTCCACTGTCACTCTGAGGTGCAGACTTAAGCAAGAAGGATGTGCAGAGACTCTTCCTCCACCAGCCTCATCCTCCCCTCTCTGCAAGTGCAATGAGCCAACCAGTTTGAACTGAAGGCTGACATAATGTAAGGGGATGTAGAGGAGCAATATTGCTTGAACCTGTCTCTTGCAAGGCAACATAGGCACAAGTCGAGATGCGCTTCCCCCTTCCTCCTTCACCACTCCAGGTAAAACTCACCCTGTTACATCACAACCATTCTCAGCTTTCTCTTCAGCTCTGAGTCAGTGCTGGTGCATTGCTTCAAAATAGGAACTACAAGGAGTGGGTTTGCTGTGTTTTCTGTTTTGATTGAGCACTTATTTGCAGCAAAGCGAGAAATGAAACCTGCATCAGACGAGCACACTAATGCAGAACAATAGCAAAGATCAATAAACAGTTCAATCCTTTCGGAGAAAACAAGTCTGAGGCAATCTCTGGGAATCAAATAAAGTGCACATACACATGAACAGCAAAAACCAAATGTTCTGCATATTAATTCAAGCCAACTGCTTTACTAGAGTAGAACTCCAAAAATATAAACAAGTTACTACAAAAACAGAGGAAATTGGCTGGCATTTCCCAGTCTTCCTTTCACAGCTTTTGAAGATATTTGATAAGAGATCCTCTCAGTCTTTTGAAGTCAGGGACAGTCCATTTCCAATGCCAATTGAAAAGCAGAATCATATTTTCAAAGGAAATTATGAGTTCCATCCCAGCTACATAAAGACCAAACTGTCTTATGGATCACAGCTCCTCCTCCAACGGGACAGAGCAGATCAGAAGATGCCTGAGAGCTCCCAGGCAGAGTGTTTCTGATCACAGGGACTGGTTAAAGAACAAATATCCAGAGGAAATGGAGTCAGGTTCTGAGAAAGTGGCCCCTTATGAAGACAGATCTTTTATCAAGATCATGACACATTCAATACTTAAAGCATTTTTCAGACTTCAGTCCCGGTGGCAAAAACCCATTTCAAGCAGAAGTCTGGCTGCACCACTTGGCTGTTTCCATTGATTTTCCTTGGCAGCTGCATAGATATTCCAGGGACTGAGGCCACTGAAACGGCTTTGCTCAGCAGTTCCTAAGTTGCAGGAAACCTTAAGGTCATTCAGAGTGGTCTACATACACAAACATACACATGCAAGCCAAACCCATGCTTGGAAATGCACAGATATTTAAACCTGTCTCAGTATCTTTTCCTTGGACAAGCAGGCAGATGTACGGGCAGCAAACACAGTCTGACTATCTCGGCTTCTTCTGCCCCTGCTCACAGTGCTGACCCAGGTGTCATTGCCAGGATGCCACATCTTTCTCCTCCTGGAGAATGGTACCCCTGCAAGACAGCTTCAGTGGCAGAGGAAATCACTTCTGGACTGGATACGTACCCTCCTAAACACCTCTCTGTGGCTCACAGCAGTGTAAAAGAGTTCAGTAGAGATGTTGCTACTTGCCGTAATGAGCACTTCATTCTGCTCAGGGTGTGTGCGCTCTTGCTAGGCCAGACCTGGACTGAGCTGTGACCTTCACTCCTCCACGCTGTTCTTAAGAGAACGTTTGAATCTGAACTGCCACCAGGCCAGCAATAGCTGTTGTGGGTGGAAAGCAAAGAGACCATGCAGGTTCACATGTTTAAGCCTATTTCCATGGCTGTGTAGACAAAGTCTGTTCCTCCAAACATAGACAAAGCTGTCAGCATCTACTCTTGAAAAGTATCTCTGCTAGGCTAGACAGAGAGAAAGCTCACAGATATTTCCCAATCTCTTCCCAGAGACAACATCAGGCTCTTAGTTCACATTGGCTACAGTAAGAACATGCCTGAGAAAGTGCTGAATAATACATGCCAGTGTTCCTCCACTTCTTAGTAGGTGATGTGTTGTCCTTTCTTCTAAAGTCGTCCCAGTAGTGTTTCTCGTGCTGGCCATTGGTAAATATCGAGATCACCTTCAAAAAAAGTGGTGGACCTTGCATGCCAGTCTTTGCTGCCCATACTTAATACGCTAATTCAAGATGTCCCTTTTTCAGGAAGTTCAGCCCATTGGCAGTGCCTCTATTTTCTAAGCAACGTCTAGAGTTAATCATGCCACAAGAAACAGAGAAACTCCATGAGGTCTCTCTCGACATTTAGTCTGTGATCCTGTGAGCTGACTGCTACCAAAGCTCGAGTCAAGAGCAAACTGTCTTGTACCTCACAGAACTCCTGCTCCCAATACTGTCCCCAAAACTGCTCCTAACCTAAAATGGGATTTTACCTAGCCAATCAGGCTAGGCTTGGCTCCCTGCACAGAGCAAAACGGGCAGTTCCAGAACTCAGTTCATCTCATACTATAATAGATAGCCAAACCTGTGTGGGTGAACTGATCCCTATGTCTGTTCATCTCCTTTAAATATTCAGGCAGCAAAGACAACCAGATCAGATGGAGGAGTTTGAAGTTAGTGAAAGAACACTCCGTACCGTTGTCCTTCCAAGACTAAAAGCTCATTTGCCTCCTAAGAAGAACTTGCAAGTTTCTTGTAGTGCAACCCTAAGAGATACCTGTCAGGGAGAATGAGGCAGAATATTTCTTCACTTTTAAATATTTTCCATTTTAAAAAGAACTTTACCCCACTTTGTGTTATAAATGCCATTGTTCAGCAGATTGGATGGGGAGATCAAGCCACAAGCCCATTGGTATAAATCGCTCTCACTCTCAACTGGTGTCTTATTGGGAGCTGGTTAAAAGCACTCTTAAGGCTGAGAAAGATCTATGTAGAGGACAATGAGCCTTCACTAGGGTGAATCATTGTCTGCTTTATAGGGACATATCCTTCCCAGGGCTACTGGGAGGACGTGTGTTCAGGAACACTTTATTCTTGGAGGAAGTAATTTCAAAAAAAAAAATACTAGGAAGGGTGGGGTCACTATTACAAGCTCTGTTGCTATAAATGAGTAAAACCTTTTTCATTAACCCATTATCTGATCTGCAGTAACTAACTAACTACCCATATTTGTAGTCTTAACACATGTGGATTGCCAAAGTACATCAGCCTGTACTACACCTGTGGCAGGGCTGGCTCAGACCCCTCACACGAGTAGTTACTGGGGGCTCAGCTGATGGGTTGTAACTTTCTAAGCTATGGCCCCTCAGGTGCTTTAGACCTTGAGTGTACCTGTCAACCTAAGACATCTGGAGAATTCCTTTGAGCGAGAAACTCATCAGGGACGTGCAGACCCACACCTAATCGGTATGGATATACTGTACTAGGCATAAAGGCACTCCACTCTCAATTTTAACTTCAATCTGCGCTCCCCGGGTTAATACCATTGGTGATACACACAGAGGAATGGTCTGGGCTAAAGCATCACACCAGACTGCTGGAAGCTTGACAGCTTGAGATACAACCAGCGCCAACACAGCTGCAAGTGCAAAATTGTAACTGCTGGTCTTGATCAACATTTTCTCACCACTGTGGGTATGTGGGCATAGGAGAAATTGAGACAGTGAAGAGTACCACACTAGCCTGCCTTCTGTCATTGCTGCATAGATAAAAGACTGCTGAGCTCTGACTTCCAGAAACTGATGATCCGCTACGTGGCACAGATACATTGGAGGAGAAAGGGAGGCTCTAGGAAAAGAAGATTTAGGTTGCAGACTGAGCAAGCCTGAAGAAGGAAGTTCTGGGAGCCATTTGAACTGAGCTTTGCTACTTTATTGTGCATTACTTGTCTAACTAATTCTGTTTATAAGTCTGAAGTGCATAGTAGCCCAAGAGAGAGTATGTTTTCATTGTATATGAAAGCATAACAAAGGCAAAACTTGCTCCCACAAAGCTTTAGAGGCTTAGAAAAAATATTGTTCATATTCGAGAAGACAGAAGAAGTATTAAAAAGAAAATAATGTCACACCCAGGCATAGACAGTAGATCATTGGTAGAGGTAGGAGTTGAACCTAGGTTTCCTGGCAGCCTGTTGATTTGCTCTCTTGCTTGCTCTGGCTGACAGAATCAAAAGCTGGAGGAAGGAAAGGACTGGCACATTACAGAAATAGGCAGATGTGATTTTTAGGAAGGACACCTCTTTGCATATGTACCAGGTTTCCTTATCTCATTGACGCTTCTGTTCTACAAGCATAATTATTCACCTTCCCTTCTACTACCAATATCAAACGCAGCAGAAAACCACTGACCCTCTTTTTCTGTGTTTCCCATCTCCGTCCATTTTCTCTTGACATTTGCCCTGAGTACAGAGTGTGCAGTCCAGTCAGAAGAGCAACGGCCTTCTGTGATGTACAGCATTTCATTCTGTTACAAGTGTGCGTTTGGTCTGCCAGAGATACAGCCCTGAACTGGGCAAGGAGCAACAAAGAGCCCATAAAGGAGATAATTTATCCTTCTCCCAGACACATCCATGAAAGCAACTTATCTTTCGCTTCATCCATTCAGTCAGGATGTGGCTCTTATCTGCCTGTAAACCAGACAGAGTGGAGCATGTTGCCCTATAAGGTCAACCTGCTGAAAAAAAAGGAGAAGCAGCAGCATTTTTAAGCTTTGTTTTTTTCCTAGCAGCTTGCAGGTGTTGGACATGCCTGTCATCTGTGGAATGGGACACCTGTCTGCCTTTCAGCCTTCTGTTGGTGAACCTATCCCAAGCGTTTGAGCTCCGTTTGCCAGCAAACCCACTCAGCCACTGTTCCTGTACAACATTTGTTGGGGCTCAGCTTTCTAAAGGCTGATGTCCACAGTGAGTCTACAACTGAACTAGCCACACTAGAGTCCTTTTGTCCCCTGTAGAGAAGGCCTTGGAGATACAGATGGAAGAAAAATTGAACAGGAGCCGGCAATGTGCCTTGCAGCCCAGAAAGCAAGCTGTGTTCTGGGCTGTATCCAAAGCAATGTGGCCAGCAGGTCGAGGGAGATGGTTCTGCCCCACTACTCCCACCTGCAGTACTGCGTCCAGCTCTGGGATCCCCAGCACTGGAAAGACATGGAATTGTCAAAGCAAGCCCAGAGGAGGCCACAAAACTGATCAGAAGGCTTTCTCCTGTGAAGAAATTCTGAGACAGCTGGGCTTGTTCAGCCTGGAGAAGAGAAGGCTCCGGGGAGACCTTATTGCAGCCTTTCAATATATCAAGGGGGCTTATATGAAAGACAGATAAATACTTTTTATGAAGTCCTGTAGTGATAGGACAAAGGACAATGGTTTTAAACTGAAAAAGGGTAGATTTAGATTGAATACAAGGAAGAAATTTTTTACCATGAAGGTGGTAAGACACTGGAACAGATTTCCCAGAGAAGTTGTGAATTCGCCATCCTCAAATATGTTCAAGGTCAGATTGGACAGGGCTTCAAGCAACCTAACCTAGTGAAAGATGTCCTTGAGGAGGACAGTGGGGTTGGAGTAGATGATCTTTAAAGGTCTCTTCCAACCCAAATAGTTCTATGATTCCATGGTTCTATGTATACACTAGGGAGCTGGCCAATACAGTCAGTGGCCAAAGAGGTATGATACATCCTCTGCTAACACATATGTCTGTAGTGGGTGAGGTGAATCACATTCCTACCAATCCTATCTGTTGACTATAACTGGAGCCTCAGTCCGCAGCTGAGAAGTGGCCTCCAGCACAAAAGCTGCCCAGTTCAAGTGGGGTGAGTCCACTCTTAAAGCTAGATGAATCCCACCCTAGTGACTCAGAAAGCAGGAATTGCATTAATACCGTCATATGTGATGAAGTATTTCCTTTCATTTGTCTTCCAGTCTGACTCCTGGTCATTTTACTTGATGCTTCCGAGTTCCTGTGTTATGAATAAAAGTGAGTAACAATTTCCCAATCACCTTCTCTATTTTTCATCCACTGTTCATAGTTCTAATATGTGGGTTTAGAAAAGAAACTAGAATGATGCCATACAAAAAATACGGATACACTACAGATTTAGAGCGGCTCCATGCTGTTACTTTCTGTTTTGTTCATTATTCGCTTCCAGTAATTCCTAACATTCAGTTCCCCTGAGCTCTGATGCTAATATCTCTTTTGTGAGTGGAAACAGCTACTCTGGAGACCATGACTGTGTAAATGTTTAGGGCTGCATTTCCCAAATGTACATTACTTGGCATTTACTAACACTCCATTCCACCTGTCTCTTTGTTGCCCAGTGTCTCAAGAGTTTGAGATGCTCCTACAACTCCTGATGGGAATATTGTTTTCAATTACCATGAACTATTCTTTATCATCAGCAGGTTTTGTCAATCCTTTATTGTCCATCATTTCCAAATCATTTACAAGTGTATTCAAGAACACAGCTCCCAGTGGAGAACCCTGTAGGACTCTCCTGGTAATACTTTCCATTGTCAAAATGAAGCAACTCTTTATTTCTTACTTTTTAATTAATTAATAATCCACACAAGTCATCCATCCCACAACAATTTTATTTTTTGAATCGTCTTTTGAAAGACCTTGCTGGGAACTCTTCTATTTCCACTATATCTGCTGGATCATTCTACCACATGTTCACAAAGTCTTTGAAAACAGTTTGATTTGTGGGGAACAATTTCTCTGAAAGAGGTGTTGCCTCTTCCTCAATATGTTGCTTTTAGCCCTGAGACTGTGGATGCTGATCCTCCTTGTAGTGTCTACCAGTGTGTTTATACAGATGTCATCATTACTGAATCACAGTTTCCCAGATCCTTCATGGTGCTCTTCTCAAAAATTCACAACACAATTGCTATTTTATATTCCCCCGCAGCTAAGTCTGACTGAAGTGACAAGTTGCATACCATTGCTAACAGTGCAGTAGTTTTGTATCTCCATTCCCCTACAACTCTTCAATCATGTTTACATTCTTTCATTCATTTTTTATATTTTATTTTATTAACCCTTCTGTTAGGAATAACTCCTTTGACTGACCCACCCCCTCGTCCTCCCCAAGATAAACGCTAATGTAGAAACCGTCTTAAACCACCCCATGGTTAACATGGTTTGAAGAATTCATCAAGCCTTTCTGCTGTACATACTGGCTGTGTCTTCCTTGCACATCTCTTTTACTCTAGTTACGTCTAAGTCCTATAGAGTCCTTGACAAATTCTTGCACCAATAAGTTCAAAGAAGGTTTTATTACTATTTTATTCCTTTAGTAAAATGGTTCTCAAAATCTTTTCAGCTTTTTAATATGTGGTATACGTTTATCCTCTGTCTCCAGTTTTTTGTCTTCAAAGTATTTGCTGTGCCATCTATAGGCATTTTGCACCTTTTGCCATTTCCTATAGTTTTCTTTTTGAAAGCTTCCCCCTTTTGACTAAGTTAAATCCCCTTTGGACATGAAGTTTCATTAGTGGGCTCTTCTATATTTTTTCTCTCTTGCAAGTATTTGAGCTTATTATAGTCACTATCACACTACAGCGTGGGTTGCCTTTGGAAGTCACTGGCGTTCACAGACTTCAGGAACAAGTAAATAAAATCCTGTGACACCTCCTATATCATGCCATTCTTTGCATAGTTTTTTTAAACCGTTTTTATACCTCTGGTAGGAAGCAGAAAAAGCACGGGACTCTGAGAGTCATCAGTAAATGTACATTAAGGTGTATCTGTGGACCATCATCCAATTACAACCTGGAAAGAAACTGAAGGTGTCTGGTGCAAGCTTCTGCTGAAAACAGGGTTAACTTCAAAGTTAGATTTGGTTGTGCAAGATCTCATCTAGTCAAACTTTGAACATCTCTATGAAGGAGATTCTGTAGCTGTTGCAGTAGTCAGTCATGCCTGTGGTGAAAATTGCACTTTAAATGCTGCCAGAATTTCATTTTCTGCAACCTTTTACTTGTCTTCTGCCATCTCACTGTTCACCTTTGAAGAGTCCATCTCCATCTTCTGCATAAGCCTCATAGTCTACCCATCCGGTCCACATCTCTCCAATTTTTATATAAAGACACTATGTGAGACCATATCAAAAGCTTTGCTTAGGTAGAAGTAAATGACATCAGCTGCTCCTGACTGTCTGTAGAGCCAATCAGCTCATCACAGAAGTCAAAGAAGTTGTCCAAGCACAGTGTGTTCTCAGTAAATCATGCTGAATGTTCCCAGTCACCTTCTTGTGCTTCGCATGCCTGGAAATGCCTTGCAGGGGGACTTGCTTTATGATTTGCCCAAGGACTGAATTGAGGTTGACGATATGTAAGTTCCCTGTACCCTTTTATTTGCCCTTTTGAAGCCGAGTGTGACGTTTTCCTTTTTCCAGCAGGAAACTCCTGGATTTGCCACAGTCACTCAAAAAAATTTACAATGACATTGGCCAGCTCCCTCTTCCGCCTTGAATATGTTCTTTCTTGTCTCATGGACTTGTGCCTAGCTTACTGTCATAGTCCCTAACTTAATCCTCCTCTACCTGGGGTAGTATCCCTCTCCCCTGCTACAAGGCAAGTAGATCTGGGACGTCTGAAGAAGAGGCTCTGGGAAAGAAGAAGAAGAACTTGCCAGTAAATGCTGAGGCAAAGAAAGCACTGTGTATCTCATTTATTTCTATATATATATAAATAGTCCTACACAGTTTGGTGGCAATGGAGAAACCAGCTGCCTCTATGACCTTTCCTGGAGCAGTTACAATCAGAGACACCTACTTTTAAGAGCAGCTTTTCTGTGCAATATCATCACCATTAGAGCAGGATTAAGGAATACCTGATGATGATATCAGCTGCTTGTTTTGGAGCTAAAGCTGTTTTTCTCAACGTATTGTGCGAGGCTGCATGCTCAGTAAATACTAACCGTTTCCACAGATGTCAGGGAGTTAGCAGAGCTGTGTTTATAGAGAGCCCTACCAACAGCCCTACCAACAGGCCAACCAGAGCTGATATTGCTGAGCAGAGGGCAAGGGGAAGAGTAACTTTTTCATCACTGCTGAGGTACTGGATTCTCATTTATCAGTTACCATTTACCCCGTACTTCAGGATTAAAACCCAATGTACAACAAGCATATGCTGCCTGGAAAGCTGAGCTGGTAGAGCAGAGGAAGGAGTATTGCTGCAATTTGTCATTTGTGCAGAATCAGATTCTTACTTTGGTATAACTCAGCCTTTCCTCTGGATTTGTCTTGTACCCCAAAGCAGAATCTGGCTCTGTGTCCACACAGGGTTGGATTGGGAGAAAGGTTAGAGAACCATGTATGGAGCTTTTGGGCTCCACTACTAATATTGGCCAATACTAACAAGAACATAGGTATGTTTTTAATCTGTTCCTCTTTCCACAGTGCTGAGTTCTGTCCTTTCCCCTAGCCCCAGTGCTTCTGCCTGAAATTCAGCCCTCTCCTGTTGGGTCTCTGGTCTGAATTCAAAGTGAAATCTGTCTTTCATTTCTCTGCCTTCCCATGTGCCAGTCTCCTTCCCCTCCCTCTCCTCCCCATAATTTATGTTCTCCTGCTTTATTGCCACAGATGGGATTTTACGTTTAAACAATGTTCCACCATGTACCAGTTCCCCCTGATAAGTAAACTCAGTCCCAGATTGACTCAACTGCTTGGCATGTGGGAAATTTCTCCAGCTCCCTCCCATGGCATTCCTCCCCAGTGCCTGCATCTGAAAGATTCCCACTGCAAGTTCCATCCACTGGATGTCTATGTGTATCTTAGATGGCTGGATAGTCTAACTGCAGTACACTTAACCTACAAAAATATCATGTACAGATTTAATAGAAGTGTCATGGCATATCTGTCTTGAAAATCGCTTTTTGCCTTCATTAAAAGAAAGAGGCTCAGTGTTCAGGAAAGCATTGCCCAACAGGGACAAAACACCTGCCAGCAGGTCTGTATTGGTGCTTATTTGAATGTGAGATGTGTGCATGTTGTGACCCATCTCCATCCCACGCAACCGCCTTGCAGAGCCCGTCTTTGGCCATACCAAGGCGTCGGCTACCACACATGGATCACTGAATGCTGTGCGATAGCCATGGCTGGGCTGCATGCTCCACATATGGTGTAGATCTATCTGCTGGCTTCTCCTAGAAGACAGCTAGGTCCTGGCTATTCCTTCCTCTCTGTCCCGTAACTCTCTGCACATCCATTTATGCTGATGAATTTTGAAGATTTACCTGTGGCTGCTTTTGAGCTGTCTCAGCCCTCAAATGAGTGATTGAGATGGGTTGGAATAATGCTGCAAAGGACACTGCCAACACAGATAGACACCACTACGGAGGGAACTCTAGCTTTTTTCCCCAAACGTGTTCCTCTTGTTCCCGTAACCGGAATAAGCTTGTGGAAGGAGACCTGAGCAGAGTGTCTCAATTAAAGTAATAATTCACTCCACAGATCTGGTGGATTTGCATCACGATTGCGAAGGCAAATCCAAGAGAGTTACAAATCTACAGAGTAATAGTGTGCTGATAAAAAGAAATAGGGAGGAGGACCACATTCCTCACAGCTAGGTGGGCTGACAGTGCAAAAGAAACAAGTACACGTAGTGCTCTGTTCAGATACGTACACTGAGTCCTCTGCCTCGCAAAGTGTGTGAGCCTTATCAGCTGAACAGGGTCTTCGTACCTCCTTGAGAGCTTCACAGAGCCAGGTCACACTTCTGAGGTGTAATCCGCATCCCAGGTTTGTTTCTGCTTTGCAGCAGCACAACACAGACCCTGGGAAGCCATCCCTCCATCTCCTCTCGCTCTCTTGGCCTCTCACTGGAGTGGTACATGGCCATAGAGGTCAGCATTTCTCAGCTGGTCAATTCTACATGCCCCGAAAAATGTTATTTGGGCTAAATTAGCCTTTTTTCCTTCTGAAGACAGTACTTTGGGGCTCACCCACAAGTGATGGGAGATCTAGTTGTCCATTTTCTTTGTCTTTTTCTTCTTTGCTACCATAATGTCCAGAAATGTGTCTTTTTTCTCTTTTTTTTTTATTTGAAATGGCAATGGCAGCTCATTGGCATGACTCCAGGAGTTTGGGCTTTGAATACTGACAGACCCCCTTTCACTAGTTCACTAAGTCACCCTGTATGTGGAGAGGAGACAAAAATGTGCGCTTGTTGCAGGTTTATCTGAAGGCTGGCAGATCTAGATGGTCCAATCTAATCATAGAGAGACATCCTCCTCCAGACTGAATTGTGCTGGTGAGGGCACTATTGGAGGGTACCGCAGATCTGCCTGCAAACTGCTCAGAGAAATGCTTTGAAAATTAAAAAAAAAAAAAAAGTTGAGTGTGTTTAAAAAGCATACTCTTTTGATTCATTTCCAAATCAAAAGTTTGAAGCGATAAATTGCAAAACTGGCTGTGATTTAAGTTGACCTTTTTTAAGAGTTTGCAGGGATAAGCAAAAAAGCCACCTGATTCTAATAACAAATGTTTAATTTTGAGACAAAATCAAAGTGATGACTCAACCTGACATAATTTTTGCTTGCTTTCCTACTTCTGTGAAGAAAAAAAATAAAAACAAATTTCATTTTAGTTCAACCAATATCAGTGTTTTGATTTTGAATCTTGACTTTATTTTCTGAGTATAGCTTATGAGCCAAAAAATCTCCCCAGAAGAAGACATAACACCCATTTTAACAGTGTGGTTTTCTGTCATTCAATGCAGGCTATCAGCTGATAACCACTGGACACTTTTTCTCTGTTCTTATGGTGATCATCTACATCTAGGTAGGTATTTTTGTCAAATATCTATGCAAATGGGAGACCTTATTTCCCTGCATCAACAGCAAAACCAGAAATCCTTTCGAAGTTCCTAGGACATACCCCTTCCTTCTGTTTGCTGTGGATGACCCTCTATGGGCACACCTGCATGTAGGGTACCTCTAAGGTCTTCCAGGGAAGGACCTTGAAAATGCAGATGAGCCTTTGATCCAACTAGACAGACTAACTGAATTCCTAAGCAGCAGATATCTTTCTTTTTTCAAATTTATTTCCCATTTGACGCTACTTACTGACTTTACTTCTAACCAGCAAATATCACAGGCTGACTCCCTTCACGGACTTAAGAGACACCGAAAATTGTTCAAGTGTTTATGAGCTGTTGGCCATGTCTTCTCTGGATTCCAAAAGGGACCTTAGACCAGTTCTCACATCCTGACCCAGTCAGGCCCAACTGCAAAGATGGATTGATTTTCAGGTAATGCTTCAGGAAGAAAACCAGGTGCACCAAAAGGACTTTGTGTCTGGCCTGGTTACCTCCACACACACTTTAAGCAACTAAGCCCGAGCTCTGGGATCAGACTCAATAATCTGTGTTCAAATTTTACATCACAGGTCCCTCTGGAGAGTAGCGATGTCATCTGGTGCCACGAATCCGTGTCCCCAACCCTTTAAACACCGCAATAAATCACTGGCAAGTCTTCCTCAGTGTCTTTTAAAAACAGAATCGTCTGAATACATACTTCGTGTTTGAGCTATTTTAAACTAGAATTCCCTTGTGGAGGAAAAACTGAGTCTGCACCACTACTGGAGAAGACATGGTCCACTGTTTGGGAAAAGATAGTGTCTGTTATCACTTTCACTCCCTGCCTAGACTGATGCAGGGCTCTGGGGGGGAAGACACAGAGGCAGTGTGCTATTTGCCTGAAGGAAGCATAACACCAATGACTATTTGCTTTATCTGTGTGCAAACAAAGTGCAGATTCTTGCTGTGAACCTGACTTCTGGTCACTTTTCGCATCCACCTTGCACTCAGTGTAGACCCAATCCCTGCCTCACACATTAGCAAAGAGAGAAGAAGATGGGACGTGCTTTACAACTAGTCACAAAGAAATATCCAGGCCCTTGGGCTCAGCTTTCCCCCTCTGGTGGCTCACAGCCCATTCCAGCAAACAGGCAGGTCACTGCAGTGCTTGGCGACGATGCTTGGCAGAGCAACGCAGTGCTGGATCACACCCTCTTAGCTTCCTGCAGCCACTGGCACAAAGCTAGCTCCCCCTTTCCAGGGCAGCACAGCAGCTGTCTTAGCCAGGCTTGATATTTTGCCCTCAAATCCTCCATTTCTCCAACTCCAGGGGCGGCTTTTAGATGTGAAACAGCAGGAGGGTTTGCCTGCTACCCCCCCAGTACAGGGGTGTTGCTGCTCCATCTCCCAAGAGAGGATATATTTTGGTTGGTGAGTTCGCTGCACAATGTCCACTCCGTTGCCTACCGCTTTGCTCTTCTGGTTACCCAGCCTTTGTCCTCTTCCCCAGAACCTCTCCATCCAACAGGTCTAGAAGATGACACACCTCTTATAAGGGAAGTTTGAGAGACATGGACATCTCCCATTTCCCAGGCTGCTTCCATGAAGTTATTTCAGTCATTTGATGAATAAGGATGGATAACAACCACATGTGGCAGGTCTGCTCTGCCTCTCCAGCTCCACGTCAGCAAACTAGGGAGCATTCTAGTCACCTTAAGATTGAAAATCACTGTTTCAAATATACAGAAAAGGAAAGACCAGAGTGGAGATGGGCCTCAACCAGATTCCACCACATGAGGAGAGCCCAGCTTATCCATCTTCTTGGCTCCACGTTAAACCACAAATTTCCTTTGTAAGACCCTCACCATTATGTACCCTTAATACACACCCATGTCTTGGGTACAGCCTGATCACACTATTTTTATCTCACACACCATTTATATGATACTTAGCCAAACATCTACATGCCCCTTCCCAGAGAAGCATGGTGGCCTACCTCCATCCATTACCTTTTTGTGGCCCCCCTTGGTTGTGTGTCCAACACAAAAAATGGGAATCCATGCAAGCAAGCACTCAGCTCTCTGGCAGCATGAAAAGCTCTTTGTGGTTCCTTCTGGATGTTTTCCTCAATCATTTATGCAAAGTGTTGAATGATGGGGGTATTAGATATGTATTGAAAATGTTATGCCTTGATTCCTCTGAATTTTGAATTCGCTTGGCTTTATTTGCTATGGTGTTGTGATTACTGTTTCTTCAATCTACCCGAAAACTCCTCTCCTTGTTCCACTTTTCAGCCATATCGACCATGTAAAGTTATTTCTGGTTTTGTGTTCTTGACTCTGAGTTTCTCAAAAGGTTCCCTTTGCAAAGATGGGGTGTAAAAGTGAGTATAAATTATTTCCTCCACATGAAGCAAATTTTCTTTGATTTCTCTAATAAAAATTGCTGAAAGTGTAGACCCAGTCTCAGTGAAAAAAGTGTTCCTTTTATTTTCACATATTCTTATACTAGGACATCTTTTAAATTTACCCAGGAGGAAAACTCTACTGACTATCTTTCATTTTGAAACTTCTTTCAAGTAGCTTCTATCCAATAATTTCCACTAAAATAAAGCTTTCATTTAACAATGCATTTCATTATGTTCTTCAACTCTCAAGAGGATGTGAGTGTATAATGAGAATCCTGACTAAACAAAAGTTTATTTTTAATGGAAATATCTACAGAAATCATCAAGGAGAATGTTCCTTCAAACGTCACTGCTCTTGCCAAAAATATATCTCAACCGGCATTGTATGATGGTCTCAAGCCCACGGAAACCTTTTCCTTTGAGGACTAACAATGCACTCCATTGTCCTTCCAGACTGCAGGACAACTGGTAACACAGGAGCTGTTAGCTATGGTTGAAGAGAAAAATCAAAGGTCCTGAGAACTCATGACAATTAAGACATGGTGGAACTTATTACAAGATAAAATATCTCAATTCCAGTGCTTTACCAGAATTATGCATGAACACAATCACCATCTTAGGTTCAGAAGGCTGCCTGCTGTAGTATTTTGTCAGTATACTACTGTATAGACAGAAAAACTTCTGGAGGAGGGACACTCTGTAGGATGTCTCCAATGGGTCGGGGGATCTCAGCAATCCCATTGTGCAACTAGTGCAGCCTCAGCTCTAAACTGGGCAATTCTTCCTATGCAGGGCTAGGGGATTTATTGCCCAAACTCTTTGTTTTGTAGTTTCCTAGTGCTGTTGTATGAGTTCTGTTTGATTTAGAGATTTCAGAGTACTAGTTTTGCTTGAAAACACCTCAGTATTCAAATTTTGATATTGCAGATGTTTTGTTTGGTCATGAAAGCCACATGATGTCATTTAGGCACTCAGATGGAAGAGAGTGACCCCGAAAATCAGTGTCCAGTACAATTACATAGATATATAGATACATGCAGCAATACATAGCACTTTTGTCCACATGGTTAGAAATGTCTTTCTGTGAATAGAGACACTCAGGAATGACATCACTATTGCATCAAACACGTGTTGAATGAGTTTTAAAGTACATTGCAGTTTTGACCTAATCAGTAGTGTCAAACTTTCTGACCCAACACTCTTTTGTTTTAGGATCCACTATGACAGAAGTCACTGTAACTGTAAGGCACTAGCTTACCTCTAGCAAAAGGGTCTGAAAAATAACCTTATTTGCAGTAATTCATCTCCATCGCTCAAGATGACTTTCAGTGCCACAAATACTCTGGGAGTATCAAGAGTTCCTTGTTTGGTGTCCATTAATTTCAATGATGTTTCTAATTTAAGCCTATAGAGTCCTAAATGACTGTGAGTTACCCAACCACAAGCAGATGATTGAAGAGCAGATGCAAATATCTAGTTCTCAGAGGCTTCCTCTCTGCCCTGCCTGGCTGGTGAGCTCAAGATATCCTACAGGATGTTGGTAGATGAAGTGCTTCCTGTGGTCAGAATGAAAAACATGCCCTAGAAACACTTTTCCAAAGACCATTCAGCCTACTTGGGCCTAAATCTCGGCAAAAGAGTAGATGCATTAATATTTTTTTAGAACTGATGGGCATCCAGCTGCTCAAAGTTCCCCACGTAGCAGGCAAGGGTTGAGAGTCTGTGAGATGTGACAGACTCCCAGTGGTGTTCAGTGAAGGGTCATGTTGCCTAATGATGCAGGAGAAACACTTTTTACCATGTATTCTTCCCCAGATTCAGTGATTTGAACCCTACCAACCTCCCCAGAATAAGCCTGGTCAAAGCTTTTCGCAGATGACCCAAGATTATTCAGCAGTGTGGTCAGAACAGCAGAGTTTCCCCAAAATAATTCCACAATTGGCTCAAGGCGTAGCCCAGCCCTGAGAATGGACACTTGTCCTTCTTCTCTTTCCTTCCCTCTGCCCATTGCCACCTTCCCTCTCTGTCCCAGTGTAAGTCCAGCTGTGACAAAATCATACTGCAGCAACAGATGAGGGGAGAGTGAGTGGCAATATCTCTGGAAGTAGTTCTCCAGAAAGCATGAAAGCATCTGGCTTCTGGATGCCTCCAGCCACAGGCACACTGGACTCCCGCATTGCCTTATGGCCAGAAGTTTCCAGAAGCATGGACAAAGTCAGGTGCACAGTGTGGATGAGTTAAAGTGGGCAGGAAACACAGCAATCCGCAGGAGGAGGCAGGGCACAGACAGAGAACAATGCATATAAGGAGTGTGCAGGTGATAAGGCAAAGGAGAAAGGAGCATTCAGGAACAGGAGATGCCAGGACCTCAAGAACACTCTGGAGAAGTTCAAGATCTTTCTGGGCTATCCATGACTCACTCCTGAATCAGAGTCCTTCCTGCTTGATGTGCTTACTCCTGCCCTCACTTTCACAGTGAAAATAATCTCACTCTGTCCCATTACCTACTCGACACCTCTAGAAACTCCTTGTGATTTATTCCTTTATTTTCTTCCCACTTGTGACCCTTCCTTCTAGTACCTAGATTTTCTGCTCCCTTTTCGCCGGTTTTGTACTACTTGAAATAATAGCACCCACAGGCAGTATTGTCTAGACCTTTGCATTTCCCTTGTCCTAAACGATTCTCACTTCAGCTGAGTTTTAAGACAAAAAACATTGCCCTTGGTCTAGGAAGGATATGACAGTGGATTTGTGCACAGGATGGGGACAAACCCCCCCTAATTTTCAGGTAGCAGCAACTGCAGTAAGAATGACCTTATGATGTCAGCCAGAATCTAGAGTAGGCACATCAGCCTCTTCCCACATCACTTCTGGGAATGTGCAGATGGTGCCACCCAGGAACAAAGCCATCAGCAACCCAAAACGTAAGTGCCTTTTCAGAAGGTGCAGGGGATGCTGCATGCCTGCCTAGGGTATCTTCTGACCTTACCCAAAATAACTGGGTAAGCATGTGGTAGGCTCAGAGGCACAGCAGCAGCATCTTCTGGAAAGTAGCCAGGAATCACAGACTTGTTTCCTAGAGCAGACTTTCTATGGAATGTCCAGGTCTCAGAAAGCAAGTACTTAGTGTCTTTTTTGGTATTATGGCCAGTCTTCTGCTGTCTGCCCTAAAAGGTATAGTTCTTCTCTAAGTCCTGTGTCATACTGGTGAGTCCCATGTAGACTGTAGGTCTTACACAACACAAGGTGGATCTCCTGGCACTGGGGACCTCCGTTTAGGAAACAGAATCCCAACTTTAATTTAAAATGCTGAAATTAAAACACCTTAATTTGAGTGTATTCTTGTGAGATGGGTATCTAAGCTTCCATGATAGTCAACAGAGACTTCAGGGCTCAACTTGGTTGAACTCCAGTACGAGTTCAGATGGTCTAGCATATGTGAAATATAGATAGCTTACAGGTGTATCAGATACCTTACAGAGACAACTCAGATGGCCCAATAAATCTATGGTTAGGTGATTAGGCAGCTGAATCCCACCCACAGTAGGTGCAATGGACAATAGTCCAAAGTAAAGTTCACCTTGAGGAACAAGAGACATGGAAGATGGAGGATTACCTGCACTGGCTAAGGGCTTCTTCACAAAGGGAGCAGAGACAGGTCAGCAATACCAGACATTATATGGGATTAGTTTGCATAGCCAGAGACAGTTCCCAAAATAAAACTCGTCTGGATCTCATAGCTTTGTGGGGGGCTGGTCCAAAGACGTGGCTAATGGCATGATGAGGTACATGATGAGAATACATCCTTGCCCCTCATTGCCCCCATCCTGCCACTGTCCTCATCCCTTATACCCCACGTCCTCCCACCACAGAGGCAGTTTCTAAATTCTCTTCTGGGTCTGGGCACCCACCAGTGGTGTTTTGCTGTTGTTTGTTAGGCACCAGCAGACCCCTGCCAGCAACGATGGAAACTAAATATAAACTGGCTCAGGCTCACAGATTTCATTATCGAGCTCAGAAAAGGAAACACCTGGAGCGAGAGGAGGAGGGGCTGAGCACAGCCAGCTCTGGTGCTTGCAGGGAATACCCACCCCAGAGGCACTGGCGTTCCCATCACAGCCTCATAACAAATAACAAATAGATAGTGTTTTCCATTCCAGTAGCACATCCCTTCGGAGTCACTGTCCAGCCTGGAGCTGTAATTGCTGCAGCAAGAGCTGGTCCATCCACCAGCACCAGGCTGCCTACCAACTCCATACGCTGCTCACCACCAGGCTCTGCAGATGGCTCCTCTTGTCGAGGGACTTGGAGAGAGTGAGCAAAAAAGATCCTGTCTACCTGCCAATCCTTTATCTGACATTGGCTAAGATTTCTCTCGCAGGGGACAGTGATGGCTTGCAAAGGATGAACCCTCACCTCGTTGTCCCCACCACCACACAATGCGTGGTGGTTGCCTCTTCTCCCCTCCCAGTCTCCAGCTCAATCCACCTCCTCCATCCCCAGCCTCGTCTCGTCAAAGGGCTCTGTGTTGTGCCTCCCGCTCCTATTGAGGTCGGCACTACAAATTATCCTTTCATTCCTGCTGTCGTCCCCTCGGCACAGCACAGAAGTCCCCGTCCCCCTCTACTCTCTCCAAGTTCAAAACCAAAACATATTTTTATTCTTTTTACCTCATGAAAAACAATCCACCTGCTCTGGCTTTCATCCCCACCCCATCTTTTGCCCTTCCTTGGTGTTTTGCCTGTTCTTACAGGAAAATATTCACAATGAAAAGAGGCTACGCAGGAGTCAGCATCCATCCAGACAGCTGCTCCTGCTCCACAAGGGACCAATAAAGATTTTCTTTTCCCTTCTCCCTTCACATGCTAATCACCCAGCAGTGATTAGAGCTGCAGCCTGACTCCAAGGGAAAGAAACAGAGGCGAGGGGCCAAGCGGAATTTTTTCAGTAGAGTGGCAAGGGGGGAGAAACTGGGGAAAGGGAAAACAAAACAAAGCAGCAAAAACAAGAAACACAAGGACTTGAAGAAACCTCATTCCTTATGGTTGGTCACGTCCATCCCTTTCAGCATTCAATCTCAAAGTGACCAGGCAAGGGGCCTATTAAAGATCCCTGTTTTCTTATTAGTATTCCTCCTTCCCAGACAGAGGAGTTGGTGAAGGGGGGGAAAGTGAGATGGGAGCAGGTTTGGGGAGGGCGCTGGGAAATTCCTGGCATTTTTCTGCCTTTGTGTCTGGGGGCTGAACTGAAAGGGAGGGATGCAGAGTTGCATTAAGCCTCCTGCCCGCTCCAGCAGAGAAAGGATTGCGCTGGCAGAACTGAGACCCTTTTTATCCCTTCCTTAGTCAGCTTCCAAGAAAAAAACCTACAAATTTGGTGTTTTTCTGAGGGAGACACAGCTCTCAAGGGAACTCTGAGGTCTCTCTGCCATCTATATTGATAACACTGACTCCTTCTGATCCCTACAGGAAAGCCCTGTTCAGATCTTCTCCCTACATCCCTGGGGGCTCAATGCCTTCAGTTTTTTGTCTGGTTTCCCTTTATAATTGCCGTTTGATGGGGGTCCCCTGGCTCCTCTTTTGACATGATGCTACACTGCTTCCTTTCACTGTCAGATGCTCCCTACTGTCACATTCCTCAGGGCATAACAGCAACCACTGAGGGTCAGAGCAAATCCTGATCTAAATCACCACCATGTCCCCAGAATAACTAGACGTGGATAAAGTGGGAGAGTAGGCAGGGAGGAATATTCCTAGTGAGGAACATGAGAATTGCAGCAATACGTGACCTCCCCAGGAACTCCGGCACAAGGGTGTCTATCCAGGGCATCATGTTCATCACCCACTGATAGAACTGCTCTCCATGAATTTTTCTAATCCTTTTTCAGCTTTTTTCAAGCTTCTGGTCTCTGCAGCATCCTGAGGAGAGCCACACCTGAGCTCTGCCTGGTTTTTGTTTGGCTGAGGGATGCCGCCCAGCCACCAGAGTTACGGGAAACTTGCTGCCATATCACGCCATATCACTCCGGATGGTGTGACCCAGGGGCTGTTCTCCTGTTCTGCTTTCTCTTCTGCAGACAATGGAGTCCCAGTCTATTCCCTAGGTAGTGCTTACACAGAAGTCATTCAGAGCCTATAATTGTTCCTGGTGCTTTTACCTTTTCCAGTTCTATTGTACCCTGTTGAGGTGGGGGGATCAGCATTGTGTACACCATGCAAGAGGCCAATGCCCCAGAGATTTCCTCAATGCCACGTTGCCTGTTTTTTAACATCATTCCTTTCTTAAGAATTCTAAACTTCTATTTGACCTTTTTGACTCTGGCTGAGTGCAGTGATGACATTTCACTCAGCTCTTCCCAGGGACACAAAGGTGTCATCCTGGGAACAGTTAATTTGGGGCCCATGTGTGGTTAGGCTGCTTTTTTTCCCATGTGCAGTCTTTAACACTTTTCAACATCAAACATGGACTGTCCCTTTTCCTGCTCACTTCCTGCAGACTAGAAAATCCTTCTGCAGTTTTTCGCGCTGAGCTTTCAGTTGCATAAATCTCTACTGGTTTCATTGTTCACCCCCCTTTGTCAGGTCATCCTTGAAAAGACTGAGCAGAACAAGCCCAGAAGAGGCTGGGATCTACTGGCATCACTTCTTTACTGGGAAAATCAGCCATGCATTCCGGTTCTTTGTTCCCCAGCTTTGAAAGTTTAATTAATCCACTACAGCTTGTGAATAATGAAGATAGGATAGTCTTCCCAGGAATTCGATCAGTCCAGTCAGATTAGATCTGACCCATGTGTCATGTCATCCTCAATTTTGACAGAGCCAAGCAAAAGAGGCCAGAAAGCTCACGGTGGCAGGATGGCCTCACTCTTGATGTTCAGCCTATGTCTTACTGGTAACCATGAGGAAGCATTCCCACAAGAGGCCCCTCTGTAGCCCACATGATCCCATAAGAAGATGAATGTGCCTAGCAATGTAAGACCCGAGCACTGAGATAGTCCCCTGAGCTCTGCCCAAATTGACTCTCCTTGGGGGACTCATCTCTCCTTATTCCACCCAGCTTACCTGAAGGACACAGCTCCTGGTGCTTCTCCCCTCCTCCATCCACCTGGCACCAGAAGGGGAAAATATGCAGGATTTAGCATCATGGAGAGCTATAAACTGTCTGGATCTGTCGCATGGAAAGAGTTGCGATGAGCCAACGCATCCACACGCCATCTGATAGCTAAAAATAGAGAGCGTCCATCTGAAATTGCCAAGCCCCACCTCAGTGCACCCGTAGAGCACCCAGCAGGACGTGTGTTTGCAGCAACACAATGGAAAATGGTGAATGCTAAATATAGGCAGAGCTGCTCTTAAGTACGAGTAGGTGGGGTGGAATATCTGCCGTGCCAATAGCTCGGCTTTTGGCTAGTAAATAAGAGATGACAACAGCCAAGGAACTGAGGCAGGAAGGACTTCATTTATCACGGAATACATGCTGTCTCGTGCTTTAATCTCCTGCCAGGAGAGACCTCAAGAAAATAGGGAGCTCCTCACCACCTCCTTCACCTCTTCTTCCCTACTCCTCTTTTTGCTTTTGACTGGTTTGCCAGGTGCAGCTGTCCCCTCTGTTGATCACACTCAGAAGGTGCACAGATCTCTCATTCATTGACAAATGTATGTCCTATATCAAAACCAGAGCTCACTGGAGATGGAAGACTCTCTGTGGCTAATGCACCAGTGGAGATTTCAGGTTTCCATTTTCTTTCTCAGTATTTCCTGTGATTATTCCCTGTGCTATTTAACAAGGAATGATTGGTCCTACCCTGCCTGGTGCTGTAGGAGCCAGGGAAGCAGACGATTCAGACTCAGAGATGTACACTGAAACAGGTAAAGAGGGATCCCAGCTTGGGCTAGTTACCTCTGCAGCGTGGTTCTCACTCATCTGAGGTTAAGCACTCAAAAAAAGACAGCCAAGTTGGGAACCCACCCACGTAAGTTTGAGAGTGAGTTCAGGCCTCCCATACTTTGCTTTGCCATCTGCAGAAAACAGTTGATCCTGTTTCCTAGTCTGTTTTCCATGCTTGCCTTCCAGGACTACATGCAGGCTGGGCACTTTGCAGGACTAAATGCTGTTCTGCAATGCCATCACATGCAGACACATCAAAGACAAAGAAAGCAGAGTTTGAAGAGGACAGACTCTTTTGCACCGTAACAGAGAAAACAATTTTCTGTGATCCAGTATATGGAGTACAAAGTTAAAGCATCAACCTCATCTTTCATCCGGCATCTTGAAAAGTGACGTTAAGAGTCAACACTGACGTTTGTCATCTAGCCTGTGACTATGGTTGCTTTGAAGGAGCAGAGGCTTTTTCTCCAGGGAAGATTCTCACAAGACAGCAGTTGTTTTCACATTTCTTGTTTCAGAGAGCTTTTTCTCCATTATATAGCAGGCAGTTTGCATTGTTCCACATGAAACTTTATGCATTAACTAAAGGGGTTCCTGGAGTCTAGGTAGGAATTCATTTTGTTCTCAAGATCTTCAAGCCAAAAGGGCTGGAAATTGCTGCAAAATTACCTGATCCTTTCCAGTGCTGCAGTACCCTTTTGACTCTTGTGAACCCGTCCTAATCCTGTCACCATTCTTACCGAATGCTCCAGAGTATTGATATCATCAGCATGGCCGCTACACATGGATGGGCAACCCTGCCTTCACCAAAGCAATCCACTGATCATCACAATGCTTGAGTCCTTTGTCTAGGGGCTTAGAAATACAGAAATAGAGCAGACATACATTTTCTTTGTATTTTAGGATCCCAAATATCTCCAAATACCAAGAAAGTTAGTATGCCACGACCTTCTGGGGCATGAGAGGAGAACTACTTCTCGTCTAATGTTAATATCCATGCTAATCTCTCTTTGTTCATCCTACCCAGGGCAATGTAGACTTCTAAGACCGGTGATGTGAGCCATATACAGGGAAATCTCTCAGTCTTCACTGACTGGAGACCCTTAATGGAGAGACCCACTTGAAAATGGCCAGCTTATGGTGAACTAGGACCTATAGGAAGTTTATAGTGGGACACGCAGCACTGACTAGTTGGATGTTGACTGATACGAAGTCCTCCCTTTGACTGAGTCCAAGAGAGTGCAATCTAGATCGCAGCTCCACCCTGCTCCTGACAAGTTTGGGATTTAGTTCAAATCATGGAGTAGGTGTCCTAGGTCAATCAGTCACAGAATTGAAAGCATTCCCACTTTCTCCCCTGCTGCCTGATTTGCCAAACCCATAAGCTTGATCTATCATCAGAGCCATGAGATCTCTCTGGTGTGGTCACTGCTGGTGGTGGGTTTAGCTCTGTCTATTTGTAAGCCTGTTGGGAAGGAATTGCAGGTTTTCTTTGAGTGGATTTATCATTTGTTAGCAGGAGAATCAATTACATTCAACCAGCTAAAGAATGGCCAAGGTCTTGTGCGTCCTTTTTCATCTTTTGCAGATGTTCTTTTAAGTGGACCGTAGCTCACTGACATACAGGATGTAGTGACATAATGAGAACTTCCTCTGGTCCCAAAAATTTCTGCAAAGTGCTCCCCACAACAGGAGCATTCCCACCATGTCCGTTACAGAGCTAGCGAGCATACTGGAGCAGGTTCAGCCCTGCCCCCTGTTCTTCCCGGAATTTCCTTTTATTGTTAATCTCAACAGTGTGAAACATAGATCTCAGCTGGAGTATTCCTCTGGACATTCGACTTTCTAACCAGCAACCCTTTTTCGTGATGTTTATTGCCTTCTCTGGAAGGAGAGATTCAAACTGCCTCCTTGGTTAACTGTTATTTTAACTGACTCAGGAAAAATATCTCTGCTTTGCTGTGCCCTATTTGCACTTGGCACAGAGCTGAATCCTGCAAAACCCTCCATGTCTCTCTGCAGTGTCTTCAGATCTTCTGCCCTTTGCGTGCATGCACCGTTGAACAGGTTGCCTTGTATAAATAAATCTCTCCAATGCAGGAACGCCAAAAAAGCAGCCATATCTTTCACCTCCAGGAGCACAAGCTTCTCTCTGGTCCCCTCAAGAAATAGAGTGTCCATTTGGGAAGTTCCAGAGAACCCCTCATGGCTTCCATCTGTTGCTCCAAAAGGGCACGTGCCTCCTCTGTGTGCTGGGAGACATCTGCCATTCTGGATGAATGTCTGAAACATTGGCAACGTGAGTCTCGCTTCATCCTTAAATTCTGCCCCAGAATTGGTTGCATTGCACCCTTCCAGGTTGCTAGATCCGTATTGTAATCCTCACGTAACTGCAAGAACTCTGCTGCATGGACTCCCAGAAAGAGGAGACAAGGCCACATGCCACAGATTATTGGACATTTGTTGTCATATTTGTTCATTTTCTTCTTTTTCTCTCCATCCTGGTTGTTAAGTCTCCTCCCTTGATTATCTTAGTACAGCTGCAGTGCATCGCACGGCAGAGCAGAGGGTAAGTGGGTGTGTGGATGTGGCTGGTGCAAGTGTAGGGGTGCATTTGCAGAGCTCCCTCCTTCAGGCTTCTCAACCTCAGAGGCAAAACCGACATTTTCAGGACAAAGCAACTCCCCCGACACCGCAGCCTGCATCTGTGAGCTGAATCCCTCCTCCTGCAGGTAGCGGAGAGCTTAGAAGTACCTGCTGTAAAAAGCATGGTTGTATATGATGTAAAATACCAAGGTGAAGAGTTGTGAATGCTGCTAATTCTCCTTTGCAGTGCCTGGGAACAATCACAAAATGCCAGCTCCCCGGGTACCTAATTAACATCCTTAACCCAGCCAAGAGGATGTGGCTTTACCCTGTGCTGGGACAGGGATGCTCTCCAATGCTTGTTTGTATAGCATCTAGCAAAAGATGGCTTTGAATCCATTTGAGCTTTCTTAAATCAATCCAGAACACAAGAATCAATAGTAATACTCCTTAGCTCTCATATGTTCCATTTCATTGCCAATGTCCCAGGCTAAAACAAGAATTTCTTTTTACTGGTACAAGGTTGTAGGCAGTCTCCTAGTGGTCCTTTCCAGCCCAAAGACCTCTCAGGAGTTTCTGGGGACGATGAATAGAAGGGACTTGGGGACAGGAGTGATATAATTCTCCACTCACTCTGGGCTTGAAAAAAGAAAAGTCTGTTTAGCTGGAGGCATGCAGAGAGACAGGTTTCCACCAGTGCCTATTTCTAGCAGCGGAAAATGTGTCTCGCTGCTTGCCTGTCCCTCCTAAAGGGCTGTTTGCTTTTGTTTCCTGCATCGCTTCCCCTTCTCTTTTAATACAAACTTTTACATGAGCTCTGCATGAAGGACAATGGAAGACAGAAGCAATGTGAAACTTCCAGACGTATCTATGATCCCTCCTTAGCCCCAGTGGGGAGAGTTCTGCCTCCCCACCTTGCCCTTTCCAATGCACCAGCCATACAACAGCCATTAATATCCAACATCGCAGCTCCACATCTCCTCTCCGGCAACATGCTTCTTGCTGTGAAGACATCTCCACTTGCCATGAAGACATCTCCAGTACCTGAGGTGCCTCCTGGCACCCATGTCTAATCCATCCCAACCCCATCACTTCAATAGTTGAACCAGGGTTGCCGTGCAGCCTGCAGGGCAGAGGAGAAAGGCCATGAGGATGGAGCTCTTCAAAATCGTTTCTGTTCCCCCACAAAGCCATGGTGACGTGCAGGCAGAGCTCGGTGCCCTCCAAATACAGAGGGGGCCCTGTCCTGGGAAGCAGATGAGTTTGATCTCTTTGTGCAAGACTCCCTGAAGGGTTTGGAAAGGATTCAAGGAGGAGGTGCTAAGCCAGTGCAGTTACATGATCTGGTGTGCAGCATTGGCTTCTGCTGAGGTTAGATTGGTTCTTGAGCCATCTGAAAGAAGCACTTCTCCATGCACTGTACGTGGGGCTCTGCCCCAGATTCAGGTGCTTGACAAAACCTTCTGTGGACACCTGAGGTGCCCTAGGTGGTCTGAGACATTCCCCTGGGGTTAGTGGATGTGACATGGGACACGTGAGACAACTATGACACTCTGGACTGGCAGGTGGAGGTTAGGCAGGACCCCTTATAAAGCAGGATACCTATTTTTAGGCAATTTAATTGAACCCCAAGTCAAGGCAGTGAGAGGGGTTTAGAGCAATTGAGCTCTCCTGGCATCTCTGCATCCTTCATGCTGACTATTTCTCCTCAGGCTCTTCAGAGTATGGACAGGATTCGGTCACTTCAAGGAAGACTGTGGGGGGTGATTTTGGCACACTGTGGTGTAACGCTAGCTGGACCAGGGCTGCTGCTCCAGAGGGCCTGGGTTTCACAGAAGTTTTGTACATCCTCATGAAGACATCTCTTGCACCTGAGATGCCTCCAGGAATCTATGTTTAAGTAACTGCACAGTGCCCTCCATTTCCAGTGATGATAACAGCAGCTCCAACACCAACTCAAATGGAGGTACCTATAACTACCCTGGAGACACAGACACACAAATGTAGGTGCCTTCATCTGGACCCGAATCCACCCACAGATGGGTACTTGTGTGCATCTGTGTGTGGTCAAGATGGTGACCGACCTCCTGGAGCAAGTGCATTGCAGGACAGTTGGCAGCTTGCTCAAAATGAGATTCCTCGCTTCTTCTCTTAAAAAATTAAACCTGAGAAATTGTACCTGTCTAAGCAGCCAAGTACAAAGCAGAGTGGAAGAACTGAAGACCTTCAATATAGGATCACAGCTGAGATCAGGAGCTTATCTCACAGCTGAGGGCTGAACCCAGATTTCGTAAGTCTTTGTCTAATATGTCAACTCAAAAAGGTTTTTTGTCTCTTCACTCTCAGGAGTTCTAGAAACCACAGCGAGTCTTGTGAGCTGTATCCTCAACTGTTCTTAGCTTTCTTGAGACAATTTCTGCTCCTGAAGCAAGCTACGTTTTGGTTCCTCCTACTGGGTCAGGAGGAGGCTAAGGAGCAGACCCTGACATGACTCCCAATCTACTGAAATACAAGGAAGTTGCCTCCATTCCCCTTCCTGTGCACACCACAGCCCCCTCCTTCTTCTTTTCTCCTGAACAGCCTCTTCACTTTGGATGTAGTTGCAAGCTTCACTCCATCAGTGGTCCCATTTCCTTGCGGCTATCTGTCAGGCAGACATCAGACCGTAGGTATTTTTGTCTCTTGATGAAGGGAGGGTAGTTTTATTCTGTTTTTTCGCTTTCCTTCCTGAAATATCCACTGGTGATCATGACCCCTGGAGCCCACATGCTGTTGTTCATGCTGTTACTCATGCCAGAGGTATCAGCCCCACGTGCTACCATTCGTCTTCCCATCTTAACCCTGAATTTGAACCCCAAACATTATTACTTTGTGCTCCGTTGCACAAGGAAGATAGGTGATGACATTCAATAAAATCGGATTACTGGCAAGTTAAATGATCCTAAGCTGGATCTCAGCCTGAGGATTTTCATTCTGTGTAGGCTTTCTGCAGTCATTTTCTATGAAAAGAGGTAAATATTGCAAAGATGTCTGGAGACGTCAGTCAAATGTTATGACGCATCAAAAGACAGCTGAGAAGGAATTACACATTACAGAGAAGAAAAAGCTTTCTTCGGGAATTTATCCCAGCACTGTGAGGCACAAGAGAATTTCCTGTGTTACGTTTCCTTCTCCTTTGTCTGGTTTACTTTTAAATGGCAGAAGAAATGGGGTTTCCATAGCCTTTGGTGAACCATGAAAGCATCTTAGGGTCTCCCCAAGACAGAAATCTTGTGTGATGTGAAGTCTTCCTCCTCCTGAGACAGTTTCATCCCAGCCAAGTTACACACCTTAAAACTACTGCCTCCCTGTTCTGCTCTTTCACAATCTTTTAGATAAATATTTAGCTGGGACACGAGGAACCAGGTATACGAGAGTCTGTTTGCATTATCAACATTAAGCCTAAAAAAGACACCTGACTGACTTCAGCACAGGTGATATTTTAAATAATAATAATAATGTTAATAATAAATTTTAGAGTAAATTCTTATCTTTTTGTTCCTGTTCCTCAGGCAGATGTGCAGGCCATTCTCACAAGGGTTTCTCTGGACCTCTAACGCATGCCTTTTCATGTTTGGAGTTGAAAGCAAAAGTTTTTAAATAATTTCCTGACCCTGTGATGCTGGTATTTAGGAAAACCTCTAGAGCTGGGACACTTGTGATAAAGCGCCTAATTAGCAATGTTGAATATCTTTGGGTGTAAAAGTCTGTTTACCTCTTTCTGTGAAACACCGATGCCTTTTTAACACCCCTAGAAGCACCCAGTTTCCCAACTTTGGGCTTTTCCTGACCTTTTCCCCCCCGCTGATGGGTAGGCATCGGAGGGGGATATGCATTAACAGACATCCAGCTTTTGAAGCAGTCGTGCTAAATATCCCTTTCTTTTTTCCTTCAGCTGCTCATGATTCATAGCCTTGATCTGACACCCTCTTAGTAATTATCGCCTTTGCGGCAGAGACGAGAGGCAGATCGTGAGCCGACGCAAGCGGGCAGGCGCCTGTACCCTGCAAAGCAGCGGAAATGGAGCGAGTCCCTTCTGCTACCCCTTTGGAAAAGGGGGTTTCACACCATATTTCTGGATGAAACTGCTTTCCCACGAAGCAGAGATCATGCCGTTATTTTAGCCACCATGGCGACTGCCAGCAACCAAGGCTTGCGGCAAGGGAGGAGCTGCACAGCCGTGCAGCGGGGAACCAGCAGGGAGGAGGCTGGAGACCCTCTGGAGAGGGCCCTGCTGAGGGAGAAGCAGTGCCCTGCACAGATGGCAGAGCCATTACAATTTCAGTATCCAACGATAACCACAAAACTCCCAAAGGGAGCTTTTTGAGCAGCATCTGCCCTCCTTCTGCGGTGGCTGCGCTCTCCTCCTTGCCTCTGAAGGCAAAAGGAGGTCCAACAGGTGTGCTGAGAATGGACAATACTCCCTGCGGAAGTGGCAGGGTGCACATAGCCCAGATGAGCAATCTAAAAAGACTCAAGCGTCAAAAGCTCAGGAGGCGAGCTTCCCTCCTCCCTACACGAGGCCAAAGGACCAGCACAGCCCAGATCTGCTGATGAGACCAGCCAGATGAAGTTCCTCTCCTCCTAACTCTCGATACAATCATTGCAGCATAAACCAAACCTCCATTAAAGCCAGCCTGAATTTTCAGCGGGTTTCAGGCCATTTTGTTTTCCTTTGGTCAATTTTAGATGCTGCGAAGGGAGCTTTGCTCTTTGTTCTTGCCACAGCCCTCACCCACCGTGGAGACCCAACACACCTTGGGGGAGCCCCAGTCTCCCAGGCACTGTTACCCCAGAGCTTATAAGGAACGGCTGAGGGAACTGGGGCTGTTTAGTCTGGAGAAGAGGAGGCTGAGGGGGGACCTTATCACTCTATACAACTACCTGACAGGAGGGTGTAGCGAGGTGGGTGCTGGTCTCTCTTCCCAAGTAGCTAGTGACAGGATGAGAGGAAATGGCCTCAAGTTGCATCAGGGGAGTTTTAGATCGGATATTGGGAAAAATTTCTTCACTGAAAGGGTTGTTGGGCATTGGACCAGGCTGCCCAGGGTGGTGGTGGAGTCCCCATCCCTGGAGGGGTTTAAAAACCGTGTAGATGTGGCACTTGGGGACATGGTTCAGTAGGCATGGTGGTGTCGGGTGGACAGTTGGACTTGATGATCTTAGAGGTCTTTTCCACCCTGAAGAATTCTATGATTCTATGAATCTATGAATGCGCAACGGGATATTTTTGCAGCGTATGATGGGTGCTGGTGCAGCACACAGAGAGTTCGAGGAGCTCAGCATCACTTTCCTCCTCTCCTTCCCAGGGACACTGTTACACTGATGCAGCTCAGGTTTTTCCCTAGGCTGTCTTGACTCGGCTGTTAACACCGAAATACTGATTGGGAGGGTGTGTGTGGAGGGGGAATGCGATCTGTTATTAAAAATGTTCTGCAGGGAGAGAAGGAACTGCCTCTCCAACACCGGCAAGATTAATAATGTGCACCAATGCATTCATTCAGTTATTGCAGCTCCAGTTCCACGGCTTTTAGGTGCCATGTAATGCAGAGCTGTAGCAAGATAAGGTGAGGCTGGGCTGATGGACACGGAAAGTCTTGCTGCGCTGACCCAGAAGCTAAAATCAGGACAAGGAGCCTTTTCTGGGGACAACATGCAAAGCAGGTAGGCAGGGCTGAGCGAGCTAACCCAAGCCTCTCCTCAAGTCTTCTCAAGGTGACCTTGCAATGAGAAGAAAGACTACCTTTAACTGAAAGGCATCAAGAAAACCGTATTTGAAAAGTCATTTCTGGAATGAAGGTGATTTTTACCACCCCCGGGGTCCAGGCTGGGAAGGTTCATGGTTTAGCTGGATCTGCCAGTGCAAGGAGGAGGATTCAGCGCAAAGCTCTGAGCTTATTTTTAGTCTCCTCCTGGCTGCAGTGAACGCTCCTTGCCTGAACGCTGGATAAAAAAACTTTCAGCACCCTTCCCTCCTGCCACGAAAAATGCAAAGATTTGATAATAATTCTGTCCTTAGTACTTTGGGCATGTTGCTTCCTTCAAGACATTCTCAACCCCATGCAAACCTTTCTTAGAAAACATATTACGCAAATGTATTTAAATTTATGATAAAGTTGTAATTATAATAGTCATATTTGAAAGAGCAACTTAGTTTTGGAGGGGGTGCTGGGGTAATGTGTGGGACCGAAGCTTGGATGTCAGCACCATGCCCAGCCTCTCGATCTAGAAGCGACCGTAGCTGCCGCAGTGGTGGGGTGCTGACCGCCATCAGGGCAATGCCCCCCACCCAAGCAAGCCACCACCCTGTGCATCCCTTGGGTCTTCGCCATCTCCTGCTCCAGGGACTTCCTTCCCGTGTCATCAGGGGGAAAGAGGAGGGATCTGGGGAATTTTGTACCGTGGGAGCATAGCAAGCGGAGGGGGTGTACCTGCAGAGAGCAATCTCAGATTAACACCCCCCTCCAGATAAGAACCTCAAATCAACTCTCAGCCATGGTGAGAATCCCAGATCAAACCCTATCTAGATGAAAATCCCCAAGTAACCCCCACCCAGACGGGAATTCAAAATCAAACCCCCATGCAGATGACAATTCAAAATTCACTGCCAAATGGCCATCCTGATAAATATCCCAAATTTTCCCCATGCATCTGAGAACCCCAACCCCCCTGAAACCCCCAATCAAAACCCCAAATCCTCCCCACCTCCCCAATTCCAGTAAAACCCACAAATCCCTCCTCATGCAGATGGGATCCCCGAATCCCCCCGAACATCCCACCCCGATGAAACTCCAAACCCTCCCTACTCCCACGAAACCCCCAAATCCCCCCTATGCAGTTAAGAACCCCAACCCCCCTGAAACCCCCATCCCAACCAAAACCCCAAATCCTCCCCACTTCCCCAATTCCAACAAAACCCCCAAATCCCCC
>Ga0065711_1027877_pt1 | contig 45297 bp, 19 predicted proteins | sample Hoacrofraction12_FD_59098 | JGI IMG/M metagenome (GOLD analysis project Ga0065711, IMG submission 59098) | Hoatzin crop microbial communities from Cojedes, Venezuela - Epithelial fraction 12 v2 (version 2) | ecosystem: Host-associated > Birds > Digestive system > Esophagus > Crop | place... | reverse complement strand
TCTTCCCAAGTGGCCTGCCCCTCTTTCCACGTTCAATGGACCTTTCTCTTCCACCTGATGTCTGCTAGAAGCTCCTTGTTTAACCATGCAGGTCTCCTGCCTCCTTTGCTCGATTTCTTTCTCAGGGGGATGCACCGCTCCTGAGCATGGAGGAAGTGACATTTAAACAGCGACCAGCAGTCTTTAGTCTTTCCAGAAAATCCTATCATAAACTGAGATCAGCATTAGGTAAGTCCTGAGCCTCTACTAGTCGGTGACCCACAAATGTCATTTACTTTCAGGGACCCAGTCTATTGTGCCTAACACACCGGCTTGATCGAGCAACAACCCAAAAGTCATTGCCATTTTCATTCAGGATGAAAGCTCAAGCTGGAGAAGCCCCTCACACATCTGAAAAAAAATATGGACTGAGCCTTTGGGTGCAAAACAATACTGGCTCAGCCTTCGAGTGCCTTGCCTTGGAGCAAGTGAGCCAGGTTTGGTTCACTCATCTGCCTGCAAGAATTCAGGTGCACATGCCCAATTCTCAGATGTCTGAGCATCGGAGTCCAGTGTGCTCCAAAGTGAGAGACAAGCTCAGCGGTTCCGTCTGAAGCTGAGCGCCTCTGCAGAGCACAGTTAAGTCAGTTGAACAGAGAGAGGAAGAGCGACTTGCTTGCAGTTCTAGGTCACATCGCTCAGGAGGTCTGTTTGTACAGAGAAGAGCCTTTTCCACGAACTGAATATGCCTGAAAAGTCTTTGGAACTGGGATCTAGAATCACATTTTCTTTATATCCTAATTTTATTTTCTTTATGAAAGAAATGTCTAAAGAGGTGTGCTCAGGACCCTGCAGTTAGCTTGGAGCAACTGAACTGCAAAGGAAGATTTTTAAGGGCCAGTCAGTGCTGGATCTTTGGGGTTGCAGTCATAAACACCTGGCCTTTTCCATGAACAGTGTTGGCAACTCTGGTGCCTACTTCAGTGCTGTAGATTCCTCTCTGGCAGCTTGATACCAACAGCATTTTCTGGATCTAGTCCTGTGGTCTTTCCTAAGGGGCCAGAGGCCAAATCAGATGTCAACTCTGTTATCACATCAGCTGGTCTGTGGTAACTGTCTGCAGTTTTGGCGTGCAATATCTTAGCTGATGGGAAATATCAATTCCACTTCGCTTACCTTGGTCTGCAAATGCAAGAGGGTTGTGTCCTATCAACCCACATTTGTTGCCAGTGAAGAGCAGACACTATGGCTTTACTGACGCAAAGTAACTTGACTGGGAATCTGGCTCCTACCAGCCGGTTTTCCAGCTAGGATACAGCTATCATAGCACACTCATGCTGAACTGAGATGTCAGGAAGCTAAATGCAAGATGCTCTGGAGTTGCACTGATAGGGAACATGGAAATGCCATTATTTCACATCAAATACGTGATCTCTTTCCTAGGCACAGACCTTTACAGAATGCAGTCTATTTTTGTCAGAGTAACATGCTTTACAGAGGTATTTGTTGTACTTACCTCGGTCTGTAAAATACTTTCAGGCGTTCTGAGAAGGAAGGTGCAATGTAAGTAGGAAAAAAAGGCCCTACAAAATTTAGGAAATACACTTTATGCCAACCTATTACACATCTGCTCACAGGGAAAACTATGATTCCACCAGTACAGCAATTTCATGTGTAGTTATTTTAAAATTAACTGTGGTCTTTATTATCTGGATACATTTTGATATTAGCGCAGATGAGTTAAATGTTCACAGACATCATACATGCACAGTTCCAGAAGTGCATGCCGCTAAATTCAGCAATGCTAACTGTTGTCAGTATATCTGTATTTTAGTTGCTGAGATTGCTCTAATCCTTAAAAAGAACAATATGAAGAATTTGATGTGCATTCTAAACCATAAGCTCAATTTGCAATGAAACTGCATTTTGTCTCTGCAGTCCAGCTGTCAGTAAATCAACTGTACAGTTAAGAGTTTCTCTCTTTTTTTTGCTTTTAAAAGTGTATTAATGACAAAACAAGGCTCTTAAACTACTGCCTCTGGCATCAGTTGCTCAAACATAGCTGTGTTGCACTTTTTAACAACCAAATTAATTCCACATGAGGAGAAAAAGTATTCACTCTTTTTCTTTTCCTTTTTCAAACTTTGCAGACGTCTTGCAGGAAACGGCTTGACATACATTCCTAAGGGAGTCTTTGCTGGCCTTTTCAGTCTTAAAGTGCTGTAAGTAAACTGTGTGTTGTTTGATGTATTTCTAATTTCCTAAATGCTCCGGGGAACTAATTAACCAGTGAAGTTTCGATCAAGTAAATTACATATTTTGATCAGCTCATTTTGAACAATTCAGCTGAAATGAAGATACATATGAATATCATTAAATCTTTGTTTTTTCGTATAGAACATATCCTAAACACAAAGGTTGGAAAACATTAATGGCATTCTAAAAGCAACTTGCTCATCAAGTAGATGTCTCTGTACAATATCAAAGGTAAAATTTGGTTCAGTTAATAGTTTCTTTAATTGTCTCAAAAATTCTGATTTCAGGTCTAAAAATCTTAGTGAACTTTTCACGATCACACAAAATGGGGTAAATTGCCTTTTCCTTTTTTTGAGTGACAGGGGAAAATCATTTTTGTAGAATACCATCTAATTTAATGTGCAGTTCATATTTCCTATGTTGTTCTTTGTGATATAATTACTATGACAAAAATTATAAAAAATATTACAAAAATCTGTGTTACTTGGAGTCATAAGACAGTACATATAATTACTAAAATTGTTAGCAGGCCACATCTCACAATATTTATACTAGAGGGGACCTTTGCCTATGTGAAGTTCACAGAAGCTGTATTGTTAGCAAGAACGCCAAACTCCTAGGCAGCGTCAAGCCAAGCCAGATGCTACTGTAAGAGTATACAAAGCTCTACTGGAAAAATACGTAAGTAGGAAAGAAGTATGAAGAGCTTCCCACTCCATCTACTCTTAAGTTGGCCAGCTGTAGCACTTGTTGGCTTAAGGAGATTTAGGCCTGCCAAAAATTATTGAATTTACAATGTCCAATAGAGTATGCCTCATTTTGAAGGCAGCATATACTGCTTCAGTTGTACCCACTTAGAATCCTTTTATATATATAGGAGTTGGTCCAAGCAAGGATCTTAGGTGGTGTGAGTGAAACTGTATTCAAAGGGAGGAAAAGATGCTTTTGGAATGAAAGGTGGTTCTTCAATCTTGGCAAGATAAATGATGTGATATTTCAGAAAAGAGATTTGTCAGGTCATTGCTGGCAACCTCCTGTTTGAGAAAATTTATTTCGTTGGGAAAAATTCAGCAGTTTTTACAGAGATAAGATTTTATTCAAACCAAATCATAAACTCCTAATACAGTTAAAATTCTATTATTTGCCATAGTAGCATTTTCTTGGGTAAGGATTTCAAGAGTCAGTCCTTCAGAGCTTTATCAGAATAAGAAACTGAAGCACTTCAGAAGGAAAACGAAATCACTACATAGAGATGACAATTTCAGAATCACTGGAGACAGTTTGGAGCTCAAGCCCTATTGAAAGCAAATTGGATTTATTCTTTTAACTTCCTCAGCTGCTTTGAAAATCCTGCTCAAATCTGATGTGTAGCTGCTAACAAAGTTAATACACTACAGTATTTGTTTGGTTTGAAGACCACTGGCATTTGGCCGGCGCAGGGGAACAGAGTATTTGTGTAGCTTTCCTTTGTTTGTAATCTTGAAGTAGAACCAGTACAAAAGAGGTAAGCTTGGAAGAATATTTACAGTAGAAAGAAATTATCTTTACCATGTTCATTCTGTTTTTTCTGCTACTCAAAACCTAGGATGCTGCAGAACAACCAACTACGCCAGGTTCCTACTGAAGCACTCCAGAACTTGCACAGCCTGCAGTCTCTGTGAGTATGCTTGATAAATCAACTTGTAACATTGCATGAACAATAATATGATTGCCTATTAATTACCTGTTAATATCACTTAATAATGCACTGCATCAACTTTTCCTTTTAACTCTCTTTGAGCTGCTTTTCAAGAGAATTGTATTCTCAATTAAACATCAAACGTAACTGATTTCATTTCAGTAATTTCATGACACCAGCAGCTTCTTTGCAATGTTATAAACTGGTTCACTGTCTGAGAAGACACTCCTTGCCCTGCAATGCTTTCTGTCTGTCAAGAAGAATATGGTCCCTTAAGCACTGGTCTTTCCCATGGTTTCTTGTTAAGATTCTTTACAGGGGAAAGGAAAGAATCCCAAATGACTCCCTTGTTTTTTTTTCATTTAGTGTAATTTTTTTTCTTTTTAAGCAGTATGGAAAACACTATTAACTCATGAAACAAAGTGTACTAGAGGATGCTTAATTACATTCTGTGCTTCAGGCAGGTCTCCGTATTTATAGTTCTTGACTGTGGCATGCTGACTCAGTCCATGAGCTTCAGTTTTAACAGAACTCCTGCCAGAACTGCTAGACTAGGAAAGAGGACTGGCTGTTTCGTGTTATGAATGAAATTATTTTCATGTGCTTCTGCCCCATAATGTAAGGATGGTTGTACCAGGTCATTCTAAAAGCTGACCCAGCCCAGTATCCACTCTTCAACAGCAGATGCCAAAGGAAAACTAGAAGGTCAGGCAAAGAATATAATAATACTCCTTTGGCAAACTGTCCCAGCTGCCAGAGGTTTGTACTCAGCGACTCACTGAGGCTACTGTGGCTTCTTTAAATTTAATAGCTCTTAAAGAATTTTCTTCAGTGAGTTTCTGTGACTGTTTCTTGAGCCAATGTAACACTCACGATTTTTGTGGCAGCTTATCTGCTGATCAGCTAGTCCTGTGTAGCTTGGTGAAGTAACTCCTGTTATTTACTTGGAACTTCCCAGCTCATTTGATGTCCCCGACATGCAGCATCAAGCAAAAGTGGAAACAGCAGTTCCTTATGGGTGTGCACCAGATTTTATAGACCTCTTTCCTATCTCCATTAGTCATGTTTTTCAGACATGGGCTGTTACGATTGTTTCTCATGTGGAGCTATTCCCTTCCTCTGGTCATCCTTGTCATTCTTACTGAACTTTTTTTCAGTTCTCGTATATTTGATTTGAGATGAATCAAGGAGGGATCAGACCTGCACAGCATGTTTAAAGTGTTTGCACACCATGGATTTGCAGAGAGAATTATGGATGCTTTTTTGTTCGCTTTCCAACTAACTCCCCAGACTTTGTTTTGCTTAATTTTTTTAACCTTTACTGAACACTGAGCTGTTATTTTCATACTTAGTACAACTGTGAGACCTCTTTCTGGCATATTAGTAGCTCCTCAAGAGTTTGTCATGTGAAGTTGAAATTGCCTTTTCCCTAAGTGCCTCACTTGACGCCTATCTATACTGAAATTCATCTGTCATGTGCTTGTTCAGTCAATTGAGTATCATTGAGTTCCTTCTGCTGCACCTGCAGTTCACGTTTTGTAGCCACAAGCCCACTCTTGCTGTCTCAATGCAGGACACAGTAAATAGAGTATGTTTCTGAATTATCCACAGAATTCCATTGTCACCTGATACAAAAAAAAATTACTAAATTTTTTGAAGTATCTACTGATTTTGAATGTTTGAATGAGCATAAAATATCTGAATTTTTGAAGATAGGCAGGCGGGTTCTTTGGACAGAGTAAAATGTCAGCTGACACTTCTCTGTTCTTTAGTTGACCATCTTAACATTTTCACAGAATTACTTTGAAATAAAATTATTTTCCTGAAAAGTTCTAAGATCTAAATATGGAAGTCAATCTGTAAGTTCAAATAACTATCACAAAAGATTTTGCTAAAGTGCGCACTGATTGCAAGTGTCACTGATAAAAGTCTAACAATGACAAGGATAGAGTGAGCATCTGTACCCAGCTATCCAGTCTGGTTAGAGTTCAGATGTATTGGTTGAGAAATGTACTGTGTTGAACATGCTTTCTTCCTTTTTGTATGTGTAAAGAAGTTCCACCAGAAGGCTGACATCTTTTGCATACATTCAATTTAGCTAAAATCTGAAGAACAGAATTAATGAAGTGAATTGATTTCCAGCAAAATTATGTTGTCTGTGTGTGACCTACCACTACGCAGACACACATTATACTGTATTAGCTCCCAGGTTCTTATGTCCATCTTGAACATTTACCTCCTTAATATACAAAGCATTCGTTAGGGTTTCTAAAGGTGAAACAGCCCTAAGAATTAATTATCTTATAATTGTTATTTGGTCAGTTCCTTTCTTCTTTATTGACCAGACACAGACTGAAATATCTCAGCCATATACTTATGAGGTTACAGTTCTTTGCTTTGATCTTTGAAAAAGTCATGAGAAAATGCTGTTCTAGTGACTATATTAGATTTTCTTTCTACTAAATAAACAAAAAAAGTCTTGCTGAGATCACATCGCTCTATACACATTCTGGTCCAAAACACGATAAGCCAAGCAAACAAGAGTTACTTTGTTGCTCTGAAAGAGACTGTTGAATTTTCAGCACAGTTTCTAAACAAAATGACAGTCTCTCTCAGGCTTTGTTGCAAGTATTTTTCTCCTTGGGTGAACAAGTTGAAGAAGTAAACCAAACATAGTTTGTGCAGTCTATGTAGAGGACTGATATTTTGTGACAGAATTAAAACAGAGGGAGAATAGGAGTGGTCAGTAGAAACCTTTAGACAGCTGTGTAGCAGACCCAAGATGGAATGATACGGGTTTGTACAGAAAAGCTGCTGTCACCTGAAAGACGATCACCAGCAAAAGAGACCTCTTTGAGGAAAAGAAAACTATTATTCTTTTGTTTGCTTAAACTGGGTTTTGCCTGTCAGATAAAGGTGTGCAGAGATTCAATTTCTTCTTTCATACAGTCTAGGAATTTTCTGTTCACAAGGTGGATCTTGCATTGGTTTCTGATTTACAAAATTAGTTATTTCTTGAAACCTTTGAAATAGCAGGAGTCTTTTCAAGGGTGTAATTAAGAGGTTAAAAGTCTTCACAAAGGCAATTCCTGTAAGATAGCAACTTCTTGTATTTATTGTGTTCAACTATGCAGATGGCATGGTTTCTGGAAGCCTCATTAACCCTTTGCTTTAGGTTAGTATAGATCCGAAAAACTGAAAACCGGTGACAGGACTCAAATCTCTGCCTTTTCTGGTCTTATTCAAGAAAGCCAGTCATGCAGAGGGGCAAGCCACACTAACTGCCTTGCTGCCTTAGTCACTGTGAAGAGGATTAATAAATGAGTTCAGCTACCAGAGCTTGGACAAAGATTGCATAGGACTCCAGTTCCCTTTGTGGCAGGAAGATTTAAAGAAGTAACCAGAACATGTTGGTTCTGAGATGTGGTTTTGATCTCCAAGTTCAGCAGAAGGATATCTTCAACTTATTTTACGGGCTATAATTTTCCTCTGAAATCTAATGTGAATACAAGTTGTCTGGATTACTAGTTCTAACAATTCAAATGGCATTTATTTCTGTTAAGCCAAGAAGAGGAAAATATGTTTGCAGGTACCATGATTGAAAGGGAAGAACACACAATCACTGATGTGTCACAACTTAGATCTTGGCAGCAGGGTTCGAACTGTCACTTGAATGATGTCTTCCCTTTTACTCAACTTGAGCAAGTGTATTTTTTTAGAACTGACTATAAGCAGATGGTCTCTGGATTTTGTGTTTCCCACAGCACCAGTATGTCCATTCTGCCTTTAAATTAAGAAGCCTTTTAGTGATTTTAAATATACCTGTATAGTCCAAAAACCTTTTACATATGTATATTGATTTGTTTTTCAAATATTCTTATTAATTAACAGCTTGTTTCCTGTCCAATTTTTTTCATTTAATGTATATATTTGTTTAAATAGATATCTTTTTTCCTCTAGTGTAATTGTCTTGTCATTTCTAATGACATCCCTTAAGTACCAGAATTGGCATATAATTTAAGTATTTTTGAGGAAGAAGGGATTGGTAAAGCAGGCAATGACATATCAATAATTTTTTTTTATTTTTTCCCTGAACATGTTAACACAAATTTTATGTTACTGGCAACCAATAAGTGGCAGATCTCCATTTGTGAATGTTGCTGCAAAAAGGAGGAAAGTGTAATTGGCATTGCTGAAGGAAAAGCAAAGCTTCTGCTGTTCTTTTATTGGGACTATTGTAGTACAACCCTTTGCAGTGAATACTACAGAGGAAACTCCACTCCCTGTTTATTTTCTTGTTTAGACATCATTGTTAAAGGGCAGCTTTTACTGCTGCATTGTCGGACACAGAAATAGTCAATATGTCAGGAACAGATCAGTTGCTGTCTCACTGCCCATGTCAAACCAGTCATGAAGGACATTTAAAAGGAAGCGTTATTTACTCTATCACCCACTTTCATTCCTGAAAAATTTAAGAGTACTTTTACTTTTGATTGTAGAAAATAGGGCAGAATACCACTCAGCTTCTCTTCCAAAGCACTGGAAACAGTTGATAGAGGGAAAAATAAACCACCTTTTCTTGCTTGACAACCTGCAAAGTTGGAATTTAGTGAAGCAAATTAATTTGACTTTACAAGTTACAAGATAAGAAAATAGTATCAATGACATTTGTTTTAAATTTCCTAACAGAATTTGTAAATTGCTTAAATTTTATTTTTAAGATATTTCGGTATCTCTGGAGCGCCTGATGGTGACACTGAGTTTTACGTAAAAGATTATGTAGAAATCATCTTGGTTGTGCTGAATAATTGCCTGTCTGGAACAGGTCAGCAAACAGATTTTTAATCTTCTCCCTACTCATTCAAATATTTGACATTTCAAGACAAGTTTGTGTTCTTAATCCGAACAAAGAGTTGAAGACTTTGAGGGCACAGAGTTCTGAAATGCTTCCAGTTGAGGCTTGAAATTAAAAAGTCTTTTTTTCAGAAGTGTTAAGTTTTTTTCCATTTTGATGTCTGTATTAATAATCCTGATTTTTAGTTAAAAGATGAAACAACTTTGATGAAAACACATTCTGCCAAGAAAACTGTTTTCATGAAAAGACAGGAGCTTTAGTTGTGGTTTTCCATGTCACACCCCATGATAATGAAGCCTACAGAAGGCATTATCCTTCTTACGAAACCCGGTACCTCACCAGGTACCCACAAACTCCCTGAGGAGGAATTTCTCACATTTTAAATCAGGGTTGTGTGTACCCATGCACGTGTCTGTACACATACGCGAAGATGTGTCAAAACTCACCATTGCAGTCTCCTCTTTGTATCGCACCCCTTAACAATCCAGGCCACTAGAGCCCCGGGGTGCACTAGATAACAGAAGAGTTATAGGCTGAACTAGATCAGCGATTCCAGGCCACTGGGTGATGTTTTCTTTCATCCAGTAGAAGCTACTAGGTGTCTGACTCTTTTCTGTCTTCTGAGCAGTCTCGAAAGAGGGATTTTTTTATCACATTTGTGAGGGACAGACAAATTTCTCAACCTCAGAACTTCTAGCCAGAAATCATCCTGCATGGCTGAATCCCACCAGGACATACACCACATGTGAGAGGAGGACAAGAAGCCGATGTTGGAGTGGTTAGCAGTATGGGGGCTCACACTACATTTCCGAGGAGGTCGTGCTGGGCACCATACAGTGACAGACTGTGGCTACAGCCAGTCTAGCAAAGCAAACAGTGCTTCAGAGTGCTCCCAGGCACTGACCATGACCGTCTGTCCTGCTGCACTGTTAACAGGGTGCTAGGCACACTTTTGACCCTTGCCAATTAACATTGCCTGAACTGTTCCCCGGGGCCATCTGGCATCTCACACGCCCCTGGGACTGTCCCCAGCCTGTGCTCTGCATACAGCCATCTCATTTGGGAGGCTGGGAGAGGTCGCAAGTGTAGCACGGGCCACTGCGAGCCAGCTGGCTGCGGGACCTGGGAGCCTTCCCAGCCGCACCAAATGTGCCAGTCTAGCTGTGGACTCCTGATCTAAGTCTGCAGATTCCTAGAACAACCCAACAACTCCTGCTGGCCTCCACCTTTTTCCACCTGTGAAGACTGAGGGTACCCAGTATCAGAGTCAATCTTTGCATAAAAACAGCATAGTACCTGGCTGTTTGTGCTTTACGCAACGGCTTAGCATCCTGGCCCACCATCTTGAATGCAGATTTACCAAAATACCTGAGCGGCATGTTTGGTTACAAAGAGAAACGCTAAGGATTGAAAATCCCAGAGCTTCAGAGACATCCCCATGTAGAACTGAGCAGTTGGACAGAGACAAATGCTCCTAAACTTTGACTTACAACTTTTCTTTTTTGGTCTTGCTGTTGCCACACAGGGTTCTCTGTGTCAATCCTGAAAAAGCCCATACAAGAGAAGAGCTGAAAGTGAGCTGTGGGAACTGCTGTGTTATAATTAAGCTTTTACAATAGTCCTAGCATTTTCCCCTGTGGATTGAAGGGGATATCCTGTGTAAAAGGCCATGTTTGAAAAATATGGCTCACAATAGCCAGCTATGTTTTCATTACATCTACTTTTCAGAGCCAGTTTTGGTGTCACTTGCCATTATTTAAAAGGGACTTTAGCCCAACTCCTGTGAACAAATCTTTGAGAAGGTCCATGTCGCCACACACTAGTAAAGATGGTGGGGCTGCAGGTGACCCCCTCCTGCCCATTATACCCTCCCCAGACAGGCCTTGTCCCCAACCTCTGTCCATCATTGCTCCATACCTTATGGAGAGGCTTGTCTGCAGCTCCCTGCATAACAGAGCCAGGTCAGGAGAGGAGCAAGGTGGTAGGAAACGAAGGAGCACACCCCTTCTGTAATCTGCCATGTGCTCTCACTTCTCTGCCTTCCCTGCCTCTTACATATGGCCCCTTTTCATTTGGTTTAACCTCTCCTGATTTAAAAGTGTCAGAAGAAATATTTTGTCCTTGACTTCTGTATCTGTCTTTGTGGCTCTGCTCTTCTCCTGTCCCATTGTTGTATTCAGGCCCTCATCCATTGCAAGTAGAGGCAATCCCAGCAACAGCTGTTTATTTCAGAGGGGAGAATAACCTGGGAGAAATCTCCTTCTGGAACCCTTATCTAATAATTGATTTAACGCTGAATGAATGAGCAAGACACGCCAACAAGACATTAAGGAATTTCTTGATCACAAGCTACTTCCAGGTTGTAACTGGGCTTGCTCCTGAGAGAAGACTCAGAAAGAGGAAAAAAAATATATTTCCTCACAAACCTATCAGTGGCACAAAACTAACTATCCAGTCATAGTGAATTGATAAAAAAATGCAAATCAAATATTTTTCAGACATCTACTTTCACTCATTCCAGAGTACCAGTAAGTGAGTCCTGTTTACAATTCTATATGAATCTTTTCATAATTTATGCATGTGGTTGTAGCATTCACAGTATGTCACAGGAAACACTGGTGGGACAGAGTCCACATAGCTCAAGCATTTACTTTGAAAGGTTTGGACATTTTAAGTGAGCTCATGGTGAATTTCATACTCGCTGCTTTATTTTCATGCTGCCTATCAGAAGAGATCAAGCATTTCTGTTTCCCTAAATTGGCTCTCTCTAGAATATAATAGCAGCTTTCAAACTCACCACCTTATCTATGTATTTTCAATTATAAATAGGGTCATGTTTGTGAGTTAATGGGTTTAGTTCTGGAAGTGCCAAAACTTTGATCAACGCGTGTAAAACAATTGGCTGAAAATGGCGATTTTGATCCAATGCTTTACACAACAGTGTTCCTTACCTACAATATGACAGGAAACATAACCACTGCTGAAACCTTTTAATATCTGCAAGAGGGAAAATGATACTTGGAAATTTTAGAAAGATTAGATAACAAAAGAGCACTTGAGGCACTACTTCTTACAAGCACATGCAGGATATGTAATCCAGTTATAAGACCTGCAGCACAAATCATCTTAGCTTCTTAATTTCTTCCAAAGCTTGTTTAAAAAACAATCCAACTACCTAGAATCTCATTTATATTACAGCAATCCTGTTTTGCTATGTTTTTTCTATGTTATGTATGTTGTTTGCATAGCCAGTGGTAGGTTTATATTTGGAAACTTCAGCTATAAACAAAATCAGTTCCTTGATTTGCTACCAAATATTGGTAAAGTAAAAATCCTGGTCTCACTGACAACAGCAGAAATACTGCAATTTCAGCCACAGGATCACATATAAACAACTGAAACTGACTGTGGCTTTGCCACAGAGCCAGGCATCCTGTAAGTAAGTCCCGTGAAGTCAACAGGGAAGTCAGAGCTGCACAGGCAAGCTTCAATGTTGAACAAGATGTTAGCTGTAATACAGTAACGCATTTAGGTTCAATAAAGCCTCAATTCTTTAATCAGTGTAACTGTCAAACTAAGGCAACTGTAACTTTTTAGTTTACATACCAGCATCACCCAGGGAAGAAATTTACTTATGACCAAACACAAAGAAACCTCATCTACTCTTTCAAATTATACCTTATTTGAAAATACAGACGTAGCGTGGTTGTTGCCTGGGGACTGGGGGAGGTACAGCAAGACTATTTCTAAACATTTCCAGCCTCAACCATTTGTTGACAGACCCTTGAGTTGGAAGCTCTGTCTCTGCTGCCTGCCATGTCAGTTACTATATTGAAAATTTAATTGTACAACGGCTTTGACACTGAACTTTATAAATTTGTTCCAACTGACCTTGTCTCAGTTATTTGCCAGCCTGGCACGCAGCTGTAGCAATCATTATTTGTTCTCATGTAGTAGGTAGGAGCAGCATGGAGCAGGAGATAGAATGGACCTGACATTTTACATGACTGTAAATGAAGAAGCAGCTTTAAATAAAGAGATTAGTGTGCCTGCTACAAAGACTATTGCATTTCTTTCAAACAGACCGAATTTAGGTTGTGCAGAATGGTTTCTTTGTACCCTGGGTGTGTCTGTTTGTTCTGTAATGTTTTCAAACATCTATTTAAATTCATTTCTGTTTCACCATTCACTTAATTACTCCTCTGTACAGACATCTTCAAGAAAAGTTTTAGAGCGTGGCTTTCATGTTCCAAACAAGGTACAAGTCGCTACAACACATTAAAAGCACAAGAAGTGGATCGGAGTACAGGTCACTATCTGTATGCTTCACGAAGTTTCAGAAATCTGAAGCACACTTTTAAATATTTCCCTGAAAGCATCACATTTGGAAAGCAAAACAGAGCAAAAGCAAAAGTCAATGAATATATGACATGATACTTCTAGTGCCACATCTGCAAAAGGTTCAGTAGATTTAATCCTTATTTATATGAGTGTGAGAGCAAGATATCACCTGCAGACTCTGAAAAGGTGTGATGTGCAGTTGAGCTCCCTCTGTTGGCTCTGCAGCAGCTGAAGTATATTTAATAACTTCTTTCTCAAAATAAATACATCACATTAGCAAAACTGGTCTCTATTTAAAAACTATTTTGCTCCACTACTACGAAATGTGAACTTCAATGCTCTTAAGAATCACTGGAATAAACAATATGTAAGAAAAGATAAAACAGGAACAGAGACTTAGAAGTGAGTTTTAATTTTGACTCTTAGAATGGGTGTCTAGTGTATGGAAACCCAGATCATCTTGCAGCTCAGTGACTTATAGGTTATGAAAGAGAATCTCTGCCTGAGTTTCTTACACTTTTTCATTCCATACTTGCAAATAATTGGGAAAAGGAACAAATTCATACCCATTCCTTAGGGAGGCTGTGCTCAAAAATGATCAGCGTGTGCTCTCAGTGAGTTGATGGCTCGAAAGGAGAGCTGTCTGTGAAGAGACAGCTGACAAGGAAACTTGTAAACATGATGTGAGGTCTCAGGGGCGAGGTTGCAAACAGGATGGAAATGTAGAATCTCAAGGAAATGAAAAATGGGTGTAGCAACCTGTGTCCATCCTTTTCGGTTGTGTTCTTGGTGATAACTTCTGATATCCATTGTGTAAGTCCACTGTTCTTTTCTCAGAGTCAATTTTCTCTATTTCTTTTTCTCCTAGACGTCTGGATGCCAACCACATCAACTATGTGCCCCCCAACTGCTTCAATGGCTTGGTCTCCCTTAGACACCTGTGGCTAGACGATAACTCTTTGACAGAAATTCCCGTCCAAGCTTTTAGAAGTTTACCAGCACTTCAGGCAATGACATTGGCACTGAATAAAATTCATTACATACCAGACTATGCTTTCGGAAACCTGTCTAGTTTGGTAGTTCTGTAAGTTTTATCGATTGTCTTTTAGCCACAATCTCTGCTTCTTTGCAGGACTTTGACCATTTTGTGATGAATGACTTGAAGATGCAATGTTTAATTTAGATGTTGCTTGAGATAACCTTTAATAATTAAATATTCCCTCCCCAGCTGGCAAATCATAGAATCATAGAATGGTTTGGGTTGGAAGGGATTTTACAGATCATCCAGTTCCACTCCCCTGCCATGGGCACAGGACACCTTCCACGAGACCAGGTTGCTCAAAGCCCTATCCAACCTGGCCTTCAACACTGCCAGGGAGAGGGCATCCACAGCTTCTCTGGGCAACCTGTTCCAGTGCCTCACCACCTTATATCCATTACCATTTCTTCCTTATATCTAATCTAAACTTGCGCTCATTCAGCTTGAAACCATTGCCCCTTGTCCTGTCACTACATGCCCTTGTAAAAAGTCCCTCTTCAAATGATAGGTAAAGCAGTGTATACATGGGTGAGTTAAACATCTGTTTTGTCTTGCAGTCTTGGTATTAAATTGATATCTCAGGGCTATAAATCTGCAGTTTCCCTTCTACATTTGCACTAAGCTTAGTAATATTGCTTTACCAAGAGCTCAATTCCATTTCTTGCAGAAAATGTTCTTTTTGAAAAATAAGTTCAATTTTCTAGATTGTATATGTACTACATAATAAAATTCTAAAAAATTATCTTGGATAAGCAAATTTTTTACATCTTCCTACAGTTAAACTAGCATTTGCTAAATCACTTGTTTTGATCTAGCTTAAAAGTTTCCATCTCCAGTAAAGAACTGTGTAAGGGAATTTAAAAAATCACCCTGTCTGGTCAGCAAAACAAACAGGAAGAGATTAATTGTGTGCCCTCTAAGACTCTAAGGTATTGTGTACTGAATGAGGGAAGATTAGAAAAAGGAAATGAACTGAAAGCTTTCTGGGTGACTTGGAAAGAATGCCGTCCAGTAGAAAAAAGTATTCATTTCCATTCATAGAAAGTATATGTAGTTTTGTATTTTGTTATGTTTGCCTATCAGTCCAACTAAGTGAAACATGTGTAGCTCACACCAAAATCTGGAAAGAATACTGTGGAGCGTGGTTTCAGCTTTTTATCTTCTGGGAATGTACCAAGTGGAAAAAATTCTAGACTGGCTGGAGAAAATGTGGAGAACTGAGGTGGAGAAGTTTTCAGGATACTTTGGAAAATGTGAGCATTATTAAAGAGAGCATGATACATTCAAGCTTTACAAGCTGTCTGAAACCATAGCCTGTAAGACACTTAGCATGTTCTAGCCCCAGTATAAGCACTGAACCCAGCACATGCCAGTTTTCTCTGTTGACATTTATAATCACCATCTCTGCCTAGTGCTTAACATATTCATATAAGCATATAGGGCACCAAAAATGAGGGTAACAGCTGCCTTGTACCGCAGAATCTTTGCCTTCTGTTTATATTAAGTATCAATCCCATTGATGTTAAAAGACTGGATGGACTTGGCATTTGACTGAGCTTCTAGACTTACCTCAGTAATGCTGAAGACAAAAGACTGTCTTGTACATCGTTCTCTAGATCCCTACCAGAAATATAGTGATAAAAGGACAGTTAAATGCAGGAGAAAATTATTTCGTTTCATGCCCTGGTTGCTTCTGTTCAGTTAGGTTTCCTTATTTTAGATCTGCCTTGCTTATTTCTGATCTTCTGGGCTTCATATTGATTAATAATTGAATCATTCCTCACTACAACATCTGATATTTTTGGCTCATCAAAATGTCTGTGTGTGGTTCTACTTTCTTTGTTTGCTACTCTATTCAGTCTGGCAAATTTTCAGCTCAGTGTAAAAGTGCTTGGTCAATTCGAGCAGGTTTGAATCTTTATCATTGAAGTTCCAAATGTAATTGGAATCTGGAGATGCCCTCTTCATGCTAAATAAAGGTCAGTGTAGTCATTAAAAAAAAAAAGTGGATTAGGTTTCTTCCTAGGAAAGGAAAAAGACACAGAACATTTGCATTTTGCCGTCAGAATCCCTGCCTTTGATGGACAGGTAGACTCAATTTGTGTAGGTTCCGCAGAACATTCAGAGAGCCTGTGATATTTAACACTATTTTCAGAGCAGAGTGAAGCATTGAAAGGAAAGTGCCTGGCAGCCCCTCATTCACAGCCCTTCTTTTATTTTAAAGTCTACTCCCATAGTTTCCCTTCACTATATGGGTAGAGTATCAAGAATAAAATAGAAGGAAAAATCTGCTGGGAAAAAGGCATCCTTTTCAAAAAACAACCTGAAGTGGCTCCAAGTTGTATCTGCTCCCATTAATGACCTTCACACTGCGTGGGTTTTTTCATGTCGGTCTAAAAGACTTAGAAATAGGCAGCACTCTGAGCCTTCATGCGGGGCGGGGCGGAGGCGGGAGGAGAGGTTGAAATATGTAACAAAATTACTTTCAGTTGCTAAACATTTAAGAAAGTATTTCTTGATTTTTGTAGTGTTAAAGGAATGCAAGGTACAGCACTTGTAAGATCAGTTAGTTTATTCCTCTTAGTGAAGCTATTACTTTTTTGTCCTATGGCTTTGTGTCTTTGATTCTGCAAGCCTAGCACCCCTTTCCTGCCTGCCATATTATCCATCTCCTCACCTGCTCCTGTTCTGTGCTATACCCTGTAACACCCTCTGAACAGACATCTTCCAAATACGCACCTCACACACAGTCTTTGAGGCAACTTGTTATTTAACCAACAATGAGAATATGTCTGCAATTTCCCAATGCTCAATATGCAAACCCCAACCTGGAACTCCAGTATATACCCTTTTTACACAGTCTAGGTAGTTTTAAAACAAATCCCTTCTATGAAACAAATGGAAACCTGCATGGGTGGGGATATATCGGGAGAAAGGGGGGAGGGCAGCAGAGGTGCCTCCTGTACATGCTCTTGCAAAAACATGACTTGCATATAATCAGTGCATGCCTGAAAATAAGTTACTTTTGATTTAACCATCAAAATGTTTTGCTAAAGTCCACTGTGTGCAGTGTGCTTTCCTGACTGTGTGCTTAATGTTCCCCTGCAGACATCTCCATAACAATAGAATCTACTCCCTGGGAAAGAAATGCTTTGATGGGCTCCACAGCCTAGAGACTTTGTGAGTTGACCTCTTATTTGTTTCCTTTTTTTTTAAGTGTTTTCATTAATATTCTGAAAGAATTAAAATAGCCTAAAAGCCAAATGTGGTTTTGGCTTGCCTAATCGCTACAGGATACAAGTGATGGTTTACAGTGGCTCTATGTAGCAAATCCAATTTTTTACTATAAAATTAATTTGCCTTTTTAATAAGCATTGTCAGTTGATAAATTGTTTGAAGGACAGTTGATAACGGTACTGAACATTGAAAAAAGAAGTGCCTAGTTTAGTACTATTTATTTGTCTTGTTTGATCAATAAAGCTAATAGCTAGATTGGGAAATTGTCAGAATGGAAAGCTTAAACATTAAGAGACTGTCTCACCGTAGAGGAGGGTTATAAAAATATATGGGTTTATTTTTTTTTATCCCTGGAAAAACCAAAAGTGCCAGGTAGCCAAATTACACGTGTTCTACAAGAGGGGAAGAGGATGTTTTAGCTGTATACAAGTTTTTTGTCTTTAAAGAGCTCTGATAAATAATAGCACCGGTAAAGACTGAAATTTCCTCAGGTTTTCACCGTGGTTCTGTTCAGATCAATTCAAACTTTCATGAGCTTTCTAACAAAAAATATTTCTACAGAACACCAACTAGGAATGCAGTGCTGATGGTTAGCGCCAAGTCTTTCGCTACAGAGTTAGTTGAATAAAGATGCTGTCTGCTAGAGTAGACCACAGACCCCCAGAATGCTACAGGGACAGTAGAACCTTGCGTATCCTTCCCCCTGGCACCTGCCACAGTCAGCTGCATCATCTTCAGAGATTTTAGATATTTCACCCAACCACGACAGAGGCTAAAATGCCCATTATGAGGATCAAACAGACATAGTTTCAAGCGTGAATAATGCTAGTCTAAAGGTGACTATTTACTGTCTCATCCACAGAACTATGTAGTGCCCACTTTCGTGTTTTAGTAAGATCAGAAAGTAAGAAGTTTGGGGCTCTTTTTGTTTAACCCTAGTTTTGATTACATTAATCCCTTAGCACTGAATTGCGATTTTACAGTTTTGACTTTTAGCTGGCTGTGAGTTGGGAGGAAGTCCCTTAGTGTAGCACCGGAAAGGGAGACATGAAATGGAGAAGGAAAATGTAATCATTTGTTTTGTTTTTTCAAGTGAGATTCACATGGCACTTGGTCAAAAGCAGGGAAAAACAGAACAATGGAACAAGTAATTGCAAACCCAGTCCCAGCCACCTGGCATGAGATGCAAACACAGAGGACAGTTAGGAACCTGGGAAAAAGTGTAGGTGCAGCCACTTCACTGCAATAGAAGAATGTAGCACTTGTCTCAGGCACAGTAACTGCATGCTGTATAGACTGGTTTCCGGATAGTTTCGAGATAATCTAGAGAACTCGGTGTACATGATGGTCACCAGCTTTAAGATCATTTGTTTGCATCGACGCATTGGTCTGGAAATTACATATCACTGGAGGGCAAAACCAAACTGTAGATGCCTGTAATCTCTTTTTGTCAATAAACGAGAGAGAGATTTACAAGCAGGAAGGAAAGCGTTGTTGAGTTCAGACAGCAGTTTCCTGCCTGCATTACTTCAGCCTGATACTATTTCAATTTCAATCTATTGTAAACTGATTCGTGTTTTGCCTGTTCAAAAAGACCTTTGCTCAAGTTTTTAAGATTATGTTCTTCACAAACCAGTGCCAGAGAGCATCACAGTAAACTGGCATATCTCAATTTTAGTTTCAGGTATCTCCTGAATGCTAAAGGATGCACATGTCACGCTGAGGGCAGAAGTAGATTTATAGTCCATTCAGTCTACCAGAATGAAGTCTACTTACCACTGCAGCATGAGCAGTTCTTAAGGCAGAGGTCTACTACCCTAGCTAAACTACCATTTTTACAATTTATGTGGCTAGAAACAATCTCTGTGTGAATATTGACAAATCTTAAAATTAACAATACAGTTAGTGGCAACGTTGAACTTACTGTATGTTTTCCCACTTGTTTTAGCCAGAGGAAGATTTTCCCCAATCATTCTTGCCCTCCAAACTCCAGTATCTCTTATTTTAACCACTTGACCATTGGGAAAAACCTCTTTGGAGATTTTTTCTTCAGTGGAAAAAAAAACTGAAAGACTAATACAACTAGACAGTGAGTGAGAGGCAAATGAAACATGTATAGTGAGATGTATTAGCCATGTAAAATGTAGCTTATCATACAAAGTTGTTGAATATTCTGTTTGAAAGATTTTTTTTACCACTGATACTTTCAATAAATGAAAAGGATGGGAAATTACAGAATAGCAAATCCCTTAGCAGTATCTGAATCCACTTGTTTTCTTTATTGCAGAATAGCTAAGATATAACTAAAAATAGGATGCTGATAAAAAATAGGAATGAGAATGTGCCCTAAATAGAGTTTGCTGGAAAACATCCATACACTTTTGAGGATTTCCTGGCTTTTGACTGTATGTGTTTATTCAATGCATGGAAGATGATATTTCATTACAGACGCCAACAGTTCTATGCTATCCGTTGTGCAGTGCATAACCTAAGTAATAAAATCTATTTTCACATAGAGATTTAAATTACAACAGTCTGGACGAGTTCCCCACTGCTATCAGGACACTAACAAACCTAAAAGAACTGTAAGTACAGAGCTCATATTAGGATGGCGGATGTTTTGTCTAGTGTGTGATTTTTTTTTAATGCTAGTGATTTTATCAGTAATCCTTAAAAACTGATATCCTGGGAAAAACTAATAAACTTGCCAACATGCATAAAAGATCATTTTCAACATTCTGTTTAGAGCATTCAAGTTCTGACAACTTTTACTTTTATACTGCATTGTGCAGTGGGTATTTTCCAGGAACTTCATTTTTTGAATACAGTAAATATTAAACACAATTAATTCACTTTGAGTCCCAAACACAACAGATGGATTTTCCAAACAAACCAATATATCGCAGTCTTCTAGTCTAAGAAGAGGAAGGCATGGCACCCTTATTTGTCCGTCAGGTTTCAATGTCTTTACCTTCTTCCCTTCCTCCCTCTCATTAAATTAAAGCAGTTTCTTTTTTCATATAAGTGGTCCTTTGTAATGCTGCAAAGGAAACACTTCTGGATGCGCATAGTTTGCATTATAAAAAATCAACAATTAAAAGAAACCAGCCAAGTTTTTAATAAGAAACAGCTGAACTGCAAAAAATTGGATGAAACTATATTCACACATCATACACACAATGTACACATCAATGCATATGTTCAGAATTCTTTCCATTTGTATTATCTAACATGTTACTGGTACCGTCGGCATAGTTTTTTTAAAAAAATAGGTAAACATATACTAGTTGGACAGAGTTGTACCCCTGCTACATCACAAACTGATCTTAAAGCTGCTTTAAGCAGCTACCTGGGATCTTTTCCAAAGCTGGGATCCTCAGACTCCAGCTCAGCACCTCCAGTGTTGGCAGAGTGCAGCTCTGGAGAAAGGAGCGGGAGGGCTATGAGTTTCTCAGCCCGCTGTTCTCAGCTGCTGTTATGTCATCTGTTGGCTAAAATAATTAGTATGAAATCTAGTGGCCTCGAAGGACTGCCCTTTTGCTGACCTCCGAAGTCAGTAGCCAAACATAGGTAACCCAGGTCTGCAGTAAATGCACCTTGCCCCATCCAGCAAAGTGCCTGATGTGCTTGAGATTACTCACTGGCCCCCACAAGACTTCACCTCTAAGTGTCATACTTACTGTATTGGATAACTCCTAGGTACAAGAAATCTTGGGAATGTGAAATTGCAACTTTACATCCCAAATCCAGCGCAGACCATGAGACCATGTGCTTCAGTGCTTTGTTTGGGCACCAGAAGCCGATCTCATAAGCACAAGGTGTCTCCCACGAGGTTGTGCGTGCCCTGCTGTTCTCACCCAGGTGGGAGCCCAGGCCCGCAGAGGTTCAGCTCATTGCAGGGCCACCTTAGTAAGGGTGTTTCTGGTTGGGACCTCATTTCTGTCTCAGAATTTATGCCTGAGCTGAAAACACAGACTACGGCTTTTTGTCTACAGCTTGGAGGCATCCAAGGCAGCCAGTCAGAGCTGAAGATCTGCTGGCAAGGGCCCAACAAGTCAGGGCCATATCTGTTTAATGCTGCAGAGACCCCATTGTCCCAGATGCTCTCAACTCCAAGGTCTCAGCTGGAGGAGTAGTTACCTCTCCAAAGTAAATGAGTTTAGCTGTTACCCAAAGTTAATGCATACGTAATATTTTCCAGACTGGATTTTGAAGATATTTATAGAAGCATTTTTCCCAGTGTGGCCTTAATATAGTTTTTTGCATGGTGGGGCGGACAGATTTTACTGCTCTTTTGCTCAGTGTGTGAACAGACGGGCTGTAAAGTGCCTTCAGGTCAGACAGGGTGTGTCACTTGGGTACAGTGCCCCAGGGCACAGGCTGTAGTCGGGGGCATGCTCTCTTCTGACCAGCTCAGAAGTGCTTCAGGCTCTCCTGTGCATAAATGCACTGGAGTCTGCTCTTGACTGATGGTGGGGCTGCTCCCTCGCTCTAACTCAAGTCACAATGGTGATGAGGGGCCAGATGCTGCCTTGGGAAGGAGTGATGCCATTTCCTTAGCTTTTCTGACATGCAAGGAATCCTATTCAACACAGCCACAAAATCAGTCTGTTTACTGGTTCTAGATTAAATGGGATCCTCATATTGTTTAGAGTCTGTATCTGCATGGATGCAGTTTTTATTGCACTCAAAAGAACTAGCTATTTAGAACCTTGCTCTGTAGCCCATCAGCAGTAGCACAATGCCTAAACTAGTAAAACCAATAATGTGGGACCTGTTCAAGTAATGACCAAGTGTGCTTGCATCAGTGAACAATTTGAGGCTTTCTAAATGCAGAAATTTAAGCTGGGGAAGCCTTTTTCATACCCGACTGAACTAATGGGAGTTTCCCACACAAATCATCATTGTTCTTTTGAAATCGTAGTTGTTCCTTTTGTTTTTCACAATGGAGAATTACTCATATGAATAAAATCCAGTAATTAATGATGAGACAAAGATTTAGCCCTCTATCCAGCAGGCACAACTACATTGGATGGTTTGTTCATGTCCACGTTTAAAATATTTCAACAAAAAGGTGGTTGTGTGAGGTTCAACATATTACAATGTAATGTATAAAATCATTCACTTGATAAACTTGTGCAATCCATTATTATCCCAGCAAGATAAATAACTGCAGTTTAACAAGTACAGGGGGAAATACATATACTATTCTGTTGTTACTTGTTTAATTATTAATATTTAACTATCAATGTTATTCATTCGTGTGTGTGTATATTTACTTTATATCTATATACATAAACACATAGATTCATAGATACATGACGTACAGCCATGAAGCAGTTTCCTACTGAGGGAATCTGAATTTTAAAATGCCATTTTGCAGTATACATCATCCAAATGGTTTCATTAATTTGAAAAAGTGCAGAATTCCAGATATTTCATTGCTTTTCTTTTCTTTTGCTTTCTTTAGTTCTGTGTTTTCCATTAAACAAGGATGTACCTTTATATACAGACACTTGTCTTATTACAAACCAAAAGAACTGTTGTGCATTGTGCATACAGAGTGTGCCTTCAGGGTTTTTTTTCTTTTTCCTTTTGTAGGGGATTTCATAGCAATAACATCAAGTCAATTCCTGAGCGTGCATTTGTGGGTAATCCGTCACTTATTACAATGTAAGTGATAATAGTTTTTTCAGTGACTCTTCTTGTTAGAAAATGTGGAACTAAGTATGGTGTTTGTGGCTAATTATCGAACAGGTCTTCTTGTGAACATACTGTGTAACCCATCATGACACAAATAAACAAGCTTATGTCTTTCCAGTTTTGTGGAAAGAATGGCAGTTTGCGTGCCCTGTTTAAGGGAAGCGAGTAGCGGTCCCTGGTCTTTGACCTTTTATTTGAACTACTTCTTCTGAGTCTTTTAGCATTACTGGCAGTGTAGAAGCTAGCAAAAACTACTCCTGATGGATTCCAGTCTGAGTTCCCATTGTCTTACATGAGAATGCATTTAATGGGCAAACCTCAAAATAAGACATTGTAAAATAAATTTTAGAAAAATAGCGACTCACCTTGAGCAGCATTATTCTATGAGCAAAAATAGCATGGCTTCACAAGTGCAAGGGGACCTCTTCTGAGTATGTGAAGTTTTGACTTCTTCACCTGCTAAGCTTGAATTTGTCTCAGGTTATAAAAAAGTTCCTCATACTTCGATTTCTATCTTTGCAAATCTAGGAGGAAGAGGGAATATTTTGTGGACTGGCTTCTAGCTTTAAAACTAAGGCAACAATGACTACTTGAATATTGAAAATGTGAAATGTGGTTGGTGGATATAGATTAGTGGGTGAGAAAAGCCCAGAGCTGCACAGAGGTGCACAGTCTGTGATTCATCATAGAGAGTTTACTCTTTTGCTTATAGTCTAATCAAGTAATATATTTAGAATATTTTAAACTATTTTTCATAGAAAGTCTTTTTGTTCTCTTTTTGCAGACATTTTTATGATAACCCTATCCAGCTTGTCGGAAAATCTGCTTTTCAGCACTTACCGGAACTCAGAACACTGTATGTGTTTACTTTTTTATTTTCATTGTTTTTATATATTGCAGTATTAGAGTTGTCCCACTCTTCCCTGACCACAATTGTATTGAAGTGATGTTTTTAAACTCTAGGACTTTAAATGGTGCTTCACAGATAACGGAGTTTCCTGATCTGACAGGCACTACAAGTCTGGAGAGTTTGTAAGTGCTAGAGAAGCATTCTTGCTCTGTTTTATTTTTTTGGATACTGACTTATTCTAAAGAATGTCGTAAAAAAAAAGGTATTCATTTTGCAGTCTTTAAAAAGTAATCTTTTTTTTTTTTTTTATAAATACTTCCAACAGGACACTCACAGGAGCACAAATCACCTCTCTCCCCAAATCAGCTTGTGACCAGTTACCTAATCTCCAAGTGCTGTACGTTTCAGTAAGATTATTAACATTAAATTAATGCAAGAGATTAATGGACAAATGAAATCACTATGATTTCAAAATTACCCAATTACTGCTGTTTCTGTGTATCACATTACTTCCTAGGAATTCAGCTCAGGGAGTGGGCCCCTATGTTACTCAAAAAGTTCACAACCCACTTATCAGTCAGGATTTCCCATACGTTGCTGAAAAAGATAATTACTTTGCTTATTTTTAGGAAAGGGTAAAATGGTTCTTGATTTTATGTAAAAAACAACAGAAATACCTTGTTTCCATTCATTCTGTCTCTCCTACAGTAGTCTGGGTTTTTTTCCTCACGGAGGCAGATAATTCAGTGAAGTGAATGGAAAATGTAACTGAGTAAGGAGCACAGTTTTGAGTCCTTGTTATGCTCCTCTCTTGGTTTATTTTCCAACCAGACATAAATAGCTGACTGAAATTTTAATAGACTGTTCCTTGGCATAGTTGGGGCATAGTTTTTATACGAAATATCGAATATTATTTTAGCTTGAAAATTTCCTTGGAGTTTGCTTAATCACTAACGAAAGTAATCATTGTGTCTGCTTCTTTGAGAATGAGCCAACAGCACTTTCCTCTATGTGTTACATCACTAGGAATGTATTTGGTATTAGTTCTCTGGCCAACATTGAAATAGAACTAATTACAACACATTATTTGAATACCAGCATGGATGTCATGAACATTTCCAGAAAAAATTAAGTTTTAGTTGATGGACTCACTGTAATGATTTCCAGAATGATAAAAGACAGAAACAGAGTCTGTTGCCAGAAGAAAGTCTGCACACAGACTTGAGTTTAAATATGTCCTGTATTATTCAAAAACAATAAATAATCTCAAAACAGGAGGCAAATAAATACTATAGCAATTAATAACTTCTACAGTTCATAACAGAGTAGGACTGTCCATTGGAAATTCACATTTTTTATTTTCAAGTATCACCCTGTACTATTAAAGCTGATATTTTAAAGGGTGGGGAACCAATCTGAGGACAATTTTGTGTACTCAGAATTGGTCTTTCCCCATTTCCATCAGGTTTGAATGAGCCTGCCAAGCCCACATTTAGGTTTGCGCATTAGTTTTGCCTGTGCCAGGCAGTATAACTGTGCACTGAACCCCACAAGTTACTTGAAGACTGCGATCTTGAAAAGGCTTCCTGGCTCAGATACGTGCAAAAACACTACAAGTACAAACACTGCTTTGAAAAACAATTTGTGCATCCTACCTAGCCACCAATACTTCCAAATGTGGATTAATGTCCACAGAGGCTTCCTGGGTGTCTGTGCACCTGCAGTAAAGGTGTATGTGAGAACACAGTCCCAGTAGTCCTCCAGAGACTGCTCTCAGCACTGTTGGGCATGCACCTCAAAAAGGGAACCAAAACCACTGGCCCTCTGCTGCTGCCAAGAGCCCCATGTATTAACGAAGTGGGAAAAACTCCTTGAAAATAAACAAGTAAAATATTTCCTGGTGCCCTAACAGAAACTGATGGGAGAAGGGTTTCAGTTTGGGGTTTTTTCCCCCGTGTGTGAAGAAGGAATGTCAGTATGTACAAAATTCCAGCTGGTAACATACTTCTAGGAAGACCTAAGTCACAAATCTGTGCATGACAGAATAGCCACAGTCCAACAGACATACCAAACATCTTTTACCTTGGCCTAAAAGCCTCCAGCTCACTTGAATTCTCTTCTGTCATGTCTGATTCGGACCACAGAGTACCTGTGAAACATACAAAAACCAGAGACCGTAATCTTCACTGCTGTAACAAAAAATATACATATATTGATGGTAGCCTTTCTGCATAGTAAAAGCAGAGTGGAATGCCTGAAAAATGCACGTTGTCATTACTTGCACCACTTCCACAAATCAGATACAGAATATTCCAAATGCCCGTGTTGGAATAGTAACAGTGAAAATAAAAACTTACCAAGGAGTAAACATGTGGAGATGAACTAGTTTTAAAGAATTTGAAACAGGAGTGAGAAGAGATTACTCTTTTATGTGATAATATTGGATAACTGTGGAAAAGGACACTTTTCCTAATTATAGGCATGAGCTTTTTTTCTATAATCTTTTCAATAGCAAATTTCCCATTCAGTTTTCCCTGATCAAGATGTATATATAGGATGAGACTGTTGGGTGATGGGGATGAGTGTTTAGTTCCTTTTTTTCCCCCCCTTCAATTTCTGCAAATTGCCTGGGCTTGTTTCTGATTAGGTATATTATACTGTAAATCAGTCCAGATGTTTCAGTTATTCTGTAATTTGTTGAGTTTTGGCTCAAGTCTTTTTAAGGTTTTTTCCCCCCATGTAGTGACTGATTTCAAAGTTAGTTCCAATATTTTTTTTAACCATTTCCCTCAGTTATAACAGTCTAAGGATCAGAGGCAAAGCTGCTTAATTAAAAGTGTAGAACAGAGAGCTGATTAGTCCATTGTGATCATTACCAGAAAAATACAGGATCTTCTCAGAAAAAATAGGAGTATATATATTTAGTACATTATTGTAAATGATTTAAATATTTGTCAGAATTTAAATGTGAATATGAAGTCTGTGATGTAAATCCAATATTCCCTGTGAGCAGATGGCCAATATCATTACTGTAAAACACTCAGCAGAAGTCTACACTTCAGGCAGGAAATCTTCAGACAGTGCAAGGAATTTGCAGAGATAGGATATGGAGTTAATACATCTTGCCTTTTTCCCTCCGCTCTTCTCAGAAATCAAAACCTGACAGATGAGAGATGGTAAATGAGTTTGCACATTTCTGTTCTGTGAGTGTGGATAAAAACAAGTTATTTTAAAATGAGCATGAAGGTAGACAGTGAAAGATCTTTTAACATTACTTTGATGTCAATGCTTCCTTTTCTTGTGTGTTGCAGGGATCTGTCTTACAATCTTCTGGAAGATTTACCCTGTTTTACTGCATGTAAAAAACTCCAAAAAATGTAAGCGTCAAACTATCCTAAAAGGCCTAAAAAGAGGCATCTGTATACAAATGTGTTTGAGCATCATTAACTTGGTTATTGCTGGCCAATTGGACATATCCCAAATACATACCCTTACCCTATATTGAAGTGGATCATAAACACAATCTAAAACAGCCTGAAGTGTCCTCCAAGTACCTTTGAAACTGAGGAGATTCTTCTGCTATTTCAGTGATTTGCATCACAATGAAATCGGTGAAATCAAAGCAGACACGTTTTGGCAGCTGGCTGCTCTTCGGTCTCTGTGAGTATAGCCCTAACAGCCATTCGCCCGGGTTCTCAAAGACATGGGATATATACTGCCTGCTCACTGTATGCCCCAAAATTTCCTTGCTTCTGTTTTTCCTCGCTTTGATTTTTCACCCATTAGGTCATAACTGTGAAAGTAGAACAAACGTCATGAAGTTTAGCATCTGCAGCACTGAATTCAAAGATGTAAACTTTTGGCTATAAAAACTGTTACTTCTAAACATTTCTGATGGAGGTGGAGAGAGTTACTGGGCCAGATGCCAGGTTCATGTAATACTCAGTTCTAGGGAGCATGAAATATTTCTGTAGAGAACAGTGCCCGGTGTCTTAAGAAATAGAGTCCAATCATGTGTGGGTTTCTAGTTTTCACGCAGACACATGTGCTAGCAGACTAATTTTGTCAAGAAATTTCTTATGGTTATAAGTCTTTGCAGGATCAAACCCATACATTTTTTTAAGAGTTGCTTTCAGTCTTTTTGATTTTTCAGGGTGGTGAAGATTGTCATTAGGCAGTTAAGCCTATTGACAATGGATTTGCTGTTCTTAGTCACATCATGAGGACCTCTTAAGAGTAGTCCATATACCCCACCGTTCTTTTTGCTGCCTTAGGAAGCTGTGAACCAGACTGAAAATAACTGCCTTTTAGACTATAGAAGGCATTAAGACATTTTAAGAAAGTTGTCAGTTTAATTACTAGTACCATTTACTGACTAATGCAATTTAAGAATGGAAAAAAGATTTTGCACTATGAGATGTGCAGAAGCTTATTGAAAATATTTGCATGTAATTAATACCTTTTTTATATTTAGGCCTCCTAATCAAGTGTATGAAAACTTCCATATTCACTCAGTGGGTATGTAATTTTCCACTCACTTTTCTTGTAGGGATTTAGCTTGGAACAAAATTAAAATTATTCACCCCAATGCCTTCTCCTCTTTACCATCTCTGATCAAACTGTAAGTATTTGTATATCTTTTACATTCAAATTTTCACATTTTTCTTGCAAGAGCATACAAAAATTCAATAACTTGGTGCCCCAGCAGAAATTGAGGCTCTCTCTATTGTAATCTTCTGGTCTGTTGAATCCATATCTAAATGCCTGCTTTCTTGTACTTCACCAATTCCCATAGGTATTATGGCAAAGTGCATGTAACAGTGTGTAATCAGAGTGATTTGGGGGCCATGAAGCATATCAGTGTATCTGCCTTTCTTCATTCAGTTTCTTAGCAGCTTAGTCTCTCATAGCAGTGGGGAACATTTCCTGTTAGTTGTGTTTCAGGCCTAAGAAATTGGATTCAAAATTAAATAAGAAACATTTTCCAGTAGGCATCTTTATTTCATCATTCCTCATTTGATGGGATGGATAGTTTTTATTCTGTAGTAAGTTCAGCCAGCGTAGTTAGTAGTCAAAACATCAACATCCAATTTTGCAGACCTTGTTCACAAGCACTTCTCAGTCCTTACTAACTTTTTTTTGTTTCCCACCCACTTTAAAGCCTCTTCAAGGTGAATCCCTGAGGCATTGGGTGTATGGGGAAGACGTGAAAAAAAATTCATCTGGACTCATCCTGCTGCACAGTCACTGCTGGTCATTTGCTTACTGATAATCCAGTAGCTGCTGGGGAACCTAGATTTGGAAAGGGGTATTCATTTCTGTTGATGTGCAAAGCCTCCCCACTGAATGGTGGAATGAAAAATGTCCATAAAGGCAATAGTGTCTATGACATCCCTTTTGGGGCCCTCCTCAGAACTTTGCTACTTTGTGAGGTGAGCAATAAGTTGTAGCTTTGGTCAGTAGCGTAGAACAGTCAGAGAGGGTTAAAGAAAAAAGCCCTTTAGCACACACAGTCACACACTGTACCAGTGTTTCCTGAAATGCTAGTCTCTAACCATGGTCTGACTGAAGTCAGTGGTCACTTCTACCACTGCAGTAGGACCAGAATTTCACCTTTAGTATTGATCTATGTTGTGAGCAAGAGGACACATGCTAAACCGGACAGGTAGAAGACCAGTCCATCAACATACCTTATTTTATGCCTAGCCCTTAGATTTCAGTAGATAGTCGAAGAGACAGGAACTTTGCTGTTCAGCCTTAGGCATGAAAGCATTTCAGCAACATCAGACTCCCCTTCTTCTTAACTGTTGACCGTCTTAAGTATTGCAGTGCAGAGAATTGTGAAGAGGACTGCAAAGGCTCATAGAATAAATGGAAGAGAGAGGGAGAAATAGAGAACAGAATACCTCTGGACTTCCCCCTCTTTGATTATTTTACCATATCTCCTCGATCACTGTAACTTTTTCAATCACCTGTTTTACTATCCCCAGGTTATGTATCCATGTTCATCTGTGCTGTCTTCTCTCAGCTCCTCAGACAAACCTCAGCTTAGAACTGTCACCTTCATCTGCTGCAGCCCTGAAACATGCATCTTCCCCATACACCTGACCTGTTCCCTGCGGAGCTTTTGGGGCAGCTGTGCCCTAGAGCATCCCACTGAATCTTTTAAACTGTGGGAAGCTGTTCTGATGCTGGCTCCCTTTAATTCAAACAATATAATGAACAGATTTTAAATTCATTTGCTAGTCTCAGAACTGGCAGTATGAATGTTTGGAGTCAAAATTTGGCAACAGACACTTCGCTAACTGCTGACTGCTGTTAGCTTTCTGCTAGACACAAAGGTGCATAGTCCTGAGTGGTGCTGCAGCTTTGCTCTGCTGACTGGGGCCTCTGTTTAATGCAGTCATTTTTGATTGAGTTAGAAAAGTCTAATCTGTTTTTCCAATGTGACACTTCTAATGCTGAAGAAAAAAGATGGAACCCTATAAGCTGATTTTTATTTACTGTTATGCAGGGATGTGTCATCCAACCTTTTGTCCTCTTTTCCTGTGACGGGGCTACATGGTTTAACTCATTTAAAATTAACAGGAAATCATGCCCTACAAAGTCTGATATCATCTGAAAATTTTCCAGAACTCAAGTGAGTATATCATTCAAACTAATAAGCCACATTTGTGTTCATGTGCAATGGAAGGTGTGTCAGTGTGTAACGCATGTTACTTCGTATTGTCGGTCTTTGATCTGTGCTATTAAAACTAAAGCAAATATGATAAAAATGATAGACTTCTTTTATTATGCTCACTTTTAACTGAAGAAACTATGAAGGGTTTTGAAATATTAACCCCAGTACTTGCTTAATACGAGCCACATCTGCTTCCTGGTGATACGTTTCAAAAGCTGTTAAAACAATATTGCTAGCAGCTTAGTGATGTGTCCTTCTTTTACTGGACTTCCATTATATTTAATGAGAACACAGCAAATATCAAGGGAAGACTACTCTCCTGAAGTTCCAAAATATTTGACCTCTTTTGTTTGAACATGTTTTTTCTGTAATCTTTTGATTAAGATTCAGATAATACTTTGCCACTATTGCTACATTTTGATGCTAGTAATTTTCTGCTGGATGCTTTGTGATACAGGAAGGAAACGTTCTCTAGAGATCATTTGCAGCTCTGCCAGTCACTGGATGAAGTCACAGTAAAGAGAGTTTTGCCTCTGACTTCAGGGTATTTGGGAATGTCCTGTAACTCTCCCTTGCTTTTTATATTTTGAGGATGCCAAGTGCAACATACATCTTTTCCATGTTTTACTGTAAAAGGTTTGATATCATAAAATTTGAAACAATTAAACAGTGTGCGCATAGTTACAGAATCACAGAGTGGTTGAGGTTGGAAGGGATCTCTAGAGGTTGTCATGTCCAACCCCCCATACTGAAGTAGGGTCACCTGGAGCTAGTTGCTCAGGACCATGTCCAGACAGCTTTTGAATATCTCCAAGGATGGACACTCCATCTTTATGTCTTCACTAGATTTTCCCTTTGCACTGGAAAAGTCCCTTGAGTCTTAGCAGGCAGACAATTCAAGAAGATATTACCACTAATGAAAAGGACTGGAGTGTTTGGAGTTATCAATAAGGGAGTCAGGAGTAGAAGCATGGAGCTGATTCAGCCTCTGTGTACAGCACTGGAGGGATCCACACTAGAACAATTCTATGATGGCATGTTTATATAAACTGAGAGAAGAGCTACAAAAAATGGTTCCAAGATTAGGAAACAATGCCTTAAAAGTCTTAATAAACCCAATATTTGTAGTTTGTCACAGAGGAGACTGGGCAGTGACTTCATCACAGTGTATGAAACTACTTTATTACACAAACATTTGAAGTACTAGAGGCCTTACACCTCTCTTAGGCTAGAGAACCTTGAGATGGGTCTCAGAGGTCAAGAAGCAAGTACCATAAGAAATCATAAATGGCTGCGGCTGAGCTTCTGCCATAGTTTTTCTTCTCTCACTGACTTTGCCCACACATTGAGGTAAGTGACATTTCTAAAATACCCAAAGGTTCTTTAAAAGGATGTAAGCACAAGAAAATCCATTACTCTAATCTAGCAGATATATAGTATGTATATACCATGTCCTAGAGGCATAAAAGGTGCTGCAGTAGTCCTAGCATAATCCACTATTCAGCTGAACTATGTACAGCTAAAATTTTTTCATTCTTTCATCAAAATTATAGTTTATTTGACTTTTCCACCAGTAGAATTACATACATTGCTCAAATGCAACTATAGTGTATTTAGTCTGGGTAAGTAGTTAACAAGGATGTGTCAAGCAGTAGCTTAAGTCTTAAAAAAAGGTAAAAAAATATGATTAATATATCTAGAGTTGATTAACATCTGTAAGAACAAGTTATATCCAGTCAGGAGAGAATGGGGTAAAATCCTGACCTGGAGTCTGCAAACTTTTACCATAAATCAAAATGAGGCCAGGACTTCACACAGGATCACTGCACAGACAATGCATGAAGCACCAAACTTGAACAGAGATCTAAAACAAAATGAAATTTCACCCTTTGTAATTGTTGGAACTAGACACTGGTTACAACATTAAAGACAGATTCCTGTATAAAAGCTTCCTGCTCATCTAAATGGGTCACTGCTGTTCAATACAGAGACACATCAAAGAGCTGAGCACCCTCTGACCCACCTTCAGCAATGGCACAAGAACGGTCTACGGAGCGGAGCCCAGCCTGCTATGGAAAGCTATGAGGAAGTAAAGTCAGGCTGCCAGCCAATCCTTCCTGCTTTGTCTGATGCTTTGGTTCAACACTGTAAAAAACTCAGTGATTTGCTCCACCCATCATAACTGTGCCTTCCCATTCACCATCAACCCCACACCTTTGTGAGGTGGAAAATGACCTTGTGTTGTCTGATGCTTAATCTAAAAACAGAAAAAACGGGCATTCCTTGCTGCAGGAAAAAAAATATTGCAGATACAGATATCATCAGTAAGATAAGCAGTATATAAAAATAAATTCAGCTAATGTTTCTAAAAGAGTTTAATTTGACAGTCCAAATCTAATCACCCACATCAAATAAGCACCATCCATAAAAAGGACTGCTTCCAGCACTGTATGGCTATGAGTTGCTGCTTCTTTTTTTTTTTTTATTAAATGTAGCTTTTGTGAGAAAGAAAGTGCTCTGATACCAAGAAGAGCTGATACTAATTTCTCTCTAATTTCTCTGCATTGCGGAGTGTGTTTTGTGCTCTGTGTTCTGGGTCCCAGTCATTCTGTGCAATTACGGTTTGCACACAGATTCAGAAGCATTCACCAATTTGACGCCTATATGTATATCATAGTAACCCAGGGGAAAAAAACACCAAAAACTGTTCAGGTTTAAGAAAGGATGCTAGAAAGACCTACAGAGAGGATAAGAAATGGGAGCCTTCTCTTTAAAGATAACTTAAAATTGATGGCATTTTTTGACTACTTCATCAAAGTAGGGTACGAGACTAGTACAACGTGAGAGGTGCACATTTCCAGTGTATGACAGGCTGGCAGGCTGGTAGAAGCACAGTAGCATCTGGAAAGCTGTCATTATTAAACACACAGAGCAGTTTGAATAACCAGAGAATACATTTCTGTTAGTCTCTTGAGCCTAAAATATCCACTAGCTGTTCATTTCCACAGCTGTATCAATGTTTTCCAAAAGGTCTGAAGCCACAAGTCACAGTGATCACCTTGCAGAACCATTAGTGTTTCTTTTGCTACATTTTGTTGTTGTTGTTTGTGGGGATTTTTGTCAGAAATGGGGTACTTCTGGTTGGATATTGGGATTGGTTTTAGCCCAGGTCACTAGATATGGGTTAGTCTAGTCATCTGTGGGTTTAAAGGGCGTCTGGGAAATGTGTTCAAAATGTTAATCGATATAATCTCCTTATTTTAAAACATAGCATGCACAGAAATGAGTTAGAAATTAAATATTTAAATCTGCTGGCTTGAGGTTGATTAATAGTTAGATCTTGGCTACCTTGAACTTTTACTGGAGTACCTTAAAAATACCTTATACAGATTTTTGTATTGGGTACAAGGGTACAGATTATTATTGCTAATTGCCAACAGAAATGTAAGTATATAGAATCTAAATGCCCCCAAATGCACTAATTTAAAATCACTTTAGAGCTTAGGGTTCCTTTTGTTTCCCTTTGTACCAAACTTTTGGCTAGCACATGAGTTTAAGTCCTGTTGGCACTGGGCCTGATTCAGACTGATTTCTTTGCGGATTTTCCAGGAGGTTAGAAGTTGCTTGGAATGCTCATTATGTTAATTTACATGATTAACCTGTTGAAAGTAATCTGATAGGAGAATATAATTTTATTCCTTCTAAATGAAATCAGAATAACTTCGAATCACCTCTTTATCTTTGAAATTTTTCGTTTGTTGGTCTTTTGGCATTAAAGTGACTTGTTAGGTTTTACTATGTACTATTTACTATTGGCAAACTGTGAAAATTAAATACCTCTGCTTCCAAAGCATAAAATATATCTGTAGAACTTGAATATATGTAGTTCTTCCATGCTACCCTAGAATTTGCACATCCCAAAAGGAATTACATTCAAAACACAGCAGAAATGAGCAATTTTCTCACAAAAGAAATTCTCAGAATCATTGAAACTCACTGACCCATATCAGTTAAGTGTTAGGAATACCAATGATCTTAAAAGAGTTAGGAATGAGCATCCAGTGTCCTGTAATGACCATGCCCATTTCTAAGACAGTTAATAAAGTAAAACCTCTTCCTCAGTGACATCTGTTTTCACACTCTGCCTTTCTCATTTATTCACCTTTTGGTTTAGAACACTGCTTTCTTGATCTGTGCACAAAACACAATCTCCTTTTTGCAATCTTACTGTGAAAAGAGTTGGGTGTGGAAAGAGGTGGATAAAAAAGTTTGCATTCCAAAAGATCTCATTCTCCCAAAACTGGAGAAATTCCATTTGGGAAGTGATGGTTTGGTTTTGCCTGTTAGCAGGTAGATGCAGTTGTGATCTTTGGATCTGCTTTTTTAAAATAAACCATTAAGAAAATAACATGGAGAAGCTGTTGAGTTACACTGTAAAATCGTTCAAAATCATAAAATAGAAATACAGCTCCAAGAGTTGCATTCACGCAGTTGCAAGGCGCTTATCTCCCACTTTCATATCTCCCATGAAAATGCATAAGAAAACTTCACTGTGCCTCTGCTAAATTAACCTAGAAATCATTTGCATTTCTGATGTGGAGTTCTATTTGTGAGTCCTTGTTTTATATTATCATGACTGATTTTTACCCATGGATACTTGTACTTTCAGTCATGGTTATTTAAACAAGTTCCCGTGTGCTAACAGTAGAGGAGCAGTACAATCCAGTAACTCTGATGCTAAACAAGTATCATGGCGTGCTTCCTTATTTTTCTGCAGGGTCATGGAAATGCCTTATGCTTATCAGTGTTGTGCCTTTGGAGCTTGTGAGAGCCACTACAAAATCTCCAGCCAGTGGAACAAAGATGAGAACAACAGCATTGACGATTTTCACAGGAAGGATGCTGGGTTGTTACAAATTCAAGGTAATCATCCTCTTTGACTTTTAAATCTACCTGAAGGCTGTGAGCAGCCCGTGATGTTAAACAAATCCAATACTCTTTTACAGTCACAAAGGCAGCCTCTTCCTCTCTCTTGCCTGGTAATATGTTTTTCAAACATTCTTGTGCTTAGCAAACTCATTTTTTCATGTCTGCCTTTCAAAAATCTCACTCGCTCATCTTTCCATCCAAATAACAACTATAATAATACGGGAAGTGAAATCTTCCTTTTTTTTGAGAGACAGGGAAGTGATACTGGTATGTAACCCCATACAAGAACAGACCAGCAAAGATCCAGTTTCTTGCCAGGCTTGGAAGTAGCAACACATCCTTGGCTCTCTTGCTGTCCACATGCTTCAGGATGAGTCACAGAGCTTACGTGGCTACTTTGGCATAGCTGCCTGTGGAGGATGAAGCATTAAAGGACTGGGGACATGTGAGCAATCCAGCATTTTCTCTGTGAGGCCATGAAGCCTTAACATAAGGCCGCAGAGACTTAGCATAAGGCTGCAAGGGCATCTAGAGGACAAACGGTGGTATAAACAAAGAAATGAATGCAAAGAAAAATGAGTCCAGAATACTGAAGCGGAACTTGCCACCTGGCAAGAAAGCCACGAGCACAACGCGTGAACAAGTAATGCACACCAATCATAATCGGGTTGCTATGTGATTTAATTTGATTATTGCCAATGGGAGATCGCCGCATATGTAATGGGGAATATAAATGTGAGCTATCTGGGGCTAATAAACAGCTTGTACCTGATCATATTAATCGTCGTGTCGAGTCCAGTTCATCCTCCACGACATCTGGTGCCCGAACAGGGACCCTTGTGTACCCCGAAGACTTCAGGCGATGCGATCTGTCTGGAGGTAGAAGAAGGCGACCAAAGGCGGAGAAGCCAACCGAAAGCAGCCGCTGCCCTGGCGGCTTCGGTCCAAAGTGCTGACGTGTGGAATCAAACTTCACAACTCAGAGATTTATAAAACAGTGCCCACCGGACCGGGAAGAAGACGTGCGCGCCAATTGAGACAAGAAGGCTATCCTCGTCGGGATCTCACCAGGAACAGATGAGTGGTTGAGGAGGACGTGGGGTCCACGCTGACAAAGGAAGAAAGTGCAGTGGTGAAGCTCCTCCAACATATCCTCTCTAAGAGAGGGGTCTCCTACAATGCAAAAGTATTGAAAGAGTTACTGGTATGGGCACGAGAGCGTAACTTGATCCCAGGGGTCGGAGCCCGCGTTTGAGCTGCCCACCTGGGAAGCCATAGGACAAAGCCTATGGGAGGAGATCAGTAGCGGGGATAAGACCGTGGGTCGTTTCTCTACTCTCTGGCGGTTAGTGAGAGAGACTTTGCAAGAAATGAAAAGCGAAAGAACCGTCGCCGCGTCCGCTTTCGCTGCACTAACCCCTGCTACGCCATCAGCGTCGGGAAATACTACGCTGCTTTCAAACGACGCACCGAATTTGTTTGAGAATCGCATACGTATACCACCTTTATGGACGGTAAAATAAACAACGGTGGCAGAGACACATGATGGGGAAATAACTGAAAAGGCTAGTAAGAAAATTCAACCTGAAAAAATATACCCACAGCTATCGCCGACCCGACCAGGGACCCCGGAAGGGGAAAGGGAGTCAGGGGCAGAGGACGATAGTTCGCTTGAACAAGTACTGCAGGAGATCAGCCAGCAGTTAAAGGACTTGTCGTTGCAGTCACCTTCGCCGGGGGCTGGTGAAACGCTTGAACCACCGATGCAGGCAGAGCCGACGAAAGGGAATCCATTCCAGTCCGACCGGTCGGACTGGACTCCTGAGCTGTTACCCTCCCTGCTTCCCTTGCCAGTATTTTTTCCTGGCACTTCCTGGGTACCAGAGAATGCATATGCTCTCCAGGACAGAAGACTGCTGTATTTTTCTTCCCCTTCAGCACAAGGTCTGTTACTTCACCCGTTACCTGTTACGTAGGTGCACACATACATGTTATACCATCCTGCTGCTTTCTGTGCTATCTCTGCTCCTGCAAACCAGTAAGTCTCAGAGTTCAGGGCTAGCACCAGCAGGAATAAAGCCAAGACTACATGGTGGAGCAATGACATAAGAAACACAGAAAAACTTGGGTTAATTCTTGGTAGCCTGGCACAAAACAGAATTCATACTTTGAACTCCTTCCTAGGCAGTCGTCACACTGCAAATTAGGTAATTGAGAATGTATCTGTAAGTGATTATTTTCAGAGAAGTGATGGTGCCAACTTTTTAAATAATCCTGAGTACAGTAATTCAAAACCAAGTAGGCATAGGTCTGCTTCTGCTCACAGTTTGGCAGGCAAAGGGACAAGACCAGGCCTTAAATACCACAGATGTTTTTGCAATTTGTACTAAAAGAAGTTTTCCTGAAAATTGCAGTATCAAATCTGGATATTTTCTCCCCCACAGATGAGCGTGACTTTGAAGATTTTTTTCTTGACTTTGAAGAAGATTTGAAAGCTCATCATTCAGTGCAATGCTCACCTTCTCCAGGTATGAAACTGCCAGACAGATAGGAATCTGAGCACAGTATTACCAGATATTCTAGATGCAGAACAAACTCTGAATCTGATACTAGGGCAGTAACATGATTGTTTGCAGTAATTTTATGAGATTAATACAAATACATTGTACAATAATATACAGTTTTGCATTGAAGTCCAGAAAATAATTCAGCTACTCAATTAATCTGTGAGTATAACAAAAGTTTTACCCAGTCCTCAAGCAGATCCTCACTCTTGGGCCCCTTTGCGCAGGAATTGATCTCCTTATCAAGGAAATGAGTGAGCAAAGACTCTGTTCTGCCAAGACACAGATGATAAAGGGGAGCAGAATCTTTTGCTCTCTTAGCCTTTTGCAAACCTATAGTAATTCTTCTAAATTTCACTGAGTTATTCTACACTTGAGCTTCTTGAATAACACACAGTTTAGTTCAATGTCTAGGAAATACCAAACACTACTCTATTGATGTACACAGTCCATCACAAAGGAGCCCTAGCACTGTCATTTTCTGTATAGAATAGTGTATCCCTGGCTTCACAGTGTGGCAGAAAGGAAAAAAGAATTGACTGAATGGCAAAGCTACAGGCCACCAATTCCACTGAAAGATTCCTTTAAGGCAAGGAAAGAAACATGTCTTTCGAAGATTGCTGCTAACTTTTAGCAGCCGTTGTCAATAAGTTTTGCTTGCTTAATTCAGCAAACATTTTCCGTAGCCATTCCTTCATTGTGAAACAGGAACAAAAAACCCCAAGTGACAACTAATACTTCAGCATTCATTCTAAGCCAAGATTCTTGTCTGTAACAGCAAATAATAATGTATTTTTTAAAGTTGTATAAAGAGGAATAGAAAAGGGAGGAAGCCAAAGAAATTAGAACCATTTGTCCATCACATATTCTCCTATGGCCTAAATATAACTGCTGAGTTCACGAAAACATCGCTGTCTTCAGTGGAAGTTATCACCAGACCCAAGAGAAAATTTAATGTTTCATGCTGAGCTTTCAAAAGGTATCTTAGAAAAACTTGCAAACTGACAGAATAGATGCTTATGCCTACTTGATGGCAACAGCTGTAGTTACATGGAGTGCATCTCAGCTGCAGGGTATGCATCTGCATGCAGAAGCATAGACCACTTGCTTTGAGAGACCGTAGATGGATCAGACTAAGATAAATAATGTTTCTCAGAATGCAGAGCATTCAGCTTCAACCACACAGCATATGCACCTCAATTCTATAAGAATACACAGCAGACTTCAATCATAATGACCTGACTTCAGCCACAGGTCATCAGAAGCCCCTCTAAAAAGGCAGCAGTTTCCAAATGCAAAGAGAGCCTCAGTTTTCTTGGACTGTGTTATAAGGTAGCCAAAGCGCATCTGTCCATATCCATTACATCGCACTTCACCAGGACTCATTAGCAACCTGTCCTAGTTTAGTGAGTGGTATCTTTTCCAGCTTTTTTCACATGCTGACAAACATCATAGCATTTCTTGAAGCTACAGACTGGACGTCCACATCACACTTGTACTGCTAGGGAAAAAAAGAAACCCATAGACTATTTGAGTTGAGGGACAGACTCATGTATCAGTAATGCAACATGCATATGAGCAGCATGTTGTCAAGGTCTCACATTGCTCCAAAGGAAAAGCAAATTTCCAGCTCCCCCTTTTGGACTGAAAATCACTGCTTGGCTGTGCTGATAACCTGCAAGAAGCATGAAATTTAATGTCTTAGAAAGCATAAAAATGTTTCTTAGTTTACAAAATTCTTTTTTAGTTTACGTGGGTTTCCCTTGCCCTTTTTATTTTGTCATTTCAGGTCCCTTCAAACCATGTGACCATCTGTTTGGTAGCTGGCTGATCAGAATTGGAGTGTGGACTATAGTTGGTCTGACGTTTATTTGCAATGCACTGGTGTCTGCTACAGTTTTCCGATCTCCATTGTATATGTCCTCCATAAAACTTCTTATCGGTTTAATAGCTATTGTAGATGCGTTGATGGGTCTGTCCAGCGGAGTACTGGCTAGCGTGGATGCATCAACTTTTGGTAGCTTTGCTCAGTACGGGGCACAGTGGGAAAGTGGAATTGGTTGCCAAATAACTGGCCTTCTCTCCATTTTTGCTTCAGAGGCTTCCATTTTCCTCCTTACCCTAGCTGCGCTTGAACGTGCATTCTCTGTAAAGCACGCTACGAAGTTTGAAACAAAATCCTCCACTGCTAGTGTAAAAATTGCCATTTTCTTTTGCTTTGTGTTGGCACTAATCATTGCAGTGATACCATTTCTTACTGGGAGTGAGTATGGGGTTTCTCCGCTTTGTTTACCACTACCATTTGGAGAACCCACTGCTATGGGCTACATGGTAGCTCTGGTATTGATGAACTCCCTTTGTTTTCTGGTAATGACTATTGCTTATACAAAGCTCTACTGTAGTTTAGAAAAGGGAGAACTAGACAACATTTGGGATTGCTCTATGGTCAAACATATAGCCTTGCTACTTTTTACTAATTGCATTCTTTATTGCCCTGTGGCCTTCTTATCTTTTTCCTCCTTACTAAACCTCACTTTCATCAGCCCAGAAGTGATTAAGTCAATACTGCTAGTGATTGTCCCATTGCCTGCGTGTCTAAACCCACTCCTTTATATACTTTTCAATCCACACTTTAAGGAGGACTTGGGAAGTCTGCGAAAGCAAACTTTGTTATGGAGGAGATCAAAACATGCTAGTCTGATCTCTGTGAATTCAGAAGACATAGAAAAACAATCTTGTGACTCAACACAAGCATTGGTAACCTTCACAAGTGCCAGCATATCGTATGACATGCCTACCAGCAATTCACTAATGCCATCGTCTTATCAAATGACGGAAAGCTGCAATCTTTCATCAGTCGCCTTTGTTCCATGCCGCTAGTTTCAGTGGCAGTACAGAAAATATCTATGTTTACAAGTTTTTTAATCCCGAAAGTAAGTATGGGTGTGTGTATACAAGCTAGAGAGTACCTCTGAACTATTGTTACACACATCAGAAAACAGACAATGACAAAACTTGCAGCAGGCTGAAAAATCCAATACTTGAACCTTCTCAGCCTGCTTCGAAATGCTGGGATGAAGAGAGAAACTAAAAGCTGCTGCAGTTTGTGCGGTTGTATCAGCTGTTCTCTTTTAAAGTAGCACTACTCAGAAAGGGCATCAGTTGGTCAAGAGCAAAAATACCACGTTAAATTGGTAAGCATTTTTTTTAAAGCATCATCAGTTACAGTTTGTTTTCAGGAGTTGAGGGTTTTTTCCCATTTATTGTAATTTGATTTTAATAGTTTTTCAATGCCATGATTGTTTCTATAAGCATCTGTGCATGGCGCTCATTCAGCAAGGTATCTAAGTGGAAAAGTAATCCTGCTGAAGGCCTAAAGGTTTCTGCAGAATAGACTTTGATGAAGTTCCATGTTTGATAAAGCCGATTTAATAGATGAACGGGCATTGGGCTTGGTTTCTAGAAGTCATTTGACTTGACGAAGCATTTTCAATTGTCAGCTAAACCTGCAAAGTTAACATGGTGTGAAAGAAGTTAATCAAGATCCTGTTAAGTGCTGAAAATGTAATTGTAAATGACAAGCCATTGTCACATGGATATTTTTCTAGTGAAGTTCTGCACGGTTTGGTCCTGCATTGCTACCATGCCAGCAGAATTTCTCCGAGAATAACTGCTGATGAAATTGGCAGATGACTCATAGAATTTGAGGGTGGAAAATACTACACAGAGAGTCATCAGTACAAAAAGACTGGCGTGCTGAAGGCAATTAAAGGACACTGAAGACACTTACATAGAAACACTCATTGAAGATCATTTGTCTAGGAACAAAAACTGTAGTCCTGCTCATGGCATGATCTCTGTCCTGTGAAACAGTACTTCTAGAAAGCCTCTAGTTCATGGTCACTAGTCAGTTGAAGATTTAGAGGCCACTGTGTCCTTTCTGCTAAGGATAGCCAAGATCCTTAGCCAAGGCAATATCAAGCAGAAGTGAAGAGATTATGTGATCTGTCTTAGCACTGATGCAAGCACTACTGGGATATTTCAAACAGTTCTTGCAGTCACATGCTGTAAACAACATTGTGAAATTGAAATAGGTATGAATATCATAAATTTAAAGCAGCTTAAGAAAGAAGTGATTTGATCACAGTTTATAAGTAGGTACTGCTTGGAAACAGAAATTTGAGGGCAGAGGACCGCTCAGTCAAGAGAAGAAGAAGAAGATCAATTGGAAGTTGATATTAGGGAGCATAGAAATAAAGGTGTAAATTGTCGACAGTGATGGTGAGTAGCTAGTGGAACTATATGTCGCCAAAAATGTCTAAATTCAAATTGGATATATTGCCAAAAAAGTTGCTGGAACAGCTATTGTAATTGAGGGACTTCTGATGGCTTTAATTTAGGAAAAGGTTAGATTAGACTAACAGAGAGTTCCTCTCTGGCTTTAAATCTGTTAATACTTTGCTGAATAAAGGCATGTATGTTCACACATCAGAAGCATCCCAGTTAGAGAGAAGAGACTTCAGGTCTTTGCCAAGTCTACTGTCAAAATATCTCAGTCAACAAAGCCACCTTCACCTCCCTAGAATATCAGTCTTTGACCTTGGCTGAGACACCAGGGGATATTCCAGTATTCTTTTCTCAGAGCTGGCACCTTTTGCTCAAGTGAGCTGATCATTTAAGACATGAAAGTGCACAAGTTTACCTCTTTTGTTGTTAAAAATAGCTCCCGGAGGAGTAATATTTAATAGCCCAGTACTCACTGCTCAGTTAATGGCCACTCAACCTCCAGGCGAATGAGACTGAATTTTTAACATTAACAAGGTTAGGCTAGCTCAGTAATTAAGATAATCAGGTACAGATGATCTCTGTTCTTCATCTGTTACTGTATATAAAACTTCTGGGATGCAAAGGACAGATTTTCACAATGAAGAATTTGTTGCCAACAATGGATATGCCTTAATTTTCTTGTCCATTCACAGTGGCATGTTTTTAGTTTTGCAGTTACAGATGGCATCAGTTGACTTTGGCTGACATGTTCATCCTTCAGCAAAAAAAATGAACCAATGCCGAAATTATGTATGATAAAGTCAGCTGAGTACTTATCTTAATCCTGTATCTCTTGTGGCTTTTGAAGCAGTGCAGCATACAGCTGGAGAACGATGCCTGAAACCACTTTGGATTAAACAGAGGATCAACCATTGCACAATGCCTATTACCATGTTTACTTAGCTTTAATTTAGCTGGGGTCCATCTGTGCTGCACTGCTTAATGTCAGTGAAATTCCTTTCAGCTCGCTATATTTAAGAAGTTTGTAAAGTGATTTGAGAAGCAAAATGATGTTATAATTCTAAAGACTAGCTAAAGAAAGATTCTTTTATCAGAACTTTTTTAGCTTGCAGAAAGTCCTAAAGGCTTTGTGTCTTATTTTTATAAGCATGTTTGAAATATTTTGATCAGATATTTTAAACTTGAAATTGTTAAAATTCATTTAATAGATTTTTAAAGTAAAATGTGTAAATATAGAACTGTATTTATTATTATAGTGAAATGCAACCACAGTAAAGGACATGAGATTAAGCACTGTACAGTTTCATTTGATATTTGCTATATTTTCTGCTCGTATATATTACTAAATTCATTATCTGTAAATAATATAATGTAAATGTGTAGTGATTGTAAATAGGTGACGTGCTTTCTTTTCTATCAATGTTCCAAACATATGTAAGTTGTAATAAAATGTGACTAAACAGTAAAGAGCATTTAATCAGGACCTAACACCTCACAAAATCGTATGCATCCTCAAGTAATCCTTCCCAAGTTATTGTAATGCTTACACTAACCTCCCCAGATGTCCAAAATTCTTGGCAAAGTATAAATTACATGTTCCGTGCTCTCATTAGGTGCCCAGGGAGCAAAAAAATGAAGAATAGTGTTTCATTTCAACACAGACTAAGTCTTTTACCAAAACTTCACTCACAGACCCTTTGGAACAGATCCTGCTCCCTGTGGACGCTGTCCATATCTCAGTGACGACCTCTCACAATTGCCACGTGTGAGACTGGCACCTCCCGGCTGTCTGACAAGGGCGTGCGTCAGGCCAGGCAATGAACATGCATGAGACGCCAGCAGGCTTCAGACCGTGTTGGACCACATGATAGATGAGGTTCTGCTGCACTAGGCTGCTGCTTCTGGTGAGACAGCAGACTCTCCCAGACACTTCCTCGTTTTCTCTCTAATCCCTTATGGGGCAGATGAAGCAGGTCAGATTTCCAAACAGCTGGCAAAGTTCATCTGATACACGGCAGAGGGGCAGTAGCACCATCACGTGAGAAATGCATAGGATGCAGATGCTAAGGGCCGATGAAAGGTGGGGCCCAAAACACGGGGCTTGGCAAGAGCCAGGTTGCTCGGACTGCGCTAGAAGTTACAGCTCAGTTGAGTTAAAGACGGGCAGCAGCTAGGCACAGTCCTGTCGTCATCTAGGCATCGAGGAAACGCGAGACAGTGGATGCGTTCTTGTTAGGAGGGACTGCAGCACAGAACAGTTATATTGTGCTTGTTTTTTATATCGATTGTGATTTGTAGGTCATTTCTGTGAAGTTCCTGAAAGAAGGAGGCAAAAAATGAAGTAAAAACTCTGAGAAAGCAATCATTTAGTCAGGAATTCACTCTATGTGGTAAGTAACAAATTACAAAGATTTAAAAAAAGAAAGTAAAGTGATCCTAGATGTAAATTGATTTTAGCAGGGAGCGTGCAGGTTCTCAGAATAGATAAGGAAGACAGAGTGGATGGGGTCATTTCAGCCAGAAGGGCCAGTGGAGAAGAAATAATTTTGGTGTGAGAGTTTCAGAATAAGCACTGAGGTGGGACAGAACCAGCAGTGAATGGGGATGACAAAGGCATTAGTTATCTGTAGGAGGAAAAACATAGAAGCATGACAGAAATAGCATAGGGGAGTGCATAAGCGAGGGAGCAGAGAGGGATTCACAGAATCACAGAATCACAGAATGGTAGGGATTGTAAGGGACCTCTGTGGGTCATCTAGTCCAACCCTCCTGCCGAAGCAGGGTCACCTACAGCAGGCTGCACAGTACCTTGTCCAGGCGGGTCTTGAATATGTCCAGAGAAGGAGACTCCACAGCCTCCCTGGGCAGCCTGTTCCAGTGCTCCGTCACCCTCAGAG
>Ga0065711_1001288_pt1 | contig 45297 bp, 22 predicted proteins | sample Hoacrofraction12_FD_59098 | JGI IMG/M metagenome (GOLD analysis project Ga0065711, IMG submission 59098) | Hoatzin crop microbial communities from Cojedes, Venezuela - Epithelial fraction 12 v2 (version 2) | ecosystem: Host-associated > Birds > Digestive system > Esophagus > Crop | place... | reverse complement strand
AAAAAACCCCCCCCCCCCCCCCCCCCCAAACAATCAATGCTATCTTTTGCTTCCTCCTCTTGCAACCTTTGAGGCAGAAATTCAGTGTGGCTTCCCTGAGCGCTGCTGTGCTGCGGAGGTGAGAGGATGAGTACTGTGCTGACCTGCATGACAGATTTTGTCAACATCCTTGTAGCTGTGGCTGGGTCCTGTTATGTGGGAAGGGGTGACCAGTGTTAAGCTGGTTGGCCAAAGCCCCTTCACTTCTCCCTGGTAGACCTGAGCCTGCCCCACATTTGAAGCACAGTGCTCCCTGCTCACAGTTGTGGTTGCTTCTCGTTAGAGGATTCACTGGATTACTTGTCGGAGATGAACTAGGAGTGTAATCCCAGGGAATTTGTTCAAAAATGCAAATAAATATTCAGAGCAGGTTTGTTTTTTTTGGAGGGGACGACAACAGTAACATTTGTTCAACTGTATTCCTTACACTTGAGCTATAAAAAGCAGCAAATTAAGGCTCAACATGAAGCCACATAACATAAAATCAAAAAGTGACAGCAGAAATGTTTCAGTATCCGCCCACCACTTGCACAGGGGAATGAGGAACAGTGTCTTCCTTGTTCCAAGAGGACTATTGTAGTGATCTAGCCTACCAACCTGTAAAGTTCAGTCTTCTCCTTAGAGCCCTTTACTGTTTTGCAAGTCAGAACGCTTGATTTTTCCTACAGTTGTGAAGGAGGATGCAAGGTGGTACCAGTCAGTCCAGTTTGAAGGGAAAACACTGTGGTTCCTGCCTCCCTCTAACTCTGAAGAAAGGCTTTCAGAATGGTGGACTGAGCACAAAAACTTTGCAGAAGTGCACTGTCACAAAAACATGGGAAAATGACATTATACTTGTCTGCTTAAATGGTAAATTTCTTATATAGTCTAAAAAAACCTGCATACACATTCAGTCAACCTGTTTGCAGATATAGATGGACATGGACTATGCATTCAGCACGTACTGTCTTTCATTGCAACCCCACTTTCTGCCTGCCCGCTTTCTGACAGATGATCTGGGTGCACAGATTTAGGAATAAAGATCCAGGGACTTCGTTCCCCAGTGGGGGACGCTTTATTTTAGTCTGCCAGATGTTCCGTTGCACATGTCCGGGGCGTGCAGCTGTGAGCCAGTCGACCGCTCAGGCGATGTTGGGGCCAAACACACGAGGGCATTCAGTGTCCACCACCCAGACAGTCTGTTCTGGACTCCTATTCCCTTTCTGGAGAATTGCATACATTTGGGATTTTTCATTCCTCGCTATCATAAAATCAGTTTCTGTATGATCAATAGGTTTTGTGAATCAGATATTCTTCCCCAGCCCAGCCCCAACTGTGTGATATCTCTCAGAAGAGACATGAAACTGAGATGCCAGTCCCTTTAATCTTTACAAGCTAGTTTCATTTCATTAGCGTAGGGATATGGACATATCCAAAAGTCTTTGGAGGTAATTCCATTCTGCATACATCCTTCTGAAGGATCAATTGCAAAAGCTGTTTTTCTTCATTTCCCATACCAAAACTGGAGGACAATGTTACTGTGTACCAGTTACTGCCTTGTACTGCTCTCTACCTCTCCGGTGGGCTTCAAGTCAACCTTTTAACTCTCTTCCAATTTAGAAATGGTCCCAGCAGTTGTTGTATGTGCTAGGTGACAAATTGTATTCTGCCCTTGCAACTTCTCAGGGCCCAACCTAATGGAAACTGAAGGCAGCTGGAAAACACTGCAGCGTGCTTTACATCAGGGTAAGGCTTCGGCTGCACCGGAGCCCCTGCAGCTACGGCTTGCTCGCGTGACCTCCCAGTGCAGGAGGAACTCATACCTGTAAAGACTGTATAGAAAAACATAAATGAAGCAAAGATTGTCTTCTGTAGGAGCAGCTGTGCTCACAGGGTTTTTTTTTGTAGTGGTGAACCAAATGGTGAGAATTTGCACCCTGAGCAGATACTGCTTCACTCTGAGTGTTTGTGGCAGAGATTTGGTCCAGTCAGGAGCAACCTGAAATGCATAGTGCTGCTTCGCTTGTGCAGCTGCCTGCTCAAGCACGTCTCATGGCTGCTGGTGAATTTCTGCAGTTTCTTGCCTCACAGTATACAAAACTGACCAGAAAAGCAGAGCTGAATTGAGGTTCTTCTAAATGAATAGTGTGTTAGATCAAAAGTTAATGAAGTTCATAACAATATGAATCCCTCATTTTTTGAGTATACCTACTTTTATATTTGGGATATCCTGGTTTGAGAGCCCCTACTGTCAGTATGGGGTTTGAGAAACAAAAGATCTATATAAGTATATATTATTTTCATAATATTCAAATAAATTAGCTATTTTATGCTTATTATTTTAATTTTGCATTAGATAATTTTGTCTTTTTTGCAGAGTCATGAGAAAAATCATCCTTCTAGGAAAACAATCCAAAGTTGGTAAGTCAAATGCTCTGTTACTGCACCTAACAGAGGGGAAGTAGCAGAAAGAAAAGCCTCCGATGGTACCATTCATTAAAAGAAAAGCAACTCAAAACCTCACAACGTAGCAAATTAACTATCAGGTACATCTGACTTGTTGATTATATCTGTATTGTGATCTGGACCAAAAATAAACACCTCTGTTTGTCCTCCTGTGATTACTTCTGAAGCACTTCAGTACTGTCACATCCCCCTGGCTTTGCTGTTTTCATTACTCCTGACAGAACGTTTGGGTAAATGCAAGAAGAGAGAGGGAATAGTATAGCTGTTTGACAGCTCTAATTATGAATATTTAAGAGCTGCTTGAATGTGCTCTCTTTTATCACCTAATTTCCTATCAATGACAGCATTGGAAGCACTTGTCTCATTTTTCAAATCAAAGCTTCCTCAATCAAAATGCTTGGAGATTGAATAGCTTATGCATTCTATTAATCACAGGGGGTGGGAAAAGATCCATCAAGTGCTTCAGATAGTTTGAGAGTGCTCCATCCTTGCAGAGCTTTCACCTCCCATTTCTCACAGATGAGTGCATTTGCCTCGTGTGAATGATCTTTGTGATTCTTCCTCATCCAGAAATGGTTTCAGATTTATCTTCCTTCAACAGTGCGTCAAATGATGCCTGAATATTTATAAAAAGAGTAAATTCTAATTGAGATTAGTCATAGATAGCAGGAAAGAGTAGTCATATGTTGTTTTCTTAAAGGAGGATAGCTCTTGCTCTCTTCCAGTGGGTCAAGTTTCATTGAAGAAGTGTTGCAGTTTAGATGGAAAAGAGTAACCGCTCCAAGTTTGAAATGGACTTGCTTGATTTGAACCAGAAACAGTATTGTTGCCCGATGTTTATTCTGTGATTACTGTTAGTTTTTGTACTTCAGGTTGGTGTTGGTCATGATGGTAAAATGGTCCAAATTAATTTTATTGCAGTTCTGTTATTTATGCATAAGCTGAAGAGAAGTGTCTTCTTCTTACTAGATAACAATAACCAGACTCTCCCCAATAACGACATTTAATTTTTGCAGGATGTGCTTAACTGCTGCAGCTGGAGAAGGGCAATATCTTCAAAGGTGTGCAGAATACACCTAGTAATAGCTAGGCTGGCCCTTCTCCTCCCTGGGGGCTTGTGGTGGCAGAGCAGTGTGATAACGTCCCTGAATTTTTGAAGGAGTCTGTGTTTGCAGTGCTTGTTCCCTCCTGTTTTGTCATTACAACTTGTGAATTTACATTCCATATGTTGCTGAAAGGTGACAAGAGAGAGAAGCATGATGACATGAAATTTAAAAAGTCAATACTTCACTGAGCAACATCTTGTGGTATTTCCTGCTATTACTGAAGGGGAACATCGTTCCTCCTGGTCTCACCAAAGTTAGGAAGCTTGATGGAATAGCAAGGAGAGCCAGGCTCCAGCCAGGAGATATGTGGGATTCAGCAGCGATGTCTGTCTGTCTGTGTTAGATAAGAGGAGGGGGAAAGGTTTAGACTGGGAAGCAGAGAGGAGAGGGACGCTGAAAAGAAATGGTTTGGGAAACTGAAGAGCAGGTTCAAAATTCCTTCATGTACATTGACACAGCTGGATAAAAGTGTCCTTGAGCTCAGAAATGCCTAGTCCCACAACTCCCACTGAAATGAGTAAGATCTGCATCCAGTCACCTAAGAGTGAACCTCTTACCAAAGACACCCACAGCTGAAAATTTTGGATTTTTGTTTTCATAAAGTGTTGTTTTATATCCCATATTTAGCCTGCATCTTCATGGGTCTAAACTTAGAAATATTTTGGTCCAGCTATCAAGCTAGAGGGAGCTACAGAAAAATAAGGCTGCAAATCTTTTAAATAGAGTTCTGTTATTAACAGTGTCTAGTACTTATGCCATTGATTATATTCCTAATTTTCCAGAAAAATCATATTTTTCCTTCTGAATGATTGTTTTAAATTTTGTTCTGATGCACAGTCAGTTTTCATAGCATGACAATTTGTTTCTCACCATTTCTTACTCTTTAAGGAATAATCTGTGCACGATTTTGTACTCACCATGCTATGGGCATTGCTGTTAACACATTCCTTCAGACTATCTTTAAAAACACCTTAAAACGGAGCTACAGTTTTAATTATGTAAGACTTTTGTTGCTGTTGTTGTTGTTGTTGTTGAGGGAAGGAAGACCAGCTAACAAAGAAAAACAAGATGCCCTTTGTTGGAAGGACAAACTATGTCCTGAAACAACTACCGGGATTGTGGATTTCCCACTGAGTGAGAGGTGAGACTTTGTAAGAGGGCAGGTTGCAGCCAAATACTGAATTTGGCCTCAAATTGAGGAGGCAATCCCAGCTGTACTTTATGGATTGGCAGAAATTAATAGAGACCCTGTGCATTTGGCTGTGAGGGAGAATATGAGTCTGCTTACATTTTTCAGTCAAAGTTGTTAGTTTTTGTTAATTGAAATGATTAGCACCCAAGGCATATTAACTGCTGTTCAGCCCAGTGTAAATGAGCTCACCAAATCATGTCCTTTATACAAAGTTTAAAGTGGGTCAAAAATAAATTGAATCAGTGACATTTTCCAGTAGTTTTCCCTGGGGCAAAGCAGAATGTGTCATGTGCCCATGTAATCTATTTTCTTTTTACAGGGTTCTCTCTTCTGCAGAGGTTTTCAGCAGTCTCCGAACTTTGGTGCCTGAGCTCTGCTGGTCACAGCTCACGAGGCAGCCTTGAAGCACTTAGATGTGAATGAAATAAGCACAGGCTCACAGAACAGCCTCCTCTGGAGGGCATCTGGTCCAACCTCCTGCTCAAGCAGGGCCACCTAGACTACATTGCCTGGGACCGTGTCGAGATGTTTTTTGAGTACCTCCAAGGATGGAGACTCCACAACCTCTCTGGACAACCTGTGCCAGGGCTTGGTCACCCTCACAGTGAAGAAACATTTCCTGATGTTCAGATGGAACCTCCTGTGTTCCAGTTTGTGCCCATTGCCTCTTGTCCTGTCACTGGGCATCACTGAGAAGAGCTTGGCTCCATCCTTGTTACACCCTCCACCTTTAAATCACTCCATGCCAAAAGACTGTGTTGCTGTATTAATCACCTTAGCAAACTTCCGGGCCTGATTAGTGGGGGTGTGTGGTGCAGGGAGCAGGAAAAAATGTTTCAATAGGCTTTTGATGAGTTGGTGTATAAAGAGGCAAATGAATTATGTAATTTTTTCCTCTATTTTTCACTGGAATCCGTAGTTACTTGGGGTACAAGAAGAAGAACAAAGAACTTTGATACCACAACTCTCTGTGCCAATTAATGTTTGTGGTTTATATCAGGCAGCCATTTGACGAAGTAAATAGTAGCTGATGCAGAAACTGAAGTGCTGATTTCTGCTCTCTCAGATGAGCTCTCTACACATCTGATTAGATGCTCTCATGTATTCTTTCTGTCTACAGTTTGTTCTCTCCGCCTTTGGAGAGGGCTCTGGAGAAGTGGCATGTAGGGCTGAGAGCAGGTCACTGAACCCAGGTCTCCCACCTGCTGACTGAGTGTTGCTTTGACTAAATTACTCGATTAAAAAGAGGATATTGCTCCTCTCTGCCATTTTTGTGTAGGCCTTTATGTATTAGGGCACACACAGCTTTGCTTCTTCAATGATTCAAGTACTGCAGACAAAAGAGAGAGCTTTCAGTTTGTAGATCCTGAGAGGATGCAGAAAGGAGCCAAGGTGCGAGGAGTTGCTGTTGCCAGGGCTGGGATACTTCTGAGAAGACCCAGGTGCAGAATTTTACAGTGTAGGTGTACATGCAGTGTAGCTGCCCTCAATGTTAGTGAGTCCTTGCACTAGGATCATGGGCTTTAGTCTTCAATCAGTATCTCTTGCACAGCCACACCTCTAAAAACAAAGGACGGTACAAATCTCATTCAAATTTCGCTGGTTATTACATATCTGTCTCATCTAATCAGTCATCTAGGTTCCTCTACACAAAGAGAAGAAGGCACCTCTAACAAGAGATTTGTCCAACTTACTTAAAATGAGCTGAACTCCCTCTGGAGCTACTTCTCTCTCTGGCTGCTGGCAGAGGGAATGCAGGCAGTAAGCTGAGGCAGGGCACATGGAGTGGGATTTACCTGTAGCTTACAACTAGATGTCTGCAAGTAGGACTCTCTGTGGTGTGGACTGGTGTCTAAGCTCCTGTATATAGCCACTTGAAATCCCTCAGAGAATCTAATGCACTTACTCAGGGCTGGCAGATACACCGTAGGACCCGTAGCAGACACCAGCCCTTCTGAAGCAGCGGCTGGAGGCCAGGAGGGGTACGCTAGGACATCCCAAAGGCAGAAGATGCCTATCCTTGGACAGAGGAATCAAACCCCTATTCAGTGTGGACAGTGAAGCTTGCTGTCAGACACCTGTGCAAATCCCCCTGAATCCTGGGGGTTTGACAACCTGGGCTCAAGACCAGCTTAGATGTGATTCATCTGTCTGGCCCTGAGCATCTTCAGCAGGATCCTGCTCCTCCTTCACTTGGGAGCTATTTTTAAGCCAAGGCTCTTTCCCTCGGTCTCTACCGGAGCTGCAGTGCAGGGCTGCCCCTGCCTGGTCTCGCAGCTCCCTGAGCCTGACACTGGCTCCCTGACTCACCTCTCTGGCCTGGCTTCAGGTCTGCCTTGCCACTACAGACTCTCTGGGGGATCACAGGGCTCTTGGCTAAAGCTGATTCCCATCGCCATGTCTGCTCAGCTCTGCTTGCCCGTATGCTCCAGCAAAGTGCCTGGTGTCAGCGAGGCTGTTGCCCTGCTGCTGCCCTCAGCTCCCAGCTCCTCTTCCAAAGCACACCCGGTGTTGCTGCTCCCTGACACGCAAGGTAGTGATTAGCCCACCAAAAAGTAAACAGCTTCTGGCTGGGCAGCTCTTTACCTCCCCTGACTATATTGATTAGAGCTCTACTGATGATGGTGGGAGCTTAGACACTTGTCTCCTGTGGCAACATCTGTCACAGCTAAATTTAGATGTCTTAAACCAAAGAGGATTTTCACCTTTACCGTATAGATAGTCAGGGCTCAGTTGATTTTCCCCGGCATAGGCATTCAGAGGTGTCCTACCCCATGGCAAGGCTGGAGGATACACTGCAGGAGCGGTGGGAAATCTGTGTCTTGCTGGAGCAGTGCCGGAGGCTGGGTGGCAGAGCCTAAGGGACCTCGTGTGGCACCAGGTGCTCACATTCAGGCAGCTGGATCCTGCTGTTAAAATCAGTTGAGGTGAATCTCTCACGAAGCACCTGATGTTCGTTTGCCTTGAACCTGTATGTTTTTTCTATTCAAACTGAACATAAAATCCCATCGCACACCCTGCTGTGTGTCAAAGTCAGAATGACTGTGTGGGGCCAAGCAGTGGGAAACCAGCTAGGAGCCCACTGCCCCATCCAGGACCGGGGCAGCTGGGGGCACCAGGGCAGCCCCAGGCATTGGGCACATCCCTGAGGATGGGATGTCAGCCCATGGGAGGGTGTCAGGACCAGCCCCAGTGAGGGGAACTGAGGTCAGACACAGCCTGGGATGGCCAGGTTTGGTTCTGGCCATGTTGTCCTATGGGCACGGGACTGGAGGATGCCCGCAGCTGCTCCAGTGCTGAGCTGCCCCAAGCCTGGTGACCAACACCCGGAGCAGGACATGGGCTCAGGGCTCTGCCTCTGTCACTGTGGCTCCTTGTAGCTCTACAGCTCTTTTCCCAACCACAAGTGTGTGCCCACTGCCCCCTTTAAAACATCTGAGAGGCAAATCTCTGCCTCTAAAATGCACCCGCTCCTCCTTTTGAAACTCGGTAAAGATCAGAGCAAATTCATAGAATCTGCTTTCTCAAATGATAAACTTGTTTCAGATGCATTTCATTGTTACTGACACAAATGACAGTATGCTATAAGGGCTTATAATTATTTTATGCCCTGTGTGTGTGTAAAGCAGTGCATAGAATCTGAATTCTGCTGCAGGAAGATTTTATGTTTTATATGCAAAAGGAGTGCAAACCCCACTATCAGACTGCATAATTTCCTATTGTACATTTCTGCATCATTGGTGAGGTTTTGCAATAGTTCTCTGTATGAAGATGTTCCTAAAATAACTGTATGGATCCTGCACCTTATCCACAGATGTATCAGGGGATGTGTAGGAGGTGTCAATAAAGCCACCAGGTGAATTTGAATATCTAATTAGTGCAGCAGGAACTTTGTTAATTATTTGCAAGAATGAAACTATTCTAAAATGTGTTTAAGATTGTTGCGGAAAGATACAGCTTCCACATTTAATTTTTGTTATGGTCTTATATTATAGATAAGATAATGGCATTGAGGAAATTGTCAGGACACGGACCAAAGGCGCTTGCTTGCCCATGAGTGGATCACTTTCTCATTCTTCTACATGGATCAAAATGTTGCTTTTACTTTTTTATTAAAACATTTTTGCTACCTCAGGAGCCTGCTATCCTTCTACTTCTTGGAAAGGAAAATAGAGGAATTCTTCAATATATTTCAAGAAATAAGACAAATGAATTGCAGTATTTGGGTATATGAACAGGAGATCGTTTCAATATTTTATGTAGATGTATAAACCTTAAGCTGTATTTGTGATGCAGTGTCTTTCAGTTTTCCTTCGAGATGTAGATTCTGAAAGGTAACCTGACCTTTAGCTCTTTTTCAGAATAGGGCATTTATGGTAACAGCCAATTTTGTAAGAAGGATAAGGTCATTTTTGTGGTTTTATGTAAGCAGAGAAAGTGATAAAAACTTTCATAGCTAACTTTTCTTTTCCTAATGAGTGGATTTTTGAGTAAATGGTTCAACTGTTCTAGGATTTTTCTGTGTTTTTTTTTTTTAAGAAGTTTTTACTGAATTTTCTGTATTGAAGATAGTGCAATTTTTTCTTTTGAACTTACTTGACTGCATCAAAACTAGTCTTCAAAAGTGGTCTATGTTAGTTAATGTTTTTTTGCTAGGGAGTGGTGAAAGAAACATTTTTTGATTCTTTTTTTTTCAATAATTGCTAGTTTAAATTGGACTTTTCCAAGTTGACACTCTCTCCAGTTTTGGAGTGAATCTTTATTTAGACTTGATTGGCTCCCCATTTTCAATAAAGTCTTGCATGAGGTTATAAGGAAGGATTTGTGAGATGGCAGTAAGTGAAATGTGTGAAGTGTTGGAGTCAAGAAAAAGAAGGGGACGCTTCGACTTTTGACTTGATGGCCACGTATGGGAAGTAAATGTAGAGGAAATCAGAACATAGGTTATTTATCCAGCCTCTGGCCAGTGGTTCCCTGCACACCCAGGAAACCCACAAACGAGGAGTGGTCCCAGCCGGTGCTGTGACCTCAGTTCCACCTCCCGCTTTGGGAGGATGCGACAGACAGTGAGAACTCACATTTTTGAAATTTTAAAAGAGTAATTGGTGCGAAAAAGTCTGGAGAGACCTGAGATTGCTACCTACACTTTCAGGTAAATGAGAATTTGTCAGTTCCTAAGTGTAGTGCTTCCTCTTTCTAGGTATAGGCTACATTTAAAAGTTGATTTTCGTGGTGTGCTTGGCACCGAGATGTAGCAGTCGTGTTCAGTCATGCTATGCAGATTTAATTCAAACTGAATTTTCTCTAACTAGCCTTGAGTATAGTTTTGTGTTTGCTCTTCCTATTGCCTAGGTTGAACTCATTTGTTTCCACATCTCTCGAGCAAAGGGAATCAGATCCATGCCACATCTCTTCAATAAAACAGCAATCTATATCCCGTTCTCTGTTACACTTTGCATGTAGTTACTTTGACTAGGGTGGGAGGGTGTGGAAGGATGATATTACTTATGGATGAGTCTCCAAAATGAGTTTTTCTAGCCTTTTCATTTCTTGATTTCCAGTTTTATTCTTCTGTAGTTCAAGAACAACCTTGGAGGACTACTGACAGCATGGCCATTCATTGCTGAACAGCTCCTTTGCCTCCTGGTTCCTTCTCTGTATTCTCTGCATGTGGAAAAAATCCTCCTTCTTTTCCTGTGGTAAGAGACCTTTCTACTTGTCTTGCTGTGTTTGGCTGGAATTTGATCAATAATCATAAAGTGTTTATTCCTAACCCAAGCCTTAAGTATTCGAACAATCAAGAAACTCCCGCAAAAACCCCCCACAACCCCCCAGGCCCCTAAGCCCAGAGCAGGAAATTTTTTTAAACAGTCACATAGGCTAGGGGAAGGTTAGGAGAAATTAGGGGCTGGGGGAAATACATGCTGGCTTTGAACAGAGATAGTATGTGGAAGGTCTTGTGGGCTCTACACAGTGGCAATTTCTCTGCGATGTAATCCAAAATGATCTGTCACATGAACAAAATTGACAAAAGCATGTATGTGTAACAGGTAACAAGACTGGATGTAACAGGGAGGGGCTGCAGTACTTTAGGAAAAGGAGGGAGCAGGTAACAGACTGCTAGAACAACTTCTCTGGCTCCCAGCCTGCCCCTGCTAACATTTCTGGGTCTTTTCAGAAGACGGATTAGTCTTCAGGCTGGTTGGCTCTAACCCAAAGACTCTAGGTCGAGTGCCCCTGCTGTACATCATCTGCAGGGATGCTCAGAAGGTCAATTGGGCAGGCAGTTTGATAGCTGTATTCATAGCCCCTGGTCCCTGATGGCAGCCTCTTATGCTGGGACTCCCAAGGAATCTTGTTCTGATGTCACATCAGGGTAGAGAAAGCACAGATACCTAATGCTAGTGAATTGCCTCTGCAGCTGGTTGAAGTTAGCAGAACTGTGCTGATTTACAGTACTTGATGATCTGGTGCCCTGTAAACTGGAAAAAGGTATGCAAGGCAACAGGACAAGAAGCAATGGACACAAGTTTATTTCAGGGGAAATTCTATCTGGACACACAAAAAAAAAAATTTCACCATGAGAACAGTTAAACATTGGATGAGTCTGCCCAGAGCAATGGTGGCATCTCCCTCACTACAAGTGAAGCACTCAAGCCTTGGCTTGGCAGAGCCCTTGATAACCTGATCTGAAGCCCTGCTTTCAAAGGGCAGTTGGACGGGTTGATCTCCAGAGGTCCCTTCCCACCTCAGCTTCTGTATGCTTTGCAGTTGTACTATAATCGTTTTGAAGGAGGGGCAGAACTGTGTGAGTGGATGGAACAATTCAGGGAGAAGTTAGACCAGCAAAATGAAATGGGCGGTATTGCTGTGTGACTACAAGCATGGGATGAACTGTGGGTGGACCAGAGATGTAGCTGTGCACAGAGCAGGATTCAGATTTAAATATGACATTTCACTGGCTATAATAAAAAATATTACCTGAAGTTAAAGTAAAAGCTGCTCAATAGGACTGAGCCTCCTGCGTGACCTAATTAGTCTCTACAATCTCTTGCTCTTTAGATGCTGACTCTGTCATGGCTTATGCTTGTAGTTGCAGCAAGACTGGACGAAAAATTAGAGAATGGAGGGAATGCACAGAGAAACATTGTGCAATCTTCCCATAGAGCGTATATATCATGGAAGCTGCTTTTGGTTATATTGTCCCATTGCTTGTTTTGAGACCAATATCTAAAAATGGAAATCCTGCTAGTAAAGATAAAGAAGTGGCATGTTTAACACAATTAAATGAAGTGTAGAAGTCTTAAGCAAAGATCCTTGTAACAATGTTAATTCATTAAACTACAGGTGGTCTTCTCACCATGAGGGCATTATATCACGGTGCCATTCATTAATAATCTTTTCCCGTCGCTTCTGAATTCAATAATTTATAGAGATCCTGTGCATTTCCTCTGCCAATTAACCAGCTTGCTATTACATACTACTGCAGGAGGTAAAAGTTCTGAATATGATCAAGCCTGAAGTGATTTCTGATATACCCGAATTGCATCCTGTTCTTCTTTTTCTTGTGTCCTATTGCCTTGCTAGTAAACTACAGTTGATAATAGGCTTAATAATGTAATGTAGATTTAGACTACAAAGACGTTTTCATTTTCAAGTAGAAAAGTTTTCAGAATTGGCTCTTTCTTCATCTAACTGCCAAATTCCAAGTGTAGGATCTCAGGCAGGTATAAATCTAAGCAACTGCTGTTTAAGCTGGTAGATCAGTGACAGCTTATTCCTGCTGAGTGGCTGTCCATGCTTAGCTTACAGGTACAGGCACAAGCACAGCATGAGAATAGAGTGGGAAGCGAGGTGTTAGTGGAGGCCAGAGGCAATTTTTTATTTGAAAGTTCAAATGCATTTGTAACAGCCCTGAAATTACACCCTGCTCATGCTGACAGACCTAAGGCAGTTTGGCGTTCTAGGGTGAAGTCAGTGGCAAAACGTCTGTGTGTTTCACCCATGACCTATTCATTAAGTCACAGTTTAGATGCTGCCAGCCATCGTTCTGCTGCTCTCCTCCCAGCTATGTGTTCTGTTCCCACTTCCACATGCAGTTGGCTCCAGGTTCTCTTGCTGTAACTTCCTCATCCCAGTTTGAGACTCACTGTCTGTAGGTCTAAATAACTTCATAGCACCTACTAAATATTTTTATATTAAAATACCTTCATTTCTCCTGGTCTGGTCTTTGTCCTCTGCATCTCAGGTAGTAGATTCCTGCTCCCTTATACTACAGCGAGGCTATGTCGGCATCAGCAAATACTGTGGCCTGATGGGAGCAGAACTTTGGAGTGAAATGGTATGTGTTCAGGACCCCGTGTCTACCTCATAAGCATTTCACTTTGGACAGCTTTTCACGGGCAGGACCCTCCTTTGCATCAGAACTGTATCTCCCCGTAATAATTTCACTTTGCAGGAGTGCGACCCGTGCACTGTGATGCCACTCCACAAAATGAAGCAAAGCATGGGAAGCGGTGGACAGACAGGGGTTTGCTGCAAGAGTGTGCTCCTCATCCAAATGCTAGTAGATGAACCTATGGTGATTCAAGGAAGGACGGTGTCGCTGACAGTGACAGCACATTGCTCCCGGACAGTCCAGAAAACCAACTGCAGGAAAACCCATGATTAGCCCCTATAACCTGAGCTGGAGATACCTGATGCCCCAACTTCTTTAGAGAATTTAGGTAACAAATATCAACAAATCTTTACTGGGCACATATGAATAAAAATTCTTCAGAATTTGCAAATGCATCAGAGAAGCATCTCCGATACGAAGACAAAAATTTCTGCTCCTAGCCAAGGCTTTAAAGTTTCTCAGTGCGAGATTTCTTTCAACTTAAAATGTTATTTCAAAACAGTGACTTTTCCCTAGGACTATTCTCGTAGACACCCAAAACATGTCAACTGAATTTAGGAAGAGTTATGAGTGTAAAGCAGATACCTGTGGAAAACATGAGTCAAAAAGTGAAGCCTGCTAAAGAGGTAAGCATTTATAAGGTCTTAAAAGAGATTTCTGGGGAACATCCTCTGGAAATCACCCATCAGATGTCTCTGTTGGGAGTCTGAACTTCATGTTGATGTTCACAGTATAACATGCACTCCACGATCAAAAAGGAGGTTACTACCTGCTCTTCTAACTTGTCCTTCAGCTCCCTCGTATCTATTTGAAAGCTTGTAATATTGTTCTGTCCAAAAGTTCGCACATGAAGACTTGGATGTGGAGGGTGATGCACGCAGTTTTTTAAAAGCTGGTGAGAAATACCCTCCCATCAAGAAACCAACGAAGAACTCAGATCCAACTGCGTCAGACTGCCCAGTCATGCAGAACGGCCCTGCTTTGCTAGTGGGCAAGGGAAAAGCAGTCCTGGAGCATGCAGTGTTATATTTAAAAAAAACACAAAAGACATAAAGTGGTGGTACTTGTAGTTAGCCTCAAAATAACCAATGTTAATAAGTATCAGCTAAGACTGTAGACATCCCACCAGGTTATTTTAAACTGGGCGTTGTCTCAGTGAAGTGCGTAGCCTTGTTGTGGCGGATGGAGACCTGTGGAAGGGGCTGTGTGCTGACAGCTTGCCTGCATTCTCCAGCTCTCACAAACTCATTCCACAGAGCTTTAGCTTCCCTGCCCACCAGGTCCCTGAGCACACCCCCTGCTCTGGGCACGAAACACCAGACTCGGAGCAGCTCAACGCCGGCACAGCTGAGGGCAAACCCCGGTCCCGTGGTCATGGGGATGATGTGACCAGAACTGAGCCCAACCATCCCGGGCTGTGTCTGACCCCTTTTCCCCTCACCAAGGCTGATCCTGACACCCACCCACGGGCTGACGTCCCGTCCCAGCCTCGGCCCGTCCCCAGGGAGGTGCCCGATGCCCAGAGCTGGGGCTGCCCTGGTGCCCCCAGCTGCCCTGCCCCTGGCTGGGGTACCCTGAGCCTCCATCTTCCCCCGCCAGCCCCGCTCAGCTTGGCAGAGAGACTCTGAGTTGCCACTGTCAAACTCACAAGGCCACCTGTGACAGAAAGGAGATGGGGAAAGATCATCCCTGTCACCTCTTTATCAATAGTGATGACACATTTGAGGAAACTGCTGCCCGTCTCCAGCGAGGTAGCAAGAAAGCCATGAATTATTTATTAGTTCAATTAGTTGACATGGGCGAAGAGTGGTGAGGGCTGTAAGATAATTACTTATTGATTTGCCTTTTCTTCCTCGAACTGCTTCACGATTTTGGTGCAAGACAGCAAAAGCACAAGGGCTCGGGAGCCCACTTGCTTTCCGTTCTGGTTACAGTGGAGCTGGCATGACAAATAATGAGGCTTCAGCTCTGGACATGTCAAAATATTGGTGCTGGCACAACAGACGGAATAACTTTATTTGCTAGAGCACAGATGCTGTTATCCCATTATTTTCTATAGGCATGTTAAGCAACAATCAATAACTCTCTGCTTATGGCATTTGGAAATCTCTGGGGACTACTTATGACACTCATTTGTTTTTCACACTTGCCATTAAATCATATTCAAAATACCCTGGACCTTCAAGAGGTGGTTGTTACTTGGGTACTCTTTGTGCATGGTAAAAGGGGGCTAGTTTTTGTGCGTATTAATACTACTAAAAAAAAATAATCTACCCAACTTCAGAAGATGACAGAGTATGACACTCTTACAAAGAAGAAGGCAGGACGAATAGCGTATTTTTAGATCATTTAGAATTCTGCACAGCTACAGTAAACTTCTACAGTTACTTCATTTTTATCACTGTGTCGGTAATGAACAGTGTTGGTTACAGTTTGTATCAATGCCTACATCATGCGGTCATCAGATAGTAGACATTCTGAGAGTGATGTCTGCTACATGCTTGTGGTGGTGTAGGTATCACAAACACTCTGTGACTGAATTGTCACCCTAGGCCACTGCTCTTGGCTATGGGAGCTCTTCACAGAACCCTTTAATTGACTTTTTTGAAGTTTGGAGTAAATTGCAAAACAAATACATACCAAATAATGAGCTATTTCAAGTAAACCAGGGGCTTTAATAGCATTATTGGAAAACATACAAATCAAATAATCTTCTAATCCTGGTGGAAACTCGTATCCTAGGGTGAGAGTGTGACTAAGAATTTCTACCACGGCTCAGGACTACTCGCGTTTTGAAGCACAACAGTTCTTGAATATTTTGACTGTTGTCAAACTGCAAGTTAGAACATGACATATATACTGTCATTAGTCATCACAGTCCGTGGTCAGGAAAATGTCAGGTCCACTCAAAATCATTTCTAAGCACAGAAGAATATGAAGACATTTCTATCGTAGGACTAGCCTGTGGGGGACAAAAGCGGATGTGACAAGCACTGACATTTAAACCTTGAATCAAAGTTACAGTTTTGAAGAGAGGAGAAAGATTTTCTTTAGCTGGTGACTACCATCTACTCTACTACATGCCTGCTGGTTACTCAGACTCCTAGACTGAGGTAGCACAGAGCCATATGTTTTTCTGTACTGGCCAGAGAAGTGTCCTGATCAGATTTAGCAACTTGTTTGAGTAAAAGTGAGCAAGGTGGATTCTCCCCGCTGGCTCTACAGCACCAACAGAGTCATTTAGTTCGTGCCATCATCATAGTGGTGCACATGATGAATGATCTCCTCGTATCCAGCACTGGCACGTGCTAACCACTGCCAACAACAGGAAAGTCAAGCTTAGGGTCTTCTGAGGTGGATTGATCTTGGCCAGAAACTAAGCCCCCATCCAGCTGCTCACTCACTCCGTCCCCTCAGGGGGATCAGGGAGAGAATCAGGAGAGCAAAAGTGAGAAAACTGCTGGGTTGAGATAAATACAGTTTAGTAAGTGAAGGGAAGAGACGGAAAAAAATAAAGAAGTGATGTGAAGACAATCATTCCCATGATGCCCAGCCAGTCTCCCAGCAATGGCTAGTTTGGAAAGCAGCCATTTGAAAACTTCAGGTCAGCTGTCCTGTCTGTGTTCCCTCGCAGCCCCTTGCCCACCCCCCTGCCTGCTCCCTGAGGGGCAGAGCAAGGAACAGGAAAAGCCTTGATGTGGTGCAATAACTGCTCAGCAATAGCTAGAAGTTTGGTATGTTGCCAGCACTGTTTTACTCACAAATCCAAACCACAGCACCGTACGGGCTGCTACAAAGAAAGCTAACTCCATCCCAGCCAGACGCAGTACAATTTTACACCAGTGCTTACTTGTGAAATACTTTTTGACTGAGATTCTGGTTCACCTTCAGCTCTCCTGCTCTCCTGTTGCAGGGCCAAATCACACCTTGACCAGAAGCTGCAGCTAACGTGGGTCTGGAGAAGATGAGGTTTCCAGAAATCATGTTTGCTCCTGTCTTGTCTGCTGGCTCTGTAGCGGCTGTGGTCCTGCTGGAGGTGAGTGTCACTGCGAAACAACACTAGAGCAAGCAGAGCTAGGAACTTGTACATAAAACAACCAAGAAGAATACCGTGGTTAAAACCTTCCAGCACTGAAAGATACACAATGACATGATTAAGTTGCCTGTATGATCCGCATGCAGAGGGTTATCATAGCTCCCCTTGTTTGCCCTGTGACTGTCTTCAATTCCACACTCATACACCACTTTCTCCACAGGCAACTTTAATTCTAGCATTTTCTTAAGTACTTGCCTGTGCAACTTTAATGTTCTCAGCAGTTTGTCTTTAACATGGTGTGAGTGACCTATAGATACTTGCAAGAATCATAGAATCATAGAATGGTAAGTGTTGGAAGGGAGCCTAAAGATCATCTGGTTCCAACCCCCCTGCCATGAGCAGGGACATCTTCCACTAGATCAGGTTGCTCACAGCTCCATCCAACCTGGCCTTGAACACTGCCAGGGAGGGGACATCCACAGTTTCTCTGGGGAACCTGTTCCAGGGCCTCACCACCCTCATGGTGAAGAATTTCTTCCTAATTTCTAATCTAAATCTGCCCTTTTTTAGTTTACAGCCATTCCCCCTTGTCCTATCACTACATACTCTTGTGAAAAGTCCCTCTCCATCCTTCCTGTAGGCCCCCTTCAGGTACTGGAAGGCTGCTATAAGTTCACCCCGGAGCCTTCTCTTCTCCAGGCTGACCAGCCGCAACTCTCTCAGCCTGTCCTCACAGGAGAGGTGCTCCAGCCCTCTGATCATCTTTGTGGCCCTCCTCTGGACCCGCTCCAACACATCCATGTCCTTCTTATGTTGGGGGATCCAGAGCTGGATGCAGGACTCCAGGTGGGCTCTCACAAGAGTGGAGTAAAGGGGAAGAATCCCCTCCCTCAACCTGCTGGCCACACTTCTCTTGGTGCAGCCCAGGATATGGTTGGCTTTCCGGGCTGCAAGTGCACATTGCTGGCTTATGTTGAGCTTCTCATCCACCAGTACCCCCAAGTCCTTCTCCTCGGTGCTGCTCTGTTTCTCTTTTCAATAAAACATTTTCAGGAAGCAGAATTGAAGAGCGCAGTGTTAAGGAGGGTCAGAATGAGAAATGTCAGGATCTTATTAAAAAGCATTCGTTGTCTGGGCATTCAGCTCAGCCGATGGGTCTCCTAAATTTTTCTTACAATATGTTTGGGATGTCAGCTTCTTCAGCAAGTAAATGTTAGCAGAAAATTAGAGGAAAGTTTCCAGCAGTTAAGGGTTCTTATGTTCAAGTGTTATTTTGAAAATATTTCTGGTTAAGTGCTAACACATTTTCAAGTGTCATTTAACAGGTATGATGGCATTTCATGTGGGAGGTGAGTGTACACCAGCAACAGTACTGCTCCTTCAGCATGACACATATGTTCATTTTGTGTGCTGGAACAGTGTGGTTTTGTGGGCACCTTGTCAATACCTATGTTGGCATCATTCACAGAATAGTCCTATGGGGATTGTAAATTTAATTACTGTCAGAGTGCTTAGAGACATTTTTGCACATCAAATCAAAATACATAAATAAATAAATAAGGCAAACTTCTCTCCCTGGTGAAGACACTTTCTACCACCAGTGCCTCTGAGTTCTGCTGTTAGCTGCCTGCCAACTCCCTCTCCACAACCGTGGATGCGGGTGCAGGAGCAGAGCCCAGCCACATCAGTAGCCGCATCAGTTTCTGGACAGGAATTTTTGCCAAATTGCAGGAACAAAGTAATCATAGCTGCTAGTAAATATGTCTGGTCTAGAAGGGGAGTTCTGACCAGCTGAGGGAAAAGGTCAGGAACAGCCTTCAACAAGACCATCCATCCAGGTGGATGTTTGACACACCTTAGTGTACTTCTGGGAGGGGTTACGTGCCTTTTGGAGGAGAGCTTCCCCTGGGGTCCTTGCTTTGTTTTTCCTGCAGTGGCAAAGGACAGTCTTCATATCGTTCTGCTCACTGCTTTTTTCTTCAGTTATACTGAAAGTCCTTCTTATGTTGACACCATGGCCTTTTTCTTCTTGGCAATTTTTTCTTATGCCGTTTAGCAGCCGGTAGTATGAGGTGTCAGAGGCCAGAGCAAATAAGTGAATTTTACCTTCTGTTCTGACTGTAGGGTTTATCCTCTTTGCACTGGCCTGTGTGGAACACCAAAGAGGCAGTAAGTTTATCCATTGACTAATTAATTTATGTGCTTTTTTCTATACCTGTATTCTGCTGCTGTTTAGCTAGTCATAAATCGTGACTAGTTTTATTAAGTTAATATTAACACACCACTGTGAACGGGGAAACGTTTGTGATAGTTAATGTTCCTAGCACTTGGCATAAAGCAATATCAAAGGTGACACCAGATAAATGTTTTTCCAATTTTCTTCCTTCTAAATGTCTTTGTTGTCTTCAGTGGACTCAGGGTTCTTGAATAAGGATACTCTAAAAATAGAGGCGTTTGCTAATGTTCAAAATTTGGGCTGCCTGACTAATTGATGCATGGCAAAATGGGGAACAAATTGTGTTTAGGTTGAACCATGTGTAATTGTCCTCCTTTCCTGTTCATGGAACTGTAAATCCTAAACATCTTGGTGGCAGTAGCTCCTGTTTTGGTCAGTAGCTTGGCGCAAGAGAACTCACCACCACAGTATGGGAGATGCTGGGTCAGCTTTAACCCCTGCAAAGCAATTTTGAAGCCCATGTTTCTCAGTGTCTCAAAGAGTGTTTTAATTCATGGATTTTGTAAGGTGGAGGGGCAAACAGGAGAAGGTGGGAAGAGAAAAGGTAGTCAGTCACTCCTGTCCCTGTTATCCTGTTGTGTACAAATAATGAAATACCCACACAAGCAGGAGCCAAACCCTGATGACCTGTCACCCCGTTGGGACAACCTGTGACTTGGCTGTCTACCGTGGGAGTTTCTCAGCTATCAGGCTGCTACAGTCTCTGTCTCTCTAAACACTGCAAAATAGACCAGCCTGAAAAGGAAAAACTGCGTGAATACCCCTTGCCTACTTTGTAGAACACTGGAGAATAGTGCAACTGAAGGATGTTCATGTCTACTGCTAGCCTTATTCAGGGCCAGGATTTCAAGCAAAGCTCCACTGTCTCCCAGTGGACATCCCAGCTACCTCCAGTAGACTGCTCCCAGGTGGTGCGATCCCAGCTGGGAGTTGTGTAGGACACTGAGCAAGCATACGCAGAAAGTCACGAATGTGCCTCGTGTTTAGGCTCATCAGAAAGATGCACATTGTAGGTTTTTTGTTCCTTCTCAAAAAAATGTAATACTAAACAATTAAATCATTAGGACTTTTCTTGCCTTCCCCATCCTCTATTCCTTTCGAGTGAAGCCTTCTATTTAGGGCACTCTCTGGGTTCACCTCTTGTCAGACAAAGGAAATAACTGCAGTCAGGTCTTCCATATCTGGAGAAAGAAGAATCTCCTTTAGAGATCTCAGTCTAACTGATTAAAGACTAGTGTGCAAACACTATTAATAAATTTACTTTAAAAAATGTTGGGACCATTGTCCATTCCCTTCCCAGAAAAGCCAGCCCTCACTGTATTACTTGCTGTCTGAGAGGTCTCATAGGCTTCTGCCCAAAGACCTAGAAGGGAGCACCATGCTGTAGTGTGAAAGAGGAGAAATCCAATAGTCCTTGAGATTCAGAGAGTCTTTCCATCTGTTTCAACGGATTTTGGATCAAGCTTCATGATAACTGATGCTTATTTGTCACATTTATGAACATTTCACCACTTGCTTTATGCTTGAAAGAAATATACTTCAACCTTGGTCGTTATACAGCATGAAAAGTATACTGAATTTAACGAGCCTGATTTTCTTCTCTGTTAGCATAAATTCTTGCTGGTTATAAGCCCAGTGATATCACTGGTATTATACATATACCTCACTGATACAAAAGAATGAAGAATGAGCCTTATGGACTGCTTTGTATTAGCTGAGGACAAAACTGGCATGCTTTATTTTAACAGTAGCGCAGAAGTTCCACTTGTCTTTATAAAGTCACCTGCGTTCAAACTTTCATCAGCAGAAGCCCCAGAGCAAAATGTGAATAGACCTGTTATTGTTTCTATATCTTAGATGCATAAACATTTGACGATATAAACTCTTCTGGCAATTAGTCCTTAATACACATAATGCTAGTATAATTTTTTTTTAAAATAATAAAATTGGTGTTATCTTTTAAGGATAAACCCATTTGTTTTCCTTTTTCATTACATCCTAGTCTGATATTTTTGTTACTTTTTCTCGGGTTATCTTTCTGTTCTACTTTTTACTATATGTTCAGGAGCATCAGGGATGCTGTTTTATGCTGACAAGGCATAAAATATAACATTTTACTTACATTTACTTAAACAAAAAAGAAATTATACATATTTATCAGTATATTTCAGTATCTTGCCAAACAAAAATATAGAAGTCCCTTTTTTAAAGGGCAAAATAGTGAAATGCTTGGAAAACAGCCTTGGTGCTGCTGGCCTAAATCTACTGCATTACTTTGTTGCTGCTGTCTTTGTTTTCCTTCTGCTTGTTTTCCCTCCATGATTCAGACTCTTTTCTCCATGATTGTCCCCAAATACAGTGCGTTAGAGTGAGATCCCCAGTAGAAGCGGGCATTGTAAGACTCAGCATCTTGGAAGTGACAGGCAGCACCAGCAAAATCTGTGTGCTCGGCCTTGGGGCAACAGGGGACTTGGCTTGAATTTTGTAGGCATTACTGGAGTAATTGTCTGTAAGGACAAATTTAAGGAGGGTAGTAGTGAAGAGATAATAGGCATGCTAAAAGGTCTGGGCAAATAGGGTTGCAGGAAGCATCAGCTTGATGTGACTCAGAAATGCTAGCAGGAGAAGTGAGGACTGCTGACGAGAGGTCAAGAAATGTGATCTTAAGTAGAATTGCGGTTTCCAAAAGGCAATCCAAGACTCGGTACTGGCTTGCTTTGCAAAACCCAATTTTCTGTCACTTCTTTTGCAAGCTTTTAAAAATTCCAGTGTTTGGAGTAATTTTAGTTCAGCGTTGTAATAACGTTTCACACATGAGCAGAACCTAGCCCCTGTGAGCAAAATAGTTAGGCTTTGATGTTCAAAGTTTTTTGAAAGGTTTTCTTTTCTCTCACGCGTAGTTTGAAAAAGCTGGTGGGGCCTTTCCTGTCCATTGGGTATTTTTACGCTGACCAGAGACCAAACAAACAATCCAAACAAGTTGCAGATTTATTTTTTTGTAAAGCGCTGTGTTGGGAGTTTGTAAATAAAATGCTGTTGTTCAAATATCAGGAAGCATTCCTGAACATCATGATGATGTATGAGAATTGTGAAACTGGGTCTGAATAAGGAGTCAGCATAGGAGGGAGTCCTAGAGGACTTAGTAACTTCAGGACACATAGAGCCACCTGCCTTATTTACTCAGAAGTTCTGTGGGTTTAAGTGAGAACAAAGTCTCCTCAGTATCTTAAAAGGCAGATTAGTGCCAAATGTGCCCAATGAATCTGGGAAACTTTGTGCGTGGGTTGGGAGAGCAACAGTAAGGACTTGCACAGACAGCAACAGATAGGCCAGTTCTTCACACCTCCAACCCTAGATAGGAAAGAGAAAGCCATTAGATCACTGGAAGGTGTTACAGATGTATTTAAAGTAAAGGTCACTGATTTGATTTATTTCTGTTGCATACTGAGCACCTTCTCTTCCAGAAGTAGGTATTGCAAAAGTCAGCTTGAGACTTTCAGGTGTAGGTACGGTGCATTGTTCTGAGAAAGGTCAGAGCAAGCAGCAGCTCCTCTTCCTGAAAGGAGCTTAGACAAAAAAATGTTTCTAGATTTTGAGCAGAATATTTTTACAGGTACACAGAAAATTGTTCTTACAGGAAAATTCTCAGTTTTTCAGGTGTTTTAAGATATGTTGAGCCAGTGTGTTAGACAAGAGCTGCCTGATGATAAACCAATGCTATAAACCATTTTAAATTGAGAACGTGAAAGGATTACTTACTATAGGTACATTTATTTTTGCATCAGTAAATGAATGTGAAAATTCTTAGAATTATTTTATTCAGATGGAGCTGTGCAAATTAAGAATTAACAGTACAGCATATAGTCAATTTGATGTAGTTGGAAGAGATTTTTTTCTTCTGCTGTCAACTAAACAAATATTGTCAAAATCCATGAAGCATGGAGTACTTTGTATGTCAGTGGTTACTCTGATTATTTAAAGTCATAATTCCAATACTGCCATTTTGTAACATTAAAAGTAATGAGTGATATTAAAACGGTAAACTGGAAATGTGCACATGATTTGGTATATGCGAATTCAAAACTTATGAGAATGTGATACAGAGGTAGGAAAATTCAGTTAAAGAGAAGTGTGTCTGGAAACTGATAAGCGCTTTTTCACATACAGATTAAGAAATTCTGTACACAGCATGCAAAACTGAGTGTTGTGAGCTGGTTGCTGTTAACTAGTTATCTATACTAAATACTTATGGTATGTAAGGCCATCTTGTCTCAATGGAGTTGATTTCATTAAAGCCGAACTTCCTCGTTGTCACTTCATTCTTTTTCCTTCAGCCTAATACACTCTCTGAATGAATGATACCCAAAGGTGCTATCAGAGTTCACCAAAAGGAAGTTGCTCAGGTACAAGATTCATTCTGGTGAGAATTCATCCACCTTGTAGCTCTTGAGCCATTCCAGTCGAGTCAGAGTGACACGATTATCCTAACTAGTAGTTACAGCTGGGCTGATGGAAAAGTGCAGATAGCTGGAGAGCTTGTTCTGAATCTAGAACAAAAGTAGGTCACATTTGGACCAGGTATCTTGTGTAAGGCCAACTTGCCTCCATGTATGAGGATGGGCTGGTCATGAGTTTACAGTCATCAAAATCTAACCTCTTGTTTTTGCATAGGTACAAGGTAGAGAAGCCCAAAGAACATTGTTACTGGCACTATTTTAGTTTATCCTCTTCCATTAAGATGTGGCACGAGGCTCAGTCTGTCAGTCTGTCAAATGACACCTGGCTGAGCCTTTCATGGGTGCAAATCAATGCAGCTCACAGAAGCTGATGGGTTCATGCTAATTTACATCACAAGCCTCTGCTGACCCCTTCAATCTGCCCAAATCTTTGGCACTTTGTGCCTCCTATAGTCACTTAAAGCTGTGCCAAGTGATTGGGTTGAGATAAAGCCATTTACTTGGCACTCAGTAGACACAGGTTCTGAAGGAGCTTTGAGATACCTGAATCCTACTGAATTTCTTTAGAGGTTGGATGTCCGCCTTCTTCAGACATTTTTGAATATCACTTCCATAACCTCTCAGGCAGGTGTAGGGGTGGAGGGAGCAGGGCCCAGAATTTGCTAAGAACAGTGGTAAGAACTTAAGTGACTTCAAGTGAAGTAAATACTAAATATAAGTTTCCAGTTTGACACAGAATCCACTGACAGCACCATAATCTCAGATCCTTTCATCATACATGATTATAAGCACTCATTGGCATGAGGCACCTATCTGTCACATTTATAGTTAGAAGCAGTGGAGGCAGCTGACATCTGACAGGGATGAGGCAGACCTGACAGGCAGCCCCATCTTGGCTTGCTTCTCCGCTCCCTTTCATTCCTGTCTTTCAGAGGCTGGTACGACATCTCCTCCCTATGGCACAGGTTCTGCCTGCCCCAGTCTCCCTGCCACTGGAGGGAAATGACCTCGCTGCTGTCCTGGTGGTAGCCATCAGGGCAAGGGGTTTTGAAACAGGCAAGTAACTCCCCACAGAGTAGAAACCCATCTCAGACAGGGCACATGCACATTCTGTTTCCTTGTGGTCAGGGACTTCTCTGTCTCGGTACCCTGTAAAAACTCAGCAGTGGTGGATCTTTCCTGAATACAGGATTGGTAATATGGATTTCTGCGGCCGTGTGTATTTAGGAGCTCCAGAGCATGATAATCCTTCCAGACCAAGCTGGGTGCCAGATCTCTGCCATGAGGAACGCACAGTCTGTGAGCTGGTTAGCCCTATAGAAATCAGTCCTACATTATCAGAGAAGAAAATGAATAACCAAATAGTGACTAAATAAGAGTTTGAAACCCTACTTCTTTTTCTTTCCTTGAAGAGGACAATGTCTGCCTCCCCTTTTCCTGGCAAAGCTCACCTCTTTCCTCACACTAGTCTACTGCTAGAAGTCATCACCTCAGAGGTCATCATCCACCCACACCCACTCTACAGTGATTCACTGCCTTCCCATCAGCAAACGGAGAAAAGAATCAGCTCAGAAGCTGGTGGGATCCTATTCCCTGAACACAATTAATATGTTTATAATAGTTCCTACCTTTCCTCAACATATATATAAAATTGTCTATAAAATACCTTCAATGAACGAAGGGAGCACAGTGAATACTGTCAGTAGTGGATGAATGAATGCCCAGATCAACATTTGTCTTATTTTTAGGATGTTCCCCTTGTCCTGAGAAGCTGTGGCTGCCCTCTCCCTGGTAGTGTTCAAGGCCAGGTTGCACAGGGCTTTGAGCACCCTGGTCTGGTGGAAGGTGACCCTGCCCGTGGCAGAGGGGTTGGAACTATGTGATCTTTTAAGGTCCTTTCCAACCCAAACCGTTCTAGGATTCTATGATTAATTTTTCTGTGCAAAGGACTAGGAATTTCTAACAGATTATTTCACTGTATTAGGCTGATGCTTTTTAAAGCTGAGACTTCTTAATAAAATTTGCCTTTGGTACCTAACAGGCAGCTATCTTACTAATTCTTCTGAACCGCTATGCCAGAACCATGGCACTTTTATGGCCTCCCCATTGCTGAAACAAGGAAACACAGTTTCCTCTTATTTTCTTACACCAGCATAAATCTAAAATAACACCACCATTGAAACCAGTTGCAGAATTTGGCCCATCAACATTTTGTGAGTTTTAAAAACAGCAAGGAATTGAACAGAAGACCGCTGTCTACAACTTTAGTAGAGGAACTTTATCTATCAGACAGCTGCTGTAGTCTACTTGCAGTTGATTGATGTTAGCTTAATAATGATGATCGATTAGATCATCAGTGTCATCCTTAGAAAGAATGTACTTTAGCTAATGACATCGGTTGACTAATAGATTCCTGCTTAAATGTCAAGGGGCCAGAGAAAGACACTCTGCTAAGTACTTACATTATACCTATTGAAAAAAGTCACATCAAGTCTACCTTACAAAGGACTTCTGTGCCATAGTTATAAGCCCTCTATTTCCTCTACTACCAACAAGCAAATTCTGCTTTAAGTTACAAGAGTGTAAAGCTGAGACTTGCTCCATTTGTCTTCAAAGTTTGGCTCAGTCTTTCTAGAAACCACCAAATATAAATCACTCAGCTGTGACCTGGATGTTTCTTTCCATGCTGCCGTTACAGAGGGCAGATCTCCAGCCCTGAAGCCGGTGGAGTGGAAGGTGGCTCCTTTCTGTCGTCTCAGAAAAAAATATTTTGGATTGAATTTTCTCTTCCAGTGTGTTTGCTTTTGGAGAAACTCAAATTCCCCTCTTCCAATTATGTACACTTCCTGTGAACATCTTGAGAATATCTTCCATCATCATTGCTGTAAACAAACGGCATTTCACCTTCCCCTCAAGCGGAAGATTCCAAATAAATTTTACATTAATGTCATGCACAAGTTAATGACTCCAGTCAACTATCTTATGCTATTGAATTTTCAAACATAATAGCCAATAAATTTTTAAATTAGCATTCAAGGAAATACTTGCTTAATGCAGACTTAGAGTAGGTAAATATGAATGGGAATGCCATTTTGTTATTACTTTCTTTATGGATTCCTTATGGAAATTCCATATTTTATGACAAGATGTGACTAACATATTCAGGTAATATAAGGAAGTGGTTGAATGAGGGTCATACTATTTATGTGCAGATGCATAATTGCACTGTAGAAGATAATTTTGTACTTTGAACTTGGATCAAAATGTACAGAACCATGAGCAAATCAATTCCTTTTATTTTAATAGTATACCTAGAAGCTTTCTTACATTGAAGTTTAATTACTGGATGGATTTATTTAATTCCTTTTCAGAAAATCACTCCCAGTGTAAAAGTAAGTTGTGAAGCTGATAGAGGCAGCATTACAGATACATACACAAATTTCTTTGTTCACAAGCATGTATGCTTTAAATGCAGTTGCCCACCTGGCAGCAGTTATATTTTTATAACTAGAATTTAAATGTGCTTAAGTGAAAGGATTATTTAAATGGTTCTGTCTCACTGTTAAGTCAAAAAACTTCATGGAAAGTTGAATATAGATGCTACCTGAGCAAAACAAACAAACCGAAATTAGCAAGTGAAGATATTTGCTTAGAGACCATCACAAATTTAATTGCTGCTAATATTCAGTTCATTTGAACATGTTCCCTCTGGAGCAGACAGACCTGAGAGGATTATTGCAGGCAGCAGAAAGGAAAAGTGAATTAGCAGTGGAGATCTCCAGAGAGTCAGAGGAGAGTGTCTACCTGAAGGATAATCTTTATCCGCCACTGAGCTCTCAAGGAGGAGGAGCAGGGCGAGAGCTTGTGGAGGAGAGACAGTCTTCCTTGTTTATCACTGTCCAGAGCAGGGGAGGAAGGAAGCTCAGGAAATACATGTGCAGGACAATATTCCACCATCCCTGCAAAAATCGGGAGGATGAAACACAGAGGGTGGTGTGAATATCCACAGCATTTAATTTTAAATGTCCAGCTTAAGTGGCTAAAGTTATTCAGTGCAGGCTCACCCCTGAAAGACTTTTATTGGGCTGCATCCTGACTGACAATGGACAGAACCTATGACAACCTGTATTTATACCAAGGGTTTTCAACTGGCATCTTTAGCCTTCAGCCATGCCACCTTGCTCCATCAGCATGGAGGGTTATTCTCAATGTGTGAGCATCACAGACCGGCAGACTTTTCTGTCCTTGCATCAAACTACCTCACACTGTTGGCAAGGCAAAGACAAAGACAATCCAGGGGCTAAAGCAGCCATGACCTTCCTGGCTGTGGAGAATGATTTTGTCTGTGGAGGTGTCTGCTCTTCACGGGGTGCGATGTAACCTGAAGAGACCTGAGGAAGTTTTAAATGAGCTAGTTCTACTCCCAGAAAAGCCTAGGTGCAGCAGTGTGGCACTCAGAGCAAAACAGGCTGTAGGCAATATCTCCTGGATGTGCCTCTGCCAGCAGCAGATGTATTGCCCCAGCTTTTCATTGCTACCCACTCTCAGCAGCTGTTGATACTCGGATCTGCTTACTCAGCTATGTGTGCAAGTGCTCCCAAAACCACCCCAGTGAAAATAAGCAAAATAAATCTGAATCTACTGTTTACATTAGTCTGCTTAAACTGACCTGGCTCACACAAGCAGCTCAGCGGGCAGCAATAGAGAGCCAGCTGTGTAGGCTGAGTGGCTGTGAAAGAGCTCTTCCCACAGCAGTGGGCTGTAAGGTTTGTGTCTGTGGCTCCAGAATGCCCCCACGCACAGACATGTTGTGCTCCCTGTCAGAGGGGTGCAGCTCTGCAAGGGCACTTCTTGACAGGCTGGAAGGGTCCGGGCTCTTATTTTTAAGAGCATGACATGTCTTTCATACATGTCTGACTTCAGAGGACATTGAACTGGGACCAAAATCCAGCTCCTTGTGATTCAAAGATGCCGAGATGCTCCACGACACCCAAGCGCTAGATGAAACATCTGTGTGCTCCGTGATGCTCAGGCTCCAGTGCGAGCTCAGGGGACCCAATCAGAGTTCAGGCAAGATAAAATCCTGCTATGAAGGCAACAGCTCAAGAAGTGACGGGAGTGTTTTATTTTGGCCTGGATAAATGCCAGGTGCCCACCAAAACCACTCCATCACTCCCCCTCCTCATCTGGACAGGGGAGAGGAAATATGATGAAAGGCTCGAGGGTCGTGACAAGGACAGGGAGAGATCACGCACCAATACTGTCAGGGACAAAACAGACTGAACTTGGGGAGAAAAGGGAGCTTAATTCATCACCAATCAAATCAGAGTAGGATAGTGAGAAATAAATCTTCAAACACCTTCCCTCCACCTCCCCTTCTTCTCGGGCTCAGCTTCACTCCCGTTTCTCTCCCTCCTCTGCCCGAGCGGTGCAGGGGGACAGGGAATGGGGGTTAGGGTCAGTTCATCACGCGTTGTCTCTGCCGCTCCTTGTCCCTCAGGGGGAGGACTCCTCACATTCTGCCCCTGCTCCAGCATGAAGGTTCCTCTCATGGAAGACAGTTCTCCATGAACTTCTCCAACATGAGTCCTTCCCACAGGCTTCAGCTCTTCACAAACTGTCCCAGCATGGGTCCTTCCCGCGGGGTGCAGTCCTTCAGGAACAGACTGCTCCAGTGTGGGTCCCCCACAGGGTCACAAGCCCAGCCAGCAAATCTGCTCCGGCATGGATTCCTTTCTCCACGGGTCTGCAGGTCCTGGCAGGAGCCTGCTCCAGCACAAGCTCCCCATGGGTTCTCAGCTTCCTTCAGGCATCCACCTGCTCCGCTGTGGAGTCCCTTCCAAGGGGTACAGGTGGATATCTGCTCCACCATGGACCTCCATGGGCTGCAGGGGGACAACCTGCCTCACCATGGTCTTCATCATGAGCTGCAAGGGAAGACTCTCTGCTCCGGTGTCTCGAGCACCTCCTCCACCTCCTTCTTCACTGATGCTGGTGTTTGCAGAGTTGTTTCTTTCACGTCATCTCACTCCTCTCTCTCAACTACCATCTCACCGCAGTTTTTTCTGCCCCTTCTCAAACATTATCCCAGAGGTGCTACCATCGTTGCTGATTGGCTTGGCCTTGGCCAGCAGCAGGTCCATCTTAGAGCCAGGTGGCACTGGCTCTATCAGACATAGGGGAAGCTTCTCGCAGCTTGTCACAGAAGCCACCCCTATAGCCCCCCCACTACCAAAACCTTGCCACACAAACCCACAACAGCAAGTCTGACATTCAACCCGCTATCATCATGCAAGTGATAACAATACAGCTCAAAAGACCCAGCACAGAGTTGTTCTCTTTGCAGTTTCAGGATAAGAAGCAGCATTCGTTGTCTTGTTGCATATTGCATAGTTTGCTCATTTTGCCTTGATCTTATCTGGAGAATAAAAATGTACCAAGAATGTCTTTTAGCAAGAAAAAAAAAATCAGCTTGAGAAGAGTATTACTATTGCTGCCTATCTGTCTGTTAATTTAAGTCTTTAAAAGACAATCATACATAACAACCACCAATCCAGATCTAAACAATGTGTGAAAAAGAATTTGGCATTTTTGGAAGTATTTTAAAATTTTTTAAAATTTTTTATTTCCCAGGGTGAAAAATCAACTTTTGTAATGGTGGATTTTGCAAAAGCATCTTTTTAAATTTTCTGACCAACATATCATGCTGTGACTCATGGCGTGGAGTTGTATAGGTCACATCAGACTTCTATCTTTACGGAAAACATGATGTCACAAATGTGGCCCAGTGTGATGTGTCAGAGCACATGAGAGGTCATGCCTGAAATGTGACAGAGGCTGTTCTCAAATTCACTTAAAATCTAAGGACAAATAGCAAAGTTCTAGATAAAGCTGTCTCATTATGTTAATATTATGAAGTCTTATGCTTTTCTGTACCACCTTTAATCCTGAAATATGACCATCTCTGGAACACAAAAAAATAATTTTCTATTTTAAGTATGATTTAACAGGGTCTTTTAAAAATTATTTTCCATAAGAAATAATGACTGAAATGGAATCTCTTTATTTTAGTGACCTACCTAGATTTAGGCTAAAAAATAAAATCTTGTGAGATACTGAGACCCCTAGGTTTATGGTTTTGGTTTCACTTCACGTGTTACTGTCATGCCTAGAATTTTGCTTCAGTAATAACATGAAAAGAAAGGTACCGCCTATGAATCTCCCTCCTTGAAGACACTGAAAAGACCATCTGAACATGGTCCTGGGCAACTGGCTCCAGGTGGCCCTGCTTGAGCAGGGGGGTTGGACCAGATGACCTCCAGAGATCCCTTCCCACCTCAGCCATTCCGTGATTCTGTGAAAGCAGCAGCAGTACATTGACCCACAGCTACAAACATATACTGAGTCTATGACTAAAGACTTTTTTTTTTTTTGAGATTTAGACTCTCTTTTATGACCACCAGCCCTATGCAATGCTTAGGTCAGTTAAATACCTATTACTGTGGCTTCCCAAGTACTTGGAGTAGTTTGTTTGTCCGCTTTCAGATTGATTTTGTACAGAGTAGCATCAGTGAAAAGAAGGAGGTTTTGGTTAAAACAGAATGAGGATTACAATATTTAAATTATTCTCCATCTGAAGCCAGGAAAGCATGTACATACATGCATTTCACGATTTAATAAAAATTTGAGTTTTATTCTTCTGAACATAGACACATAGTGCTTCATAATATATTTTATGAAAGAGGTCACAGTCATCATCTCAATGACAGTTTACACTTCATATTTAATCACAATATCTCTTACAAAAAAGAGGAATTCATTTTACAATATCACTTTCTGGTAAGTCTTTGACCAGATCTGCTCAGAAGTCTGGACATTTGTCTTTGTTTGAGCCCAGGCCTGCCTTCATGCATGATACAATTTAGTTTTTGCATGTGGTAGTTGACTGTTTCTAGTTACTCATCTCTAAACCATTGTACCTCATTTTTCTCTCAGCTGTGTTGTATTGGTGCAATATTTTTTTCCTCTTTACCTGCAGTAGGGCAAAGTAAATTATGTACCATGCCCATGGCACAAGTCTATCAAAAAACAGATCTATATTACATTACTATATTTATATACAAAATGTTCAGTCAAGATTTCTAAATATTCCTTAACACAGCAACTGTTAATGGGAATAGATGTCAGATGAAAATTATTGTGTCTAAGTGCTGTGCTTATTAACATTTATCAACTTCTTTGGAGTAATTAATTGTCCTTTCCTATTAAAAATCTTCATTGTTTGGTAAAAGCGCCAGGTTTTTTGAAGATTCATTTGATCTCTTTGCCTAAAAAAAAATCTTTAATTTCCTGACTCTTCTGTGAAAACAAGTGTGGTTAAAAAGGGTTGATTGCTCTTTTCTAGTACTGCCATTGGAGTTACGTTCAGGGAGATGCAAGTCATCATTTCTTCTTCTCTTAAGCTCTTCTAAAATGTCACTCTTGACATATACTGTATATACACTGCAAAGTATGCCCAGATCCCAAATCCAGGCTCAGATCCAAACCTCTGGTCTGGCCAAATATTTGTTTTTTACTGCATACAATCCATGCAAGTGGCTTTGCTTCTATTCTGGTGCATCAGTTTGGAGAGAGTTTGGTGCTAAGGAGTTATAGGAACGTGTCCCAGAGTCCTTAATACCTCCTTAAATAGAGCCACTTGAAGGACTAGCTCATGGGATAACCTGTCTGCCCATTAGCTACCTCAGCCTGTGTCTGGTCTTCCCCAGCCTGAACTTGGGCAGGCACACATTTCCCACAGGAGGTGACTGGCTTTACTCAGCTCCCAGTTGCCTCCTGCTTGCTGAGATGAGGAGGTGTCTGACTGTATTTCACTGTAAGGACACCCAGGTTTGGTCCAGTTAAATCAGAAAAGGTGCAGAGAGGGAAAATCAGGCCCTGGAGAGGCACAGGAACCGGCCGAGCGCGGCAGAGCTGGTAGGCAAGGCTGAGAATGAGAATGGGTGGCTGCGAGCACCAGTCTCCCGTGCTTACTGGGCATCGCAAAGCAAGCATGGCATGCTAAATTAAAACTGAATAGGTGCTAACAGATAGACATGTCCATACACCACAATGTTAGTGAGAAAGCACCTGGGCCCATGCCCAGGGAGCAGCAGCCAGAGCTATACCCCAGTTCATAGGTGAGGAAGGGCCAGTGCAGGCACATCTGGGCCGGAGGCAGGGAGTTCTTGGGCTGCAGACTGAGTCACCAACAGGTTCCCGCCTGACCAGTCTAGCTACCACGGGCTTTGCAATTCTGTTCAGACAAGGTACAGAGTCAAGGAAGGATAAACCCCAAGCAAAATACGTTCACTCATCTTCAGAGGGGCTGTGAATAACACTCCATCCCAAACCCTTGTTTCAGTTTGTTCCCCGCTCCTGTCTATATTCAGAAGAAAGTGGATGCTATCTCCTTAAAATATTTATAAAGCGTTTTGTGCAACTTGTCTAAGTTCTAAATTTAACTTCCCCCCTAAAGCCACAAAACATTATTGGTAATAAATTCCCTCTTTTTTCTTATTTGGGAAGGAAAAGAAATTGTTTATTTTTAACAATTCAGTTCAGAGGAAAAATTATAGCATTATTGAATAGCAAGTAAATTAACAATTCTCTCAATTATCCAAACCAGCAGGTCTTCTATTAACAAGGGCAGTTTATGACCCCTGGATTATAAGATCAATCAGGCAGTTAATTTTTCTTTAATTTCAGGGAATTAAGTAATTGTAAATCAGTCAAAAGCTGCTTGTAGGACTTGTATTTACCTGTGCTGAGTTGATTTAGCTGATTTAATACCACTTGCTTACTCTTTCTGATTTATTTTCTGAAGCTGGGGTTGCTGATTTTATGTAATTTATCCCAGAGTAAGGGCAGTTATTAAAGACTCTCTCCAGTAAATCTGATGCAGACAACAACTTCACTCTTGCTTTAAGAAATGTGCTTAGACAGACTGACAGCTAAAGGGACATTAACGATATGTAGGCTGGGAAAGGGGAGCTATTCCGTCTACTCTGCTTTGTGTGCAAATTTAATGGCATACTTTTTTTTTTTTTAAATCAGGCATGTATGTTGGCACACAGAGCAGCTGGTAGGTTAGCTGGCCAAGGAAGCTCAAATGAAATTTAAATGAAGGCGTCATGTCCCCCTTCTGAGGCTGGATTTCATTCAATTGTAGTAGAAAGCTCTAAGTAGTACGTAGCAGAGGCTACTGTTGTGCACAAGGTGGGATCGAGGAGGAAACATCCATCTCCATATTTGATCCTTCTTAAAGACGGAGGAGATGTAATTGAGTTCTTTACCTGTATGTCTGTACTGTCTGCTGGCCATACCCAGGAAGCAGAAAGCCTTGCATTTAGTTTCTTCTAGATCACTTGACTACCCATAGACATTGCCCCATGTCAGCCTCCAACTTTATGGTCTGAAGGCAGTAGCAGCTACCTGTATACGTGCACCTCAAGCTCTTGCTCTGAGTTGGTGCCATTAAGTGGAGTCAGATTCAAACCAGTTGATGCTAGGAAGCCTGGAGACTGCCCAGGGAAAAGAGGAGCAAGGAGAGATGATACTACAGCCGTTGGCCTCACCAGCTCCTGCAGCCCTAGAAGGACATGAAGCCCAGCAGAATTTAAGACTGGCCTGAAATACGCCGTTGTCTAAGTCAGTTAATTGGAGCCAGAGGTGAACTGAAGTAGTGTGAAGTCACGCTGGTAAACTCTAGGGTAACTGAAGGTCTGTTTTATGACATAGGTGCAGGACCAGAGATCTTCCTCAGAAATTCAAAGAGCAGTCAACTGTACTGCTGGATTGTGCTGTTCCACCTTTGAAGATTAAAAGAATTGGGTGGCTGATATTAAAGTATACTTTTACTGCGTGAAGGCATATAATCCATCTACTCAGAGAATTAGATGAGTCATTAAAAACTTCAGTGCATCAATACATTATTTTTTAAACACAAACAAAATCTGAATTAATAATGGCAATGAGTTTGAAAATTATGTGAATGGGCACATAATTGCTTATGAACCTTTGGTAGAAAATATTTATGGTGAAGAACATGTCAGTTTAAAAAAAATTAAAACATTTTCTAGAAAGACTGACATCAGAAGAGAGATAGGAGATGTGTTTCTTAAGGCTAGTCCTTGCTGCTGGTTCTGCACCATCAAGGACACAATACATATGAAGACGGATGCTGTTTGAAGGCCAGAAAGCATCTTTAGCTTGTCTAGTCTGAAACCCTTTGTGCATCACATACATGCAGATCATTGTCACCTCTGAGTTGGATTCAGTAACACATTTGGTGAAAGACCTCCCAGAAAGGCACCAAGTCCTGTTTTGACAACACTTCAGAACTGCAGAGCCTAGCTCTTGACTGGGCAGTCTGTGACAGTGGTTACCCCGTTTCACAATAAAAACAATGTGTCGACGCTCTGCCTTGGAGCTGTGTGGTCCATGTTTGCCTCCAGTGCCCACATCTGCTTGTGCCTTTCCCCACTGGATTAGAGAGCCCCATGGATCAGAGCAGTAGACATCACTTTACAGTGGGCCAGATGCCTTAATTACATGGCCAGCTGTATAGGTGATCCAGGAGAGGAGCTTCGCTGGAGCACCGAGGGCTGTGCCGTAGGCTTGGACTGCTCTGCGGCTCCCAGGAGGCTGCAGTACCCTCTGCAGCTGTGAAACGGAAATTGTGCAAAGGTGATTCAGCTTTTTAGCATCCAGTACGTCAGGGAGAACAGTGTGCTCTCTACCCTGCTTGCTTTCTTCCATGGACTGCAGACTGCTCCTCCACCCTCACTGCCCTGTGTCTAAGGGCAGGGTTCAGCCACAACTTAACGGCCACTGTAAAACATGGCCAGGTCTGGACTGTGCAGTCAAATCACGTCTTTTTGGCAAGACAAAGGTTCTTCAGTGCTACTGTGGCAATGCAGAAGTACCTTACAGTGAAAACCATTTTATTTTATATTCACTTAACGGGATCTTTTTGTTGCCAAAATAGCAAAAGGAGACCATAACTGAGATGTAAGATGACGTCTACTGTGCAAAGGAACAAAATACAGAAATTCACGAGTCAGGTTCCCTGACCAGACTAGTACCTCCACAATGTACAGGACAGTGCTGTGAGTCAGCACTAACTTGTGCGCTGTATAGGAGTGAAGAAGTCCCACCTCTCAGCAAGGTGAGCAAACGTGGGTGTACTGTGTAGCCGATGCAGTCGGACTGCTGCTGGTTCCTGAAAGAGCTCAGTAAACACCATCCCAGGGGTCTACATATCCTCAGCAAAACATACAAATCCATATGTCCAAAACCCTGTTCTCAAGCTTTTGCGCTGGGAAATGTTAGCAGTCTGTAGTTTCCGTGATGTCTTGATACGGATGTGTTGATTTGGAGGCCTTCACAACCCTGTTCTCTTTAAGACAGTGTATACATGGACTGTACTGCCTGGGCCTCATCTGCAAAAGAAGAAATCCAGCTGTACATGTTCCAGTGTTCCTTCAGCTCTGCTGCCTCATCCTCGGGATGACACACATCACAGGTGATATAATGTTTTCTTCCAGAGCTCAGGAGCAGACTTGTTAGTCATTGGAGAACTCAGCACAACTCAATTAAATTTCTTCCACTACCTAATTGACATTTAGTCAGCTAGGAAAAAATCAACACCAACAGAAAGAGTCCATGCTTTCATTTATGATGTTATGAAACTTCATAACATCCCGACTGGCCAAATATGAGGAAGAAATGAGGAAAATCTAATTAGACATTGCATGGCCTCTCCTCCAAGATTAAAAGTAATATATTTGTGGTTACAGCTTCCCTTGAGGATCCTCCTACTCATGTCAGGCATACAAAAGTGTTAAAACATCTGTGACAGCATGGTGCATAACGTAATACATAATCTGCGGCCACAAGATCAGGGTTAACTCTTCCAGCCAAAGGCAGCGATATGTCTGCTGAAGGCTTGGGGCTCTGAGCATCTGCGATAAACTTAATCAATGAAAGTGAGGTGGACGTGCACAGCCATTGTCATAGTAATGCGAAGCCTCAGCTTTGGATGTTGTAGGAGATTGCCTTTGAGAGCGATGCAGGATAGTGTGCCCATCTTTGGGAACAACACCTTCTTACAAACAGTTTCCAGTGCTTAGCAGTCCCTAACACCATTCTTTGAGCTATTGTGTTTTTTCCTAACGATCCCTGAAATCATATACACTTAAGGAAGCATAAAGTTGTCAGGATCCTACTGCCTCTTAGTCAAAGTACAGTGATGCTCGGACATGGAATATATGAATGCCTCCTTTTCTCCAAAACCTGGGGAAGGGGTTAATCAAGAAGCAACAGATGAAACTTGACAGATTTTTGACACTGTCTCAGGGGTATTTGTCTTAAGCAGTATAGAGGAACCTGGTCAAGTTCAAGTTTCTTTCTGGTAGTCTGTGGACTGACCTCTAATCTTTTGCAAGATACCAGAAGTGAGTTGTAAAATGGTTACTAACAACAATTAAAAAGAAAAGTGTGGACACTCCTATGCAAGCTGGAAATGCAAAAGAAGGAGGGAGGAGAAATAAACTTTCATCTAGTATTCACCACACCTAAATCTCATGTGATGTCGTTGCACAAGATGGTCCATGGATTTTTACTTTATTTTTTTTGAAAAGGGTTGAGTGGTTCTTGCTGAATAAGGTTCAAGAAGATTGTTCTAGATGAAAATGCATCACTGCCAGTGCAAATACAGTTTTAAAAACCATGTTCAGAGAGTAGTTATGATTACCTTTCCAACCGAGGAGATGCATCCAAGGAGTTATAAGCTGGGCTCGATATTCAGTATTTCATTAATGGTTTGGATGATGGAATGGAGAACATGCCTGTTAAACCTGTGTATGATACCCGTCTGGGAGGGACAGCATGAATGGCAAAGGACTAAAGTGCTCTTGACAAACTGGAAAATAAAACCAAGTGGGCTAAAAGGCTGCAGCCCAACAAGCAGAATTCCACTACTAGGAAGAAAAATGCACAAACCTAAAATGAGGGTCTTCAGCAGACAAAGATCTACTGAAAAGAGTCTAGGAATTACAGCAGATCACAACTGAACTTACATCAACCGTGTCACATTATTTGGATAAAAAAGCAGATACCGCACCAGCAGGTGTGACAAGAAGTGCTTTACTCACTACTGATAGGGCTTAACTTCAGTCTTGTGTCCAATCTTGCGTCTACCATCCTGCAAGATAGACGCAGAGTCTAGAGGAGAGTAGTATGGGTGATGCAGTTCTAGGAAACAAAGCGTAAGTGGGTAGATGAAAGCAACCGAGAGGTCTTAATGCAAAGAAGACTCGGTGAAACACAGCCGCAGTCTACAAATAATGTTTTGATAGGATGAAAACACGTGGGCTGTGTTGGTGTGTTGGTATGTTGGTATTGCAGTTAGGTCTTAGGAAACCTTGGCAGTGGTAAGGAAAGATTGATGCATGAGGATTTGGAGTCTCTGTGATCCTACCTTGAGGCAAGATGACGGTCTGGTGTATCTCATCCAGGGCCATCAGACAGGTGAGGCTGTCTGGATGCACAGCTGCCAGTAGCACGGGTGTCCTATCCAACTTCTGCTTCACCATGGTCAACAAGGAATAATTTGTGGTGTATTTCATATATTCTACCCCCTATTTTCACTTGGGCTGAGCTTCCCATATCCAAGGTGCTGGGTTTTCCATGTCATATTCACTGGTTCATATTCACTGTCACTGGTTGCCTCTATTTTAACTGCTGATGATCTCCTTTGGAACACTTTTCTGTACTAGTTCTTTACAGTTGCACAGCAAACAGGAGCTTTTAACTCAGCTTCTGAGGCAGATCTAGAAGCAAAAAGAAAAAATCTGTATTTCACCACACGGTTCAGAAGCTGCAGGAACAGAAGGCCTCTGCCATGTAGATATTAGAGAGTGTAGTAAGAATTACTGACAAAACTGAGGTACGCACTTTCTGTAAAGTGAGTAGGCCTCCTAAGTCTGTAGGAAACAGTAATGGAGCCAAGTTGCACTAAGCAGGAAGCAGCAGTTAAGAGTAATCGCTTGAACTATGTTTATGGTGGTATAAACCAGGTCTGGCGGAGGGGAAATACAGGCTTAAAGAAACTTGACTTCTGTTACTTTATCATAAGATCAGCTTGAGCCCCAATAGACTTAAGCATCTCACACTGATTTTGATTAAACTTGTCACATGTAATGTTGATTTCAACTGAATTATTTCTGTTTCCACAACGCAAAGAAGGTGGTCTGTCCCTATGAGCGTAGAAGGTCTGTGCATCCTTCAGAAAATATATAGAAAGTAGTCTGCCCTTCCAGCATTGATTATTGCTTCAATACATGCAGGAACAGGAAAGCATTATGCATGTGCATTTCCCAATGGCTAGTTTCAGCACTAAAGGGAGAAGTAACATTTGCATTCCTTAAAGAACTGATTGAGATTCTAAAAACAGATTGGAAACTTAGTGGTAAGAAAGGCACAGCTTGAAAGTCTTTACTTTTTGGCATGAAAGTGTGGACCAGATTGACACAATCTGTGACGTAGTTTCTAATGAAGCATTTGTAATGAGACATTTAAAGCAACTCAAGAGGCCTCTCTATCCTGTTGGGAGAGAAACACAAGGAGCACATATTTGAAATTCATTCAGCAATGAATACATAAGATGATCTTGACATGAATTTAGAGTAGGATTCTATTGTAGATAGGTGCTTGGGGAAGAAGTTACTTGTAGCAATAAAAAAAAAACAGAAAAAGAAAAATAAAAGAAAAGAGAGAGAGAGATAAATTAAGAGCTAAAATAGTTGGAGGAAACTCTTGGGAAAATTACCAAGAAGAGAGAGAGATTTCTGCTTATTGAACTGTTGAATCATGGAACTGATTTCAGTTGGAAAACTTTGTGCTGAAATTTCATGCAGAGACAAATTTGGTTTTCTCTGTAGGTAAGTGGGAAGGGTGGGACCTCCTGATTCCTCTCATTCATATCTTGCTTACCCCAGGCAGAGAGGCATCTTTGGCGCTCACTAACGCACTGTAACACGCCCATTTTAAACCTCTGCTGTAGCTCGGGTGATTGTGATCTAAACATTTTTCTCCTTAGTGTTTAAATGTTTCTTAATTAGGCAGCTCAAAGCATCCCACTAGGCCTGACCTTGACCCACTTACATCTGCTAAAATCATGGTTTACCTTATTTCCTTGTTGAAAAACACCTGTTTCCCTACAGAAAGCCACAACAAATGAATGACTGTGCTCTAATGATCTGACCTTGCTTCTGTAGCTCTGTTTTCTGATCCTAAAGTATTGGTTTTGCTTGCTTCCTTTGCTAATTATTTAGGGATTAATTTTCTACCTAATCCGCTTGTGTAGCTCTTTGAATATAAAGTGTTTCTAAGTGCCAAATATTGCTGTTACTGCTGATTAGGTTATTAGGTAATAATCAGTAGCTGAAACAGGACTTCCCAGAATGAGAAAGAAGTATGGCACTCTTCCATCCTCTTTCCCGTCTGTGGAACGGCTGACTCGCTCTGAAGCGCCCGTGCGGCAGAATGGTAAACGCCTCGCTGAGGCATATGTGGCTGTATGACACAGCCACAGACACAGGCGCATTTTAACACCTGATCGTGACATTAACTTATGGATGCAATGGCAGCTATGGCTTTCAACGACGTGAGCGGCATGTGCCACTCTGCAGCCGTCCTTTAGGACTCTAATCCAGAGACGTGGAAACCCGAAAAGACTACTGCCTTGGTTCATGTGGTCTGACTTTTGCCCCAGTTTCTGTGCCTAATATTTCCTCTTGGCTGGCTGTAGGCTTTCAGAGGTGCTAATTGAAATCACTAGGCACGAGGAATCAGGTGGAAGTTGGGCTGAGTGAACCTGGGCACAAGCTGTCTCCTGTAGCACATGAGCGTCAGAGAAATGGCTGATTGCAAAAGCTGTCATCTTCCTCGGTAGTCATGGACTAAAGTCTAGCATGGGCACAAGGAAAATTCTTGTCCTGGAGACACTTTTTGACTGATTTTGCTGTCAGGATGTAAGTCAGGAAGGCACTCCCAGCTCCAGCCTCCAAGACTAGGTCTGCAGTGTCCTTTAGGCCTGAGATGATGGCACTCTGCTGAACTGTGTCACGGAAGGAGCTGGCTTTGTGTTGTCAAGTGTAATAAACCAAAATGTTAGTGTGAATTTGCTAACAAATGAAGGTAATTGGGTTCTTTCGGCGGGAATGAGATGACAGCTTTTACTGTACTTCAGATATCAGTCCCAATTACTGTAAATACGATCATGATGCAAAACATTAATTAGGAAAATCTGAACTGTTTGAAATGTAGAGTCCCATATGAATGATTAACTGCATGCAAAATATTGTGCCTGATTAGAGGCATTCTACTGAGACATCCATCTGTGAGCTCCAAAATAAACCTGGTAGGAGCGGAGGAGAGATCACAACACTGAGGGACTGGCGTGGTTGAGATGACTTAGGAAGCTACTGGGCCATGCGTATCGCCTGTAGGGTCATAGGGCTTCCAGGACAGTAACACCTTTGTACTCTATATTCTTTACGGTAAGCATCTTCAGAAAGAATATTTCAGGGATAAGGAAGTCAGGCACAGAAACAGTACATGGCTTGCTCAAAGTCACCTAGGACGACAGCAGCAGAGAAAGGAACTGAGCATTGGTCTCCCAAGTCTTAGCCTAACTCTAGTTCTTGTTCCTTATGCAAGGGTGGAAGTGGCTGTCCACAAAAAGTTGGTAAACAAAACTTCTCAAAAAAGACAGTAGTGAGCACATGATGATGGAAACACCAGCAACTACAAAATTGCCTGTAGGTCGCTCCAAGTGCTCTTTCTGGTGGTGTAAATTCCTGTGATATCAACAGTTGCTAATGAAATAACCCATGTGGAAATGCTGGCTCCAGGTGTTTCCTATGGGATAAACACATCTGCCGATTACCTCCGCTGAGTCATGGGCAAACCCTAAATGGTGAAGGACATTCTACTGAAGTAAGGTCTTTGGTACATAGCTCAGTAATGGGATAGATTTAGGAAAAAAACAGGAAAGACGTAAACTCCAATCTTGCAACTTAGTTTTATTCACGCATTCTTTGGCAGAGAGAGGGACCATGAGAGCTCAAAGCATTTTATCTGCTGGTTTGTATCTTATTTGAAATGCATCGGTCTTCTCAGTTTGTTAAAAATACTAAATAATTACGCTATTGCTGTTTTATTATGAAACTTGGATATATATTGCCAAACGGGCTATTTTAAGCAAAATATTCTGGTTTAGTCTAAAAGTACTATTGTTCCCCATTTGGACACGCGTCTGTAGCTACTGAAACACAAAAGCTGACAAAATGGTGTTTCTTTGTCAAAACCTTGGTGAAAGAATCAAGCGACAAAGGATAATTGTTCGTAGTTTGGACTTCTTTTTCAGTCAGCTCTTAGCCTGAAAGTCCCCTGTCGTTTTTTGGTGGTGGTGCCACATTCATTGCTGGTAGAACTGCTCTCCACCAGATCACCCACCGATCCAGCTGGAGCATGAATATATGCTCCCATTTCTGTCAAATTACTCGTGTCACGTGCTGTGGTATTTATACTGCCTCCATCTTCTGTGCCAGCTTTAGGGGGAACAGATGATACCCAGAGCAGCACAAACCCCGCTGGTACAAAATTAACTTGCTGTTGAAGAACTGTGATCCAGCAGCACTTTGCACCAGGTGGCTGCAGCACTTTTGATCCAATGCTGGCAGGTGCCAGGTCAGAATTGCAGTACTGAGTACTTGGAGCTGTGTGCCCAGAGCTTGCTCTGATCATGTCATGAGCTTTTCTGCTTTTCTTTCTCAGCAGCTTTAGTCTTCTCAGCCTCTTTCAGATGGATAGCCTTCCAAAAACAGCGTCCAATAAACTTTGCCTGCTAGTCACGCTGATGTATGGCTTTATTGGTGACGTGTGTATATTCTGGGGACAGAGAACAGTGTTGTTTGTTGTCTGATTCCCTAGAGTACTGTAATTGCTGCTTACATTTATCCTAAAATGGAAGGTGGCCGTTACATTTATTTGTTCCAAAGAAAATCGATGTAGTGCATAACAATGCAATGCTATACAAATTATATAAGAATATAATAATGACAAATCTGTAATATGCTAGTATTTGAATTTGTTATATCAGTATGCTCTTTTTTATGATGAAATAAAACCAGGTTTATTCATGAGCAGCTTACGAAAAATTCACATCAAGTACTCTATCAGCTAATTGTTTAGGATCTCTTCAAGAAATTCCCTAATCGTTGATCATGATGCTACAATTTATTATCTACCTCTTGTTGATGCTGAAGTAACAGTCTTTAGTGGGCTGTTTTCATAGAATGAACAAAGTTGATGATGGAGGATTAATTGTCCAGATTTTAATGGAGATAAATACAGAAAACACATTGGAAGCTATAAGAGGAGGGCTCTTTTGGGGACCTTTTAAAATAAGTTGCTAAAAGGTAGTGCAGTTAACAAGTGATAAGTACTATTAGCTGATAATAAAAATGGTTATTCACTGCTCTTGTGGTCTCTGCTTAGTTTGACTTGGAAAGGTCTGTGCTGCAAACCTGCCACTGAAACCTTGCTTTGTGGCTCTCTCAGCAGAGAGGTACCTGCTCTTCCTAACATTGCTCAAATTTCCACTGGCAGCACCAAAATCTCCCTTTGAGGATGGTTCTGTAGAGGGAACAATTCCCAGGGGACTGATTTCCCAGTGCAGCCATACACCAGCAGGGCAAGAAAAGCCTCAGCTATGGAAGATGCTCCTGTCAGCAATGCTGTACGTATCTCTGGTGCTGTTCTTGTTTTCTTGCTCAAGGCCCTCAACCTGAAGTGTAGTGCGATTCACTGTCACTGAAAGAGCTTCTGGTAATTCATCCCCAAAGTAGGACATTTGTCACTGATGAAAGGCCTGGTGTCAGTTTTAAGTATGGTTTGACTCGCGTATTTAGTAGTGTGTTGCTCTAGTGCTCATTTTAGGGACAATGAGACGAGATTAACTCATGAATATTTGCATCTGAGGTAGTTGTTCTCATTATATTGATAATGAGCGCTTCTGGATATAGCCAAGGAGTGAACAGTTTCGAGAACTCTAGGAAGCGAGCAGGAAGAATTGAGGCTGATTGCTTTCCAGAACAGCTAATCCCTAAAACCACAAAACAGGTTATGCTCTTCCTGACAGCACAGACAGCTGAGAGAGACTGAACAGTATAGGTTGGGCACATTATACAGCACAGTGAGCGCAGCCATCTTTTACGTCTTTCCACCTGAAAACCAGATGGAATCGACGCTGGCTGGGTACAAGATAGCTGAGCGCTAGCACCACCTCTTGGCTCCCACCTGTAGGTATGGGATGATTTGAGCTAAATAATTGAATAACGGGTAATGGGGAAGCTTAGCCTTTTTGGATAAAGATCATTCCACTCTTCTGTTCTTCTCAGAGAGATATTATTTCCTCAGCTAAACACACAAAGCCAGGAATCTACCAGCCTTAAAAAGCACTGCTGGAATTGCTGGTGTTTCCACTGGAAACCTGAGCTGTCGGTGATCATCCGCGTTGTTTATATTGTGGAAGAATCAGGACTTCTACAATCAATTATAAAATCAATTCCTTCCTTTTCCAGTGTAAAAGCAGCAATGTCAGATGCAGAGATACCTTTCCTAGGAAAAGAAGGATCTCTCCACTTTTGTGGATGGGTTGTGTACCTGAAGCTCTCTTTTCCCTATCACAGTCAAGTTACACGTTAGGATCTGTTATGGGGCTTGTTTATTTTTAGTGCAGATGTCATTCACAGACAGAGCACTTCTCAATCATTGTTCAGACAGACTGGTGAAAGAAAAATCTATATTATTCTGTTAAAGTTCTGCTCCATTAAACACAAAACCTGCCGCTGGGTCACAAAATCCCTAAGCCGCAGACAGCTTCCCGTCAGAGCCCCTGTGCGCAGGGCTGTGTGCTCGGGCCCTAGCATGGGGGCCAGCGGGCAGAGAGCGATGTTTGGCTGAGGCCTCGGGTGAATGAGTGACGGACCCGAGATGTATTTGTGAAGTGTGGCAAGCACTGTAATAGCTCTTAGTTCCTCAGCGCTCAGAAGGATAGTGCAGCTGAAGACACAGCTAGTTTGTGGCTAGTAAGTGAGGCATCTGTTGGTTCTCGAGGAAAAATGAGCTCAGGATGAGCACAGTCATAGAATCATAGAATCATAGAAAGTTTTGGGTTGGAAGGGACCCCTAGAGGTCATCTAGTCCAACCCCCCCGCAGCGAGCAGGGACACCACTAACTAGATCAGGTTGCTCAGAGCCCTGTCCAACTTGGTCTTGA
>Ga0065711_1002663_pt1 | contig 45298 bp, 30 predicted proteins | sample Hoacrofraction12_FD_59098 | JGI IMG/M metagenome (GOLD analysis project Ga0065711, IMG submission 59098) | Hoatzin crop microbial communities from Cojedes, Venezuela - Epithelial fraction 12 v2 (version 2) | ecosystem: Host-associated > Birds > Digestive system > Esophagus > Crop | place... | reverse complement strand
GCCTCCAAATAGTTTATTCCCTGTAAGGGTCCCTTTGTCCAAAGCAAGAGGCTTCCAAATGGTTTATTCCCTGTAGAAGTCCCTTTGTCCTTCCTGTTCTTGATCTCTTGGTGGTTTTTTTTTTTGTTTCCATATTACCAAAATAAAATTTTCCTCATGGATTCCCACGCAGTGCTGTGGGATTCTCGCAGGACTCCCACAGAAGTGGGGTTTGCCCAGAGGATACAGGGATTCCTGTCCCGTGGCAGAGAGAAGACCACGATACTGCACTGCAGCAGGCATGAACTACGCAGCAGGAACCCTTAAACTGTAGATATGGGGTGAGCTGACAGTTACGTATGTCGTATGCCACAGGAGATGTATAGGCTGCCTTTGGGAATCACTCCTCTGCAGCATACTGCTCCTGCCATGCCTTATGGTCTTTCTTGATCTGTTCTTAAAGACAGTCTCTTCTCTGCTGCTTCTATAGGCTGGAGGACCCTTCAGGGATGAGGAAAAATGTTCTTTTTTTTTTTAGAACAAACATCTCTGCAAAGCTTTCTGCAGATCATCACTGCCTGTCTAATGCCAATTAATTATTAATCCATTTAGAGCTGTAGGTATGTGTGAGTAACATATTTAAGCATGGAAATTTGGACGGGCTCTATTTTTAAGCAGATCTGCACAGACCAACTGCCTGGCACCCTCCAAAATCTTCACCCTTGCTGCTCCCTTGGGGTCGGGGAGCAGGTCACTGCCTGCACCCTTGCTGCAAACACAGCTCAGGCTGTTGTGAAGGCTTGAGGAGTTTTTCAGTCCATCCTCTTGCTGAATACTTAACCTAACATGAATTATTCAGACTCCGCTGGCCCCTGCGGGGAGGAGGTTGGAGAGGGTGATGACGGCTTTCCTGGAGAGGTGCTGCTGAAACCCCCACTTGCGATGGGGAGGGTGGGAACAGGTTTAGCAGAAGGAGCCAGGGGACAACTAGAGGAAAAAAGAGCAGACAGAGGAGGACAAGGGTAAACAAGGGAAGGTTTTAGATGGCCAAAACTCCTGCCCTTTGCTTACCTGAGTGGCTCTTCTGGGTGATTATTTTAACCAGGATCTTCGGGCAGCAACTGCCAAGTACAAATACTTTTTTGTATGTGCTTAATTGAAATGAAAATTAAAAATGGACCAGCTCTGGCACTTGACTGGACTTTTATTGCCAATGTTCAAAAAGGAAACAGATAGCAGCTTCAGGACAAATAGGTTTCTCATTTCTTTGATATTTCTCAGAGCCGTGTCACCAGATGGGAGAAGCAGTGGCACTGTATGGTGTAAAATGTTGAGAAAGCCTTAAAGAATCACAGGCTCAGTATAGATCTAATTATGCTCGGGATGATGTGCAGAGTCTAGGACTAGGACGTGTTATTCTAGCATACCACAGCAAACTATGAGCTCGCGTGAGAGTGAAATATCAATGGAAAAAAAAAATCACATTTCCACAATACCAAGGCAATACAGGAGGAGAGAGAGTGCCTGGGAACAGCATGTTATAGGGAGTTCATGTCTGTAAGGGTGCCGTGCTAATGATTTCCCCGTGGGTGGAACTGGAGAGGAAGTCTTATCTCCAGACTCCTCAGAGATAGTGGGAAACCACCGGCTCCAAAGCTAATTTTTCTGACTGACTAATAGAAGTGCAGAAGTCACAGATACGGTATGTGTTATGTGTCAAAGTTAAAACAGTTTTCACCAAGCCTGAATCATAACTGCGTTAAGTCAGGCAGAAAGCCTTCTAGGGAATGCAATGATAAAGACAAATATAATAGGAAGAGAAATAAAAGGTGCAATCCAAGGAGTCACCCAACCGTCTGAAATCCTACTATATTTATTTTTCTTCGGAGAGAAGTATTCTGTTATGGCAGAGAGACTAGGATACCTCATTGGTTGAAGTAAATCAGCATGGCTCTTCTGAAGCCAGCAAAGCCATATTGATTTATATTATTTGATGGTCTCTGCTTGAAAATTCATCATTATAACAAATACTGTAAAACTCTAGATTTGTCACTGGACGAATGACAGAAGGAATCATCCTGCTTGAACAAAAAGATTACTCAAATGGGAAACTGCCTTGCACCAGTCTTCCTTCAGGATATGATGCCACAATGTTACGAGGAGCAGCAGTATGGGCTACAATCCTGGAAACCAGCTGAGCGGCCGAAAAACAGGAATGAGGAAAAACAGGAGGTAAGAATGTTAAACAGGAAGGAATGGCAAAAAAAAAAAAAAAGAGAGGGCCTGTAAGCAGGACAAGTATATGAGTGTTTACTGGCTGTATGCTCACTGCCAAAGAACTGCATGGATGGATGTCTACCACGGGGCTAGCAAAAGGAAGTTGGACAGTCTTCATGGACTCTCTATGAGGAGCATGGTGAAGCCCCAGAGTCACCTGGAGAAGGGAGTGAAGGGCTATATACTTTTTTTAGGGTCTGTTCTAGGCTGGAAGAGGAAGATTTATTAGACATTTGGGCTTTGCAGGAACGGAGAGATGACTTTGACTCATGGCCTGTTTTTGGAGGTAGCACACCTCCAGAGAATGGACTGTGCATGAGTTTGGGAATGCTACGTGCTTGGCCTCAGCAAGGAGGGTCTTGCCAGGCTCCAGAGCCCTGCAAGTTATCAGCAATCCATTTCTATTAATAGTGCTTTTCTTTTTGCAAATAGAGTTCAATTATTCCTTTATCTCATTGTCTGAGTGGGGACTGCTAGTAAATGTCGTCTTTATACATTTATTATATGCCACAGGAGGTTGCTTTATACTGTAGTACAATTACAATGGAGGGAGCACAGAAGCTAAGCAAGAAAATCATATAGGCATCCACAGAGCTTGTCTTTGCTGTGGTAAGCACACATTAAAACCAGCAAGCTCATAATCAACATTACTTGTTATTCAAAAGATCTCCCAAGCCACTTCCATCAGCTATATGATGTTGGGGGAGGAGAATCTGCTCTTCTCTTCCAAGACATATAGCAGATGGCTCATGTTTTATGAATGGAGAGCACACCACATGTACCTATGCACATACACGCACACCAACACATGGGCAGATGCCCAAACTTAAGCGGTGCATGTCTTAGTCCAAAGTACTATTGTATCATGTGCTTTTTGATAGGGAATGTGCTTTGGTCGCTCTTCTCAAACTTTGGCAAGCTGTTTTTTCCATCTCTTTTCTCTTGCTATGGCAGTAGCAATCCTACATTATTTACCGAAAAGTCTGCTTTGAAATATATCTGTTGATGCCTGCTCAGACTAAACTGCCCTCCACCCCTTTTTATGTGCCTGTAGGAATTTGTTTGTGTCTTTACAAGCAGAGAAGGATTTACAGCCTGTGATCTGATAACGAGACTCTGCAGCAGTCTTGACTTTTGACACAGATGGCCCACCTCAGATTTTCCCACCTCTAAAATTCGTATTCAAAATTTCTTTTCCTTTGCTGCAAGGCCTGATTTCCCAACTTTGATTAAGTCCTTGGAATGGGAGAGAATTGTGAAGTGCACAGAGAGGTAAATTAGCCTGGGCAAAAGAAGTATGCCTTAATGTGGCCAAACTGATCGAGGTAGCTGAGGTTGCACAAGTGTTTTGAGACAGTGCTGGGCTTTGCAGCCAGACCCTTTGCACTACAGGATTTCCCCTGAAAGTGTGGAACATCAGGAGATTATCTGCTCAGTTTGGTAGACTACCAGATTTACTGAACACACACTTCAGCTTAATTGTCTTTGGTGCGACAACCACCTTACTAAATGCAGAAATACAGTGATATTAGGAAGTTATGCACCCCCCAAGGTAGAATTCTCACTGGTCATTAACTGAACAAACTTGCAGACTTCTTACATACATTTTATTTTTTTAGCAGCACTGTTGTAATATGGGCTGTTTATTGAAGACTGAATATGAAGCTGGAATCCTTGGAGACCCTCAGAGTGACTCAGCCAGGGTAAAGGATTTGTCACGTCGTCCTGAGGATATGACAGTAATTTATACTGATAGGAGCGTGATGACAGTGAGCCACATCCCGCAGACAATGCACCGCTTTTGCCAGAGGTCTGCAAGAGAGATAATGATAGTCCTAGCATCTGAATTTGTAGCAAGTTGGCACAAGTCCAAAACAAATCCATAGATAATTCCTTTACAAACCCTTGTATCAATTTGGATCTGTGGGTGGAAGAGTTGAGATCCAAAAGACATGACCATAGCTGGCCACAGGAACCATCCTGAACACGGATTTCCCCGCGCTCAGAGGGTAACCCCGCGGGGAAGGCATCTCCCTGCGCCTGGGGCCCTTGCCACGGGACGTCCCATGTCGGGCATGGCAGACCCAGCCGCTGGCTGGACATGTCTTTGGTGGCTGCTGCTCTGCAGCACGGCTGGAGGTCAGCCCCGCCAAAGGCTTTGCCTAGTAGCCAGCTCACAGTTTGTCCTGGTTCTCCTGGTTCCAACATCCTTATCCTTCCGCAGAAACGTCCAAAACAGTGCGGAGCTTTCCTCCCCACCAGCTTACTTTCCAGGTTTGCTCTTTTTGTAGGGGCTTCTCCCCGGAGCTCCCCAGCAAGACTGCAGAACACTCCCAAACAAACAATTTATTTAAACGGCTTCTTACCCACTGTCCTCAAAGCCACATGCTGGGCGTTCACTTATACAGCAGTATGGCCGTGGCCTCGGTTACCTGACTGAGGGGCTTCACAGTCAACCAGAAGGGTGAACGTATTGTCTGGTAACCACTTCTCCGCTACCGCGCTGTTCATAACCCTCATACACACATGAATATGTATATATATCTGTGTGTGTGTCCATATATTTATACAGTCAGGGTATACAGAATGCATCAAGTGGTTCTAAAACATAGGAAAAATTTGTACCCCAAAATTGCTTTTTTGTCTTAATGCTCAGTAATTTAATTTAGGGTGCAAATTCATCCTGAGTGACTTGGTGGCATGATGACAGGATGCACTCAGCTGTTTGCTTTTGAGTGTGTAAAGCCTTGAGAGATATCAATCAAGCTTTCCTAGCGACTTTCCACTTATATCCATCTTCCTTACTTTTGTACATGCTCACAATGCACTGGGTTTGAAAACTGAAAAGGTGCAAAGCCAGAGCTATACAATGGTATATCAAACAGAAGTATGTCTCCAGCTGTAATTAACAACTATAGAATTCACACAAACTGAATACCAATGTGCATGTATGCGTGTGTGGAAGTTTTAAACCCTGTGTATACAGAAAAAAACTGGGCGAGGGAAGGAAAAAGGAAACCATGTGCGGTTCCAGAGTCTGCATTGTGCAATATGGGTGGAGAAGAATGTGGGATTTGACCCAAGTTTGGTGAAGGTGCTGATGTTCACTATTTAGAAAAGTGAAATATTATCTCTTTCTCCGTATTTTTAAATCTAGCAGCAAGTTTCTTTCCCGTATATAATTAAATGCAATAGCCTGAGTCCTGCTGTGTGAGTGAGGCCTCAGTCGTCCCTACTTCCCAACTAGTTTTGAGGAGTGCCCACTTTCCTGCATTTCTGTAATTGAAGATCCTTTCTGAGACCCGAGTAGCCCTGTCGAGAGCTAACCCCGTCCACTGGCATAGCTCTCAGGGTCACCGAAATACGAGAGCTTTCCCACCACCTCTAGATGCTCACTCCTGGGAAGTATCATCCTAGTATATATGTATTTATAGTATGGATGTATAACACTTGGGAACTCCGGGAAGGCAACAGCCTCCATGACCTTACAGACACAGCGCATGTGATGTCAGTGGGAACCTTCCCTGAAAAATCGCTGCAAGCTCTGTCCCATGTGGATTACATGCCACGATTACATACATTAAAGGGTTCAGAGTTTAAAATACACTCCAGATGCTTCTTCCTGCCCTTTCCTCCCACTCAGACTGACTTTCCCCAGTTGATTGAGTCTCATAGTTTATATCCAGAGATTCAGTATTTTGCTTGCTTGCTAGATTAGCCTTTTTCGGCACACCAAAAACTGCCCTGTAAGCCCGGGGAAATGCTGTGTCGTACGCTGAGAAGCTGCGGTGTATCAGAACGGGATGAACACTGTAATACAGATGATATCTCATTGAAGCCTAATGCGGTGGCATTAATACTTCTCCATTTCTGCTAGGCATACTAAAGTTTAAGGATTGCATTTGCATTTTTCACAGCCTCATCGAATTGGTAACCTATAATAATCAAGACTATAATTAATACTACCAGGTTCTTTTCTTCCTTTGTCCTTTCTACAGTCTCCGTGGTTTCTAGCAGAAAATCTTGCTATTTGTCTAAATGTACATTATTCCTGCCTTTCAAGCTTTTGCGTGTAATTCCACTGATATCATGAGAGTCTGCAAAGTCATTTTTCCTTTACGATATTTAAACTCTTGTACGTAAGTTTCTTTAGCACATTTCAATAGCACACTCTCACTTTGCATCATATTTATTTGTGAAAACATTAAGTAAGATTAGTCACAAGACTGAATCTTGAAAAACTCTGCTCATAACCTCCCTCCAGCCAACAGTTCTATTTCCACTAGCTTCATCTTCTGTTTATCTGCTCTCCTCTACCTTACATTTCCTACTCCAATGCTGATCTTTACTAGCAGTTTCCAATACAACAAAGTATCATAGGCTTTATAAAGCAATAGGTATATCTCCTTTGTCCTAAAAATCAATCCCATCAAGAAAAAATATCACATATAATATACCTTTGATAAACCTGTGTGATTTTTAATCTTGTTTTTCATTCTTCTCCATATTTTTTATTGATCTTACCTTTAAAGTCTATTCTAAAGTCTAAAGACTTCTTACAAGGGCATGTAGTAATAGGACAAGGGGCAATGGCTTTAAACTGGTTCGATATAAGAAAGAAATTCTTCACCATGAGGGGGGTGAGGCACTGGAACTGGTTGCCCAGTGAAGCTCTCACTGCCCCTCCCTGGAAGTGTTCAAGGCCAGGCTGGATGGGGCTTTGAGCAACCTGGTCTAGTGGAAGGTGTCCCTGCCCATGGCAGCGTGGTCAGACACTTAAGGTCCCTTGGACTCTTTAAAGTCCCCTCCAACCCAAACCATTCTATGATTCTATGGTCTACCAGAGGCCACAACACTTACCCACCAGAGTTACAGAAACCAGAGTGATGATTCACCATAGCACAGACTATATTCGCATTTTCTTAGAAAATGTAGCATGAAAAGGCCTCGTTTGTTAGTCTCTACTCCAATAGCACCACTTCTGAGTGTGAAAACATCCTGAAGACCCTTGCTACTGGGCCTGCAGTTGCACATCCGTATTCTTTCTGGATGACGGGCTCTAACCCAGGTGCTCTGTCCTTTTTGACCTGAGAACTTTCAGTTCTCTGAATTTTGCTTTTCTTATCCTTGTTGTAACACTCTCAGTTTAATTGGTGATGCTGCCTTTACCTCTTTGTTTTATATCAACCTTCCTATTGAAGGCACATTGAAAACAGTCACTGAGTTCGTGCATGGTGTCAACAGTGTTGTAGACTCATGCTCATTGCCTTCCCCTCCAGCTGAACGGTTATGATCTGAATCCCCCTGGGCTTGGGTTCCTGGTCCTCCAGACCACCTTACTGGAGAGGACACTAATTCTTTAGGTTTTTTTCCATGCTTTGGATATTTTCCTAATCCTGCACTCAGACATGCACTGTCTGTGGTTCTGTTAGAAATACCCCAGCCCACATATGGAGTTAAATTTCTCCACAGAGGCCGTTAGTTCACCCCAGGCATGATTCTTAATATGCCTCATCTCTTCTCAGATAAACTGTGTGTTTTTCCCTGTGCTTAATACTTCTGTTCAGAAGCTCCCATCCCTCTTTTCACCATGAGAGAAGCTGACCTGCAAAGCCCTGGTGTCCTGATTCCAGCTGGCAGAGTCAGTACCAGTCTGGGCAGTGACATCTTTGGACACCTGAATTTAAGTGGCAAATTGTTAGTGCCTGCACCCCATTGTAAACAATGGGGATCTAATAATACAACCCATGAAGTTCAGAGGTCTCTTCAGCTCCTTCCAATGATAATGCTTAGGGGTCAACTGAATTGCCTTGACAAATGTCTCTAGTGGCATCTGAGATTCCCAAAGTGTCTCATATGGCCTCCAACTACCAGTCCAGCAGTAAATAGTACTAAACTATGACAAATGTTGCACAATCCAAAGTAAAAACAGCAGGAGAATGGAGGCAATAAGTATCAAAATATTAGAATGTATAGGACATTTCTGTACTAACAAGTAAAATAAACTTTATACCTTTGCTCTCCAGAATATATTTTTTTTCCTGGCAAGTCCACAAGTGATTATTCCTGTAGCTGGTCTGGTCTCTCGGGATTTCGCAGGATGTTTCAGGGAATACGTATGTTTTGTGATACTTCCACACAGTCAGGCTGCAATATGTCTCTGTGCTCACTTCCCTTATTGAAAGGCAACCACCCAAAACACTCTACATTTTACCACTGGAATGCTTGGAGTCACTATTTTATATGTACTTCTATCTCCCACATATACAGCATCAGGGAATGATGAAATAAAGGTCCTGAAATGCAGCTAGTAGAACATAGCTGTGTTTCCTTATCTTCCACAATTTGTAATGAACTTCATTTTTTTTTATTTTTGCAATTTGTTTTTGTCCTGGATTTTTAGTCAGGTCTGTGCATCACTCTTTTTGGCCACCTCGGAAGAATCGAGATTTGTAGAAGTAAGATGATGTACTACTGCATAAAAAAATGTCAGGTTTTGACAAATATGCACTCTGGTCCAAAGAGCAAGGATCTGCTCTACCAGAACTCTAGTAACAAGCTGTGATAGCACATCCTACTCCCTTCCCAAGGAAACCAGGGATTCTTTCAGCCTGCTACAAGGGTTTATGTGTGCTTGCATCAGCCTTTCTCTGTTGGGGCTGGAAGCAGAAGAGCCGGTCAGGAAGAGTTTTGTGACTACAGAAGAAACAGTGGGATGCAGAGAAAGTAGTAAAGTCTATAGGTCTACAGTACCATAAAAAGTGTTTCTGCTCTTTTTTGGCTTCAGAGCAGGTTTTGAGCTGGCTAGAGGCCAGACCAGAGCAATTCCTCTGTACCTGAAACTAATCTGTTCTGGACCTCTGCAATAAATGCAGAGGATTCAGCAACTGAAAATGCAAAAGACTTCTTCTCTCTACCAGCTGCGAAGACAGCCAAGTGCTAACTCTGCCCTCACAGAACTTAATACATTGATTAAAGATCATTATGGCATGAGGACAGATCTGAGGAAACACAGTAGCCCTATCTAGTTACAAGACAGGGATAGGATTACTGTGTTCTCGCATTTTACCCAGGAAATGTCAAGATTTCCTTTCAGATGACATGCACCTTTTTGCTCAAGAGCTAAATATGTGTTAAAGCTGGTGATGAAGAGAAAAAGAAAACAATACCAAGGTAACCTTTTGTAGGTAGATGTCATATTTTATATTAGGATATTGAGTATTCGTTCTACTTCCCAGCTGTGCCTTTCCTATATCCTCAGACTATCACTGCTACAAGAATGTCTCTAGTACACTAATACTAACACTAATATATTAATCTACATGTTTTTTTGAGGATTTCTTTTCTGTGTTCTTTTTTGTAGGTGGGGAAAAAGAGGGTTTTGCAACTTCAGTTTGGAGGAAATTTGCAACTACCCAGATCCCATACTAGAATTGTGGATTTTTTTTTTTTTTGTATGACTAAAACTGACTAAACGTTCTTAGTATTTTGGTATCTTTTCAGGTTGGAAATCATTCTGTTTCTGATTAATTCATCCTGCCATGTGAGTCCTAGAACTATGTAGATAAACTGAATGTACCACACTACAATATCTGTGTTGTAAACCTAAGGGTATTCAGGGGCTTTGCAAGTGAATGCACATTCATACATGAAGTAGGCAACACACAGTGAATGAGCTACATTATATGAATGTGCTCAATGGCTGAAAAATGAACTATGTCATGGATTTCAGCTTCATGGAGTGAGCAGCTGAATTTGATGGTGACACTGAAAGACTGTCCTTCTGCGTGACTCAGTTCGATTCACTGGCCTGACAATGCCCTCTTCTTTGTGAATCCTTCGCACCTGTAGATGCACAACACTAACAAAGGTCTAATTCTGCCAGTTAGCAAAATCCAAACTATTAGCATGCCGAAGTAAGTGCAGCAATTTTTGTGATGTCGATGTTGTTTGCAACACTCATTATATGTTGAAGAATAACATTAGACTGAAGAATAACATTAGACTGATGCATTATTTGAAAGCTCAGTTCCAAGATTTTGTGTTAGAAAAATATGTTGAGTTTGATAGACTCTCAAGAAAATGATAGAAAATATACCATTGCTAGACTGTAACACTGCAAACTTGAAGCCAAATGGAATGGTAACTGTTTTCCCCCTTGGGCTACTTTGTACTAAATTCTTTGCAAGATAAATAACAGCAAGCCACTAAATCAATACTACAGATTTTTCAGGAAATCTAAGGTGACATTCCCAAGTCAAACCACAGGAAATCCCTACAGACTTCAATCATAGATTTTCTAACTGATATACCCCCAATATAAATATTAAAATCAAAACCACAAATGACATTCCTCTTGCTGCTTGAGATCTACACTGAGCTGTCAGAATATTAAAGCAGTCTATATCAAGGTTGTTTATAAAAAGAACAGTAGCTGTCACTAAGCTAAAGGAAAAAGGGAAATAACCATATACCTGAAAGCATGAAGCTTGCTTCTGACTAACCAGCTTTGGCCGTGATCCCCAGTTTAACTGTAAATCAGGATTTCAGAAGGGAAAGGAAAATAAATCATTTTACATGGAAGAAAAACTAGCCCAGGTTTATATCGCAGTAGAAATGCCAGCACCTTCTTGGAACTCATTTTTAGCAATAATTATACATGAAAATACCACTGAGAAACCATAAATCTTCAAACCCTCCTGCACATCCCCAGAAATATGCAAAATTCTCTTGAAAGCCTCTAGAAGTCATCCGCAAACTACGGGGCCAAAATAAAAATCAGCCGAGATGCTGAAGCATATTGCTGTTTGTGTGTTGATGAATGATGCATTCTAGGTTCTTGTTTGGGATTGGATTATGTAGTACAAACACACAAAAAAATGTAGAAGCGCTTGATTCAGCTTACAGCAGTCATCTCAGGTAGCGACCTAGCCTGCAAGCTAGGCTGTTGAATTTCTCTGTATGCAATCAGTGACGCAGCCCAAGACCCAAAATGTCAAATGAAATAACACATGATTCAGAAATGCTTCTGGAAGGGCCCAGCCAAAAAGAGCGAAGAAGCTGGAAGAGGCCATGCAAGGACAAAAGAGAAGGGAAGAGAGTTCTGTTTCTGACTGCTGCCTGTTTAGGCAAACCTAAGTTTCAGGACTGCGTGTTCCTTGAAGTAGCATGGATTTTTTTTTCTATCAACATTTTCCTTTAAGTATACAGATTCATAGAGAAAGAGTGTTTGCTAATTCAAATGCATAGAAAAGATCGTGCTCTGGGTGTCCATTTAGAAATATCATGGAAGGAGATTTGATTTCATCAGTGGTGGTGAAGTACGTACCTAAAGAGGCGCTTCGTTTAGGAGAAGTGGTGTGTGAGGTACCAACAATTTATGCGCCTCTGCCAGCTGGCCAGCAGGCCATCCGTGCTGAGCCGGACATGTCTAAAGGGGCAGTAGACCTGGGAACAGCCTTCTCTGTGCAAATCTTACTCCCATTTCTTGGGCTGTGCTGTTCAGTTATGGGCTGAGGAACATACCTATGAAACACCTCTTTCCACTTCCAGAATTCACCTTAAGGCAGTATACTTAATTTCTCTCTTCAAACTGCAAAGTTTGAGTTTTAAATAAGACTTTTCAGGGATACAAACACATTGAAATCACGGTGCAAGCTTTCAAAGCTCTCTGAAGGACGATGTTTGTTGCCATTTTCCTCTTTCCTCTTTTCAGTGCCAGTTATGAAGTGGAACCCTTTTATTTGGCAAAGGCATATCTGTACTATGTTGGAAGATACTCTGAACTGAAATGAGTAGGAATAAAAGCAAGGAGAGCTCAGTAGCGTCATTTACTGAATATAAATGGAGTCATTTTATATCTAAATATCTGTGACCAGGGCACTTCGCAATGCCATAAAGCAAATATAAAGTGCAACAAAAACTCTAAAAGTTCACTCTCCTAGAAATAACAACTATGTGAGCCCACTCAGTATGTGACAGTGGGTAAAGAAGATGGTGAGGGAGGGGAAGGTATGAAGGGTTAGTATTGGAAACGTAATAAAGGATATCATTAACACGAAACTTAAAACATTAATTTTGTGATTCCTAAACGCAGGCTGCAGACCTCTGAAAGGTGAACTCCGACAGAGGCACCGTGAAAAGGCTTTGAAAAACCCAGAGGCTCCTGTTAGCGGTTCTGCCCTAAGTAAGGTGGGTAGGTGGGAAAGCATGAGCCCAGGAGATGTGCAGCCCTCTGTGCTCTCTTCATCTGAGGTAGAACACGAGCATAACCTCACTCGACAGGACCTTTGCTAAGCACCTGCTTAAATGCTCTGTTATGCCGGTCCAGGGTGCCCGGCCATCTCTTTCCGTCTGTGGCACACTGAAGTCAGAAGAAAAGGACTGCTGAGTCCCAGTCAAGCACGGGGCAGCAGACCTGCTAGGAGAAGCTCGTGGTCGCAAGGGCATGCACAGATCTGAGATGTGGTCAGACCGGCAGTGTGTTGCCTCATGAGGGATGCCAAGAAATCACAGGAAAAAAGGATGACATCAGGTGTCCAGGAACAATGCACAGTTCACAGGGAGATAAAAACATAAACTGGCTTCTGTATACAAAAAGTCGCTCAGCAGTCCTTTTTGCAATTTAAATAAAAATGGCTTCTTGACATTCATTTGTGAAGTGTTAAAGGAGAGGGAAGGAAGCAAACAGCAAGCAAGGAGAAAGGCTAGGGGAGAAGGCTAGCTCTTGTTAGAGACAGAAGAAGAAGAGCAAGAGTGACAAGACCACAAAGAAGCAAAACCACCAGCAGTCTTAGCTAAAGGTATGATAATTTCCACTGTGCACTGGACTAGGAGCCTTGCAGGATGAGTCTTTGTAAAATCAAGCCTGGTTCATGTTTCAGCAGAATCACAGAATCATAAAATCATTTAGGTGGGAGGAAACCTTCAAGATCATCGAGTCCAACCATTAACCTAGCACTGTCAATTCCACCACTAAATCATGTCCCTAAGCTCTGCACCTATACATCTTTTAAATACCTCCAGGGATGGTGCCTCAACCACTTCTCTGGGCAGCCTGTTCCAATGCTTTACAACTCTTTCAGTGAAAAAGTTTTTCCTAATATCCAATCTAAACCTCCCCTGGTGCAATTTGAGGCCATTTCCCCTCCTCACTACAACCTCCTTTCAGGTTGCTGTAGAGGGCGATAAGGTCTCCCCTCAGACTGCTTTTCTCCAGACTGAACAACGCCAGTTCCCTCAGCCGGTCCTCACAGGACTTGTTCTCCAGACCCTTCACCAGCCTTGTAGCCCTTCTCTGGACACGCTCCAGCACCTCAGTGTCTTTCTTGTAGTGAGGGACCCAAAACTGAACACAGGATTCAAGGTGAGCCTCACCAGTGCTGAGTACCAGGGAACCAAGCATCTAAATGTGACCGTGCCACTGAGCTGCTCACCGTGTTGGAGGAGCTGCCCTGCTCCTTTGGGCCTCTGCTCCTCCGCCCTGCTTCTCCTGCCTTTTTGGCCTGAAAAGTTTTGGGGCAGGCACCCCTGCACTCCACGTTTGTGCAGGGCGTGGGGCGTGGCAGACACCCCCAGTTCAGTCCCACCTCCTTCTTTCCTCTGGGTGCTGCTGCAGCAGTCCAAGACAAGATGGGCACAGGCATAGAAGCAGACCAACAAAAATTGTGAGCAAGAACTACGATGGCCCAACTCGTTTAAATGCCAGGAATCTTCAGTTACATTATATATTCAACTTATTGTTGGTTTTATGGTCAGGAGCCAATTTTGCCTTAATGAAAATAAAGGAAAGTACTGAAGTTCAGAGGCTATGCAAATGGAGATTAATACACACTTTAAAAAAGGTTATTTAACATTTTTACTGCTTTAAAACTATAATGCTTTTTGATTTTGAACATTTTCAGGATTATTAGCTTTACTCAGATGTAATACAAGAAATTTATATGTATGAAATGGAAAGACAAGCATACAAAAATTATTGCAGGAAGTGCATTGCAGAGCGAGGACTGTATATGGAGGCTGAAAGACTCCATGTAGTTAAAGACAATCATTTTGGGGATAATGATGACTGAGTCATCATCACATACTGCATGTCTGTGTGTGTCAAAGTAAGAGTAATAAATGTAGTCATAAGGCTAATCTGTGTGACCGAGTAATGAAGAAGCTGAAGCAGACCTAACAGCTGGAACAATGATGGTTGGGAGGGTTGCTTGTTATGATAATATGTGGTTTGCTTAATGAGGAAAGGGCACAATAGAAGAGTCAAGATACTAAACTGTATATTATAAACCAAGAGACTAAGGAAAGATGGCCAAAGATGGCATGCAGACAGAAGTTAAATAGCTTATGGTATATACTCGGTGCTTTGTAGAGAGGCAAGTTAGAGCTAGCCAGGTGACAGGGTATCCTTCTTCCCAGAGTGTTAGCATCTGTGGCTTCTGCAAAGCGTGGCCAGCACACTCCATCTTCAGTGTGGGGAAGGGAAATGGGCCTTGGCACACCACACTTGAGGAGCTGCTGATGATTGTCACAAGTTGTCTTGTTCATGGAAAAAGAGATAAGCGACCCCGCAGCACGGCTGTTGGTGTTCCCGCACCGAGAGAGGGATAGAGGCAAACAATGAGTTTCCAATTCCAAAATGCAAAATGGTTTTGGAAAGGTGGTACTTTGTTTGCAGGTATTTCAGTGAAAGTTTTGCTGTTAACTTCAGGAGATTAAGCTTTTCTTCTACAGACGTTTATGAACCAAAAATGCTCTAATACTGTGCAAAGGCTTAACATGGATATCGTAATAAGTCAGTTGTGAAATAAATTATCTGCCTTGAACTTCTCAGTTAACAGAAGCGATGAACCATGCTGTAACTTCATTGGTAATTTTCCCTATGTAGATAAATATTTTCCCTCTAGATTTCAGTGAAGTCTTTATTTCGGATTCCTGATAAGAGTGTCATGATGATTAAATGATTTTTCTCAGTTGGATATATTAATAACTGAAATATTAGCTATTTCTGAAAGTACTATAATTTAATCAACATGAAATGTGCAAGAATTCCTCAGTATCAATCACCAGTAACAGATTATCATTATCCATTAGTTATCACTCAACTGTCAAAAATAACTAATGAAGAATATTAATATTTGGGAACAACCCAGCTTGTCCACGATGAATATACCCAGTTTCCCACGATGAATATACCCAGTTTCCCATGCTGTGCAAGTCAAATATGACATCAGAGATCAGTTTGAGCATGACTGGACCATCCGCACGGTCTGGGTTGCTGAAGGATCAAATCATGGAGGAGATCGTTACCTGCATTGAGTTTCCCTTAACATTTCTCCAACAGGGACCAGCCTGATAGTTGAGAGCTGTTGTAGGGAGCTGGCACGGGCATCCCTCTCGCTCCAGCCTCCACCCACAGCCTCTCGCAGCTTTGAATCGATAATCGCACCCGAGAGCCTGGTTTTGTGTGTGCTTGCACCTAACTATGTACCCTTCGGTAGCAGTGTTAACTCGAACAGGGCTGTTAATGAAACTGAAGATTTGCTGAGGTATCTGCAGGGTTGGGTGCCTAATGAACAGAATTCTTAATGGGCCATAAATCCAATCAAGGTTTTCATACAGTGTAAGCAAACAGTGCAGTTTGTGGAAAACAAGAGCCTCCCTGAAAGCTACTGTTATGCAAATATCATCACACTCAGGGCATACATTAAAGCAGCCCTCAAATTGCAGCCTTTTGGCTTTACACAGGAAATAAAATGAGATCAAAACCTGGAGGGAATAATACAGGTCGATTTGCAAGATACAGATTAATAAAAGAACTCATTGTATGTTTTACACAGAAATGTTATGGTTGCCTTGCTGTATATTTTTTTAAAAGACTTTTTTTTAACTTTCTGTACCAGAACTATGATTCATTCACACAAAAAGAATATATGAGAGGCAGAATTTTTAAAGTTCATTCAGGCTCTCCTATTCAAAGAAGAGACGCATTTGTGAGATCCACCGTTGTTCAGAAAGGGAATTAGTTTTATTAGCAGTGTGTCATTCACAATGTGCCTTACACATCTACCAGCTTCCTCATTTCATTTTTCTTTTTTTTTTTTTTCAATTTGTTAGCACTGCAGTGGTTTGGTATTCTCGGTGTGAATAAAACCCATTGTATGCTTCCTATACTCTCACCCCGGGGTGGCATTTCCTCGTGACCGAGGACAGAACACTCTTAAAAAAAGAAAAGGAAGCAGAAAAAAAAAGCAAAGCTGTGCTTCCAGGATGTCAGCATTACCAGCCGATTTAACCACAAAAGTCTTCCTGCATCATCCTTTCCTCTATCTTTACTTGTTGTTCTTTGAGCTGACCTAGCTCAGGAGCTTTTCCTAGACCTTTTGTTTTCTTTGCTAAAAGCCGTCTGCGTGCTGCTAGAATGAATTCTCGCCTTTGGGAGAACATCGAGGCCATTCGCTACAATGCAAACCTTTATTATTCTCAAATCCTGGTAGGATCACATGAAGCGTGGGTTGTCTCCCTGGTCCCTGGCAAGCAGACAGAAGCAGCCTCAGCCAGCCTGTCCTGCTCTAGCTCCCAGGCAGCTGGGGTGGGAGGACAAGAGGCCCGTGTCTCCTCGCAAATGATGCTGCCGTCGTATCACCGGTGCCCAAAATAGGCTGTAAGCGGAATTCAGGTATCTTGGTTTAAGCAGGCAAGCAAGCAAGCCAGCCCTGCTGTAGCACCTACAAATCAATCAGGGGCATGATTATATCAGCCCTTACATATAGATGACAGAGTTCTGGATTGCATCAAATATATATCAAGCACGTGTAATAATTAGGTTTTTAGTCTCATAAATTAAAAGTCCAGCAGGAACTGCTAGTGACCATCTCTCTTACTGCCTGCATATGGCAGACCATAAGTTTTCTTCAAATTAATTGGAGCAAGAGCATCTGTTCTAGAAAAAATTCAATTGATTTTAAAATTTCCAGTACTGTAAAAACCAACAAGCTAAGCAGGCTCAGACACCCCACATACTTAATGATTTGTGCCCTGTTTCTCATCTGAAGTTCTTCGATTTTCAACACTAGGCCACTGTCTCCTGTTACGCTTTCCTTTGCAGAATTAAGAGCCTTCAAACTCCTATTCCATAAGTTGGTAGTTATAGACTGGGATCATACTTCTTCCTTCTGCTTAAGTAAAACTGATGGAGCTCCTGGATCATTTCATTATTTAGCACGTTTTTCCAATTGCATTCTTTGTTTTTTGGCTTTTTTCTGAACTCTCCTCATGTTCGCAATGTCCTTCCTAACCAGGGTGCAGGTAATGGATAGTCCACTTTGGTGACAGTCATGTGTGATGTGGGAGATGATGGATGCACCCCCCTCCTCCTCCTGCTCCTCCTCCTAGAGCCTGTCCTGGTTCTACAGCCCCGATCGCAGCTCGTTCAGACCCGCTGATGCAGTGGGGGCTATTGAACAACACTGGGCGTATTTTGTGATGCTGAAGTGTTTTTCAGGCACTCAGCATACCTGTAGGATCGAGTTCTGTAAATGCGACCTATATTTTGCAATTGCAGGCTAACAATTTCATATTTGGCTGTGCTAGATTGCCCACAAGTTTCTTGTGTCCGTGCTAGTACATGATTTTTTTGCCACCTTGAAGTTTCTCAGTTATGATTTCATTTTCTTTTTTCTCCTTTTTTTCTCTCCCCAGATCACTGATTAAAACGTTCAAGAGAAAAAGAGTCAGGAATTGATCTTTGTGGCACCTCCTTAGAAACCAATCCACTCCTGAATAACTCCCCATTTACACGTGCCTTTAGGGAACTGTCAAACAGCTTTTAATCCATACTGCTAAGAGAATAGCCTTAATTTTGACACTGTTCATGCCCCAGTGGAAAGGAGCACATTCCGGGACTGCCATATTTGACCAGAACAAAGCTGAACCTGTAGCTGTATTTGAGTTTTCATGGGATTCAAATAGCAGACAGCTGGCTGGCCATCTCAGCCTGTTCCAGCTTAATATTTCCACGGCTTTTTGAAAAGGAAAGGCAGACCTCTGCGGTGATGTGTTGCCAACCTTTTAAGTCAGAGGTCCCATAAAATGTTCCCAGATTGAAGTGATAAATCTAAATTAGCATTTGTAAAGAAGAGAGAAAAAGGGCCATGGATTCTGTCAATATATTTTGACTCTTTATGTGCTTTGCTGTAATACAAGACAGGAATAGCATGGCAAAAAAGCCTGTCTTAGATACAGTGCAAACAGCTATAGTCTACTCCTGGTGCATACGTTGAGGATATTTGCAGAGCCCTGCTTGTCCACTGGTAGACGGGTTTTTGGGGAGAAGAGCTGCCAAATGTTTTCTGCAGAGAGGTTTTGCTTTCAGCCTGCCGGACCCTTTGCACAGCCCGCGCCGTTCCAGTGACAAATTTTCCACTCTCCGGGAGCGACCGGGATGCACTCCAGAAACCATCCTTTCCTGGGCAGCAGAGAACTATATGCAGGAAACTATATGCTGTATACTTCCCAAAGCCTCCCTTGGGTTTGAGGTAAGGCGTGAACAGCTCAGGATGCCACCTCCCTCTACAAAAACGGGCGGCGGGAGAGGGGCGGGCGGAGGGGCAAGGGGAGAAGTTTCTAGGCAGGGCTCAGGTTGGGGCAGGGGGGGATGCCCCGGGTATCATCCAGCTCTTCCAGCGCCAGTCCTTTCTCAGCACTGGGAGAAAGTGGCTACGTGATGGTTTGTAGTGTTGTCAGACGACATCCTGCAATGCGTCACTGGGTTAGCCACAACCACGGTCAGGGATGAGGCGAAAGATGCTTGGCATGAGAGAAAAAAACAGTTCTCATAGACTTTTCAGCACTTAAATATTGTCACTGAGGCTGCATCTGCTAAAACGAGCACTTCTCTGTGTGTGTGTGTGTGTGTGTGTGTGTGTGTGTGTGTTAATACTAATAAATGGAAGCAGCAGGTAGGTCTGCAAACCCAGCCTGAGGGTCCTGCGCTTAGCTGAGCAACTCCAAGCTGAGCGGAAGAAGGTGGCTCTCTCGGGCTAAGATAGTCTAGCTGTCATTTATGAGAACTATTCCTACCTTGAAGCATAGTAATCCATGAATTGTCTATACACAAAAAAACAGTCAGATTTTCCCTGAGAATGGAAGCTACAGAGACACTGTAAACTTCTTGTACACAAGTCAACAAAACACAGGCAAAACCACATGGTGTGCAAAAATCAGTATCTAGACCTACATGGGTGAAAGCTGAGCAGACGTCTCCTTTCAAACCCAAGTCACTTGGGATCATCTATCTTAAATTTATAATTGTAAGATTGACAGCTACTAACCTGAGCACACTGGAATAATTATGTAAGAGGAAAACTAATCCCCCCCAGATCTGAGGGAAGCAATGAAGGAAGTTTCTTATTAAATGTACACTTTTCAGGGAAGACAGCAAAACCAAATACAGGAAATAGAGTAGTTGAGCATGCCTCATTTTTCTGGGTCTTTCTGAAAAATAAAAATATCTTTGCTCTTTCCTGTAAGAACACAGACTGGCTCATTTATGGAACAAATTACTATGCAATTGCGGCTACCAAAAAGAAAAAAAAAATTAAAATTGCCTATTGCACGCCTGTAACAGACAGAATTGCTCTTTGCAGCAAGTAAAAACAAATTTGGCACATCACTCACTCGAACGATGTTTTGCTGCTGCTCGCATATCCCACGCACTAGATACCTGTGTGTCAGTTGTGCTTCCGTCATCATTAAAAGCCTTAATGACTGACTCATTTTTGCACTGCATGCGGCGAATGTAGGCTGGACTTCTGCGGGCTTTTGGAGCCAGAGAACAGGAGGAGGCTGTGGTGGAAGAATGGCTGCAGGGAAGCAGGCACCAGGAGGGCGACAGGATGGGCAAGATTCATCCCATCCAGCTCTGCTTCTTGTTTCCCCATCTCATTTTGGCCGCTCTGCGTAACTAGCTCGTAGCCAAGCATTTGTTTCACAAACAGATGAGCTGACGGAAAATGATGCTGCCTCCAGCTGAATGCCATGATTTCTCCAAGGGAAGTTGCCACCTCCTCCTCAGCAAAATGGACAGCAAAAGCACATCTTCAGGGACTTCAGGGACTTCAGGTCCCTGAAACACATCTTCAGGGACCAGGCAGCTGCCTGGTCCCAGCTGGTTGCACCAAAGCTGAGGCAGAAGAGGGACAACGTGTAGAGCAGGTAACCACAGCTGGCATGGCCACATCTGCAGGACAGCATTGGTCCATGTCACCATTCTCTAGTATCTTCTTACATCGAAAGTTGCTTGATTGTTTTGGGGAGTGTAGTGTCTGCCATCATGCAGTTTCCCAAGAGGAGTGGTGTCCTGTTTCCTGTCCCAGGCTTGCTTAGTATCACCGTGTGATCATCACTTTAACAGCTGATCGTGGTAAACACAATTATTGTTTTTACTCAGAAGTCCTCATCAAACTGGACAAGTTGTGCCAGAGTCCTTACTTCCCAAAGCCAACCTCTGATTCCTACAAAACAGGGTACTTGGAGGGACAGGCAGCTACAGAAGCAATGCCCAGCTGTGGGTTTGAAGTCAGACAGATCAAACCTCTTCATTTACATGGCTTTGAAATAGCAACAGAGACTAACTGCCTTGCCCATGATGGTCTCTAATGAAATCAGCACGAGGTACCAACTTTCTGACTCTTCCACGCATCTGTTGCACATCTGCTGCGGCATTGCTGTGTGGTTACCTTGCTTTGCTGGCCAGAGGGCAAGGCACCCTTGAGCATCCTCCGTGGGACTGGCATCCTCCACAAGACCGGCATCCAGCATTTGCCATCTGGGCAGAGGCTGGGCACGGCTTCTTCTCACCTATTTGCTAACACACCTCAGCCCGTGTCACAAGAAGCTCATTTTCGGGAAGAGGAGACAGACATCCCTGCTTGGTTTCTGGCTTCTTTCCTGCAGCAGCAATTGTATCAATTAATATCAGCAAAGATGCCAGTTAATTAGTGGTTGTAGGCTGGAGGACACTGATGCCTTTCCCTTGTATGTCCTCTCCAGAACAGATTAATCCCAGGCGGGTGAACCAACTGTGCAGCAGATGGCCGCAGCGTTCCCTGCCGCTCACCTCGGCTGGGGCTGACCTGGCCGCCTGGCGCTGCCCACCCTGGTGTCATTCAGCTACACAGGATTTGGGGTGAGACGTCCATTTATCAGCTTGTTTTTGGAGATGTAGAAAGCAACCATAAACGTTCCTGCCACAGCTATATTTTGCCAAAAAAAAAAATCAGCTAGAGAGTGAATTACTTGAAGTGAAATTTCTAACCAATTGAATAGATCAATTTAAGTCATTAGAGACTGGTGCTGCAATAACCTGTGCACCATTCTGCTTTATGATACTCATATATTACTTCAAATAAAGCTAATCTAGCACCTCATTGTTTTTATTGATTACACGATTAAGGCAGTCTGGGAACACCTGGAGTCAGCTCGAAGCTTTGCCATGGGCTCTGCCATGCCAATCTCTTTGCGCGCTCACCTTACCTCTAGCCTTAGATGTCTTCTGCTCAGAGTTAGTTATGTTGGCTCATCCTAAGCTGCCAGGGAGGGCATTGCCTTCACCTAGCTCAAGTGAGCAGATACCTAGAAGAGGATGAGTTGCCCTGTGACGGCCCTATGAGAGGTCCCTGTAAGTAGTGTTTTTCTTTTCTCTCAGGATTTGTTCACTTTACCTTTTTAGACTCTTCATTCCTGATGGTGACATATGAGACACAGACAGAGGCTCGTACAGCACAGCTCTGCTCCTCTTGAGCCACTCCGTGCATCTTTGTGGCAGAAGCAAGGATGAGGCTCAGTTTTGAAGTGTGCCACAAAACTGTTGGTGAAATATTAGGTCTGAAATTGTCTTAGCTACAGCTTCTTTCCATAAGATTTTTTACTATACGTTACAAGCAGTAAGTTACAGAGAAAAACATCTGTCCTTCACTGGTTATAGCAGTGCCAACAGCAAGCAGCCAGGCTGCTCTGGTCCCAGTGCAGGTACCACCACCAGTGGCTCAGTGGGCTTCGTGGGACCTGAGCAAAGCCTGACACTAGCTCCACCTTCCTACCACGTTGTGACCAAACACGGCTGTTTGAAGAGCAGTGATCTCATCCTTCCACTGTTTTGAACCTTCCAGAGCCTAACAAGCTTTAACTGCTGCAACTCTACCTCTCAGAGCGAGAAATCATGAAACTTCTTTCGTGTTTTCAAGAGCAAGGATTTATTAGAATGCAGAACAGTTTTATTTTCGTAATAGCTCTCCACCCATCTTTCTCACAGAAGAGGGTTGCATTTCTGTGGGTTTTGTTTCTATGTTTTGCTTGAAAAGAGGCTTGACTGTTGTGGCACAGGTGGGTACTGTGGGGGCACAACGCTTTCCAGCTGGGGCTGGCATGCGACTCCCACCAGGGTGGTGGCTTTCGTGGTTTTAAAAATCTAAAAGGAGGCGAAACCCAGCTAATCGCGTGGTAGAAGCACAGGCTTAGGATAGGGCACCAGTTCTAACTTGCTTGTTAATTCACACTCTCAAAGGAAGGTCCTTTTGTCTGGATAAGCTGTACTTAACTGCTGCACTTCATAGAACTGGGAGTCAAGAAGCTCTCCCCGCTGGTGAGGCACTGATGTAGGCTCACCAGCTTTCATGTGCTTCAGATCACCTCTCATTTACTCTTACTAGGCTGGTTGGAGCTACCTGCTCCAGATGAGGGCCAAGAGTAATGCAAGCATCTGATGGTTCGCTTCCCACATGGTGAGGATGCACCTCTTTCTGCAGGCTTGCCTCTTCAAAGGTGCAAAGAGTTCGGAGCAGTAAAGCCGAAATAAAACAGGCACTGTTGAAACTTGGCTTTCCTTTGCCTTTGCTTTTCAGTGTGCCTAGGTTTTCCAGTTTCGAATAACCTCTTGAAAAAGTGGTCTAGCCCTCAAAGCTGAAAGTCGGTGGTGCTGATTAGAAACCTGGATAGGCAGAGCAGCAGGAAACCAGTCCCTACGGTCTTACCACAGTCATCCAGGCATCCTACGTCTTTTGGACAGAGCACCCCCAGGCTCTCGTGGTCATCAGCCAGGGAGGTGGCAAGCTCAGCTTCCTCAACATGTCTTGGTCCTGCTCAAGCCGTGGTTTGAGAAACAGAGCAAGCACCAGAAGAAACTGAAAACAAGCCAATGCATAAGAAATCCTTTGCTTGCTGCAGTGATTAACCAACCATAAAGGATGTTTCTGTGTGATAACATCACACAAAAGTAGGAGCAGGAGCTCGAGACAGGCTTAAAATGATTAGGAAGAAACAGTAATTGTCCAAACAGAGCTGTTCTGCACCAGTGCAGGAGGTGGGAGAGCTTTGCTGCTTATGCTCATCAGTCACTTTTGAGCGTGACGAAAGCAGGAATCAGGTATTGGACATAAACAGCAAATATATCTAAAAATGCCTGACTGAGTCTGCATCCAACCACTTGTCTTTGTCCCAGGGCCTCCTAATTACAAAAATTTTTCTGTGGCTGGAAAGCTGATACAGATGAACTGCTGCTGAGTGGATAATGGCAGATGTATTTGCCTCTGAGCTATTGGCAGCCAAATTATTGCTTGACCCAAAGTATCTGAAAAGATCACACCAAGTTTTCTGCTTACTTGCATATGGATGCAACTTCTTGGTTGCAGAAAAATTTAATCAATGAAGGCAGCAGCAGCACGAAATGTGCCATGTGAGATCAGATTCAATTGCTGTCAGGAAGGGAGAGGCTGTGGGAATCACTGCTTTTGCAATACTGTGACTAGGCCAAATGCAAAATTTCATTTTGGATCCACCCCAAATTGAAATATTTCTGAATTCTGGACAAATATAAAGGACTTCTTGAATCAAACTAAATATTGTATTCAACACCCAAGTATTTTTTTAAATGCATTTTTCTCATCAGAGCAACAAGCTGGGCTTGCAATATGGGGAAATGGAGTGTTGTGTTCAGCAGTGTGGTGGAAATGGTAGGAGGATACAGATGGACCAAGGTTCTGATCTGGGGTCAAAAACAAATAAAAGAAGGAAATATAAGTCACGTCATATCTCAGAAGCATGTCCTGACCGCCTGGCGTACCTCTCCATCCTGCGTGGTTTTCTGACTGGTGGTTACACAAATTTTCTAAAGATCTCTCTCAAGCAGCAAGTATTTCCCAGAATTCACAGATAATTCAGTCTGGTTGAAATGGAATTTTTCATTGCCAAAATCTTGTTCCAGGCAAAGACATAATTCTGAAGCAATGCTGGGTATGAAGCAGAAGCCTGCCTGTCTGTGCCATACAGAGGTAATAAAGCCAATAAAATGACCCCATGGGGATGCGATTTGTGCCTTCCCCCAGCCTTTCTATGTGATTAGCCATTTTCAGTCCGATAGTGTATTCATCACAGAATTGCAGAGCCTCTTTGCAACAAAGACAAATGTATATTGTATTTCTCCAACTAAGAAAGAGATGAAGTTGGCAATTCATAATGTTGAATTGCAGCTTCAGCTGAGTTCGGTAGTTTACAGAGCTTAATTTTCTTTATTTAAAGTTTTTTTCACTGTGGCTGCTTCATTCTGAGCAAATTTTTCACATAACCCTCAGAAGATGGAGAACCATTTTCAGTGTTTGACAGATTTGATCTCTTGTCATTTTTAAACTAGGGCTTTGGAGATGTAATTATTTTAATGCTTTTTTAATTTGAAAATTAAACTTGTATTTATTTTTATCAATAAAAGGACTAACGAGTTCCTCAGAGGGAAAGCTGTGCAATGAAATAACAGAAATGTACAGTAAGAACACAGCCTTAGAGCTGGTTTGGGAGGAGCTGTCTTTGAGCCAAATATAAGATCAAGATTGTTGCCATGTTCATTTTTGGAAGCCTCCTCCATTGATTTTTCATTTGTGTATTCATTAGACTGAAAGCCCACAAAATGCAGTTGTTAATTACCATCAATGGTCTGGTTTTGAATTCTTTTCTTTTTCACACTAAGTTGATAATTCAGCTAAGTATCTGAATGGCTGAGGCTGGTTAATACCAGCCTGCTGCATTGCCTTTCATTTCTTCTCTTGAAGGCCTTTGTGAAGTGAAGCAAGGGCACACGCACAGATTATCCTCAGCTTTTCTTGGTATCCCAGCCAGATGCCAGCTTTCTCGTTGACGTCTACTGTTTATTTGGCTGTGGGACATTTGGGCACAACAGAGTTGTCTTAACAGAAATTAACAATCTTACATTTTACACCAAAATAGATTTAAAATAGTTGATTCAGGCAGCAGTTTAATATGGTCTTTCTTGCCTGTGGTTTAGGGAAGATTTCTGCTTTTTGGTATTCAGGGACAGGGATGAGCCACATACGGCTCTATTATGAGGGTTCCCATTCTTCAAAAGGTGTAACGTGGCAAGAGGCCTCCCCCTGCAAGAAGTAGGTGAAAGGTGATATAAAGTTATTTTAATGTCATGGCTTGCGGGTTTTTAATCACTGTTGAACGCCAGTAATAGCTTGTGTTGAGAGTTATCTTTTCCCGTTTTTTTTTTTAAAGATAGGGAACCCCAAATGAGTAACAAAGAATTTTGTGATAGAAGAAGTGACATGAACACAACCTTGTATTCTCTGCCAGCCCCCAAGACAAGACTTCACAAAAAGGGACTGGGAGGGAATGAGATTGAACCCAATGCTGTACTCAAACAGCGACAGCTGTGGCTGCCCTCTGGGCACATCTCAGACAACTGACCTTCAATTTCCATCAAAGTAAAGCCTCAGAGACTGCAGACTCTCTTTCCTGACTCCACGGCTCCAGCAGATCCAAAAGTGGAGCTCTGACTGCTGGAGATGCTCCATTGCCATGGCTCACGATGGCTGCAGCCACCTTACAGGACACCCTGAAAGGTGGCATCACACCTTCGTTCCCTGATCGTGCTTCAATTCAAATGCTCATGTTTTGGCTGGAGGTCACTGATCTTCCTTTTTCCCTGCCACCAAACGCTCCAAATGCAGCTTCCAGACTGCAACTGGGCTCTTGTCTTCCCCCCGCCGTGCTAGCTGCTTTGTGGGGGCGGAAGAAACGGTTTCTGAATATGTAGAGCACTGAAGGATGCTCCTGGCTGACATATGATAAGCCTGTTAGTGTGCTCTGCCATGTAATTACCCATATTTGGTATTTTATAAATGACTAGTTGAAAGTTTTACAAAATTAAAATAAAATTAGCTTGCTAATGAAAATCAGAAAGATGTGAGAATTGTGGCCTTGATAAAATTTTCCATTTTTAAATGTTTCTGGCACAGTATATTTATGCTTAGTTGCAAGGAGTCCCTAGGGAAGGGTGCTATGAAACTGCCAGGCAGCAGCAAGCAGACAAACCAACGTTTTGATATTCTGTGCTCATGTAGCCCACAACATCCAGAGATCATGAAACACCCCAAACTTCAAACTACCCTTGTTCCATGGATTAGAAGAGAAAGGGGACTGCTCTAGGTTCTCCAGTAATGTGCTGAAAACCAGTGAAACATTTCTTTTGCATTATTATATCACGCTTTAAACCTGCATGGTGTTTTTTTCCCCAAACAATATGGTAATTTAGGTAGATTTCTGTACTGACAGCCACAACACAAAAGGTATGGAGGAATTCGCGGTACCTCTTTTGTGTGAGAGGTATTGTGCCTGAACATGTCAATGTTTTTTTTTAATGTCTCAGCTCTGACACAGCACTTGTCGAAAGATGACTACTGCAGCGCGCTCACAATCTGCGCTTCCACCTCCAGCTGCGGGTACCAATGGAGGTGTGGGTGCTGATGGAGGTGGTATGGGTGCCAGTGGAGTTTTCGGTTCCGATGGAGGTGGTGTGGGTGCCATTGGAGGTGTGGGTGCTGATGGGCGTGGTGTGGGTACCAGTGGAGGTGTGGGTGCTGATGGAGGAGGTATGGGTGCCAGTGGAGGTTTTGGTTCTGATGGAGGTGGTGTGGGTGCTGATGGGGGTGGTGTGGGTGCCAGTGGAGGTGTGGGTGCTGATGGAGGTGTGTATGCCATGGCAGCTGGTTTCAGATGCACACACAGGTCCTTGTGGCTCCCCAGCTCTGCCAGCCCCAGCGCTGTGGCCCCAGGCACCGGCTGGAGCGGGGAGACAAATGAAGTTTAGGACAGTCTGTCAGAGCAGGTTACACTGTGGTCAGTCACGGCAGGTTACGAGAGCGCTCCTTTGGATTTACAGTATTGTACAAGTTTGCTAATATGTAATTACAAGAGTTTCAGATGTGTTGATTGGCACATTATAATCAGATTTTTTTTTTCCTTCTGAATAGCTATGAGATCTCACAAAGCATTGTGTTTTACTCGCCTGGTTATTCTTCCAGCAGTGGGTCATTAACAAATCACTGCACTGCCGTTGACATGCCTGAAATATTTCGCTGGCTTCAGTCACATTTCTCTCGAGCCCTGACTGGCTGTGTATGCCAGATAACCGAAGATGCGCTTGGAGCTTTGCTGTAAGAGCAGAGTTAAGTCATCTTGTGTAGGCTGAGGTGTTCTAGCTTCTGCATACTATTGCTCATGCCTTACAGTCCTTGGAGTCACCTTGCTGCCTTACTCTAGAGATTTAAGTGCTGCAGTGCTGTTTGTTACTAAGTGGAGAACAAGACTGAAGACTGCTTTAAGGAGGAGGTTGTTTCAGCTCTGGAGCGGCAGCATCCAGACCCTGTTCAGGTTTTTCTTCTGGCTTCTTGTCTTCGACTGCAGCTATGCAGAGAGGAGCTGTTTACTTATTTTGCATAGCTCTCAAATGTCATTTAAGCATTATTAACAGGAGGGTTACTACCTCCCAAATTTCTAATTAAGGTCTTCCCTTCAGTCTATTAGCACTGCTTTTGTGGACATAATCTTTAATTAGTTCTGACTTTCTTACTCCAGTGCAAAGTAGTTTTTAACTACTGCCTGCAATGCCCACGAGTGGTGAGTCAACCTATTAAAAATTAAAAATCAATTTTAGTTTCACCATATAGAAGTTCACCAAATGAACCAAATGCTATTTCATCTTATTTTCATTATCACAGTGTCTGAGAGCCCGGGTGGTGGCGAGAGCTTTACAAGCAGAGAGTAAAGAGAGCCACCTTGCCGGGCCCTGGGCGAGGGAGGGGTTGTGCCTCCACTGCCCAGCCAGAGCCTTGTCCCAAGCCAAGGAAGGGACTTGCAGTGGGAGGGGATGCAAGACGTGCACCATACGCTTGGTAGGATCGGGATGCTGAAGGCCCTGCATTTTGATGTCTGCCCTGACATGGGTGCTGACCTGGGCTCACCTGGCAGCAGCTCTGAGGGAAGGAGACCCCAGAGATGTCCCGCTCCCCCACCCCTGCCCCCTGTTTATGCTGCCCCACAGAAAGATCCCTGGAATGAGGAAGAGGATGGCTCCTCTGGCATATAAGTGGAGCTTCACATCTCAGTTTGCAGCCCGCAAATTAGGAAAACGATGAGGCACAAAGCCGTGGCTGGGCCCTTTCTTCATGCTGCCATGACTGGCTGCACACTGGTTCAGGAATCTGCTCAAAGCCACTTGCAAGATCAAGGCCTTTCTTTGTAGTCTGTTTGGACCAAAGATGGTCTCTTTTCATAAAATGCTTCCCATGTCTGTAGGCATTGCAGACAGAGAAAATTACTACAGCTCATTGAAATGTTCATATGAAAACTCTCTGTCTTGGTGTTCACCTTTGTGCTCAGGCATGATTTTCTAAGTGAGTGCATAATTATTAATGTATCAATTAAGGGTATTTCCCATCATGTCAAACACCACTAAATAGATATCAGAACAGAGGGTCAATCAAACCAATGCATATAAAAGGTGCAAAAAACACTCATAAAGAACAGGTCAAGAGGAGTCTAATTACAGGTTGTATTTTGAAAGGGATTCGTTTATCGTTTTGGAGATCTATTTTTAAATTTAAAAAGCCACAGTCTTTATTGATTCTGTGTTAACTAGAACTAAGGATAAGTTAAGTTTTCATAGTTTAAAATAGAAGGATTGTGTTGTGCATATCATTTAAAACATAGTAGAGCACATCAGATGCTCTTTGAAAATGGTAAGCTATTCACAAATATCGACATTGTTCATCAAAATTTCATACTTGACTAGATAGTCTGCTGCAAGTATGGTTTTCCAGACCGTGGCAATACTCCCCAAGTAATTTTGCTTTCAACAAGTAGCATCTGAGTGGTAAAAATTCTGCAGCATCAAATTATGAGTTGCTGGGAAAGGAAGTTTAATTCCAGGGCCTTCACTGTCATTTTGGTTGAATGTTTTTTCTAGGATCAGGGCCAGCAAGCAAGGAGGACTTCCAGAGCTCGATTAATGGATTGGAAGAGGGTATAAAGAGGAAAAGTTTAAATGCATTTGACATTGGAGAATGCTTTGAGTGAAAGAGCCTGAAGCTGGGGCTGACTGGGCATAAGGAAAAAAATACATGCTGCAAGGATAATTGAACAATGGGACAAGTTGCCCCAACAGGTCATGCAGTCTCTATCCATGAAGGTTTCCAACAGCCAACAGGACAAGGCAACCTGATCTAAAGAAGGTGCAGACCTTGCTCTGAGCAGGAGGTTGGATTAGAGACCTCCCGAGGTCCTGTCCCACCTGAGCGTCTTGCTCCTTCAGAGTGGATGGGTCTCCCACAGCCTAGAGTGGTAGTAGCCTCATAGCAAAACCCCCAGTCCCAAACACCTGACAATGCCAGTTTGGAGTTTGCCGAGTCTGGCCACGTCAGCACAACCCAAAGCTCACGACCAGGAGAGAGGAGCTTCATCGCTCACCAAGCCAGGATCAGTGCATGGCAAGAGGAGCACAAGCTGTTCGTCTGCAGTGCCTATGAGCTCCATGGCTCCTGTTCCCCTACATAAAATGGCCCGGACCCTAGAAGTGACCCTGTAACCAAAGGGGCTGCTTATGGAGGAGACAATTTCCCTCCCACCAGTGGTGGGGAAGAGCGTCCAGCAGAGGTACAGAAGCAGAGCAGAGAGCTGACAGGGCTGTGCTGGTGTCTGCACCTCCCTGGGAGCCTTCTCCCATAAACGGAGGACCCAGCCCTGGGCTCAGGACCTCTCCTCCTGGCTCCGGCTCTGCTCCTTTTGCTTGGTTGTTTTTCATGGTAAAGGACCTGCACTGCTGGAGTACCCCCCAAGATTTATTGGCATGGAGGAGCCCACACAGCAGACACCTGCTGGGGATCACCCTTGATAGCCGGGTCCTCAAGGCTCTCTGTCTTCCTCACCCCAAAGGGACAGTGTCTTCACATGCTGGCATGTGAACGCAATGACACGTCCGTGGTCTGGAGGTGCCTGAAATCACTGGTCACTGGGAGGTCACTGGGGTCTGCTCCACCCTCCTATCTTCTCAGTGACCTGAGGTGGCTGCCAGGGATGGGGCTGGATGGGGCTCTGATCAGATCCCGTGCAGTTTTCCTGCTTTTCAGCACTGGTGAAAAACCCCTAGGCATGCTCGGCGTGCGGACCCAGAGGTGCTGTGCTGCCCGGTACATGAGACGGATGACCACCGACATCCCAAAGAACACCAGCATTGCTGCAGCCAGGACTTGGCTCAGCACACACTGAACAAGCAAAGAAGGGGAACAACCCACCCACCGCCTTCCTGCTGCTTGGCTTCACGCTGCTGCTGGTTACTCAAGTGCGGGTCGGGGGGAGGGTTTTATTGCGTCTCAAAAGAGAAAGCCTAATTTCCCCACGTCTCCAGCAGAACATCCCACCAGTTTTGTAAATCCTTTGGTGGTATTAGTCATTTGTGACTATCAGCAATGCTTTTCCAGGCCTCCCTTCACAGCCAGTAACTAGGAGAAAAAAAAAATTATGCCATAACGGAAACGGTTTGTGTTTCTAAATCACAAACATCAGCATTGTGTTATGCTAAGAGCTACCATCTTTATTTTTAGGATATTTAATCAATCTGGATGCTTTCAGATATATTTTAGTGAGACCAGCTTGCTCTACCTTACCTCCTAATTCTGGTTGCCATGGCGTAACAATGATTTATCTTTTAGCTAAAAATAAACCTTCAGCAACAATTGTATTAGTCACGAAAAAAACCACAAACCCCTAAAAAACCAAAACACCATGAAAACAAAGCACCGTCCTATGTGCCAGTTTGTGTTGCCCCACACTGCTGCTGCTTGGGTACCAGTAGTACAAGGCCCTGAACGGATGCTCCCTGACTCCCCTTTCCTATTTACACAATTCTATATTCTGGCTAATGAAAGGCAGCCAAATGCCTAAAATATTGCAAATGTTTTTTTAAATGGCTGTAAAATCAAGCGCTGTAAGACAGACCGCCTGTCCTCGCTCTGTCAGAACTGCCTGTCCTCAAAGCCTCTGTAGCTCCCGGGCTCTGCCTGGAGATATCTTTTATTTTTTTTTTGGTATGAACCCAAGCATGGGAGAAAAACCTCCCTCCCTAAAGAGGCTGAGAAAGTCAGGGCAGGGGGTGCCCCTTCCCCGAGGCAGAAGCCAGATCCACGTCTGCCCTGCGACGTGTTACCTTGGCAGGGCAGCAAGAGGTGGGCAAGCCCCACAGCAGCCAGGTACAAGGCACTTCTTCCCTCCTGGGAAAAAATTGCCTCCTTCACAGCTATATGTTTTGCTTGAATATAAAGTGGTATGCCACATATTTAACAATAAAATTAAGTGAATGGAAACCAAAAGAGGAATGGAGTCATCTACGACTGACTCCACATGATTTGTAAGAGTTAATTTAGAGGTGCAGCAGGCTACAGCAGTGCTCAGCTCACGAAAAATAATGCTGGTAGGTTCAGGGAGGTGTTTTCTTTCGCTTTTGATTACAAAAAACTCTTCCTCACAGTCTTACTGTGGGCACTCCGCAGCAGGAAGAGGACAAGTCTGCCCAGGTTTGTCCTGCCCTGCCCTGGTGCCTTTCAGCCCAAATCTCCCCTCAGAGCCCTGGAAAGAAATGCTTCAGGCACGCAAACCCCAGCACGCCTGCGCAAGGGCTTGGAGGAGAACCACCAGCTTGCTCTGCTCCTTGCTACCAAAACAGCTGCCAGTCAGCCCCAGTGAACACAGGGCAAAGAGGTAGTGCCGACATTTCTGAAGTTCAGTTAGAGGAACACGACCGAAGCAAAGAAATAACTTCTCTCGTGCGCTCACGGAAGATGTCCGGGCTCCCACCCAAACTGTCTGTGTTTGCTGAGCCTCTGCATCTGCTGGTTCTCACGCCCCTATTTTCAACAGCCGGCAAGGCTGATCCGTGCAGGGATCCTCGCCTGGTTTTGTAAACACAGTCTCTAAATTAAGGAGGGAGAAGATGGACTCCTGCCCCGAAGGGCGACTGGGACTGCCTGGCTCCTGTCCACGCAGCAAAACTCCCTGGCCTTGCGTCTCCGCGACACTGCTGTCATCAGCACCATGCTGATAACTATGGACATCTATATGTATAAAATAAGCCCATACGGTTGCTGTCCTCTTCTGTAGCTGCTTTAATAGCAGAAAGGTTAGTGGCTTTGTGAATGATCTCTTGTAAAGCTGCTTCCCCAACTCCCACGGTGGCAGCCAGCAGGTTAAAGCTGACGGTCCCGTGGCTAAAGCCTGGCAGGTCTGGGGCAAGGAAAGCTCTTTCCTCCGAGGCGTGTGTGTCCAGGCTGGGAAGCTCAGCGGGTGTTTCCCAGCCCGCAGCAGAGGCATATGCTTTCAGCGTGCTTGTGGTGGGTGCCCAGTCCCTCTCTGACAAAGACTGATGGAGAAGAGGAGTTTTCTGTAATTGCTAGCTCTTTTAATCTGAGAGGCGCCCTGGGGCTCACCACCGGTGTGAAATGCTAGCGTAGTGGCTCACCCACCTGGCAGGCTCACCGGCTGAACTCCTTGTTTGACGTGTTGCTAATGCTATCATTTTAATAATAATTAAAAGAGAACCCTACCTGTGAGAAGAGTGAAGCATTGCCAGAACAGAGCTGGCCTGTGTCCACGCAAGCCAGGCCCTCACTCTCCTACAGTTCTTCCCAAAACGCGACCCTCAGGCTTGGAGCTTGTATTCGGGTAAGGACTTCGGCATTTCGGCAGCCATCTAACTCCTGCAGCCTTTGGGCGTCTGCTGTTGCAGCTCCCACCCAACTCCTGTTCAAGTGAACAAGGCCCTGCTTGTGGCTGGCTGGCTGGATCAATGTCTCAGGCATTGTCACTCGTCACCCCACAGCTGAGGCAGCATCACCGCTTGAGACCTGGGAACCTGCAGGTCTGGAAAGGCTCTCAAGAGACACGCTTGCTGTTCATTCCTCCCTTGGCCCTTGGGCTTTGATGCCTGCCCCTTGTCTGTTTGTACTACCTCCTATCCTCACCACTGACAGCAACCACGGCAAACAAAACAACCTTACTACTGCTACTGATGGGCTTTCTGAGCATTGCTTTTCCATAGTTACACTGTCCGGCCTCCTTCTTCTCGTGTCTCACCATCACAGGTTCAGCAGAAGGAACAGTAGAGCACAGGAGACGCTTTCCACATGAGTTGTGCTGCTGGGCTCATGGTGGAGCGACCCACGACCTGAGCAAGGACGAGGGAGAAGATGGAGCAAGGTGGCTAGGGAGCCTTACTGCGTTTCTTGTGCCAGACCCATGCCAATGTCACCACCCCTTGGAGGGACTTGCCCTTCCACACAGCCTGCTCCTCCTCTGGGGTGCGGGAAGGGTGAGAAGATGTCGGGTCTGTCTGCAGGTCCCAGGAGGTGGCAGAGGGGCTGTGGGTCCGTGGCTGCCTCCTCCCCAAGGGCCTGGCTCCTGCGGAGGATGGGCATCAGCCCAACTGTAGGGAAATTTCTGGCAGGGCTGGTTAATTTTGAAATTGCTTTTGGGAAAGACAACATAAAAATGCAGGTCCATTTTCTGCCCATACTCAGCAAAGCTGTCTGTGCTGAGCTTACAGAAACGCTCCTCTGCCGCTCCACTTGAGTTTCTGTTTTCCTTTACAACTCACATTTTTTCCCTTTTGCTTCATGAGGTCAGCCTGCAGTTTAACAAAAGCTTTAAAATCTCCATTGTGGTATTTAATGGTTTTCCCAGAGCATCTTTCCAATCTTGTATTCCACTCTTCCCTTTCTTTGCTCATCATATCCATATTTTTTTCCAGAGTTTCTGTCTCCCATCCACTATAGAAGCCGCTTGCGCCCTAAAATTATTTATCCCTAGTTCATCATTTTGGAAACCAACTGTTTTCCAGACCGGCTTTTAATAGGTGAGGTCACTTTTCTTCGCAGCTCCCCAAACCTGAGCATCTGAGAACAAAAATCCTTCTGTTCATGATTAGCATTGTCATTGTTTGGGCTTTATTTACTGTGTTTCTTTCTACCTTTCCCCACAAAGAGAGGCTAAACTCACTCTGATGCACTGCCTGTTACTACCATCAACTATCTGGCACCGTCACTAGTTTCACTGAAGCCAGAGGGATTTCTCTGCATTCAGCTAAATGCAAGTATGTGCGTTTGCAGGCTTGAGAACAGAAAAAAAAAAAGACAATATCTGAAAACTTTTGATAATCTGTGAGTATAGACTTGCACCCCACTAATACAGTCCTTGTGGAGGGTGAAACAAATTGTCGCTGGCTGGCAATAGGATCATGCAAGCTAAAACAGCCCCGTGCTGCCTCGCTCCGAACTGCTTGGCAGATTTTGCTGTCGTCAGACTGGCGGACCTAAACCAGCCAGAGTGCCTCACAACGCAGCACGTTTATGGACAAAAAAAGCCCTCTGAGCTGTTTAGCAAATACAAAGAGAATGAGGGGTTAAAACCCAAGAAATGTTTTTATTCGGTTTTATCTAAAAAATCCATCCCAGTTGCTTCTTTAGGAAACACGGCGGAGTGCAAAACAAAGTCACATGCTGGTGCACACTTGGAGCTCCTGCTTCACCAGCAATAAGTACGTTACAAACACATTACTTTAAGGTCAAAGAGATAGTAAATGTGCGCAAGAGGCTCGCGTTGGCCTCACCAGGGCTGAGGAATCACAGGATCTTAATGACCTCCTGCTCGCGTGAGCCACTCTCTTAGTCACTAAATTGTTTTCCTGCTCCTCAGCCGCCATCCAGGAGTGGAAGAGAAATGCCTGCAGACCGTGTGCCGGTCCCGGTTCGAACGGGCAGTGCGTGCCGCTGCCCCCTCCGCAAGGCAAGAAGCACTTCCAGAAGACAGGCGAATGTTGTGACATCACCGTCAAGGCTCAGAGCCTGGCTCACTCCTGGGCACATTAAACATCTGCACAGCTGTGCCTTACGGCGCCTGGCCGTGGGAATCACCAAACCGCGCCTGCGAGTCAGCTCACGGCACGGCACTGCTGCCAAATCGCCGCCCGAGGGATGTGTGACAGCCGGGGGAGGGAAAGATGAAGGGTTTTCCGTGAGGGCTTTGCATCAGGACTGGGGGTTCTCAGCATGATGTTGCCCCTTGGTCAGTGTGGGGCTGGTTGGATGCCGAGGACCCAGCTTGGAGGGGCTGGACATCACCCCAGAGCAGTCAGAGGCTGCCGGGTAAGCATCGTACCTGTGTGAAGTATGAAATTTTGGGCTATTTGCCAGTGGCCTGAAACGCTCACTGAGTTTTATCTGGTTTCTCATGCTGTTCTTCTTCCTCTGGTTTCATTCAAAGGCCTGTATTTCTGTTCAGTGCTGTAAGGGAGATTCTTTCTTTAGCTTAGCACCATCCTTTGTAAAATCACATCCAGAATAGGTATCTAATGAGGTCAGGCAAAATACAAGTGCATTCACATGCTTAGATGTCTGTGACTCACCCTGACCAATCGTGATACAACTCTTGCTAAGGGTGTGACTGCGCTTAAAGCTACAGGTACTATGCATTGTATCTATTTATAGATAGCTATAAGTAAGCATATTCATACGCATGTGTGTGCATGTATATACACACATAAAAAACGTGCATAAATCTGTATCTATATAAAACAAATATATGTGAAACTAAAACAAATATATGTGAAACTAAAACAAATACATATGAAGTTGGAGTTTGATAGCACCACAGTCAAATGGATCATAACTCAGCTGCAAAAGTACATGTTGCTGTCTGCTGGCATCTGAGTAGTTTGGCCACCGGTTAGAAATATTTGTGTGTGCAGATAGCTGCTGAATCAAGAAAATTGCTGCTTTCCCTGTGTAGAAGCATCAGTAGAAAATACATAATGGGGGCTGCCCTAATGACCTTGCACAGGAGACCTGGTACCCAGGGCACCAGCCTCAGCCACACTCACTCTTCTGCACCAGAAAATGTTCTTTCTGAAGGACTGACAAGCTCCTGGGAGACCTCAGGTCTGCCCATTTGTCTTCTTTGGTGCCTTAAAGGTGGCGGAAGGGAAGGAGACTTCCCTCTCCAGCAAAGCTCAGGGTTGTGGCTGATTTTCATTGATGTGGTGGGAAGGCAAGACAGGATACCTCAACCAATTTGGACATCTCAGCAAGAGCATCCAGCAGGTTAGGGAGGGCTCTTGGCCATGGCTCACTAGTGGTTACCTATCCCAAGGAAATATGATGCCCCCCATGTCCCATTATCAGGAGGTGGTGGTGGGTGTAGCTCCCCCAGAACTGGCGCTGGGGGCTGGACTTCAGCATTTTCCACCTGATATGGTGTGGCAATCTGCCGTGGGGCAGAGCAGCTCTCCTTTACTCAGCCTGCTCACAGGGGATAGAAGTCTCCAAACTCCTCTGGTGGGAGTCCAGATTTCCAGCTTGTGACAGATTCCAAGATTTTCGACGTTGTTTTCATTCAAGATTGAAGCAAGCTTGAAGTTTCCCCATAGGCCACATTCCTGGTGGAAAAAGAATCTCTTCAGGGTCAGAAAAAATTGTTTTTAATTTAGAGCTGGGATCTTTTTCACTGGAAAAAGATTTTGGAACATTTATTTAGAAAATACATATCAGAAAATGTCTGTTTCTCTACACATCCCCATATTAAAAGAAAATATGTTAGGAGGTAACACCTCAGGCTGCTCAAAATGTTTAGGGCTCTTTTTTTACCCTATTTAAAAAAAAATTAAAATAAAAATCAGGATATTCTAACAGGATAGTCTGGATTTATCAAAATGTTTTCAGGCAGAAAATCCCTCCGTAAACCTCCTTCCAGCTGTCCAGATCTATGCAAGGAACCGTTGCATGTGTTTATGGAAATGGAGGTGTCTTCATGGGATTGCGGTTTTTTTAGTTCTGAGATCATGGGTCAGTCCAGCAGAAAGAGGGTTTGGAGAACCAGCCACAACAATACTTTCTAGTATTTTTACTTCTTTTTCCTTAATCTTACTCTAATTCATCTTTATTAGTAGAATTACTGCCGGGCTGAACTCCTGATTCCCTACACACCTACTGGCTACACTGCTGCTGTCCATGGGGGAGTTATGGCACGGCTAGGATGGAACCACGGAGCTCAGAAATAATTGACTAACGTAACAGTGGAAGATTGCACAGTTCATTTTGGTCTTCACTTTGTTGAATGAGAGCCAAAGTGTTTCAGCAGTAACGTGCAATGAGATGCGGGACAGTCAGGAGGATAAGCCCCATGGAAACGCTGTGACGTACCCGTAGTCTCTGTACATCTGCGTCAGGCTGTAAATATCATTTTCAGCCAAGGCTTTCTTGTGAAGAGTTCTAAGGTCTGGAAAAATCTTCTGTTCAGACTGACTCTGTCTTGGGCAAAGACAAAAAACCCTGAAAACGTCTCCCAGCACTCTGCGCAGCACTGGTGGGATGTGGGAGCTGGGGGTCTGGGCAGCGAGCACCTTGCAGGGACAGTGCAGGTTGACCGTGTTCCACCTCCTCCCCGTCTCCTGTCACTCCTGCCTGCCACCTCCCAGCACTGAAGTCTGTGTGGCCTTGCAGTGCCATCGGTCTCACAGGAGACCAACAACGGGAAGCATTTATAAAGCTACAACAGTCGAGTTAAGCAAAATTTCCAAGTTTAAACAATAAGTCTCCTTAGACATTGTCTGCCAGTAGCTTCTAAAAAAAAAACAACCCACCAAAAAACCACTCTTCACAGTAAAAAGAAGGAAAGAGTTGCTAAAATTTATGTCAGCCTTGCATATAAAATCTATAGATTTTTCATGCTGGCAAACACCAAGACTGGGTATATCAACAAAGCTGTTCAAAGTTGGGTTACTGAGCATCAAAAATAAAAAAGGGTCTCCGACCATAGAGCAGCGCTCAGCCCTTCCTCCGCAAGCCCGGGCCTATACAGTTGCCTGTTTATTATAAATGCAGGTCTGGGTTTTCAGTACCTTTGCTCTTCAAAAAAAGAAAGTACCTTTGAGATGGGTGTTTTTCACAAAGTTTGAAGTAGTGCCTTTGCATTCACCCGCTAGCTCAGAATACCCGTGGGCTTTCTCACCAAACTGCTTCCATTTTTTGGATGCTGTTTTCCCCAAGTCCAGATTTACCGAAGTAAGGGCAGTGCTCATTTGCACAAGCTGACTTACTTGGACCACAGCAGAGGTGGTCGAAGTGGCCTCTCTCGTGCCCCTCAGTTACTAGTCTCTGGCAATGCCGGGGTGCCTCCCTGGAGCAAGGTGTGTGCCACCACCCTTCTCCTGCCTTGTTACCAAGGCTTAGGAGTCCAGGGACAGGCAACAAGTTTACTCCCACAAGTGCTCCCACTTGTTTGCAACAAGTAACCTGGAGTTGTCCCACAGGTCTACGGACACTGAGCCTGTGAGACTTCCATCTGGCCGACCTTTGGTTGGACTGTGCTACACTTCAGCCTCACTTTCTGCCATGTCTTCAGCTCTCCATTCACTCAAAATTTGTTTTACGGGGTTGTAAACTGATGAGGTTGGATTAATGAGTGTGTAAACATCTTGGATCACTCCCTCTCTCCCATTTCTCGCACTAGCTGATTTTTTTTGGTTTTATGGTATCTATCTCTGATTTGACAGATCAGAAATCCTTACTATCAGACTGGCAATTTCATGGGCCAGTTCCCTCAGCACTGGGGATGGAGATTATCTGGTCTTTCTAGCTGGAATATATTAAACTCTGAGTTTAGCTTCAATCTGTGGCAGGGCAATTTCCATTTCTCTGAACATTTCCATTAGTCATCCTGGCTCTGACCCTGCAGTCTAGATAATTATTCTTATTGAATTGCAGAGGCAAGCTAGTCTCTTATTTTTTGAGACCTAAATAAATTGTTACTCCTTTTAACCTGAGCAGGAAGCTGAATGTCAGAATCTCACAGATAATTTAATTTAGGAGGGTAAATCAACAGGAGGAATTGAGTGGCTCTGAAGCAGTTTTGTTTGCTTGCTCATAGAGATGTGTGAAGTCCAGAACAAAAGGCTCTGATGGGTTCCTGGCTGCCTGGCTCAGGCCCAGATGGAAGACGTTGGAGCTGTCAAGCCCAGGCAGGGCTTCCCACAGAGCTGGGGGCTGCTGTCGCTGTGGCCACCCCATCCCACTAGCAGCCAACTGCCATGCCTCCGGTCCCAAGCACTCAAGCTCCCATGTGCCATTTCATTCGTCTTTTAGAAAATTGCTTACTAGTGTCTTCTTCCAAGCCCCTTAATGGAAGGGTTAAGCTGCTGGTTTCAACATGGGTTAAGCAATCTGACAAGCCTAGCTTTTGTCTGATCCCCCCCTTGCTGCAAGGGCAGACCACTTCTTCTTGCCCTGGCTGTATGCGGCATTTTCACATTGTTACACATTTCTAGGAAGACGCAACGGCTACGGAGGGCTCTGTTATTTCTTTCTGTTTCTTTGCCGGGTCTAACCAGACCTGACTGGGGTAATTTCTCACATTAGCCATAGACAGCCTGATCTTAAATTTGTGGTTTCTTTCTTTTTTCTTTCCCCCTCCGTCTCCACTCACAAGGCTCTTTGAGACAGTTATACGTCTTGCTAAGCCTAGAGGCTTTTTGTGCCCCTTCCCTTCCCTGCCTGGGGTACCATATACTGGTGGCCTTTGGTGGGTTGGTCAGGACGGAGCACAGGGTGGCAGTGATACCTTCTCCAGCCACCACCTGCCAGGTTTCAGCCTCTTCTGCCTGCCCCAACTAAGCCAACCTCACGAGCCTTTCACTTTCTGCCAAGTACTCTGCACCAGGCTGTCTCCTTGGTCCGGGGCCATGATGCGAGTGCAAACCCCTGTGTCAATACAATGGGAGAGGTGGCACATGGCAGGAGCGAGAGACATGGCAGGATAGGACAGCCATGACAGTAGAAAGTCAAAGGCAACCCCCTTTTCCACATTTGAGTAGTCAAGCTCCCAATCCAGTTCACTTCATCATTGACTCATTTCCTAAATACCTAAAAGTATTCTATTTTAAAATCAGCCATCTTGTTACAGGTCACATTTGTTTTCATGCCATTATTGTAATAAAATCTGCTCTTGGTCCAAGGTCATCTTCTACGATGAATTTTTTTATAACCAGCCACATGGCTAACAAAATAGGTTAAGGTAATGTCACCCTTGATGGGCTGAATGACAAGTGAGCTGCTGCATCCGAGAATACCTGAGGCTGCTGACTAGTAGTAGGACTATTTTCCAGTTAGTAAATGTGAACTTTAAGTCTTTGCGATGATGTGATCCCCAAGAGCACCTATGTTTGATGAAACTGCAAAGCTTTCTCCCACTTCTAAATCCAGTATTAGGAGTGTGCGGCAGAGCACACTGAGCCACTTTCACAATACCTAGTTCCTTAATCATCTCTTGCAAATTTAGCAGATAATACCACACTTCTCTTTTTATTTTGGTTTCTCTGTTTCCTTGACAGCTCACAGATTGGTCACTTGTTCCTTCTGTCTGTCTGTCTATCTGTCTGTTTATCTATCTGTTGATCTATCCATCTATTATCTTCTATCTACCTGTTGTGGTCATTGCTGTTGCTCCACTGTTGTCTGTACAATATCCACATGTTCTTCCCTCCATTCACTCGCTGACCAGCTCCCTAACAAGTGGGCAGACGCCGCGGTTGTGTCTTCCTGATCTTGTCCACATTCCTACCTATAGCAGTCCCAGTCCTTCACCTTTTCATTTCTGGCTATGCAAAAGCTTTTTTGAAGGGATTTTTTCTGTCCTTCCTTTTCTCATTGCTTTGTCCATTGATATCTCTGCTTTGAAATTACTTTTCTCTGTCTCTGTAGTAAAACCAAGCACATGGCTTCCTTAAGTCTCACAAAACCTCCTCCTTTGATTTTTTTTTTTTTTTAAACTCATCTGTTTCTAAGCTTGCCAGCATTTATCCCACCAGACTGGTAGCTTAGGTGTGCAGGTGAAGTCCCCTTGCCAAGAAGAGTCCTGTTCCTGGAAATGTCTACTATTGCAGCAAGAAAGCGGTGATGTTCAGTTTATGCCCTCTTGCCATGAAGAATGACACATGGGTTTTCTTTTTCCTGGATCCCTGAGGAAGCACAACTATTCCTTTTCAACGCTATTATCAACAACTTATAAGAATTTGCTGATTATTTGGTGCGAGCTAATCAAGCGGAAAAAATAGATAAACTGCTTTAATTCACTTTCATTTAGCTTTTATTGGAATTTACTTCTTCAGCAGTTAGTTGCTGAACTTGAAGATTGCTTACTTCATCCTTAGAACAAACTATAGTGCATTGTCCACTGCTGTAGGTGCCCATGGCTTTTCTGGTTTAAGGTTATACCTTAAGACAGGTGTAGATGTATAGGACACAGCATCTTCACTCGTCCGCCCTGGCCCTTGGCTGCGGCTGGAAGTGTTGAGATAGCAATGCCGCTGATTCTTGTTGGGATCGCATGGACAGTTGCACCTCTTGGGTTGGCCAGAAACAACCCTGGCAGGAAAGAAGTGATGCAAGGAGAGCAGGAGCAGACCCAATTGATGTGACGATGTGAAAACAAGCCTTCAGGCCAGAAGGCTTTTGCAGACATAGATTGAGCTGTTTGAGTAGTCACAGCCCCCTGGTATCTGACTGCTCCCCCCACTTGCTGGGGTTGTCACTATGACAGTGAGACCCCATCACGAGGCATGTGAACAATTGTCACGCCACTGTGTCACCGCTTCATTTTGCTAAAATCCCTGGGGACATTACACTGAAATGGAGAGGGTATGTTCACACAGACCTTTATAAGGCTGCCTGTGTGGTTGCCCATCAAGGGGCAACACTGAACATCTGTGGTGGGATTCCCCCTGAAAAACTGGTCACTTAAATATGTGTGTCTAAATGGAGGTGACTACAGACAAACCAGTCATCTGCGCCCCCACCGTGGTTAATGGAGCCTGGAGAATGATTCAGATGATCAGATTTAGGCATCCACTGGAAGGTGAGGGGAATAAATTTAGGAGCCCACCATCTGGAGCTGAATCCTGCCTTTGATGATTGATAAAACCTTCATCATCTCCAAGGGTTTTCTATATGACTATGCCTGTTAGCCCAGGCACTCTGTAAACAGGTGGAGGCTTTTCTGCAAGGTCAATCACAGACGAAGCCAAAGCTAATGGTTACCCACACACACACACTTTCCCCACCATTGCACAGGCTGGAGCATCTACCACCGCCCAGTCCTGCTCCCCACCATATGGCTCTCACGCTAGAACTGGAGGGAGACCAGCGACAGTTCCTCTCATGCCCCACATGTTGTGCCACAGCTGGGGCAGGTCGGCACAACGGTCGTGCTGCTTACGCCGTGGCCAGGAAATATTTACTATTTCATTTCTATTACTCGTGCTATTCAGTATTTGGTTAAAGACCATGTGCTGGGGTGGGGATGGCATCTGTGTAAACATGTGGTCCTGTCCCTCCTTCTGTTCACCAGGGCAGAATGGCTTAGTGCTGCTTCTCTTTCTGTCCATCTAAGTTGCAAGGGAAGGTGCGTTTTCCTTGCCCTGACTGCCACCTCTGATCTCTGTTTCATAATCAGCTCTCTGAAACTCATGAGGAAAAACATTTCCCTCCATTCCGAGCACAGGTGGGTTTTGCTTGTTGAGGCAAAGGTTGCAACGCCTGTCTTTCTGCACTGCAGCGCCAGCGAATATGTCTCACAGGAACACTTATCCTCGACACAGATATTCAGGCATCTATTTGCTCCAAGATACGAACACAGAGAATTTTCTTTCCACAACTTAACCTGTTTAACCTTCTTTGTCTACTAACAAATCACTTTTAAGTGCTGTTCTTTTTATTTTGGTTGCTGTTGCACAGAAAAGAGTTCGCCAGGAGAGAAGACTCTCTGCTTGTGCCAGAGCTTACTGAAGAAAAATAGGCTTGGGGTTTGGGTTTCATTTTTTTCATTGCAAAGAGGCCCAAAGCGGTCACAGGGCTCCTCATTTCCACCACTGAGCCTGCAGATGATGTCTTCCAGGTGATGCTGGCTGGGAGCACAGGGCTTCCCATGACGGGTGCAAACCATCCATTTCCTGACCACCCGGCAGCGACGCAGCAGCACCAGGGAAGAATTGCAGTGGGGAGCAGGTCAGTGTCCCGGGCACGTTCATCCGTCCAGCAGGTTGTCCTGAGGCCACATGGGGACAAGGATAGCCAGGAGTGGCCAGCTCATGCTGCTGCACCAGGTGCCGACCGGGGCCACATGCCGTGTGTCTCTGTGGGAGACATCCACCCCGAGGGGAAGTACGTGACTGGCGTGTTACCATTTTCGTGTGTACGTTAAACAGCACTGATTGCAAATTAACAATCTTTTAGCCTGCATTAGAGTATTGTCATTGAATAGCTGTGCGCAGCTTGAAAAATGCCGTTATTGGCAGGGCAATTTAAGGGTGAAAATAAGTGCCCTTTGAAGCAGGATAGGCACAGCTACATCTTCTGCAAGCTGATGGGTTTCCTGGGGTAGCCTGACCTGGGCAGATAACCATACCAGGAAAACACAAGTCAGAATGCTTTCAGCAGACGCTGGGGAAAACAAAGAAGTGCTCAGGACCGTTTAAGCAAGCACAGACACTTGGCAGCGTGTTCCAAGCACTGGCAAGTCTTGTCCCAGAGCTGCATCGCACTGAGACAAGGTACCCCGATGGCAGGAGCCAAAATTTGCTCCTGGGTGATGGAAGCAGATGCATAAATCACGGCGCTTCAGCCAGCTCTGTGCCACGAAACCACTTTGGGAGCCCAAGCTCGTGCTCCTGGAGGGCTGTGATGGGGCCGGGACCAAGAGCCAGTCCATGCCCCACGTGGGCACCAAGTATTTCAGGAAGACCTGTGGCTCCGTGCAGAGCACCTTAGGCAAAGAGGTTTGGGTGCTGTATGTCCCTCAGAGAGAACATCATGCTCATTCAAGGCAAAAAAAGGGGGTGGAGGGCAGAGGCAGGGGAGGAAGGAAACAGCTGCCGTACGTATGGAAGGATTTGCCAGGCTCCCATGGCTAGAATTAAGAGCTGGGTGCTGCAAGCCCAGGAGAACAATGTAATTTGTGCCATTGTTGCTAAAAGGCTGGTTTGGTGGCGAGAGCTTCCTTTGAGTTGCCTAAACTATTTAACAAAGGGGAAAGTGAAAACAAACATGAACATTGTAATAAAAATGATGAGGATTTTGGGGAGACTGCCAGGCACATTTTTCCAGCAGTACGAAGTTCTCTCCTGAAAAGCGGCTCATTTTATCTATTTTAACTCTGAGACATGAAGCTGGAGTTTGAGGTAGAAGGAAATAATTAGGTTTTGCTTTAACTGCACAAGTTGCTGGAACAGTAGTTAAGTAACCTTGGTGTGCTTGAATAGCTGTGCTTTTTTAATTCAGAATTAATTTCCTCTTCTTGAAAAATGACTTCTTAAGCATCTTTCTAAAGTATTTTGGGGATGGGAATGGAAAGAGACAGAATGGATCCAGAGGGAGGAGGTCAGGGTGTTTGAGTTAAAGCTAGTTTTAGTACCAGTACATTGAATATGACAATCCCGTCCTCACAGGAGCAAAAACAAAGTGTGCGGCTTAACGCTGCTGTTTTGCCCATTTGTGTGTACAGTGTTGTTTTCAATGCATCATCTTGGCCAGCGTTGAGCGGAATGTGGCAGGAACCCGCGTTAAGGAAATGCCATCAGCAAAGCTGCTGGTTCACGATGGCACTG
>Ga0065711_1027876_pt1 | contig 45302 bp, 27 predicted proteins | sample Hoacrofraction12_FD_59098 | JGI IMG/M metagenome (GOLD analysis project Ga0065711, IMG submission 59098) | Hoatzin crop microbial communities from Cojedes, Venezuela - Epithelial fraction 12 v2 (version 2) | ecosystem: Host-associated > Birds > Digestive system > Esophagus > Crop | place... | reverse complement strand
AAGAGCCTCTCCCCTGCCGCTAGCTGCGGGTGGCCCGGTCGGTTGGTGCCGGGCCATCAGCCATAACGCAGACTACGCGCTTTTGTTTGTCCACGCTCTTTCAGCTTTATTTAAATGCACAGTGTGGTACCGACCAAGCGTGGCTATGGTTAGAGTCAGCCTGTGGAGGGGAGCCAGGGTGGGGGGAACAGCAGAGGTGCGGGTCTGTCCGTACGGCCGTGCCAGCCGTGAGAGATGCAGTGAGAGGTCTTCGCCCGAGGCCTGCAGTGTGGCTGGTGTCCGCGCCTGGCTCTGAGGCCGCTCAGCAGCCCTCAAGCACAACAGCTTGCGTAGGGGTAACGGGGCCGAGCCCACTGATACCCGTAAATGTAAAATTTCCACTTACCAGAGTGACTGTAATTAAACTAAAGTAAACCCTTGCTGTTTTGAGAAGACAGGAAAGCTCAAAGATAAAGAGGCTCCTAAATAACGCTACTTAGACAAGCTTGACTTGCTGTTTTGGGGGGGGATAGGAAAGCTCTAAGGTAGAGCTTAGAGCTAATGTTATTTGGACAGCTCGGCCTTGGGAGGGCAGGTGCACCAAGCTACAGAGATAAAGAGGCACCAAGAGAGCAACAAGACCAGAGCAAAACAAGCTGGAAGGACACGCTATAGGTGATCTTAGAACTGAGTCTGCGCAGAAACAAAGGTCAACCAGCGGACACTGTGATGAGGAGTACAAGCCTTCATCTTGAGACCCCCAAAGACCACCCGAGGACGCTAACAGACATGCGTGAAACATATGAACATATGCTAATTACTTCTTGGAAAAGTCATGAATATGCTAAGCATTTCTTGGAAATATGATGAATATGTATATTGTGATTAACCTGAAATGACAGGGTGTTTGGCGTGCATGTTTGGAGGAGAGATCCCCCGTGTGCCCAGCGCTGTAATAAAGAATGCCTGCTTAATAGCCTGCTGACTATTGAGTCTTCAACTCTGGCTTTTCACGGCATCACCACAAAGACCTGACTGGTGCCCACAGGCACGCTCCTGCAGTCCTAACTTGCAGGAGAAGGTAACGCTCAGGCTGACACGGGCGTCCCTTTTCTTTGTCCTGCTTTCTGCACAGCCCGATAGCGAACGCTTTTCTGGGCCCTGCAGTTTTCAGCATGGCTCCTCTGGGGTTTACCTAAGGTCACAGAAAACGTAGGGTGGGGAATCCGTCTTTGGCGCTGCATGAACTGCAGAACTGCATAGCTGAAACAGGATCTCCGCCGTGGGGTTTGCTGGGGCTGAGCGCGTGCTTGAAAGACTTGAAGCTGAATTAGTCCCTCCTAAAGAAGTCTATAGGTTTGCCATATTTTCTTGGAAGTTAATGTAGATAAAATAGTTATATAGACCACCTTTCATTATTTAACGGGGGAAAGTGTTAAAAGGAGGGTATCCAGTCTGAATTACAGGGGAATTTTAAGTAGGCAAAAACCTGGTGTTTGCACGTTAGGGTTACTACTCTTGCAAAATAGATCTGATTACAGCTTGGCACAGCGTATAGCAGGCTTTTCAGTAGAGAAACCAAAATAGCCAGTAGTGCAATACAGTAGGTACAGCACTCAGGTTATATATGGAAAAAAACAAAGCCAGGTTGTTGCAGACTGGCTCTCTCATTCCCATGCTCATCTTTTATTTTACAGAAATAGGAAACTCATCTTCACAGTGTGTACAGACTTCATCAACCACACCTTAAAATCGGCCATCTGCAACTACTTACTCTTTCTTTATTTTTCTGGCCTTAATATGAAATTACTTATACAAAATGGTACTTACGCAGAAGAAATCTTGAAAGAGATTCAGCCCACACCACCATTATGGTGAAAGTCATCTTTGAGCGGGGAAGTTGAGGCTCAGATTGTCATATATATTATGCAATTGAAGCTGGGTTTCCCATATGTTGTTTGAAACCCTTAATTATCAAGTTACTGGGTTTTCTGGGATGAGCAAAATCTCCTTGCTGCACTTCTGCCCAATTATTCTGAAAGATCATGATTTCATGCCAGTGAAGAAGAAGAAAACATTTAAAATCACAAAACTTTCCTAGAACAAGAAAAATGTTTCTATCCCAGATCTAACTGCAGCATTTCTCGTATCGCCTGTCGTAACTTTGGCAGAGGAAAGAATCCCAAGTTTACATGATCCTTCAAAACTGCCAGGCAGTGCTGATTATTACGAGGATTTGTTTGTCTGGCATCGATGCAGGGCTCCTGTTAGGAAGAAGTGGGGTTACCACACACAAAAATATAGCTCAAATACTTGTGCTGTCACTACGTGCTCAAAGAGCTGCGTTGCGCCATCAGCTCCACTCCAAGGCTTGCAAAGTCTCATTTCTTCTGTAGGGTCCTTTCCATGCCCCACTGCCAGTGCTTGGTGAGTTTCCGAGCAAAAAGTGAAACCAGAAAGAGAAATGGGCTTTGTATGAGCTAAGGAGAAGAGCTAGGTGAGAGTTTCAGAGTATGGATTGATGTGAGAGGCTTGGCTGGGCAAAATTAGGTAATGGGTGCGAGAGATCGCGTACTGGGGGAGGTCTGCCTTGAGGGCGAGGTCTGAGTGGCCCACCTGGGGCTGGGTGTCTTGCTGAACATGGTTCCCCAAAGCCACCTTCTGTGAAATCAAGGCCTGTGTATTTGATCCTAAGCAGTAGTGGTTTGTACATTTATTCAGCAGATGAAAAAGAAAAGACGTTTCTTTTCCATCTTTTTACTGACAACACTGCTGTTCCCACGGAAATTCAATGTGCTTTCAGTTATCTCCAATATGCATAAGGAGCTTCAGGCTTCCTAAAAGCATGACTGATGTGATTACTCAATACATTCAGACTAATGCATTTAAAGATTTTTTTTGTAACTATTTATCATAGTGAACTAAATATGGGCTTTGGGGGTGCGTAATATTTGAGACCCCGCCTGGAGTCCTGCGTCCAGCTCTGGAGCCCTCGGCACAGGACAGACATGGACCTGTTGGAGTGGGTCCAGGGGAGGGCCACAAAAATGATATGAGGGATGAACAGGTGAGGAAAGGCTGAGAGAGTTGGGGTTGCCCAGCCTGCAGAGGAGAAGGCTCCAGGGAGACCTTATAGCAGCCTTTCAGTACTTAAAGGGGGCCTATAGGGAAGCTGGAGAGGGACTTTTTACAGGGGTATGTAGTGATAGGACAAGGGGTGATGGCTTTTAACTCAAAGAGGGTAGATTTAGGTTAGATACAAGACAGAAATTCTTCCCTATGAGGGTGGTGAGGCACTGGAACAGGTTGCCCAGAGAAGCTGTGGCTGCCCCCTCCCTGGCAGTGTTCAAGGCCAGGCTGGATGGGGCTTCAAGCAACCTGGTCTAGTGGAAGGTGTCCCTGCCCATGGCAGGGGGATTGGAACTAGGTGATCTTTAAGATCTCTTCCAACCCAAACCATTCTGTGATTCTATGATTCTGTGACTTGGCTGAGTATACATAAAGAGCTCAGAACAAACAAAGCAATCACAATCTAAAGCTGAGTTTCGTAACATCCTTAGTTGATCAAGGTAGATCTCCATGTGGCCACGGCTGTGATGCTTGCATTCCACTAACAAACCAAAGCATGCTGAATTCCAAGAAAAGAGTTTCCATTTTCCAGAAAGAGTACAGTAATGGTTGTGCAGGGATTAGAAAAGATGGTTATAACTGCCTTAAGGCCTATCTTTGCTGATAGAAGAACTTTCTGTATTGCTGATTCTGGCTCAGGCATGTGGAGCAAATAATAACAATAACTTTTGCTTACTGTGCTAAGAAGAAATCTCATGAAATTTTTGCACTTTTTTCCCCCCTAAAAATGTTAGAACATTGCTAGGTGACCTGCTACTGCTGCATGGATTGATAGTATCGTCCTTAGTCACTCACATAGACCATTTGATTATGGAGCAAATTAAATATTTTTTCCCCAAGATTCACGCATACCTAAAAGGATGCATCTGGACAGGCTTAAGATATTGCCAAAAAATGTAGCACCCCCTCTTTTAACTGAGAAGATAATTCATAACTTGATTGCAAGGACTTCAGTCAATATCAGGACATTTTATAGTAATTAATTGCTATGCCATTGGAAAGGAAATAATCAGAAAGACAACTGGTTCTTTTTAAGATATAACAGAAACAATGTTAAGAATATCTGAAAAATAAAAAGCATGTTAAATCAAAGTTTGATTTTAAAAAAAGTATCATGGTTTGCAGCTAATCGTGGTACTGTTTATTTTTCAAAAGACTTCGTTGTGTGCAAATTAATGGAAAATGAGAATGACTAGTTCCAAGACTGGTTAGCGTGTCACATAGTAGCCAAGTATGCTGTCAGTTGTTCTCTGATCTGGAAGACCAAGTAACTAAAAGTTTCGGGGATTTACCCCGATGTGCAACCAGAGTTTCAGAGCTATGGGATGTGTTTGGCTGTGTCAGCGTTAATACATTGAGATGCTGAATCACGCCCCACAAGATGGTTATCTATGGTTATATATACTGCACAGCTCAAAACATGTTCAGCGTTTTCCAGAAATTAGAAATTGGGTTTGTATTTTCAGCGGGGATATTTCCTCACTGTAGTTTGTGTGGGTTTTTTTCAACAGCGAATCATATAAGGATGTTAGAAACACATTTTTAGAGGCTGAATAAGACTTAAGTTTATTCTGCGATGTGCTAGCAGATTTTAAAGATACGGCATTAGAATCAGGATAATCTTTTGTTTTCTACAGATCATGACAGTGTATTCATTCTGGAGAAGAAATGTCCCCTTCATCCAAAAAAAAAATCCCTACATGAAAAATAACAAAAGAAAAAAATTATTCTTTCTCTGGAAAAATATTTGCACTTTAGGAGTTCTTAAAATCATAAAAATTGATAAAAGTCTGGGTATGAGCTGTTAGAAAAGGGAACACTGAGTACTCAGGTTCAGTAGTATGTGTATGCTTGGGAGTCTTGTTTTAGAAATATGTCCATTCTATCTACAAAAAATAGTTTTTACAAGAGTTTAAAACTCATGAAGTACAGTGGGGAACATATTCTTTGTGTAAAAATCATTACAGATGATCCTGTTAAGGCGGAGCTTCAAAAAAAGTTAGTGAGAAGATAATTCTCCATGTAAGGAATTTTATAATTAGATTGAACAGGTAAAGTAAAATATATTGAGATGTATTAAGATGATGATAAATGTCACCCTACATATTAAATTGATGTTATACCAAGTTGTATATTTGAAGCAGTAGGAATCCACACATGAGGAAAAAATAAATGGTGTAGTAAGTAGAAGTTCCTAAAACATGTCTTAAAATAAGGCTTCATCCTTAATTTTTCACAGCTGTGGCCCTATTTTTCACATAAGGAAAGCTGGTTCCCTTCTTGCTATTGGGAGGGCTTGGCTTTATGGCCCTCTCCTTCACCCTCATTTCATATGTTTCATTGCCTCTCGTTCCCTATTCTTTTTTTTTTATTTTTATCTTGTATCTTGCTGTAACTTTGCTAGTACAGTGATGCCCTTTTGTTCAAAATGGCAAGTGTTATTTTGCAGCAGTTGTTGTAATAGCCCTGGAGGCAATCAAATGCATCTGCCAGATTAGCATTACACAGAGTACAGCCAAGAGAAAAATCTTCCCTTTCACTGATGTCCACTTCCCCCAATACCCTTCCCTTCCCATGCAGTCACTCACGCCTCTTATCTCTTCCATGGGATGAAATTCTCTTGAGATGTGGAGGTTTGGTTTGATGCTCTTCCTGAGGTTGACTGGTAAGAGGTGAACTATTGCAGTGTGTGGTATAACCCACAAGTTAGGATACCTTCTTGTGACATATAAGATCAAAGTCCACATTTTTCTGCAAATGTATCGGGGGATATGAAGCATCATCCTTGAAAGCTGAAGCAAGTCTTTACAGAAGCAGTGACCTAACTCCAAGAAATAGAACATGGCTGTGGATCCCCATCGGCTGGTCTCCTTCCTTCTGCCCAAAGTCAGGCACCAAAATCCTAAGAAAGTGGAACTAAAGTGCCAGCTTTTCCTTGGTGTTTTCTGCTTGTTACTTTAGATCATGGAATGATATAATCATAGAATGCTTTGGGTTGGAAGGAACCTTCAAAAATCATCTAGCCCAACCCCCTTCCATGGGACACCTTCCACTAGAGCAGGTTACTCGAAGCCTTGTCCAACCTGGCTTTGAACATTTCCAGGGAGGGGGCAGCCACAGCTTCTCTGGGCAACCTGTCCCAGTGCCTCACCACGCTTATCATAAAAAAAATCTTCCTTCTGTTCAGTCTAAACCTATCCCCCTCCCCAAGCATACTGGCTTTTGACCAGGCACAGGACTTTGAGGTGGCAAACCCAGTGGCCCACCCTACACTTACCTGGGACAATGATTACCTGTTGGGGAACTACCGTCTTCCCCTTCCCCTCCCTTTCCTCCCTTGTGGCTGTGCATTTGCAGGATCCAGGTTTGTCCCCCCGGTTTCCAGAGGCCTGACGGCCCGGGGAAGCTGAGCTCCCGTGGCTGGGCAGAGGCAGGGAGCGAGGCACGGAGAGGAGGGGTCATTTTAAAGAGCACCCGAGCGCAGGCTCCGGTCTCTTTTGCTCGCTGTAACAGCGAAGTGTCACACTGGAAACCACAAGCTGGGACTTAACAAGTGGCCTCCAATCTTTCTCCCTTTCTTTTTATCTTCTCATTTTCCAAGGAGGAGGCATTTTCACTGACAGCTTCTTGGACGGCTCTGGGACACCATTTTTCTGAGGAGGGTAAGGGGCTTTTAACTCCTCACTTTGATAGTGTTTAGAAGAGAAGATTTTAAGCTGTGGGGGGAGGCTGGTGGGTTGAATGCATTGTTCGGGGACCCCGAGTGTCCTTTGCCATGAGTTGTTCTTAAGCTAAAAGAAATTAGGTGAAAGCAAACAGCTACAGAAAACCAAATCATCCAGGGTTTTCAATGTTCAGTCACTTGGCTTTACTATAGAAATGTTTGATTTATTTTGCTGGTTTTGCATGTCCTGTCACTTATGTGCTTATACACTAAACTAGGTGGGGACATTTCTGCTGATGAAAAAGTGTTTTTCAGGAAAAAACTTGGAGAGTGAACATTTTTTAACAGAGGCCTTAAAATGTCACATGTTTAAATGAGCTCTGCAATGATGCAGCGAGGCAATAAACATGAAGTGCTGCGTGTATTAAAATTTTTAAGTTACGGGTCTCTGAAAATATTTGGAACTACAAATATGACTGCCAAAAGAATATGCCCTTGCCAGCTTCGAAGTTGTGGCTCTTAATATGCAAAGCTAGAACTATGTGGGTAGCACACAAAGCCACCCAAAAGTTTTGTTTTGCGTTTACTTTATGCCAGCTCATACACACAGCGTTTGCAGCATCACAGTTCTTCTGCAACAAAAGTTGTGTTAAACAACCAAGCACACTAACACACCAGCTATACCTTCGACTGAACCTGTCTTAAAATGGCAAGCTGCTGGGAGGTTGCTATTTTGGGAGGTGACTCTGATAGGTCCCAACAGATGCGGCTGCTGGAATGCAGCCGGAGCGGGGGAGCCGGGCGGCAGCTGACCCCCGCGCTGGCACACCGACATTTCGAGGATGGCAGCTCGCGTCAGCGCGGGCTGACACTGACGCTTGGGGCACACATGGCCTTCTCCCCTCGCCTGCTCAGCACACGGTCGTCACTCCACCGCAGCAGCAGAAAGAATCCTGGTGCTCGCAGGCAGCAACCATTCCTTTCTATAATTAAAGGACTGCTTTGTTACATGCTGCGTGCTTAAAGCAAAGCTGGTGTGCCGAGATTTTAGGTTGAAATACTGCTCGAGTTCTTTATTAAATTACCTAAAATAATCCACTCATTTGTTTTATCGTTAGGTAGCATTTCTTCATGAATGAGCGCAAGGATGGCAAAGAAAATTAGCCAGTGTCAATTTTTTTGAAATCAATGGATATATTGAAGATAAATGCTCTGTCTGAATGCTGATTTCAGCACTTCTCTTTTAAGTGCGTTATTGCAAATCACTGCTTTCCTTCAAAGTGTATTTGCATATATATATATTTATTTGAAATAGTTCCTTAGAAAATTGCTTAGGGGCTGTCTCAGATTGCATTTGACAAAACTTGGCTCTTCCTTTCAGCAAGAGCTGGAACTTACCTAGAGCTGATAGGTACAATTCCTACATCTGTTCTAGCATAGCTGTATGGGAGTAATGATTACCTTCACACATCAAGAACTTCTTTAAAATAACACGTCCTGCTAGAGTTGCAGGACTTTTTTTTTCAAATAAAATTTAGACATCTTATCTTCTCCCTAAATATCCGCAAAATCCTATAAGTAGGTTTCTAAGTTGGTTTCTGAGTTTCAAATTACTGATACTGAAATGCAAGTACAGTGTGCTACGAGTAGAAGGTTTGTGTGAATCTGATGTGGTAGATAGAATATTGTCAGTTTAGAAAATCAAAAGTTACAACAACCTGGAAGCAATTTGGAGCAGCTCTTAAATCTAAAATCAACATGACGTCATACTAAAATTCACTTCTCTTTATGTCATATTTTGCTTTTTTTCTTTAAGAATTTCTCCTACTCTTAGTATTTCCTGCTCAAATTCTGAACCCAACTGTCAGTCTGTGCTAGCCCTGGAGTAATGATGAACAAATTTGGGGGCCCATATCTTTCCTATGCTTCAGATTTATGAATTCAGATCTAAAGCCTGGCTAATTTAAATGTATATTTATAAAATTTTACACTCTAGCTAACTCATTTACTATTCTAAAGCCTGGCTAATTTAAATGTATATTTATAAAATTTTACACTCTAGCTAACTCATTTACTATTTAGGAATGTAATTTAGCTCTTTGAATGTGGTGACAACAGGGGAATGTTATTTTTATGATCTTGTTACTAAAAAAAAAGGAATTACCTCTACTACTTCTTTACAATTTGAGTATCCATTGTTATTAATAACAAGCCACACTACAATCTAGGACAGTGTAATCATTTTTAGGAAGATAGATTATCCTGTCTATTTTGCTTTTGTGGTATTTATATGTATTAACAAAGATTAGATTTGTTGCATAAGCACTCTGCTCTTAAATTTCACAACTGCAGTGTAGCTCTAAATGCTGTAATTTTATTTTTAGCAAGCTCTTGGCTGTAATATTTCATTGCTGTCATGGCCCCTAAGAAGAAGAATGTGAAGAAGAACAAAGCAGATATCAATGAAATGACTATCATCGTGGAAGATGGTCCCCTCAGTAAACTAAATGGCTTGAATGGACTCTTGGAAGGAGGAAATGGTTTCAGCTGCATTTCATCTGAAGTTTCCGACCCATCATATAGCCCAAATCTCTTGGAAGGTCTAAGCAAAATGAGACAAGAAAATTTTCTTTGTGACTTGACTGTCAGTACCAAAACCAAATCCTTCAGTGTTCATAAGGTGGTAATGGCTTCAAGCAGTGACTACTTCCACAACATCTTAAAGAAAGATCCATCAACTCAAAGAGTAGACCTCAATGACGTATCCCCATTGGGTCTAGCTACTGTTATCACTTATGCTTACACTGGAAAACTTACTCTCTCACTTTACACAATAGGTAGTATTATTTCCACAGCAATTTATCTACAGATTCACACCCTTGTAAAGATGTGCTGTGATTTTCTAATCCAAGAAATCAGTGTTGAGAATTGTATGTACATTGCCAATATTGCAGAAACGTATGGACTGAAAACAACCAAGGAAGCAGCACACAAGTTTATTAGAGACAACTTCATTGAATTTTCAGAAACAGATCAGTTCTTAAAACTTACTTTTGATCAGATTAATGAACTTCTTGCAGATGATGACTTGCAGTTGCCTTCTGAAATTGTCGCATTCCAGATTGCAATAAAATGGCTGGAATTTGACCAAAAAAGAGTAAAGTTTGCTGCTGATCTCTTAGGTAACATCCGTTTCGGTACGATCTCAGCTCAAGACCTTGTCAATTATGTTCAAACTGTGCCGAGAATGATGCAAGATGCAGACTGCCATAAGCTCCTGGTAGACGCCATGAACTATCACTTGCTTCCCTACCACCAGAACACACTGCAGTCCAGAAGAACGAGGATCCGTGGAGGCTTCAGAGTCTTAGTCACTATAGGGGGACGGCCTGCTCTAACAGAAAAGTCCCTTAGCAGAGACATCTTATACAGAGATCCTGAAAACGGATGGAAGAAGCTGAGTGAAATGCCTGCTAAAAGCTTTAATCAGTGTGTGACGGTGATGGATGGATTTCTCTATGTGGCCGGTGGGGAAGACCAGAATGATGCCAGGAACCAAGCCAAGCATGCAGTCAGCAATTTCTGCAGGTAACTGGTTATTTATTTCGAAGGGATGGAGAGATTGATTCCATGCGCTGCAGGTAGATAGACCAAGTTGGTTTGTGATGTGCAGTGTGAACCACTCAGATAAATAGAAGGGGGACAGGGTTGGAGAGGTGTGGATGCTATTGTATATTAAAGTTTGAATGGACTGAAATATGCAGCTGAAGTTACACAAAAACTTCACCATGGTTACACATGCGCAGTGAGAAGTGAGGAAAACCAAGAAAACTTGCTCCAAGTTGAGGAAATAAATAGGAACATAAATAGGAAGTCCTGGGATGTTCTAAGGTACCGTTAAAATGCACCGAATCAGACAAGGTGAGACTTTTTAAGTTTCAAGAGCTACTGATGCCTCACAGACAGTTCTGAAAAACACCTTTTAGGTATTATAATCTTGACTTTCTGTGCACCATCCACCTGATTTTCAGCAGCTTTTATACTTCATTTCATATCCTTTAGCTTTTTTGTTTATCGAGTATTTTGAAACAGTGTCGCCATCTTTTGAAGGCGATGTTTCTCTTCTGCAATGTACTCTCCAAATCATACCTCACTTCTGAAATATTACAGTTCCTACCTATAGTCATCCAAGGACTGCACTGGTGATAGCCAAGTCAGAAGGCTAACATGCCGCAGTCAAATGGGTGGTACTTGGTTTTTAAATAGTTCAGCCTGAAAGCTGACAGCACACAACAGCTTGAAGCAAAGGCTGGAGGTAAGACAACTCAGCTTTGTATCTGCTAACAGACTGTGGATGTGCAATGGCAATACACAGCCACAGTCCTACCAGTGCTTCCTTTCCTGCTCCCAGGAGGAAAATTCAGGTAACTTCTCCTGAAGACACCAACCAATATGCAGAGTTAATGAATAAGGAACCTCCTCTAGATCATTTTTATTGTGTAATGTACTTCGTCAGAAAAAACTCTCACATAAAGGAGATTATGCTGTTCCTCTCCTGACCTTCTGCTTTTAACCTGTGCCTCATGTTCTCACAAGGAGCTGGGTGCTCGGTGCGCACCTTGGTGGTGCGGAGGAGGTGGGGGAACCCTCGTGGTCCACGGCTGAATGGGTTCTGCTCCCCGTTCTGCCATTAACCTCGAGCATGGCAAGTCACAGCAGTATGTCTGTGGACTTGCTTTCAGAGCTGCAGGCGACAATGCAGTGTGACAGCTAACACTCATTATTTACTTTCCCATTGTCTTTTTCCTTGTGCGATTCTCTACTCACCTCAGCGTGCAACAGGAGAAATGTGTGGGCCCACTAATGTACTTCACTCACCTCCTTCAGGAGTCATAATTTGCTATTTCATATTTCAAAATTGCTCATTGAAGTGGCAAGGACAGAGAATGTTATTTCAGATGATTATGGTGTTAGGAAGCAAAGATGTTCTTTCCACGTAATTCTTACTCTATATGAGTGGCAGGGAAAGAAGACTAATCATTTAGAAAGTACTAAAAGGATGGAAGTATAAATCACCGCCTAACATTTTTTAAAACCCTTTGAGTAAATTTTGACATCTAAATTGCAAAAAATCTTCTAAAATTTCTATTGCATGTTGAAAGTATCTCTTTCCAATATTCTGATGAGGTGATTATACAAAATCAAATTACAGAAAAGAGTCAGATTTACTTTATTGAAATAATACCAGGTTTGAATGATTCAAAGACTTTTTTTCTTGAATCAAAAACGAAATTTCTTTGGAAATTTAACCAGGAATACGGTTTCATTCCGCTGACTTCTAATGGGCTAAATAAATAACTAAAATTTTAGCAGCTCCGCAGGTGCAGCAGTAGTGGGACAGAGCCAGGACTGCAGAATTTAGCAGAGCAGCGTGTGAGACAGTCACCCTCTGTTTTTAATGCTTTCAGATACGACCCTCGTTTCAACACCTGGATTCACCTGGCAAACATGAATCAGCGGCGCACCCACTTCAGCCTGAATGTGTTCAACGGGCTCCTCTTCGCCGTGGGCGGTCGGAACCCTGAGGGTTGCCTCTCCTCGGTGGAGTGCTACGTGCCTGCCACTAATCAGTGGCAGATGAAGGCGTCCTTGGAGGTGCCCAGGTGCTGCCACGCCAGCGCGGTGGTGGACGGCCGGATCCTGGTCACGGGAGGTTACATTAATAACGCTTACTCTCGCTCGGTGTGCATGTACGACCCCAGCAAAGATAGCTGGCAGGATAAGTCCAGCCTCAGCACCCCGAGGGGGTGGCACTGCGCGGTGTCCCTTCTGGAGAGGGTCTACGTCATGGGGGGGTCTCAGCTGGGGGGGAGAGCGGAGAGGGTCGACGTTCTCCCCGTGGAGTGTTACAGTCCTTACACGGGGCAATGGAGTTACGTCGCGCCCCTTCAAACCGGGGTCAGCACGGCTGGCGCCTCCACCCTTAACGGGAAAATTTACTTAGTGGGTGGCTGGAATGAAATAGAGAAAAAATACAAGAAGTGCATTCAGTGCTATAACCCGGATCTCAATGAATGGGCAGAGGAAGACGAGCTGCCTGAGGCCACTGTGGGCGTATCCTGCTGTACCATATCCATGCCCAACACCAAGACGAGGGAGTCCAGGGCCAGCTCAGTCTCTTCTGTCCCAGTCAGTATTTAAATACAGGGCTAATCAGCAAGAATGAAAAATGTTTACCAGCACAGCAGTATAATTAACCCTTTAAGTAGCATTTTTGTACTTATATGGAAAAAAAAAATCACTGGCTTTGCAATAGTTCTAACACTGCAAACTGGCCAGTTTTCATGATCTTTAATACAGCCGGCGTGAAACAGCATATTAGGGATAAGATGAATTTTCTTAGCAGGAAGAAAGAGTTAACCCATGACTGCAGAATTTCATTCTTTTCCTGACTTTGCCACTGACTTACTGTACTATCTGTGGCAAATCATTTAATTTCTTTGTGCCTTGGTTTCCTTACCTGTAAAATAGATAAACTTGCTTCAGAAGATTGTTGTGAGGCTTTTTTAATACTGAGTTTTAAATACTTTCAGAACCCTAAATGAAAGTCAATTATTTCTAGTAATAAATCTCAACATATATCAGAAATGTGCCATGTCATCATAAAATTGCTCAGTTTTGTTCTTTGCTAAGCATTTTTTATTTTGACAAATAAAAAAAAAAAACAAAACCAAGAAATATGACATATAGCATGTGCATACTTTCCTTTTGGGGCAGTGGTATTTGCAGAAAATTTCTCAAAACATTTTCTCCTTCAGAAGTTAGAAAGAGATAGCTATCTTCTGTCATGAAGCCTTTTGATTCTCATATCTAATGCTGTGACATGGCTTTCAAGACCTGAATCCACAAAATACCTTAGTTCCTGTAAGCATTGTGGGCCAGCCCTAGGGGCTACCTTGGGTACCAGCTTGGTCTCCTGAGCTACATGTGTACACCAAGGAGCAAACCACCGCCCCGTCCTCCTCCTCACAGCAGGGAGACTCTCCTGTCACTCCAAGTGGGAGGCATGAATGCCCGTCAGTGTGTCTCCTCTTGTTCCTACTCTTCCAATCTGTGTAGGAATGTGCCTCCAGGTTATCTTCTCATCCGAGAAGGTCTTCACCAGTGCAAGGAGCTAACAGGGGCAAAACCTGGAGAGTGAGTTCATGCCAGGAGGCACCGATGGCTAATGGTGTCCAAGAGTAGTGAAGATATGCAGAGTGTCCCTCCTACTCAGTATTATTCTGACAAATTCCCAGTGGAGTGAGGAACAAAGACAGAATAAAGACTGCAAGATCTGCCTTTAAGAGTAGGGTGTATCTGTGGAAAATAGTGAATGATGGGAAAACTGGATGAAATCGAAGAGACTTTCCTTAATAGTAACAAAGAGATACCTTAACACCTTTCTTACCAAGTGTAGGCACAGCATCACCCAGACTAACCTTTTACTGGGCATACCATTATGTGACTCCTTTTGAAGCCTTCGTTACTGCCCTATTTATTTTTTGAGGAGCTTTTATTCACGTTTTTCCAAAGGCTAGACTAATGCTGTGAAGTTTTCCCAGTGAGTAGAGTGAAGTCTTTGCTCAACTCAGATTACCTTCCAAGAACTTTTCTTCCTAATTTCAGGATGCAGTGGGGGAATTAAGCACAAAACCTGATCACATTCCTTTAGCCAAAGGGTTATGCAGTCTGTAATGTCCCCTGAGAATTTGATACCAAAGGCCTGCTCTCAGCACAGAATGTCCACATGCTTCTGTTGGAGAAGGAAAGAAGCGATACAAAGAACTAAAATGATTTAATATAACCAAGAGGATAGAAGTTCACTGCCTTAATGCATGCATAGAGGCTTCACATGCAGTTTCCTCAGATTAGCATTGACACCTTCAGGCTCCAGTGCCAAGGAGAAGGCATCCTCTTAGCAATATTTACAAGGCAGCCAAATTTTAATCTCATTTGCAAAAGGGGAACACTATAAAATTGTCTGCAAGTGCAGATATTGTTGAAGCAAGCATTTTAAGGACTCATACTCTTCTCTTTGTAGCTTTGTTGCAGCTACATATTGAGCATCAGCATGAACGTGACACAGTATTAAAGATGAAGTGATTTGCTCTGCCAGTCGGGGTTAAACTCCATGATGCTTGGTCCTGTTTTCCAGTTCTAACTTAGAGTTCATGTCTGCATCCTGACAACAGAGTTTAAATTCTCAAATTCTATTTTTGAGTGCTGCGTGTTATTAGAATATACTGAATTGCAATGACTTTTGGTCAGAGTAGCACTGTCATATAGTTTTGATTAATTTAATTAGCGTACAGTTATCCTTAATCCTTTTTAATGCAGATGAATAATTCAAATCCAGAGTCACAGAACAAACCATGGAATTGTGTAACAGAGTAAGATTACTTTGTTTTAAATACGAAAATGCTGTTCTTGCCCAATCCAGTCACCAGAAGCTTCTTGTAGATGAGAGCAAAATTTCTCTTTCCCCAAGCTCATGACCATGTGTTCCATACAAAAGTATTTTGGAAGCTGTTCAAAAAATCCATCCGCTCCAATATTTTTTTTGTGAAATTTTAATACTATTAAAGTTGCTTATCCATCCAGTCCAAAGAAGATACACATACACATATCCAATTATAACTGTATACATTTTCCAGTTATTTAGGGTTTCTAAGGTACCCATAAGGTGGCATTTAAGAATTGAAGAAGCAATCATTTTGGCCTCAGACAGACATTGGCTGAAATTCCGTCATATACAAGTGTCTCTTTTCCCCTTTAGGAAAAGAGTTCCCAAATGATGTAAGTAGTCAGGTGTTGCTGCACACTTTCCTCTTTTGTGAGCCAACACTTTTATACACCAGCAACCATCTTCTGTTTTCGAGTAGAAACGTATTTGTGAATGATGGGCTAAGTGCAATGAAACTACTCTCTTACTACTTAAAGGGTTAAAAATTTTGGGGGCCAAATCCTTTTCATCTTACTCACAAAAAAGTTCCATTGACTTCACTGGGACTGCTGAATAAGATGTACAGGATTTTGAACTCTTGGCCAAATTCTGGCAGAGCGGTAGACATAGATGCCTGCCAAAACTGTCATACCCAGAAGGACGACTGCTCCTCCACTGCCCTTGGCCACGACAAGTCCGTAACGATGTGTCCGAGGACAGGATCCAAGCAGCACTGGCCACGTGGTCCTTCCATAGCACAAATTAGGTATGTACTTCAGGCCAAAAATCTTATGTATATTAACAAACGGTACTGTTATCAGCATAGCACTTCAGTGTGGCTTTATATTCTTTTCTCTACACATCTGTTTAGGCTTCAGCTGCACATTGAGCCAGGATTTGGTCCTCGCTATGTGATAGTATCAGCTGGACTTCATATTGTTTTGATCATACCAATGTACTGAGCTATTTGTGGCATTTTTATGTATGATCTTGTTTTGTTAGAACTGTGAAAAATGGTTTGAATGTTGTGTTTTATGGGATGGTGTTCTTTCATTGGCCGGTACCTTATTTTCAGTCTCCAGATGTTTAATAACAATATCTCAGTTGAACTTGAAATATTGTATATTACAAAAAGAAATTTTAAAATGCAGTTTAGAAAGTACTGTATATGGTGATATTAAGTAGAGCAGAGGGTTTCCAACTGTATGAGATGCAGATTGTTAACACACTACAGGGATCTTATTTAATGATATATACTGGTAGTAAAAAAAAAAAACCCACCTGTTATCTGTTGTCTTCAAATTCCTTATGCCCATGCATTTTATAGTCGACAGCATCTGTGCTTCCAAGGAATTCAAATCTGAAAATAAGCTTTCTTCAGTGAAACAGCTTAATAATGTTTTGTTTTCTTGTTTATTCATGGTGTAGGTGCATGGGAGAGTGTGTTACAAGGTTGTGAAGGAGGAACTTGCTGTTGGAAAATTATGCTGAAAGGAAATTTTCTGTGCTTGGTTCTTAACCAAGATGAGATCACAATCATTTAATCTCTTCCTGAAGTTAACCCACGAGATCATCTGTGGATCGGTCAAGAGTTCAGTGAGCTTGAGTGCCAGCTTCTAGCTGGTCAGAGAGGGAAGCAGAGAAAATTAGCATCAACCAAAGCTGTGAGGTGTTGAAAAGTTTGTGCTGAGACTTTGAAATGGCAGTTCTTGCAAGAGGCAGTAAAGGATGAATGAAATGAGTGAATAAGACCATGCTTTATATTGTCCTGAAACCTAGATTAGTTGATCCTACAGTGTTAACTCTTTCCAAACCCATGCTGGGTTTAGGAGGAGTTTGTCACTGGTAACAGCTGGGTTTGGTAATTCTAGTTGCAAACCCAAAAGTCAGACAAATAATTGAATGAGTGTGTGTTCCTTCTTGAATTCAGTGGGACTTCTCCCATATACAGTTATGTGCTTCTGTCTGGAAAATAAAAAGACAAGAACTAAATTCATGGGTAATGTCCAATGAAAGCCAACAGGGAGGTATTAGGCTGTTCCTCAGTAGCACCATTCAGCGACCCACTTACCAGGCAGGCACATGACATTTTTTATAGTCTAGATTTCCGTCTAAGGATTCTTTCCTTTGGGATGGCTGCTCAGTGAAGTCCTCTGTATGCTCCAAGGGGTTTTCTGCAACACACAGGATGGGAGATGCAAGTGGCTCCATACAGTGGAAAGGGGAAGATGGAGCCCCTTAGGACAGCCAGGAGACGAAGATTTTGTTCACATTTCTCAATGATGTTTGCGAAATAAGTGCTGGAAGGAAGTACCCCTTCAACACATACCTTTCAATAAGCAGCCTTTCTCTATGTTACCTAACTGAGGTGGCCCAACCTTTGTTACGAAAAGCAAGGCTCATGTTTCAATTGCCTGTAAATTGAATTCTCCGTTGAACTGAATTTTCAATACATTTAAACCTGGTTTATCCAAGCTGGGAGATCTTTTTCAAATTCTGAACCTACCTGCTTGGAGGAGGCAGTGGAAGCCAATAGTCTTACTAAAGTCTCCCAAACCTTGTGCAATGAATCTTCTCATCCTTTTGTTAAAGACCTACTTTGTAAAAGTAATCAAAAACATTATAATGCACAGATTTGTACTTTGACTCCTCCATGCAAGAGGAGGATCTCTTGTCCCTTTTATTTTCTCTTTTCTTGTCCATAACTGAGTGACTCACGGGGCACCAAAGAAGATGCACGATGCAAACAGTACAGAAAAGCTCATCTGTGAATCTAATCCAAAAAGTCTCATCACTGGTGGCCACAATAAAGAAAAGGACACATTCTGCAATGCCTGTTGGAATAAAATGGGTAAAAAATTAGTTGCTGGTGCTCATTTGCAAGTGTGGCACTGCTCAGAGCTTTGCTCCCAGGAGTTCCCTAAAGAATAAAGGAAAATACATGCAATTCTATATAGCTTGTGTGAGAGATTATGTTAATATCAGATGAGTTTTGCCATGCAAAAGGCTAGTATGAATTCATTGTTGTCTCAAATAAAATTAAATTTTCAGTAAAAATATAGGCAATTAGTAAACCTATGAGGAATACATAGCTGATTGCTGTTGGTAAGAATGGGAACACACATATTTAGATGCACTGGATGTTACTCTGGTTGCTGCCTTGGCAGTTTTGTTGTCAACAAGAAAAGTTAAAAATACAACTTATTTGTGTAAAGCGTTTCCCTGGCTTGTAAGTGTTAGACATACTGCTTATACAGATAGGTTTTCTAATTATACACTTTAAGGATAGACTGTGATAACACAAGGGAACATATTTCAACAGAAAAAATCTGTAGTGTAATGTGCGAATGTTACTACTTAAAAATTAAAATTTGTAGTGCAGCAGTTGTCTTTAAGAGGAATAACAGCATGTTGGTATTTTTCATTGTATGCTTTAAATAAAGCTGTCGACACAAGCGCAAACAAATTATTCGTATTGGAAAATCAGTTGGAAACCACGAGACTCTTTCTGACAAACGCCTGGTTGCAGTTGAAATATGCTTTGTTTTCTGAGCCCCGGGCTGATCCTTGCTTTCATATCAGCTAACGGAAATGTTTGTTACACCCGGGCTGTCAAACCACCCGCACAAGAAGGTACGCAGTGTGACACTGGAGCCACTTTTATCTTTTTCATTTTATTACAAGGACAACAGCTTGCTTTTTAACAATGAATTTCACAGCAATTTGTCGTAATCAAAATGCCTGACAAGAAACGATCATAGATCAGATGTCTGATTAGCAACTGAACATGTTTTCATTTGGATTGTGTGAGTAACATTATCGTAAATAAACACATCTAAATTTCAAGGGAAAAACATTAGTCCGAATGCTGAAGACCAACTACATTGTGCCGCGGATGAGAGGTTCTGAAGTGCCAAAAAGCGTTCCCCGTGTTTTGACACCAAGGGCTTGGTTCAAAGCATGATTTGGCGTTCAGCAGGTGTCACGACCTGAAGGGTCACCCAGCCTGTCGGTGTGCAGAGATCACGACCGTGAGTTCCTAGGATTCTGTAACACACAAGGACACGGAGGCTGAACTTCTCTACTTTGTTACTGAACTGTCCTCTGAACTTCTCTCCTTTTGTTACTGATTACCACAAATACCATAAAAATCACCACTAGCAAGGAAACAAACACAAAAATCACCACTAGCAAATATACCTATCGTTAATGAAGCAGGCTCATGGTCCAAGGCTGGCAGGCCTTTGTCAGTATGTTTCAGCAGATGATGTCTTCTGTTTGGTAATTTTCCCCTTCTAACCAGGCTGCCTTTATGGCTGCTGACAGCCAGGTGAGCCAAGGCAGCCGGGTGATCCTGCTGGCCATGAATCCAGACCCACGCACATCCAGAACAGCAGTTGGGCTCTGTGGGGTCCCTCAAAAGCTGCTACATGCCTATGGGCTTGCTCACCTATGCTTCAAGGCTGGAGGTCAGGACTCAGTTGTCTACATGCGCAGATGCCCCAGGTACTACCGGGCATCTCAGATGGCACTGGGTGTCAATCTTTGGGCCACCAAGACAAGCCTGGAGGAGGGGATTTATTTGCCCCTCTAGACTCTGTCTGGCAGTCCAGAAGTTCTCGGCTGTCCTGTTGGTATGGTAGTATGTCCACTAGTTCTGGCTGCCTCAGGCACCTACAGGTCCAAAATGCACTGATGCCATTGTCCAAGAAGGTCTGCTAAATGTAAAATCACTGTGTGATTATAACTTACTGTAAATACCCTATATAAGCAAATTTTTACCAAAATTTACATTGCTGTTCCCGCCTTCCTGTCTTAAATGCTGGTAGAAAGCTACTCAGATGCTAAACATAAGCATAATTTTCATCAGGGACAAATCTAATTCAAAGTGATGATGTCTGAATCTGGTCCAGGACGGTAGGATCGAGTGTTGTTACCACCTGCTGACTACGGTGTCCATTTCTGGGCTGCCCAGTACAAGATAGATACAAAGCTACTGGAGAGAGTCCAATAGAACGGCCATGCAGATGGTAAAGGGCCTGGAGCATCTCTATGTGAGGAAAGGCTAGGAGAGCTGGCACTGTTCAGCCTGGAGAAGAGAAGACTAGGGAGAATCTCATCAGTCTGTATAAACACCTGAAGGGAGGGTGCAAAGAGGACAGAGCCAGGCTCTTCTCAGTGGTGCCCAGTGACGGGACCAGTGGCAATGGCCAGAAACCAAAACACCAAAGGTTCTCTCTGAACATCAGGAAACCCTTTTTCACTGTGACGGTGCCTGAGCACTAGTACAGGTTGCCCAGGGTGGTTGTGGAGTCTCCATCCTTGGAGATATTCAAAAGCCAGGACATGGTCCTGGGCAGCCGGCTCTAGGTGGCCCTGTTTGAGAAAGGGGTTTGGACCAGATGACTTCCAGATGTCCCTTCCGTACTCAACCAATCTGTGATTCTGTGATAGCTGGTTGGTAACTTACCAGTGTAAAGACAGTGGTGAAAACCGTTCTTGGGGAACAAACGTATCTCTAGAGCCTGCAGCCTATATTTCACCCGGTTAGAGGTGGGACTCAGAAATCAAAAGATTTAGACAACGTAGGTGCAGAACTTCTGCCCAGCAAGCATGAAGTGTTGAGATATATCAGCAATCATTTCCCAACAATCCTCATACTCTGGACTTGAATCTTTAATTGTCTCAGATGTCTCCTTTCATGGGAATAATGCTGTTGCTAGAAAAAAGGACAGCGTTGCTTTGCTTGGCATAAAGAGATTTCTTTGTATGGAGGCATAAACTGTAGAAAGAGACTTAGCTGAAAATATGTTTTTCACTTACTCTGACCAAAGTTTTACGATTTGTAAGGAAACAGCCAAGACCACAGCAGTATGAGAGGGATTGCAACCTGCTCTTGTCGTGCAGAAAGGGCAGAGCAAGCCTCTCCTTTGGTCTCCTGCCAAGGCTAGTAGCACATGAGTCCTGACTTCACAGAGGGAGTAAAGCCGATGTGGGATTGCTATGGCCTTGCCACAAAAAGGCTGTTGCTGGGAGATAAAGGAGAGCAAATAAAAAATTCAGGGATGATTTTGAGGAAGCAAAAGGGTTGATTTTGCTTCAAAATTCAGAGATGATTTTGAAGAGTCAAGACACAAATCTGTGTGGCAAAAACTGTGAAAAAGACAGAACTTACAACTAGACTATGCTATTAAAAAAAAAAAAAGATTTTAAGCAATCTTGACAAATGCATTATTTGCCAGCATCATTACAGTAAAAAGCATAGATTAAAGTAAAAATTAACTGGATATTTTACTTCTTGTAATATTTGCCTTGTTACTTAAAAGTGTGAGAAAACTTATTTTTCTGTATTGCAGATGCATTTCAGAGCTTATTATGTCATCACTTTCCTTAAAAACAGTTAAATAACATGAGTGAAATATTCACAAAGCAAAAACCGGTTTTCCCTAAATTATCCGTAAGTTAGCTGTAGGTCTTGCACAGATTTAGGATGTCCATCATGCCCACTTAAACCCAGTATGTAGAGGCCTGTAAATTGGTGTGTTTCTTCTTTTTGTGAAATACTTAAAAGGTAAATGTTACCCAAGCCTACGGCAATGCGTTCTTTTTTCATTTGAAGGACACCATGTATTCCTTCAGTGGAACCCCCATGTAGCGACACGAGAATGGCTGTTAAGATCAGTAGGGTCAGAACCATGCTGAAGTCAATTAGAAACAGCCAAATCGAACAGACTGCTTTTATTTTGTGTTATTTAGGTATGGGGTGATTCTGAGCCAAACAAGGAATTTGTTGGAAGTTACTTATTTAAACACAGAGAGACATTCAGAATAAAAGTCTTGCAGTCTGCAACTTGTGTTCTTGTCAAATAAACCGGCCACAGAACAAACCACGACTTCTCATTTGTGTTCAACGATGCCATCTTTTAACAACGGTGCACGTGCTTGTATTGGGAACATCTTGGATAAGGGAGTGCTCCACAGAGCTACTCAGACAACCACGAATGCTCTGCTGCTTTCCTCGACACAGCAAAGTTTGTCTTTCTCAGCCTAGGTTACTGTCAGCTGGGCGCTTAAATGTCTTGCCTTTAGTCAAAGATACACTGCTTACCCAGTAAATCGAATTCAGACTTAAACTGGGCGCCTGATCCTCCCACGTTCCCAGCGGAGCATCCCTTGGGCAGGATCTTCTCGGCAGGGCTCTGCTCTGCTGAGCTGTTTTGGGAAGGAGACGCTGGAGGGCACCAGAAGGACGGAGCTGGGAGCCCCCCAAGTGGGCAGCCGGAGGTGAAGGAGGGTCTCACTTGGCGAGGACAGCCGGAGGAAGAGGGTAAGGGTCTCCCTCAGCAAGGACACGGTGCCACGCTGCTGCCCTGGAGAAGCATGTCCCAGTGGAAAGCTCACGGCAGCGAGTGGGAATCCGGAGGGAAAGCCATAAACCTCTTCTTTCAGCCAGCAGTGCTGGTGGCCGAGGGGAAGGGGGGAAAGGAGAGGAAGAACATCAAAGGCAGTAGTCACATCATGTAAAAAAGTATATTTCAACAGTGGCCTGACCCCTTTCCTTCGCCTCACGTCCACCTGCTGTCCACAGACGTTTCGGGAGAGGAGACTGTAACAGGCTGGTACAATAACCTGAGAAATGCAGGGTGTAGTTCAGCGAGGATGACCTGCAAAATTCCCATTCGCCAAAATCAAAGTGCACAACAGCGCCTGAGGACTGACAACATTTTTATCAGGACGCGGCTTCTCAGGCCCAGGGTGAATTTCTGGTCACCAGGAGAGAGCGTCATCCCCGCAGTCGCAGTGAAAAGGATGCTTGGCCTCAACGGGGGAGGACGTATGTCTTTTGTCTTCTCAGCTCTCACCAGGAACTCTGTTTGTATGTTCCAGATACATGATCTCACCAACAACCTATTTGAAAGTTTCTCTTTCTCAGTCTCCTCTGTCAGAGCTGTTCCAGTTTGAAAAAATAATGTAATATTTACCACCCTTGGAGACGGAGGGTGAATAGATTCGTTTTCTGCCCCCCCCAGCGCCCTAAATGCTGGTATCTCAGCTCAGGACCAGTTCTTGCAAGAACAATTTTTTCTTTCATCCCAGTGCAGCATGGATGCATTTTTGAAATTATTGAAGTTTGGCAGATGGGAAAAACAGTTCTTTCCCATATTGCTGGGAGAATGGTGCAGCCAGCGGCTTCCCGGCCCAGCTGCTGCTCTGAAGCTGTTACTCTGGTCGCTGCATACACTGGAGAGTTCAGCCAGTGAATTATAGCTTGCTATAATAAGAATGTTCTGCTTTCCATTAGATCAGACTTGCTGGAACAATAGCAAATGCACTGAAGCAGCCAATGCGGCTGTCAGTGACATTTCAGGGTCTCTTTGCTTCATTGCTGGTGTCGAACAAGCTCTGGCCAAAGGACACCTTGGTCACATTGTCAGAAGTAACAGATCAGCTCTTCGGAAGGAGAAACAGATGCGTCGGGCCAGGTGAACAGCAAAGCACTTAGACTCCAAAGGAATCTTAGCAAAAGCTGAAAAAAAAAGAAAGTGGAGATCATAAATCATGTATTAAAACTCAATGCAGAGCTCTCTTGTGGTGTTATGTGAGTGATAAATAACACTCTAAGCTGTTAGGAGCCGCTTGAATACTTCTTTATTAAACCACTATTTGAAACAAAAGATATGCCTGTCTCCTGGACTGACATTGTTGCAGGGAGTCACAGAAAAAAGACTGGTTCAGCCAGCAGAAGCAGAGCCAGAAGATACGTCAGTTTGGGTCACACTACCAGAAGCTGATCCATTCATACGAGAAATAAGTGTTCAAAGAATTCCCATATGATCATATCTCTTTGGAAGGGCAGGCCACTTAAAAAAGGCCAGATCATTCACGCAAGTCATGCCATTGAGCAGTTGCAGGCATTAGACACTGGGTAACCTGAGTGTTTTCATGTCTGCCACTGCTCCTTTGAAAACCAAGGGCAATTCAAGGTCAGGAACCATAAATTTAGGTATCTACACATGCACTGGATGTTAAACCTTCAGTTACAGCCAAAGGTGAAATGTCAGCCAACAAAGGCATATAAAGTGATTAAATCAGTCACCCGCAAGGTCCTACTTCAGGATGAACTGAGTTGCTCTTTCGGCTTTCCTGACTGTACTGGCTAGAGACAAGACTCACACATCAATGTCCAGCACAGGCTGAGCTCTGGGAGGGTGCTCTGTCTGGCCTCCCGCCATCCCAAAGGACGTGGGTTTCCCCTGTGTTGTAAGTGCCAGCCACATGTCTCAGGCTTCTGAAATACTTGAAATGGCACCAACGTTTAGGCAACTGAATCGAGCCACTGGTCTGCACTGAACCATTGATCCCCATAGTCAGAACACAGACAGCAAGCATATTTTTATACGTATCTACGTGAAGACACATTCATTTAAGGGCCCCTGCCTTGGACTGAATTCCACTCTCGATACTGCACATCTTCCTCTGTACTTGGAGATTTCAGCTTGAAGCTTTGCTTTGAGGCTGAGTTTTAACTGCAGAAGCTCACATGCTTTGTTTCATTCACCTGAAATGTTCAGCAACAGTTCACCTCCTTCAGCCTTAACAGGCTGCTGCAGAACAAACACATGTGCACGCAGGTAGCTCAGCATTTAGAGGCCGCTTTTGAACCTTCCTAATTCCAGCTTAACTGTGTTTTGCAACAAAGTCCCTGGAAGGCTGCCTATGGCCCTGCTTCACAGTACAGAGACAAGAAATAGCTGGGTAGTTACAGGTGAAGCAGGAATGAAAGTCTGTGAGAGGACCAGAGAAATCAGTAAAGTGAGGACAAACAATGGTCAGCACGGATAACCGAGGACATAACCGGCAGCAGTGAGAATGGAAAATGCTGGGGATGAGTTGTTAATTTACATCGTGACCTGAAGGTCTGGGCTTCCTCGGTAAGAGCGTGGCAACAAGGATGTCACATGTGCCATGTTTCCTTGTGGTGTCCCACCAGGAAGATGAAGATACCCAAAAAGAGGAAACATGGGCAACAGATAGCAGCCTTGCTGGAGATTCGCGGAGAGTGAAGCTTTTGAGGGTGAAATGAGGCCCTGGGACTCACTGTTTGTCATTCAGCATACAACCCCAACCCAAATTTTGGACAGCATCAGCTTGGGAGTGATTGTTCCGGTTCGTTTGTTTGGAAGCTTTTCTCCCAGCCTGCATTACTTGTTTTGTTTTTCCTGGAATGAAACACCAACAAAACTTGCCTGCCATCGGAACGGCTCTGCTGCTGAGTCACTGGCCCGCTCCATGGCTTTGAGCGGGCAACTGGCTCGCTCGCTTGCTCAGTTGTGCCTGCTGAAAAACAGGGTCATGAGTTACATCTTGCTGATAATGGAAAAGCGAACATGAATGGAATTGTTGCCAGAAGGTAAATTTCTAAATAAATACGCATTAACAAGTGATCCTAAGATGAGAACACGCTTGTGGGAGCAACGGCATTTTCACTAAGGCCAGTCCTGAACAATGCCCTGCCTTATGAAACGCTGAGAGTCACTGTGACAAAGCACAAATGGTTACCACGGTTATTAAGGTGGTGGTGACTCTTGCCTTCAGTGATTCTGCAGGGATTGGCAGAAGATGTGGCCCTTTCTGGGTTTTTGTTTCCTCCTGCTGTTGTTGTCCGTGGCTGCCCCTCCTGCAGGTACAGCTCGGCTCGATCCTGCTTCTCCACCTCCTTCCACAAACAACCAAGTGACTCAACTTAACCAGGCAGCTTCTTAGTGGGGAGTAGATTTTAGAGACATTTTCATAACAACTCCCAAAGCCCTTCATGTCAGAAGCAATACCACCAACATTCACACATTCAGGACAGAACCAGCATGGTAATATGTTCTCATTTATTTACTTGCACTACCATAAATTTTACAGACTTGGGTTTGTTGACAACAACTTTTACTGTGCACAACAAAGAAATGCTCTGACCCGAAGAACTTGGGCTGGGAGCCATCAGGTGGAAAGCAACGGGAAACAGAGGCAGTCAACCCGAGGCAGCAGACTCAGCAAAGCAACCGCTCAGCCATCGTCAGGACTTCAGCAGGCCTGAGGACTTTCAGAGAAAAGAATGAGGTGGCTTTGAGGTGTTCACAACAACTTTTTTTCAGAGAAGAGAGTGGCTGTGGGGAAAAACACCAAAAGTGCGTGTTTGAAAATTGTCAGGTTGGAAATGGAAATTTGCATCATAAGCTGATCAGAGACGGGGTTTGACCTCTAAATGCTGAAAGGGTTACTTTAGAAGTTGTTTTATCTGAGCAGTCACAGCATGCAGAGTAGTGGTGAGTTCATGGGAATAAGCAATTAATTCTGTGAGTGGTAAATCTGGTGAAGCCTTGTTTATTTTGAACTAGTGTCTTATTTTCTTACCCACCCAACACAATAATCCTGACAGCTTTCCTGACACTGAAGCTGTGCATGACTATCTCCTCACCTCAGCAGCACACTCATCTCCTTCTCACGTCCTCCGAATACCAGCTAGGTGAAGGGCAGGGTGAGCTCGCTCTGCTCAGGCTGGCAGCCTGATACCCATGGCCACTGGCCCTGCCACTGCTGGTGAGCGCACAATTCAGCTTTTGTCTCACTAAATTTCCTTTCTTATGTAGAGCTGGTCTTCGGAAGTCACGCAGAAAATTCCACTATTTCATGATTTTTCATCTCAGCTGATCATCCTAACTATGCAGTAAAGAGAGAAAGGCGCTCTTAGGCCATGATTCATCCTATCCTAAAATAGACATCTAAATCAGGTCACTTGAATCATGGTTAAAAGTGCCAACTGGGCTCCACTAACTGTAAGGACAACCTAAGGTGACTGTCTCAGATGAAGACATTGATACTAAAAGAGTCTAAACTTAGGTGAACTGCATCCTACTGTAATGCCTTTGAGCTGTGTGCCACACTGCTGCCCGATATTCAAGTGTGACAGTTGGTTTAAAAGTTATTGGAGTGGGACAGTGGATGGACATCGTGATCACCGAAGCCTTCCTTCATCTGGATGCTAGGCTGAAAAATCAGAAAGTACTGGGGGAGAGTGAGAAAATAAAAATATATTTGTGGATGTTTCCACAGAGGGAGATGCTACGTTCAATGAGTAAATCATTCCTTGTCACGCAGTCTGTTCTCAATTCCACACTTGTACATCAGATTTAAATATGTAAGGTCTGATCTCCCACCTAAGAAACTGCATAAAGCTGCACCCAATAGTTCCTGCATAAAATTCACAGCTGCTCATTAAAGCAGAGAATATATGGAAAAATATAGCAAATCTCAAATCAAGACAAATTTTTTTCTTTAAAAAAACAAATTCAGAAAATTACACTTAGCCCTTTAATAGCTTAAAAAAACTTCAGCTTCTATACAGCAGATTTTTCAGTCTTCAAGCCATTTTCTGCCACTTTTTGAGCTCTCTCCATCTGCTCAACAGCCCCTGTGTGCACGTGAGTGGTTAGAGCAAGGCACCCCAGTGCTGGTGTCACCACCATCTTCCCAGCAGTTAAAACCACTGCACATTGTTTGACAGCAAGTACCAACAAGCTGACTTGTTCTACACAGGTGAAGTTAGTTCACTTACCTTTTTGTCTTTTGTCAGCTTTTCCAGGAATTAACATATATTTTTCCAGTCATAGGTAAAGAAAGAAGGTGGTGAAAGAGAGAAGATGAAAGAGAAGCCACACAAGACATATGGGTTCCAACAAGGTGAGAATATTTAGTTGTGCCATGCTGGAAAACAGAAAGAACAGCCATAAACTTGTAAAGGACCTTGAAACTTTCTCCTGTGTGCCCCCTTCTGAGGACAGCTGGAGCTTCCACATGCCTCTCTTTCTCCAAGCCTGGAGCTAGCCTGCAAATTTCCCCCTCAGGGCTACCGTGCAGATGCACAAGTGCTGCACAGCTCTGAATTGGTTTCTCAACACAAAAAACAAGTTTCTTTTGTGCAACTTCATTGCAAAAAGGTGCCCTGAAACACACAGTTTTACCATAAATGCTCACCACTTACCTTGCAAGTCAAATCCCAGGACAGCTGGGGTGGGGGCATCTCGCAGTGTCTCCTACACACTGCTCCTTGTACGCAGCCCGGATCACCGCATGCCCATCTCCGCAATTTCGGCGACCGCTCAGTGCTCGTGCGTGCACCGTCCCTGCACGGGGGAAGTGAGGATCAGGAAGATTTCACCCAGACTGCCAAATTCCTGATGGAGTTGGGAGGTCCCAGCCCCCTCCAGGCTGGGCCATCTCATGTAACCTCACGCCGTGAGGAAGCACCAGCCCCCAGCGCCAGCAGAAGAGACCACCTTGCACCCTCCTGCCCAGTCCCCCGCCGAGGCAGCTCTCTCCATCCCCTCCAGCTCTGCCTCCCGCGGGCACACGTGTCCACACAGCTGGGTGGAAAACCACATCGCAATCCTGCGTGAGATTGCAGCTTGGGTTTTTTTTTTCCCTGTTGGCTGAGATTTCAGCCGGATCAGTTCCCAAGTCCTCTCTCGTTCAGACCAGGCTTGTGCAAACTCAAGGGAGAGGGTAGGAATGGGCACATGAGGGAGGCAGCGCTACATCTTTTAGCACTGATTCTGGCTATTGTCAGGTCAAACACATGATTCCTACCCTTAAACCAACTTCTCAGCCCTAGCAGAGCCGTCCTTTTCAGCTTTTTCTTCAAATGCGGAGGGCACACGACTGCTGCTGTAACCAGGCCACGTGCGTCATACAGTTTGCAAATAGCAGCGGTTGTTTTCAGCTGGAATGCAAACTGAAAATGCCAGGAGAGGTGACTCTGGAAGTATTCACTTCAGAAAAGTCACCAGGCTTTTGAAAAGCCAAACGAAGCAGTCAGCTGCCCACATTGTGTGGGACCCCTCCCGGCATCCCACGGGACACACGGGCTGTTCTCTGGTGGGGCTGGCAGGCAGACGGAGAGCCGAAGCAGCTGGGCTGGCGGGCTGCTCCTCCGGATCCAAGCTTCTCACAAAGCCAGGGTTCTCGCACTTTCCGCCCTTCCAGCCCTGCTGCAGAAAGCCCGAGCTGCCAGTTCACGGGCAGCCAGCGCAGCAAGGCTGCGTCCTGCCCACCGCCCCAGCCAGCAGCCAGGCGACCTGCTGCCTTCCCTGGTCTGAAGCACTGGTCAGAACCTGCGTGCCTATGAAATGCCGCTTCCAATGAATCTGCAGTTTCCCGCAAAAGATCAACCTCCCAGCAAATTTCCCTGGCACCCGTTTCCCCAGAGCCCTGGCCCAGCTCACCCCTGACAGAGGGGTGAATGGGAGAGGGAAACCTTCAGTGATTCTGCAGCACCAGAGGGCCACAATGCCGAAGGAGCGTCTTCCAAATCCCAGGGAACTGGCCCACAGAAATCCAGTTCAGGTTGCTGGGTCCACTGAGAGTCGCAGAAAACTCTCATGTTGTGGCAGTTAAGATTGGACTATTAAGGCTTTCACGAAGTTTAAACAAAAAAGAAATAGTAAACATGAGTGCATTCCTTATATTGTGTTAGAAAGACATAGAGTTTAATAAAATGAAGACTTTCTCCCATGTCTTTGGTACCATTTCTTATTAGCCTGGTGAAAGAATGTCAGCTTTCTTCTGCTGGTGGCACGGCAGAGTTGTGCAATGACAGTCTGTCCCAGCGCCACCTGGCTCTAGGTATTTCATGCTCAGTATAATGTGCAAATATGAAGTTATTGGTTTGCTAGCAAGTTTGCTCATGTGAAACAGGGCCAGCAGAGGATGACTGGACAGAAATTACAGGGACCTTTCACATTATAGAAGGGCAGGTGGCATGCAAGCCGCACCAGAGTCTGAGACCAAGGACAGTCAGCAAATCTAGAATCACGTTACAAAGTATGTGTTCAAATTTAAATGAAATTCACCCTGAATTTTTATTTTAGGAGAGGAGAGGGCTGTTATTACACAAATAACAGTATATAGAGCTTTTTGCTCTTTAGGCTGTTCCTTTAATTCTGCTTCAAGTTGGGAGTGACTAAGCAACTTGACAAATTCTCATTCCCCGCTCTGCGAAATGAATTAGTAGATTTGGGCTGTATCAGACCACGACGCGCCTAAAAGGCACCTCCATGTGCGCTGCTCGTTGACGTGGGCACGAGAGACCCGGACAAGCCGATCTCTCCCCAAGAGGGTTCCCAGGGCAGCCTGGCCCTGGCTGGCGAACTCAGGGGTAATGATGCTGGTACACTGGGACCTCCCTGTGAGTACTTTGGAGGCTGCTGCCTCCTCTGCCTGTACACTCCCTTCTCCCCACAAACCAAAATGCACTCTGAAAAGAAAGTCACCTGAGTTTAACCCCTGAAACTGTTTTTGTCCTGAAACTATTGTGCAAGCCGTGCTCCCTGGAAGTTCCAAAATCCTGTTTACATCTGCATTTTCCACTTGAAGTTTTTTGAAATAATTTACTGTGCAGAGGATTAAAATAAACCAACTCACTAGCCAGAAGAGAAAATATCGGTTGTCATAATTATCCCTTTTTCTGTTTTAGACTGTTTCCTACCACTCTTTGTAGAAAAGTGGCAATGCTGCTGGCAAATTTGATCTACCGATCCAAATGAGGAATTAAAGTCGTTTAGGAAGAAGAGGTGCCATGTGGAAAACAAAGAGGTTAAAAATAGTTAAGGCTAAAGGTATTAATTTACTCCTGTTCCAGAAGATTGCCCTTTGGACTCTCCTGAAGATAATACATTAACATTAGGATGAAATGTTGGCATGCTGTCCAAACTTATCATCTGATATTGAATGACAAGCTACAGATGCTGAGTCACTGATCTTTTTTATTAGCTCAGAAAAATAACATTTCCTCCCCGAAAAAGTCCGTATCTTTCCGGCTTCATTTAGTGATATGTCAGCAGGAAAACAAAATGAACTGATAAAAAGCATCTGCTCATTTGTTTTCTTAAAGAATTTTTGATCCTTTTAGATGATTCCAAGTAGCATCATATTGGGCCTCTGGCTACCAAGGAACTGGAGACCCGATTTTCATAGCACTGCTGCCACGTAGTGATGTAGCTTACCATGATAAACACGCCATATTGATTATAAATGACCATAGTATGTCCAAACAGCAACTACAAAGAAACGCCTCCACAAATTTTAATTGTTTTCAAGTCCAAGCAGTCTGAAATGGAAGCAGAAAGCTGAGATTTTAGGGGAGCACAAGAACAGCTATTTGGTTCGGATGGAATTAGTCAGGTTGCTGGAAGTAACGGGGAACATGGTCAGTAAAAAGACAGCAGCTTATGGGATGGCTATGAAATAGTGGTGTTAAACTTTCAGAAGCAAGGTCCTGCTGGTGGGTGAGTAATTAAAGCACAGCTTGATCTAGGAGAGCTGCTTTATTTGGTCAGTGCTTGGTGGAAAATAACTAAATATTTCTGTGGATTTTTGGCAATTACAATTACTTTTAGTCCTATCCCCACAAATAACAATGTTTGATTTCAAAGTTGCAGCTGCTACCTGTAGGTCTCTTAGTATTTCAAAAGGACGAGAATATTTAAAATAGACCACATCCTTAGCACGGTCAAGCAAACAACTCCCTGTCATCTAGGACAGCTGCTGTCTTCTGATTCCTCTCTCAGGTTTAATTCTAGTTTGGATTCTGCTACTGATCGGCTCTGTGGGTCTTGGAGAGGTCGGTGTGCAAGTGGGACAAGTTATCAAATGCAGAAATCGGAGACACAGAAACTTGCTCTCTTCACAAAAACAAGTATAATATGCTATTGAATAGCAGCTGTTATCTTTATTTTACAGTGGGGAAAATGAAGTGATATGCCTTAAAGAAAAAGGACATTTCAATGATGAAAAAATAGATGGGCAGTTCTGTGTTCAGATCATCTCAACTTCTTCTGCAGCCGGGAATAAACAGGTTTCTTTCACCAGCCTATGATGTGTGAAAGGCAGTGGGAACACAAGCGTCTCAGCGTCCTTTTGGGACTGACTCCCTGGGGTGGACAGCCTGTCTCTTAGTGCACAAGTTCAATTGGCAGAGCTCAGTGCTGTGAATTGAAAATGTCTGACTTGCTGATGAATGCGTAAGCATCCGCATGCGTGGTGCACACATAGGAGGTCTGCATTTTCACCTTCGCTCCTGTAAACCTCGGAGGTTATTCACACATGCACACCCAGAAAACATCGACCTGCACTGAAAGGAAATTATCAATGCAAAGTCAGTCCCTCTTCTGTCATGAAATGCCAGAATTAAGCTTGCCTTTAATGTGGCACCCTGTTGTATATATTATGATAACAGCTTTTCAATGATACCACTGCATTACGTTCCTTTCAATAGATCCCTGTACACAGATTCAGTACACAGAAACAGCAGAAATTTCTTAATGAGAATCCAGGCAGGATTATTTATTAGCACTGTCCTTCTGCCCCGTTTTATTTACTGAACTCATTCCCACTACAGCTCTGAATAAAATACTAAAAATGTAGTATTTATGTCATTATTCTGAAAGTTCAGCTCCGCTTCAGCTGAGTGCTAAGACTCAGTAGTCCCAGATAGGAAACTAAAAAATGAAGACTAAGGAAGCTGCGAGATCAGGTCTTGCCTCCCCCGGGCTGTGTGACACAGCCATGTCCAGCTGCATTCGCTGGTCCTGCTCTCCTTTCAAGTTCCCCACTCAAAGGCCCTAAAAGCCTTCCACGTTCTGCAGCAAACACAGCAGAGATCTTTTTGGGGAACAGCACGTTTCAGCCCAACCCCAGAAAACATCCATCTTTTCCTCTCGCTGGGCACAGTTATACCAGTGTGCTCAGGCTGCCGCTTTTCTGACTCACTGACTGTAGGACATGTTTGCACAGTACAGAAAAATACCTGAAGGTGTCACAGGGAAATGTAAAGTTGAAAACCTGAAATTCCCTCTGTTCTGTCCCAGAATTGACCACCATATCCAATGCCTACATGCATGCACACAGAAGAATGGCCTCCTCTCTTGGAAGGATCCTGAAGGTGGACCGACTGACCAGAACTCACAGCATAAGGCAAAGCATCCATTCCTCCTGCTTCCCAGGAGACAGTGTGAGGGCTGCAGTTGTGGCACCAGGAGCGCTAGGCTGAGAGCTGCCTGTAAGGCAGTGGCAGCTGCAATATGGAAGCCTCCTTCTTCAGACTGCTGAGAGGTCCAATACACTACGGCAAAGTACAAAGCAACACAGATACCCTGTTTCTGAAAAGGGGCTTAAGTGGAAACCCGCAACCCATTTAAAGGGTTCAGAGCAGAATCTGTCCAGGAAAACCAGCAAGTGTGCTCTCTGTGTGGGGTAGTCTTTCATCCATGACTTCTTAACATACCAGCTCTAGGGGATCTTCAAGAAGGGTGAAGGTTTCCATTTGTAGATGCCCTCCTCAGTTCTCTAGGATATCCCACCCAGCCTCTGGCCACCAATGCAGAGGGCAGGGGCGTCCAATAGGTCCTATGTTGCATCCGCAGCACTGTGTGGATGTCTTGGCTACCCTTAGTAGCTTATGCCCAGGCATCTGCCTTGCACCCCATCAAACATTTCACTGAGGTTGTCAGTGTTTTGGCACGCGTAGCCCATGCGCTGCCATACACCCGATGCTCCCACATACCTGCCAACTGCACCTGCCTGTCCAAAGCAGGGTGCCAAAGGCAACAGTGACTCATTACCGTGTTTACCCCAAGACGCTGTTGCGTGAGGAACACAGGTTGTTCTTGCTGTGTTTTGTTTTGATGGGGCTGAAGTGATACTTCCCACAGAGCTTAGAAAGTGAAAAAGAAAGCCTTAGATTACCTTGCAAGGGAAGACAGCTTGGGAGGTGCCTTTTCTTTTAAACTAACCTCAGCAGAAGAATGAGGAAACAGTCAGGTAAGTGTTAAAATGAATGATGAATCCACACATCAGATAACTGATCCAGTTTTGAAATAATATCGTATGTTATTCTTTTAGATTGAAAAACAGGACTGTTCAAAACTTACAAGATTAAAACTGCTCCAACTGCAGCCAATGGAAATATTGTCTTTGACTTCAACAGAAACAGAAAATGTCTAAGTTAATCTGCAAAAACTTTGAACGCTGGAGTGATTACTAGCTGCTCCAAGCTTTCCTCCTTTTGCTCCAATTCAATCATGTCCAATCTTTCATGGGTGTCATGGTTTAACCCCAACCAGCAACTAAGCACCAGACAGCTGCTCACTCACTCCCCCACTCTCCCAACATGGGATGGGGAGAAGAATGGGAAAAAGTAAAAACTCGTGGGTTGAGATAAAGGCAGTTTAACAGGAAAGCAAAGGAAGTGATAACAATAATAGCAACAATAATATATATACCAAACAAGTCACGCACAAATGCAGTTGCTCACCACCTGATGACCGATACCCAGTCCCTCCCTGAGGACCGAGCGCTGCCGCCCAGCCAACTCCCCCAGCTGATATACTGAGCATATGGTATATGGTATCATATGGTATGGAATATCCCTTTGGCCAGTTTGGGTCAGCTGTCCCAGCTGCGTCCCCTTCCAGCTTCCTGTGCACCTTGCAGGCCAGGCCAGTGTGAGAAGCTGAAAAATCCTTCACTGCCTAGCAACACTAAAAACATGAGTATATTATCAACATTATTTTCATCCCAAATCCAAAACACAGCACTACACCAGCTACCAGAAAGAAAATTAACTCTATCCTACCCAAAACCAGGACAATGGGCAGGACATTTCATTATCATTTATTTATTTGCTGTCCAGCATTGTAGTTTCTCTACAGATTTTTGAAAGAAAGACGAAAAGTTGATCTGTTTCCAGAATCTATGACAGAAAAAAAAACTGCTAAACAAACAAACAAACAAAAAATGGAGAAAGAAAGCCTACTTATGTCCTACGGAGAAGGCAAGAGAAATTGGAGGGAGATGAGAAATGAGAATCATAGAAGGATAGAATCATTAAGGTTGGAAAAGACCTCTAAGATCATCAAGTCCAACCATCAACCCATCACCACCATGCCTACTAAAATGAGCTTACAAAATATGCAGATCTTGCTGACCATCTTCCCTTAGAGCAAAGCCTTGTTGCTGCTGTCTCTGTGGATAATCTGTCACCATCAGCTTTATCCACATATACTTACTCTGTGAAAGACAAATCCATAATGGCAAATAAAAATAACATGTATATGCAGGATGGTGCTGAAGGTGGACTGTGCATGAACAGAAATTGATTTTTTGTTATTCAGAGATAGTGGCACATTACCACACAGTAGATTTACCAGCCTGACAGTACTTTGAAGATCTTGTTTCCTTTTCATCCTCTTCCTTTCCCTAGACCCACACCCAGTCACAAAAACCTATCCCATCCTTTGCATCAGCTTTGGTGCACTTCAGTCTTGTTCACAGTTTGAGTCAACTGCATATGCCACCACAAAACGATTCACTTTTTTTCCTGGTTTAATATTCTTGTTGATTTCAGTAAAGTGAATTGGCTCAGTGCAGGGTCAGAAAACACAAGCCAGTGCATGTGAGGGGAGGAGGGCCAAGGCAGGAGGAGAGCAGGGAAAAGGGCACAGAGCATCTTCCTTTACGTGGAAATGGGCTGTTAGACCATCTCAAGCCCAAACGTGTAATTTCACTCGTGGCAGCTTTGCTGCAGACACTTTAATTCTTTGTTATGTGCCCTGTAGACTTGTCTTAACAGCCATCTGCAGCCTGTCAGTAATTATATACCGTGGCTCAAATGATTGAGCAATAATGTGATATAGGGTAAACATAAAGAACTCCAAGAGAAAACTGTCTTGGAGACCAGATATTAAATGTGTTTAGAGGCCTAAAACATAGAGTAGCATCTACTGAGGTGTTTCCAAAGCATTTAGCTATTCCTTGAGAGCTGTGCACGTCTTTCTAGTTGCAGCGTCTTTGTCTTCGAGGACCTGGCCCTCACCTTCACACAACCTCCTTGGCCATTTAGGACCATGTCTTCCTTTCTACAACATATTCTGAGAAACACGTATGGTAACAACACCAAACACCCTGCAGCCCATGGTCCAGTGGCTACTTCTTCTAACAGTGGTGTTTAGAGTGTGTGGGAGCGGTAATGAGACAGCAGCCAGCAGAGCTGTTCCCTCATACAACATGGTTTCTCACAGGGAGAAAGCAGAGCTATTGACCCCTTATGCCACCCATTTTTCAGGACCTGAGGATCTATCCAGGAATACAAGCTGCCAAAGAAAGATACAAGCAGGACCTAAAATTATTTGAATACCTGAACCACTCAATGGAAGGCCAACGTTTCCTTTTTTTGATCTAGTTGCTCTATTTGCAAATAGGCATTTCGGCTTCATTCGTATTTGCTGAGCTAGCTAAGAGCATGTTCTGCTGTTGAGATGCCTGGAACATGCTTAGGCTTATTAACAAATTTAATCTTCTGTTACATACAGTAATAAACAGGTTTCTACTTGGGATTTTGAACAACTATTTCAGGATTTAGTTAAAGCCTTTTCCTTGGTGGAGTGCCACAAAATTATAGAGCTCTTATGAAAAGGAAGATTAGAGCAGACTGGTAGAACTGGAGTCATGAGAAATTTGAGAAGAACAAAGGTTCTCACGGGATGATCCATATGACCAAAACCTGCACACGCTAAGAGGCTGTAAGGTACCTTAACTCCCATACCAAAGCCCAAGAAGGAAATAGCTAGTATTAGACTGAATTATTTTGAGCATGGGGTCTTTTTGGCTGTATCTGCTGTTCTTCCTTCTAGCTCTGCTGCTACACGTCTGGAACAGCCTGTGCTGAGCCAACCCTCTCTCTCTGCCCCTTTGCTCCGCGCATGGACCCGTGTGGGGCACGAACCCCGCCAGCAATGCTGCCTTGGCACTGCTACTCTACCGTCCTAGCTTTGAAAAGAACTGGCTGGCAGCAGCTAATCCCACGGGCAAAACCCGGGAATCCTGGTGTCAGCACCGCGGAGCGTGGGAGCGCTGCGGGTCTGGCAGGTGGACAGTTGCTTATTTAAACAACGGTGCAAAGTACAGTTCTTGTGATAAAACATTACAGTACTTTACAGGTTATCTGGGGCAAGGGTTACATTTCCCCTAGTCTTATCTTGGTGCCTGGTGCATTCTTTGGCAGAAATGGGGATTTGGACAAAGATTAAAGAAGATACGGATGTGAACAACAGGGTTGCCACATGGAGGCTGTATTACTGTTACTGGCAGCATTAGCAAGGGTTAGAAATGTGAGGCAAGGCATATAATAATTTACAGGCATAGGAGAGAAACCAGGCAGATATTTTCTATAAACCTCAAACACTGGAACCGTGGAGCCTTGGGGGATTTAGTAATGCAAAGCACGGTTTGAGTTCCAACTGTTACCTCACCTGCTCAGCTTTAACTATTTCTTCAGACTTGAGGTAAATATCTTGCTGAACGCCACACAAAATCCATTTACGTATTACAGAGCCTGAGCTGAAACGGGGCATATAAAAAACTGAAATGTGTACCTTGCCCAACGCAAGGTTATAAACACAGATTATATAAAGGTGTGGGACTGTTTTAAAAGCTTTTTGCATATCTTCATTATTTTATGATCATGGCCTTAGTTTTAGCTGTTCAGTGGCCAGAAGAATACGGTTTGTCAGCCTTGCCAAGGCAACCAGTCTGAGGAGGGGCGAGCACACAGTACATGCTTCATCTACGCGCTCCTCCAACCTTCTGCACAGAGAGATCAGTAGGTCACCAGCCCTCTCCGAGTCCCACGTCAGGGGTTTGCCAGCGAATGCACAGCTTTGAGCAATGGGTCCCTCGGTAGCCTGGACCTTTTCAACAGTCCTCTTTGACCCAGTGCTCTCCTCTGCACTTCCCAGTCACTGGTGTGTCTGTCTTAAACTCCTTTCTCAGTTACAGCCCACCAAGGACACAGTTTCATGAGCGCTTCAAGGCTGGCATAGGGCAGGGATGTCACTAACCAGCTCCTGGCTCCTGCTAGCTATGCCGATGCAAGCAGAGGGGACAGGACGAGGAACCACGTCTGCCGAACCGCCACCCAGTTCACTGCCGGGGGGGCCCTGCTGGAAGGGTGTCCCAGCAGGGAGGGAAGCGGCGTGCCCTGCCTCCGAGAGCCCTGCGTCCCGTGGGCAGCCTCTCCTCGCCGGCAGGCTTGTCACCCGCCGACGCCAGCAGCTGCTGCGCGCTGTTGCTGCTCTCTGCTGCACAGTAATTTTGCGAAAAACTGAGTCTCTTACTCCGAGACAGCTGGATCGACCCCTGGAGATGGGGACCTACAGTTAAGGTAAGCAATAATTACACTAAGTACTTAAATTAAGCACCCTGGATCCCACCCAAAGCGGCTCGCCGTCCCCGCTCCTCAGCTTGTCTATCTGTACGCTAGACCACTTGCCAGTTCCTCAGAGGTGCTACAAATAACACCAACGCATTAGGAAGTGCCATAACTCTAAGCACTAGGCCAGCTTTTAAAATTGTATCAATTAGTCCCCTCGGAGAAATTTCACAAAAGGCATTTTCAGTATCTTCTGTTCAACTGCTCTTTGAAATGGGGTCTTCAAAACTAACGTCCCTCTGGAAGAGAGATGCCGAGAGGTACTTGTCCGGTGGAAACACCCTGGAAGGATGAATGGTGACAAGTTACCTACAAAGACTGTGCTATAACAAATACTGAGTTTCTCTCTCAGTGTTCCCCTTTTTCAAGGTTTCTTCTTGCTGTTTTGATTTTGCACTGATCTCTGTCTAAAACCCTTAGAAAATCACTAAACAACAAATCTCATCAAAGAGACATGGAGAATGCATTTCCAATATTTTTAGCTTTTCAGTAGAACTTTATACTCCATACAAAGTAGATTAGACACAATACACAATATGAAGTAGATGAGATGAAAATACTTTGTAATTAAAGATTTGGAGATAAACTGGCAACTGAGGAGGGTGTAATTGATCTCTGGACACTATTCAGTGTGTGATTACTAGTGGGCTATTTTCTCCACTCCTGCTACTTAACGTATCCTGTTTTTCCACTATATTCCTGAGAAAAATAACCAACTTAGGTATAATATTATATCTGAAAATAGATCAGTCCCCACTAGCTATCAACAGCCAGAGGAACTAAGGTATGGCACTCAACAGAAATTTGAGAGTTTAGAAACTTTTCCAGAGTTTTCTAATGGCCATAGCTAAGTAGCACTATTATGTAAAAGCCTGTAAGCTATTATTTTTCTTGCCATGTGAAGAGTGGGTTAGTCTTCAAGGCAAACGATGTCCTAGTTATTAGAAAAATACCAAAGGATATTTGCTGACTGCCTCAGTCTTTCTAACTAGATGCAGTTCTTAGCACTTTGGACAAAAATCAATAGAAGAAAATTTATGTGTAATCTTTTTGTGACCAGCCCTGCTTCAAATTGACAAACAGATTAAGTGTTCAAATCAGATAATTTCTTGAGACTGTGGACTTACTTAGGGGCTTGGAAAGCTTTCACTATAGTTTTCAAAAAATTCTTGTCTTGTCAAATCCTACACTGCTATCTCATTTTCTTCTTGAAGGTTAGGTTGTTTCCTGTTCCTGTCTTTATCTAAGGTATGAACACCTGTATGTACGGCCATTTAAAATGCAAGAGGATTATTCCCATTTGGTTCATTGTTACATGACCAAAAGCCTACAGCATGAGCGATCTTGTAAATACCGACGACTCCCACCAGGAATCAATCCACCATAACTTACACCACAATAACAATACTGAATGATGAAAGGAGACAGAACTGCAACACACAAAAAGCTGCCAGGCAACGAAAAAATACACAAAGGGCAGAAAAAACAGATTCTGTCTTGGGAAATCTGTGGTATTTCCAGCTTTGCAGATCGAATACTGTGGTGGTTCAGTACCTGAGCTGGACCTGAGCTGAATGCATGTGGGTGCAGAAGAACCGGAGATCTGTGTTAGGCATTCACATACATACCAGATGTCTACTGTCTCTGGCAGGGAGGCTTCACTACGTGAGGACACATCAAACTGCTCCCAGGATGGGAAAAGCCTGTGGCTCCAGGTTGCTGCCTGGCAGAGGAACGTGCCTCCAGGGGGGACCATTCTGCCCAGGTGTTCTGCCATGGCCCAGCCCAAGGCAGGAGAGCAGCACGGTGCTACGGCCACTTTGCCACTTTGCCCCTCGGTGGCCTGGGTGTACCTGGCACGGGAGTTCACAGGCTCTGCTTTTATTTCCCAGCCTGGAAAACACTTAAGGATGAAAACCGGTATTAAAACCAAGGTAAATGCTGCTACTAATGCATCTTACTTAGGAATTCTGCTTTTTTACACTACGGATCAGTATTTTAGTCTTAGCTGCTAAACTTCTCTGTATAAAATAAATATGCTACAGTGTGAGTACGGCAGGAAAGACAAGGCCATTGCTAGAGAGAAAAATATGATGTATTTATTCTACTTTTCAACTAACTTGTGAATATTCCAACTAATATTCAACTAATATTCGGGGGTTTGTGCACTGTTTTCAGGAGAAGTTAATCATGAAGTTAGGACTTCTTGGTGTATCCTCTTTCCATGTAAAAAAAGTGCACAGACCTACACTCCTGCCTGGGGTGGGAATCCAGATAATCCAGGAATTCAGTCTCTGATACACTGACACATGACCAAATTCAGCCTTTTGTAAAGCTTAGTTGTCAACAAAGCCTTTGGAAGGAGGTTGCACACAGCCCCTGTTTCAGGTCGTGCCTCTATTGTTTCTCCTATATTACGCCTAAAAAGAAATTTTGCTGTTTATGATATTGATGATGAATTAAACAACATGTTAAAGAAAACAACTTGGCATGCAGAGAGGATGAGAAGATAGTCAGTCTTCTGCTTTGTTATTGAGCAGCTGGCATTCTTTTATCTTACACAGTTATTATTTACTAAGAAAAAAACAATGAGGTCAGCCTGTGGAAAACAGTATGAAGACAGTTCTCCAGTATAGACTCTCCAGCTTAGAAGATGCTGGAAAGAAGATAAACTGGGAAATAATTTGGAAGCTCTTACTTTCTTTAAAGGTGCTTTATATCTTGCAGGCACCACAAAAGAAGAGCCTCCTTCAAGAGATTAGGACACCGAGACAGCTAGGTGAGGAGGTGGTAGGAGAGGGCAACTCCAAGGGAAAAGGTGAAGATGCAATGGGTGTCAGTCACCACGCTTGGCTGCTCTGAGAGGCAGCAGCTCAGCATTTTGCACACAGAATAACTCAGGTTCTTTGCAAAAGGAATATGCTGATACAGACCAAAGTGATGAAAAAATGTGATTTTCACTTCTGACATAAACGTATGAAACTTTATAGACTGAAATGCACAATTCAATCTTGAAACAAAAAACTCAAACCCTCAAAACCAATTGTATGAATGAGAAATCCCACGAAAAACCCTAGAAGCTCACCACTCAGTCTCGTGACAGAATTCAGTCCTACTGCAGTTGTTTCCACGCATCAGGTGAGAGCGAGAAAAAGAAGCTTTAAAGCAACACTGAGAAGTCACAACAGCGTCTTTCATACACTAATTGAGAAGTTACCTTGGAGAGGAATCAGCATTATAACTTTGACTGGAGTAAGTCTGTTAGTCATCTTCCTCGCTGCAGAGCAGGAGGACCTTCACTTGAAGATCCTTCAGACGATCCTTCACTTGAATCTTTTCAGTTCTGTGACTCCCTTCTCCCCCCAAATAGATTATTAAATCCAAGTTACTAGTTGGCAAGACTTTCTGCATCAAGAAATCATTGCCTGAGCACAGATCTCTCCAGTGCCTGAGGAAATGCCTAGAGGCCTCCTCGCTCAAAGGGAGGAAGTTACACATCTGCTGCTCACCCGAGTCAATTATACTGGACACAGGCACACATCATAAATTACTGACCTGGAAGCACAAAAATTTGATCAAAAAAAGGACAATGATCTTTTTTCCTACCAAACATACCATTCCAAAACTTTGAAAGTAGATTGTTCCATCTGAAGTCTTTTCATTTTATTCAGAGAATAATACAATATTCAGCAATGTCAACTTGACAATCACCTCGAACAATGCTGCTTTAAAAATTTTTGCAGATGATTCATAAAGAAAAACAAACCTTTCTTTCTTCCCTGTAATCACAGCCTCATCACAAGACATCCACTTTTTACTTATTACTTCTAATGACAGCCAGTGAAAGAAAGGATTCTGTAGGAGTGGTCTCACCCAAGAGTCTACACATCTTTCATCTCTCCCAGCAGGCATGTTCTCGAAGTGCCAAGCTACTCTATTTAGATTTAGTGGCAGCTGATTTGAACAACTTTGCAGATACACAAAAGACAAAGTGGATTGTCCTCTGGAATTTCTAGGAAGATAGGAACATGTGAACCTTAAGGGCAGCTCCTCACGGTTGCAGGTACCATGTCATGTATTCTCCTCCCACCAGCATACTGTCTCCAACTTAGAAGTATATGGGTCTTTTCCCTCGACTATTCCAACTGTAAAGCATTTCCAGATCTCTACTGATCTTCATCTAAATTCCAACAGCTGATGGTTTTCTAATGGTTTTCAAGGCAAGGATGAGTGGGATCTCCTATGATTTTGTAACTTCAGTACATCTTTGTTTCTTAAAATATTTTTGTTTCCCAGCAGAGACATTTCTGGGTGTTGACATGCTGCATCAACACTACCATAAACAAACAGTTGAATCTCACCTGGAAACGATTTTTCCATCTCTGGAAAAAATAAATGTTGTTTCTTTTCTACAACTTGATGCAGAGAATTTGTGTTCCTTTTCACACAAGGCAAGGCTTCTCTGTTAAGTTTGTGTTCTAAAACAGAGCAGTGAGGAGAACAGAAAAGAAAAGCTGGTATTTGGGTAACTGGACATACAATTTAATTAGAGCAATTACTCTAATTGATTCAACTGAACACAAAACAAACAAAAAAAAATAGATTGAAAAATGTACTAAAGTCACTGGTCACATTTCCCAAGTAAATGGTAATCTGCCCTGTGATCAGTGGATACTGCTTCAGGAATGGGGAGTAGTCCCTACCCGGGACTGAAAAGCGGCCACTCAAGAGATAAGGAAATCAAGTGGCCTAGTTATAAAACAGATCTCGCTGGAGCCAAGCGAGCGTTTAAGGGGAATTTGGGCTGAGTCTACTCTTGCAAAAGTTCCATGTTCCTAAGTTTAGGCAAAGGATGTTTTCAAGGAGGAGATATTTCTTCTCCACAAAATGCTTTTCTAGCAAACACTTTTTTTTTCCTAAGTTCAATCCAGAAGATTTTCTTTTGGACTGCCCAGAGAAACTAGTCAAGTCTTGGTGCTGGAGATATGGGTACAGAGCTAAGCTAATAACATCATCCAAAGTACTGCCTGTATGTTTAGAGGAGCTTTCTTTCACATTAAGTGCGCTGGAGGTAATTACATGTGATATTAAGTGTACTGGAAATAATTATACAACATTATGCATGTAGGCAGATATTACACAATGGTGGTTTGTCTTGAAGTCATATTCTATGTGATGCGCAAATGAATGCTTCTGCATGTGATGCTGCCAGCCTCAGCACAGCTTACATTCCTCCTCCATGCCACAGTCCCCTGCGAAGGAAAAAGACTACAGATAGCCCTGCACTGCCAGAACACATACATCAGAACTGAAGGGGAAAAGGCTTCAGCTGAAGACAGTAAACACCTCGTAAACAGAGCTGACTTGTCACGCTGTTATGCTAAAGATTACGACGTGAGAAAACAGGGTTTACATTTTTATCAGCTTGACTGGTGCAGAAGGAAAATATCTTGGATTTCTGTTACAAACAATGTACTAGCGCTATAGTTGATAAGACTAAGCACACAGGACTGGAAACAGAGCAGATAATGGTACTGAAATAACACAAAAATGAGCTGTGTTTAAACGTGGAGAAAGACAGACAGTGAAAATGTGCTCTTGAATTTCAGGTCAAAGAGTAGCGTTAGTGCTCAGATGCAGAGTACGGGCTGTGGAGTAGCAGCCTGCATTATAATAACGCTGATCTCAGTTTGGAAATTTTGTGTATGTTGCTGGAAATGTTTACAGTCTGTTATACACAGCAGCACCCTCAAAACAGCGGGGGTCTCACATCTAATTCTTTCAAAAATGTCTCTCAGCAACACAGTGCTCTATCAGCCAAGTGAACTGGGAGCACAGATCCTAAATAACTCGGACAGGTTTGCCCGGGTTTGTAAGATGACAATGTTAAATTTGCTCTGATAACGTTTGCTCCAAAACCAGGCTCGACTGCCCCACGGGAAGGAAAGGGGCCAACGCAGATGGCAGAAAAGCCATTAGGCGCTACTTGGCCACACTGAGCACTGCTTGGGCTCCTCAGGTGCTCCAGCTCAAACTTAAAGCTGTGTAAAACCTGAGGCTGGGTGGCAGCGTGGTGGCACCAAGCTGAATCTTGATCTTTTGGTGCAACTGTCCCCAGATATGCAGGCCGGTGCACGAAATCTCTTTGTCCTCTCAGATCTGAAACAACTGGTGAGGGATACACCTCATCAGATTCCTGTCGACAAGCAAGATCTTTTGACCACCTGATTTTCCAAAAACGAAAAAGGTTATGGGATTTTTTTAACTAAAAGAGAAGATTGTTTTCTTCTCCCTCAAACTAACCCAACAGGACTTCTACAGGTGTGCCCAGCAGGTCAAGGGAGGTTCTCCTTCCCCTCTACTCTGCCCTAGTGAGGCCCCATCTGGAGTACTGTGTCCAGTTGTGGTCCCCCCACTTCAAGAAAGATGAGGAGCTACTGGAGAGAGTCCAGTGGGCGTCTACGAGGGTGATGAGGGGACTGGAGCATCTCCCCTACGAGGAGAGGCTGAGGGAGCTGGGCTCGTTCAGCCTGAAGAAGAGAAGGCTGCAAGGGAACCTTATAAATGTTTATAAATATCTCAAGGGTGGGTGTCAGGAGGATGTGGCCAGACTCTTTTCAGTGGTGCCCAGCGACAGCACAAGGGGCAATGGGCACAAACTGAAGCACAGGAAGTTCCATCTGAACATGAGGAAGAACTTCTTCCCTCTGAGGGTGACGGAGCACTGGAACAGG
>Ga0065711_1001287_pt1 | contig 45307 bp, 29 predicted proteins | sample Hoacrofraction12_FD_59098 | JGI IMG/M metagenome (GOLD analysis project Ga0065711, IMG submission 59098) | Hoatzin crop microbial communities from Cojedes, Venezuela - Epithelial fraction 12 v2 (version 2) | ecosystem: Host-associated > Birds > Digestive system > Esophagus > Crop | place... | reverse complement strand
TTTAACATACCATTTACCACCAAATGTTTTTTTGTTTTTTTTTTTTTTGTTTTTTTTTTTAATTTCTAGGTTTTGACCTGGAAAGAGAAGGGAACATTCTTTAATACTGTATGCCTTAAGTAAAACACAAGTGTTTGTTAAGTGCTCTTTTGTTTTTTTTAAATGAAGTAAAAGTGTCTCTTGTTGATTTTTTTGAGTAGTTTTCTTCAGCATATCTTCCCCCTGCCCCGCTGTTACACTTTGATGAGTTTGCAGATGTCTACATGAGTGACATGTTTTGTTTGTCTGTTCTCCACGCCTCAAGAATTTAATCAATATATTGGGAAAATTACCTGATGTATTCAACTGCTTGACCAAACTATTGGATTGTGTTCCTTGAAAACCTCAAAGATTAATTTAATCTTTTCCTTCAGGTTCTCCTCTTGTGATATCCTTGATAGGTGCATTATTGCGAGACTTCCCTAGTCGTTGGGAATACTATCTCAAACAGCTGCAGAATAAGCAGTTTAAACGAATAAGAAAGTCGTCTTCATACGATTATGAAGCCCTTGATGAAGCAATGTCCATAAGTGTTGAGCAACTGAATGACAATTATAAAGACTACTATAAAGACCTCTCTATCCTCCCGAAAGATGTTAAAGTACCTACTAAGGTAGTAACACAGAAATCTCATCATTTTTAGTGAGACACAAACAATAACTTTGAAGAATGCATAAAATTTATAATTGTTGTGTATAACTTACATTGTGTGTAAGTTAATAGTTATTACTAGATTGGGTAAATAGAGTCCATTATTATATCATGACTTACAGTCAGTAGTGAAACTAAAAAATTGTAACTGAATAGATGTATTCATAATGATAGTTTAATGTACATTCTGTATATAGCTCTTTAATTAGATTGTAACTGAGCTCTTCGAAGGCTTAAAATCTGTTATGTGAAATTTGTCTCCTTTAAAAAAAAGGTACCATCACCATAAATGAGGACAAATACACAAAAGCTGGAATAACTTGTATTGTCTGTCCTGTAGTTTGGTATGGAAGAATTGGTAACTTACTGAATTTATTACTGTTTGTTATGTGTCTGTATTTGTTAGCATGTGTTTTGTTGTCAGTTAATTGATAGCCTTTCATGATATTTGTACAAGTCATATTACCCCTTCGTTCTGATTCTTTTCTGTCTTAATATGCTTTTTTAGGTTCTTTGTATTCTTTGGGACATGGAAACTGAAGAAGTTGAAGATATACTACAGGAATTTGTTAACAAATCGCTGTTGTTCTGTGATCGTAATGGGAAGTCATTCCATTATTATTTACATGATCTTCAACTTGACTTTCTTACAGAGAAGAATCGCAACCAGCTTCAGGTAGGGTATTGACTAACTTGCTTATAACTTTGCTTTCCAAAGCTGGGCACAGAAAATGTTCTTTTGTTAAATGATATCCAGAGTAGCTTCATAGAATTGGTCTACAATGCAGTTAAACATAATACTGTCTAATTAAAACCACTTATTTTCAACTTGAAACTGTGATTTCATGATGGTTCCATTTGGAGCTAAGGAAATAAACTGAGAGAAGACTCTATATACGTTATTTCTCTGTCAAAGATGTTTCCATCAGAAAACAGAAAGTTTCTCTGATGATTCTTAAGAAGACCCTACCAGAACAGGAAGTTTCTACTTTAATACAGAGAGGTTCTGTTTACTCCTTTTTTTTGATTTAAGGCAATACTTGCAGGGAGAGAACCTGTAAGTTGGGCCCAATAAATTTGTCAGTTCTGAAGGACAGAGCAGAAAGAGTAGATAGGAAGAAAAGACAAGTTCTTAGACTTGTGTTAGATCTATGTATGTAAGGGTCTTTTTTTGTTGGCTACCCACATGTAATAAGAAGAGTGATCTGATAGCTGTTCTCAACCTAAGAAGGGAGGTTAACAGCTTGCTTTTCTGTCTTTTAACATCCAGAGAATGTTTCTGGACAAGTCTTATGCAATAAAGTAGGTTAAGTGTATGGTTTTGGAAGGTAAGCTTTTCGTATTTCATTTGTTGATGTATTATGGTTGAGGAAATAATAATATTCCTCAATACTATATACAGTATAATATTAATAATAATTATAATTCTGCAGTGCTGAAACCAATCCATACCTTGGTGTAGTATTAACTGAAGGTGTGTTTTGATTCACATTGCAGGAGCTACATAAAAACATAGTGAATCAGTACAAGAAATATTACAAACTTAATACGCCTGTTCCATCTCAAGAAGATTGCATGTACTGGTATAACTTTCTTGCATATCACATGGCTGGTGCCAACATGCAGAAGGTGAGTTCTAGCTAGTGTCCTCTGTTTCTCTTCTTGACCCAACCTTACCCCTGCCTTACCCTCCAGGCTTTTTCCCACTTCATCCTCTCTTCTTCCAGGCTTTTGTGCAGGTAGGTAAACACTCGACGTAGAGTCCTTCAGGGACTCCACTGATAATCACTGCCTGTTATAAAAACTCCTGTATTTCTACCCTTTGTGTCTTGTCTTTTCAACCAGTTCTTGAGAAGATTTCTTGTTTTGTATCGTAATAGCTTGTGTTTTCCTTTTGAAGAGGCTTTAAGAAGAAATCTTCTGTAAATCTTTTTGAAAACCCAGGCTCACTTTATTCCATGATAATACAAATAAATTGATTTCTAAAGATAATTCAGTTAGATTAGCTACTTTTTTTCTACAGAAGTCTTGTAAGTTTTTTCCTCTTATGTCATACTTATTTGCATGTAAAAGTTCATCCTCTGTATTACTAGATTTCAACAGCCATAAAAAAATCTAGCAGGAGTTAGATGGGCAGATCTCTGGTTCCCAGGATTGCCTTGGTGCCTTAAATAAATTGCTGTAATTTTTGCCAACAACTGTTCTTTAGGTACCGAGCTAGTGTGAGATGCAAATCACGCAGCAAGATTAATACTTCAGTAGTTTCATTTGCGTGTTTTAAGAATTCTTGCCTTGAATAGTATTTGGTCCTGGTTGCTAATTGTTTTATTTCACATGTACTCAAACTTTTTCAGTTGAACTTCTTTTGAGATGGTTCATTTGACTCATCATGTAAAATACATGTTATGTACTTAGAGGAACCTTCATAATTAATGTGGACTGCAAATCTAGTTTTTTTTGGATCATACACATTTCATTATCTCAGTCTCTTTAATTTCAATGTATTGGAAAAATTTTTTTATTATTAGCCTTTCTACATTTTGTAGAATTAGCTTCTCAGTGTTCTTTAGCCTGTCTCATTATGACTGTATGCTTCCCAGTGTTTACACTCTTTATATTACTTATTTCTCATTATTTAGACATGATTTCCATTTGTTGGAAGGCTAATAAAGATGGAGAGGTATTCTTTTTCAATATTTAACCATGATAATCTTTTAATCCTTACGGTATTTACTGATTTTAAATTGGAATGTACTTTGGGCCTATACAGTGTTGTCTCTAAGCAGTTTTTCTGATCCCAGCAAATATTTTTTTTAACAAGAAAGGCTTTTTTAAGTGCATTAATAGCAAGAGGAGGTCTAAAGAAGACACTGGACTGATACTTGTTGAAGATGGTCATCTAACTAACAGAGATGAAGCAAATTGAAGGCATTCAATGCTTTTTTTGCCTCGGTGCTTAATAATACTGACAGACCTTGAGCTGCCCAGTCCTTAGAGTCAGAGGACCGCGAGTGTGGGAACAGTAACTTTCCATTTGTGGACACTGAAATTGTAAGGGACTAGCTGTATCAGTTGAATGTTAACAATGGGGCCTGATGGAACTCATCCCAGAGTACTGAAGGGACTAGAAGATGTTATGGTAGGACCCCTCTTGATCATTTACCAAAGGTCTTGGCAGTCTGGGGAGGTCTCTGCTGACTGGAAGCTAGTCAACATTATTCTAATTTACAAGAAGGGTGTGAGGGAAGACCCAGGAAACTACGGACCTGTTAGTCTAACCTCAGTTCCTGGAGAAATTATGGAGAATATTAGACTGGGTACTATTGAAAGGCGTTTAAAGAATAATGTAATCATCAGACACAGTCAACATGGGTTCACAAAGGGAAAGTCCTATTTAACTAATTTTATATCCTTCTATGATAAGGTCACCCACCTAATGGATGAAGGGAAGGTGGTGCATGTAGTTTTTCTGGACTTCAGTAAGGCTTTTGATACTGTCCCTCACAGTAACCTTCTGGACAAGTTGTCCAGCTGTGGGATGAGCGGGTTTACAGTGCGCTGGGTGAAGCATGTGCTGAAGGGCAGAGCTCAAATGGTTGTAGCAAATAGGGCTACATCTTGCTGGTGACTGGTCACCAGTGTGTTCCTCAGGGTTCAATTCTAGGGCCAGTTCTGTTCAATAGATTTATCAGTGATCTGGATGCAGGAGTTGAATGCACCGTTAGCATGTTTGCTGATGATTCATACCAAACCGAGAGATGCTGTCGACTCTCTTGAGGGACAGGAGGCCTGGCAGAGGGATGTGGATAGTTTGGAGCATTGGGCAATGATTAATGTGATTAAATTTAACAAGTCCAATTGCCAGATTCTGCACTTAGGACAGAGTAACGTCAGGCACAAGTATAAATTGGGAGAGGAGTGGCTGGAGAGCAGCCCTGCAGAAGGGGATCTGGGGGTGCTGATCGACAGCAGGCTCTGTATGAGCCAGCAGCATGCCCTGGCAGCCCATAGGGTAAGCTGCATGCTGGGCTGCATCAAACACAGCATAACCAGCTGGTCCAAAGAGGTGATGATCCCGCCATATTCAGCATTGGCGCGGCCTCACCTGGAGTATGGTGTGCAGTTCTGGGCCCCACAATTTAAGAATGCTGTTAAGATACTCAAATGCGTACAGGGGAGGGCAAGGAAAAACAACAGATCAGAGTGATCTTTGCCAGACTGGACTAGAAGCAGCTTTTTCAGAGTAGTATCTTAAACCAGGTCTTGTGTGCTACGAAAGTCAAGATTTACTGTGTACCCCACATCCTTTCTCTGACTAGCTGTATCAAAGAGCAGTTCTTTACATTAAAACAACAAGCTTAGCCTTCTATACCCATAATTTTCATACCTGATCGACTAAGATGCAGGAAATGGGAAATTGCCTAAGTTTTTAACTGGAGACAATTGTATAGAAGCATATTAAATACCTAATGTATTTCCTGTGCTTTTTCTGTTCCCCCCCTTAAGTAGATTATGTTGTGGAACTCATGCTCTGAACTTATATTTGTATTTCTTTTAGGAACTCCGTGACCTTATGTTTTCTCTAGATTGGATTAAAGCTAAAACAGAATTGGTAGGGCCTGCTCACCTGATTCATGAATATGTAGAATATAGTTCAATCCTGGATCAAAAGGTATGATACTAAAAGGTAAATGAGCAGTCTGTTCCAAATACATTTTTTTTTTTACATGTTTAATTGCATATTGTTGGATGTATGCGTATATGGAGGGTATATAGAAAGCTTAAATAAAGGAAACACAAAACCAGTACTTAGTTAAACTTTAACTTGGAGAAGCGAAAAATCAAGAAAACTTAGTCTTCAGTCTTAGTTTTAGTGGCAACTTCAGCGTGTGCCCAAGTAATTGACTGTGGAACTCGATAACTGAGGTGAACAACAGAGTAAATCACTGCTGCCAGTATCCTTTGTTTGAAAATAAAGATAATATGCTTTCCTTAATGGGATAATGAAAGATTTCAGTCTATTGTATGTACTTGCTAATAGAACTAAGTAGAAAAATGGAACTAAGTTCTTCTGTAAGAATATTAGCTGTATAGAAAATTAAAAAAGCAAAGGGCATTTATGAAGTAAATCAACGTTCCATGTTATCAAATATTATCTGCTTTGTACATAGTATAGCACAGTACGTGAGAACTTTCAGGAATTTCTGTCTCTAAATGGGCACCTTCTTGGACGGCAGCCATTTCCTGACATTATACAGCTGGGTCTTTGCCAGCCGGAGACATCAGAGGTGTATCAACAAGCCAAGCTACATGCTCAAAGAGAAACAGGAACATTTTATTTGGAATGGATGTAAGTAGTTGCAGTCCACCTGCTGATATGCTGATCGCTTGAGGGAAGAAAATCATTTAATGTACAACTAAATACAATGTACGTGTAATGTAAGGACCTTTTTAAAAACTGCTGTGTATTTTCTGGGGAAAGAAAGTGAAATAATTTTCAAGAACTTGTGGGAGGACGGGAACTCTGGATATGTAAGGCCATAAATTGGTAATAACTACATAAGAAATAAATAGAGGAATATATTTACTTCTGTACTCAGTGTTTGTTCCTTTTAAATAACTGTACAAAGATGAAAATGGGATGCTTTGAAACATCTCTAATTTTTTTTTTAAGTTTTAGTGAGAGTATTGGGTATGTTACAGTATGCTTTTAGGTTTTCTAGTAGAATGTACAGTTTAAAAAGGAGAGCATTTGTGTTAACTTGAGAGATTTTTGAAAGTAGTGAGATGGGAAATACTAAAAGGCTTTGTAACCTCTACCCAGTCTTGAAATTTCTCTTATTTAAATAATTTTTTGCTGTTTTCATATTTTTGGAAGTTGTTAAAGGAAAAGGTATACATATCTAAATTTTTTTCCAGCATGGTGCAGTAGTCATCTGACCATGTATCTGTCTGTTAGATTCTTCTGTTTGATGTTTCTGTTCTGATATCTGCAGATGCAACTTTTAACTTGGTGATTACAAACCAGAATGACTTTATGTCAGGTAATTATGGTAGTAACCAGGCAGGTTAATCCAGGCATACTTGAATTCAGATCTTCTGTTTGGATATTTTGTTATTTCATTTTGTATAGCTAACACAATTCTAGCAAAAACTCTTGGAAGTTGCACAGTTCAGAAAATTCAATCTCCAGATAGTTCAGGGCTTTCACATTGGATGTGGGAGACACGGAAGAACGTGACTGACATCAAGAGAGCAAGAGACTGATGTTTTTGTCTCGCATTCTAGGGCAGGGTTCTAAAAGTGGTTTGTAGGATATGTAGGTGAATACACCACTTTCTTGACTAGCAATTTTAGCTTTATTAAAATATGGGAAAAAAAAAAAGTTGGCTTAGATGGGTCAGTATTTTGCAATAAAAATTGCTTTCATTCTGAAGCGTAGCTACTTTGTTTGAGATGTTTTACCTGTTATTTAAATGCTAAGCCTGAATATTGAAACTAGTAATGATAAAAACTTGTAGTACATTAATTTTTTTTGAAGAGTCAAAATGAATCAATCTTGTAACAATCTATTCATCACCAAAAATCATTTTGTAACAGTGACAGCTTTCTGTATTAAGATGTGGCTGAACAGAATTAGTAGCAATCATAATCATCCTAAGTTTTTGTTAAAGCGAGGCAAAAGTCATCTAAGGTGTGTTAGATTCTATACTTGATCTCGGACTGAAATGCAGTGATAGTCATAGATTTTATGTAAATATCTAGTGATAAGAATTGCTGTGAAAATGAAGTAAATTTACTAACATTGAAATAAATCTACAAATGTTTTTGAGTAAGCTTGAAAAGGAACTTGCAGGAGAACAAGAATTCCAAGGAAGAGATTTGTATTTGGAAATAATGCTTATCAGATCATAAAAATGTCATTAGAAAGTCTGTCTTGCAGTGCAACAGTTTTGCATGTAAAGAAGCATGTTAATTTCTCATGCACATACTATGTTTCTTGATCTCTAAGCTATAACTATTGGAGGGTGACAAAAACTCTGAGTGAATGTTGGGATTTTTGTTTCCCTTACTACGTCAGCATACAAGCTGAGAGATAAGGTCTAGTGGGTTGGTTGGTTTGTTACAAAGCTTGCTGCCCAAGATGCCTGAAAAAGTGTTACCTTTTGTAGAGGATTTTGAATAATAAAAAGGCAGTAGGAAGTCCCACTCATCTAAAATCAACTGTCTTACCCTGCAGAAATAAAAAATCTTTGAAAAACCTCTACCGCCTGGTTGTTCGTCCACATAGAGATGCAGTTTACCATGCCTGCTTTTCTAAGGATAGACAAAGAATAGCATCATGTGGAGCTGATAAAACACTTCAGGTAAGATACCTATGCATGAGTGAAAAGAGATGCTGTGTACCATTTTGGTAACATTTGTTAACAGTCCTGTCACTTTTCTTTTGCTCTTACCTGGAGATATTAGGTATCTAGAACATACTGGAGACAAATGATTGAAAAGGATGTATTACATAAACATCAAGTTGCATGTTTAGCATAGTAAGCGTTATCTTCCAGTTCAAAAGCCAAACACTGATTTCGGGATTTATACCCTCACCACTGTCATAAATGAACGTGAGATGCCTTTTAATGATACAGAAAAGCTCACAACCTAAGTAATGAGCCCCAGCATATTTAATATTTGCTTGCAAAAATGTTATTTCCAGTCATAGTAGGCCTTCTACAGAACTGGGGAACAGTAAGATGTTTTAGTTACAGCTTTACTATTTCCAAGGGATGGTAACAGACATTATGCTACTTTGGTGCTTAATGAGTAGATGGTCTTATGCAGAAGAAATAAATCTGGGGAGAAAAATGAACCCCTGAAGTTGAGGACAGTATTAGGCTGGAAATGGGCCCAGAGTGCTTACGAAGTGGCTTAGGGGAGACAGAGGGGAAAGTGACTAATACAAATTTGCCAGCAGTCTGCCTGGAGGGGAGCCAGCCAGCTCTCAAGAAAACTAGCAATCAGCCAGCCAGTAACCTGGTAAAGTACCCATATTCCAGACAGCCGAAGGTAAGGGAAAAGAACAACTTTTCTGCAAGCCTTTGGTATTGTTTTGGATGCTTGCTAAGTTGAGTACTAAAGTAATATTAGTGGTGCTTAGTTGCTGTTCATTTGGCTACTTCATGTGGTGTTACTGTGTTTTTATTGATTTATTTTATTTGGTGGCTTCCACAATATTATGATCATGGCATCCACTTAAGGAGATGCCTGGTGGATGTACTCATTTTGTGCTGTGCTGAAGTTACTGTGCTGGGCTTCTGTATTTCATGGCCTCGTTACTGAGACTGCAGATTGCCTATTCTTCTCTTCATTTTTTTACCCCCAAAAGTAGTATCTGTGCATTGCAATTGCATTTAAACTAACCTTTTGTTGGAGAAGTAATAGGAAAATTAGCAATAATCCATTGTTTAACTTTGAATTTATGAATGTTTTTCCTAATAGTGGCATGGAGATAAATCTAAGCTTTGCAGTTTTCCAGGCTACTTCTACTTTTTCTGTAAAATAAAAAAATAATAATTGCTAGATTAAGAACAGACATTATGCAGAATTTACTGTAAATGTAGATTTCCTGTTACTTCAGTATTTATGTTCTTTTTTGAACAAATACCAGCCATTTCATTGTCATTGATATTCCCATTCAATGAAAAATTAAAGGAAAAAAACAGGGACTTCATAGTATCCTGAATGCTGCTGTAAAGAACACCTTGTGATTTGTTTTAATGATTAAGACTACGTAACCTAAGGAGGAAAGGGAGACCTGATTTCCCTCTCCCACCCCCATAAAGCTAAATCCCAAAATTTTGGGAAATTGATAGTATGTGACACATTTCTCCAGCTGTCTTTTTATCGCCTATGACTAGCTCAGGACTGAGACTTGTGTCATCCTGTACAACTTTCCACTACTACTTTGTTCTTGTTTGTTCCCCAGATCATCAATTGCTGCTGAAATTCTTACATTCCACAGAAGGGTATCGTATATACATATGTAAACCTGGAATTGTAGTTTTAAGAATAGTTTAGATTTTGTTAATAGATAGTGTTGTGCAGTTGCTATTAAAAAATACTGAGGAAGGGCATGCATTTAGACTTAAAGATTGAGGGTAGAAAAGTCATTAATGAAGCATGCATTGCATACAGAGTTATTTTTTAAAATAAATTTTCACTGTTCTTCTCCCTAACAATTTCTGTCATCCTTACAAGATTGAAGCCCAAATTAAATATTTTTATAATTATTATGTTAATTTCCCTGAAATTATAAATGCTTTCTAAAGCAAACCAATTTTATGAAGAGCTGGTATAAAGAGAGCTCTTTGAAAGAAAATAAACTTATATTGTGTTTTAAAATTGTATGTGAGTTAGAAGATTTTTCTTGTTTGTTGTTTTAGGTGTTTAAAGCAGAAAGCGGAGAGAGACTCCTGGAGATAAGTGCCCATGATGATGAAATACTTTGTTGCGCTTTCTCTGCAGATGGTGAATTTGTAGCAACTTGTTCAGCTGATAAAAAAGTGAAGGTACTGAAATGGAGAACAAACAGTATTTTTTCAAATTAGTAATTCTAATTTCAGTTTTAACCAACTTGGGTAGAACAGATTCTTAAGACTAAAGTTTTTTTTTTACTGTCTTAAATCTTATGTAGATAATTCACTACTTAACAAACAGACAAACAGAAAAGCTCCACTTGTTACATAATGTAAAAGATGCTTAGTGTTAACATCATACTTACAGAATTACCACTTGTTTTACTTGCATTGTCGGATGATTCTTTTTAAGTAGAACATAATCTGTGAGTCCGAGCCCATTCATTACATGAGATGAATATATCCATAATTCTTGGTTGTGTTTTTTTTGGTTTTTTTTTTTTTTTCTGTTACATGTGAGTTATTTGGAATTTTTAGTTCTGGAGTATTGTAGCAAAACTTTGGTGAAATTCCAGTGTTTATCAGATTCTAATCTGGATTATGACCTTTTCCCTCATAACTTCTTGTTTCTAAATATAAATATATATGTGCTTTCCCTTTATTTTAAAAACACTTCTGAGGTATTATTAAGAATGTTTTAGGGCTTTATCTGTATTTCAACATAGTTTACAGGTTTTTTTAAATGAAGTACCTTAAATATATTTATAAGTCTTTTTCATCCTTCAATTCTGTCTAGATCTGGAATTCAAGAACAGGCCAGTGTAGGTGTGTATATGAAGAACACTCAGAGCAGGTCAATTGCTGCCAGTTCAATAACAGAAGTGGTCAGTATCTTTTAGCCACCTGCTCAAGTGACACTTTCATCAAAGTAAGTGGAAAAGGTTGAGATTATTCTCATACTGCTTATCATAACAGGGTAATTGTTGATGTATAAATATATTTAAACACTATAAATTAAGGGTTTTTTTAGTGAGCCAGGTAGAAGAGAGATGGCAACAGATTAAGAGTACTGACTACAGCTCTGTAATCGGATTTCAACAAGGCAGAACAAAAGGAGTGTTAATGCTCAGCAAAGGAGAATGGGCAAGTCCTCTATTGGTAGGGCATGAAGGTGAGGGCTTTGGTAAGACTTTTGAGAGTGAGATGAGAGTGGGAAAGTAGGGGAGTGAAATACCTGATGAAAAATAACGTAAGAAAAATTAAGACAGAAATTTAGCATTGGAAACATTTAGTAATGTAAAAAAATGGATGCTGAAAGATTGGGGGGGAAAAAAACCATTGTAGATTTTTTGGTTAAATTGATTTGGCATAGTAAAGAAATTAAGGTTGAAGCCAACAAAATAACAGTGATCAAAGCAAGAGGTTTGTCAGGTTAACCAGCTGGCACTGTTCAGGTTGGAAGGCTGTATGCATACACAGAAAGAGCACAAACCAGACAACTGAAGTCTGCATCTGAGGGAAGGGGGAAAACAGAAGAATCAAGTAAGACCTAGACTGTGGCAAATAAGAGTGTAATTTAACAGTACAACCAAAAAAATCATATAGTTAACTGGCACTGAAGATGATGGTCCTACTGCCCTGGCTGTATATTCTTGGCTTTGTTGGTAGTGCATGTGCTGATCTTATTCTGCAGTGGTATGGTTCAAGGAGCCAACTTGGCAAAAACCTCTGCTGGGGTTGGCTTTCTGCTCGGTTAGATCCCAGTAGTGGCTTAATTGCCCAGTTCCTGTGCAAGAGAACTGTTGGGATTAGACAGCAAGGAGTGAGACTGTTAGTAGGGGGCACAAATGTCTCTTCCAGCTGTAGCTAGCAGGATGTGAGGTATTTTAATTGTAATGTGAAGTCTCTTCTGGAGAGTTCTTGCAAGAGCTTGTGTTGTGTAAACCAGAGGTAAAAAACAGTTACAAACTGATGTCACGGTGGAAGGAGGATGCTTTCGTGCTGACCTCCTGGGTGTCTTAGTGGATGCATTTGCTGTCTGAGACTGACACCTTGGAATAGGTAGATTTAGAAGGCACACATTTAAAATGACCGTTTTTATACTGTAAATGTGGTTAAGATTTTAGACAGTGTTTGACACTTTCATGACCAATGAACAACAGAACTGAAGTATGCACAATAATCAGAAGTGCCTGATTTTTTTTTTTCAGAGAACGCCATACAAGTGGGTGTTCTTGTTTTGAGCTCTCACATGAACTTCAAAAGTTTTTTGGGGTTTTTTTATATCTATATAGGCAAAAGGGAAGAAATTTTGAAATAGAGAAAGGAAGGGTGGGCCATAGCTTTGGAAAACAGAGTGTGAGAGGAGTGGGGAGGAGGAGCCCTAATCAAAAAACCATGTGGAATATTCTTTTAACTTTGTTGGTATGGATGTGGCAAAGATGATATTCAGACTGTCTCGAACTAGCATGAGAGATTTTATATTTGTTAATATGTGTAAGCCACATAATTCTGAACTTCAAAGTTGAAAGGGGAAGAGGCAAGAGGAAGCTGCTTCTTCAATTTTAGGAAACTTTCAGTAGCCTTGTGCTGTTCAAGTACATTGTCTGCCTTGTACAGCAAGTTTAACTAGTTCTATCTAATTCTGATGTTAATAGTTTTCATGCATGTTAGCACATGGAGGTAGATTGTGGGGCATAGCATGAAGTCCATGAGCATGTGGGTAAAACTAAGAAAAAAATGTAGAGTTTTGGTTGCCAGCGCATGATGTTGAGAAGAACATGAACAATCTGTCTTTGAATAATTCATGAATATGATCATATTTATGTGTTTATTTCTCATGCAGCTTTGGGATTTGAACAAAAAGTATTGTAGAAATACAATGATGGGTCATGTAAATTCCGTCAATCACTGTAGATTTTCACCAAGTGATGAATATGTTGCTAGCTGCTCAACAGATGGAACAGTAAAGGTACGCAGTGTATTTTTAAATCAACCGTTTGTTTTGAAGATGGATTTTTTTTTTAATAAAATGCGAAGTATGTGTAAGAAAACTTTATGTCTGTATGGTCAGCTTTAATGAATTAAATCCTGAAACAGTTGATTATTGGTTCCATTTTTAATGCAGGATTTTGAAATGACTTGTCCAGTACCAGGGAAAAGAAGTTGGGTGCCTGTAGTTGTAAATAAATCCTAGCTAGCCTAATTTTGAATCCTTTACTTTTCACTGCCTTTTTCTTTTTCCTTTCCCTTCCCCCAATGTACTTTAAGAAAACGTAAGGGGCGGTGTAACTCGTTTAAGAAAAAAAAAGTAATAAATTTTTAGATTAATTGAAAGTGAATTATCAGTAGACCTGTAAGTTAAGAGCAATTTCTATGTGCCATTTTTCATGTATGCACTCAAAGATAATTCAGAGGTTTATGTTTTGTTTTTCCTTGCAATGTTAGTACTCTTTCTATTGCCTTTGCTTGCAACAGAACTGTGCTGTTTCAGAACTGCAGTTCTTAAAATCCTGTTATCTTTCTGTAGAGTTGCTAAATCAGGAAAGAAGGGTTGCTGTAGCTGTTGTCATTCAGAAAGAGAACTGTGGTGGAGCGAACAGAAATAGTAGATTTTTGGCAGGTGCCTCGATGAAATTAAGGTGCAAAGTTAGATATATGCTGGGTTTCTCATACTGAGTGGACTTTTAATAGAGCAGATACTATTTTTGTTTTTTTCTTCTGTGAAGAGACAATGTTGTAGCTGGAATCGTATGAGAGAAAAACCCAGAGTGTGGATTCTGCTACAGTATAATCCTCTTATTTTTATTATTTCTCCTTTGGGATTTTTTTTTTTTCTTTTGGTCTAAGCTGTCTGGGCTTGTGAGTATTCTAATGCTATTTCTTGACTGGGGAAAGTAGCAAAGGTTTTTTTTTTTGTAATCTACCCCGTGCTTCCCTTCTTCCCTAGAAGTAATTGGGAGTTAGCTCTCCCCTGTTGCATTCCGTATCCCCATCAGTAAAAAGAGGTTTTGTGTATTTCCTTTACTTCTTGGTGCAGCTTTGGGAAGTGCGGTCAGCAAATGAACTGAAAAGTATTGAAATAAAAGATTTCTTCAAAAATGCAGATGAGCAATCAGATGATGTGGAGGTTTTAGTAAAATGTTGCTCTTGGTCCAGAAATGGTGACATGATTTTGGTAGTAGCCAAAAATAAGCTTTTGGTAAGTACCTCACTTTTATAATTTTCTTGAGGTCATATAGGATCATAGAATCACAGAATGGTCTGGGTGGAAGGGACCTTAAAGATCATCTAGTTGGAAATTTTGATTAAAGAAAAAATTCCAGGCTGTTAAATTCTTTCAGATATAAGGTGCAGGTTTCAAGTGTATATAAAGTAAAAATATATGGGCAGCAAGCTTGTTGACTGACAGAAATACCTTCTAAATTTGAGAATGTACACTGTTGCATATATAAGCTATTTGTCTACACTGAAGTCACACGAACTGGGTGCTAACTATTGTTATTATGTGTTCACAGCTTTTTGATTTTAAAACGTGTGATTTGTTAACACAAGTCATCGTAAGTCATCACAGTACAATCCAATACTGTGACTTTTGTCCTGGTGATGAGTTAGTAGCAGTTGCTTTGTCTCACTGTTCTGTTGAGGTAAGTGATTTTCTTTGCTATAGTATACCAGGAAAGACTATACGTAATATAAACTGTTATATTTGTCTTCATAGTTTCTTGTATGCAGAGGTAAAACAAATACAGTTATTTTAATGGGCTTTCAATGTGCTTCATTCTTTTTAATCTTCCTTTGCTTCTGAAAGGTAAAATACTAATGGGGAAATAATGTTTAGAAGTTATATGTTCATTTTGGACAACAGAACTCACGTTTATATAAAAAGACTAGGCTACTGAATTTTTTTAAAGTTACTGTTGTCACTCTCAGGAGTATAGGCATTCCTGTTGCTACACTCAGACAGAGCCCCCTCTCCGTTTATACGTTGCTACAGAATGTGGCAACTCACTACAAAGGAATAAAACAGCTAGGATGACTTTGGGACTAGCACAGCTAGAGTAAGCCTGTACAAGTATCAGGTTTGGGATTTTTTTTGTTGTTGTTGTTCAGGTTTTATTTTGTTTTTGAAATCTACATGGTCAGTTGAACTTGTATTTTTTTTTAATACTGTGACTGATTCTTTTCTCTTTTCTCCTCTTCTTTTCTCTTCTTTTTCCTTTTTTAAAGTTACAGCAGTCAAAGAGGCTGCTGATTCAATTTCCCTGACCATTGAAATGTGATAAGCAGGCACAATTCTTGTTACATCTGATTTCAGAAGAAGTAAGAAAATACTAGATGAAATAGTAATTAAGTATGCGACTTATTTTGCACTGTTTTCACTGTAAATGTAGTCTAAATCCATTTGAGCTCTTCTTTCATGTTTTTGTTGCAGTTATGGAATATTAAATCTTTATCAAAAGTAGCATATTGCAGGGGACACATGAGCTGGGTTCACTGTGTGACATTTTCACCAGATGGATCTTTATTTCTGACATCATCTGATGACCAGACAATACGCGTAAGATGACATCTTTCTTTTTTGAAAAATGTGAATTTATATATATATTATTACATTATTCATTTAAGGTATAATTTTTTATAAAATCACATGTAATAGATATAATGTTTATATTATATATGTTATATTTAGTATTTATGTATGTTTATAGCCAATACAAATTTAAGTATTTGTTATAAAATTATTTAGATATGCAGTAAAATGAGATGGCTTTTTTTACTTTTTTTACTGTATATCTAAATTTACTGTATGTCTCTATGATTTTTTTTTTATGTCTGCGGGCTGTTCAAGAGTAATTGTACCTTTGTATTTTGTTTTAGATTTTATCTGAATCAGAAATTGTGAGGTTTTTTGAGGACCCTAGCAGACTTGATATTTACTTTCATTGTTAGATATATTTGCATGTTAATATTTAGGATAAATTTCTACAATTGTAATGCCTCTTTAAAACCTGTGGAAGTAGAACTACAGCTTTTCCATAGTAACCTTTCCTTTTCTCCCAAGCTAAGACTGATTTTCTTGGAATTTTGAAAGAAGTTGAAATGTAGAAATCTGTACCTGGTATTTTTTGTAACTGGATTTTAGCACTGTTCTTTGCATGAGAAAATTGTGAACTTTATAGCTATATTCTAAATACAGGGGAGCCTGCTAGTCGGCCTGAAAAAAATAGTTCTGTTTCATGTGTTGGAATCACTATAGTAATTGCACAACCTTCCCTAGCAAATAAAAATAGCAGAAGCATAATTTTCAATGATTTAAAAAATCAGTGTTACTTGCAAGTTGATAAGACTGGTTTACAGGTAGTCTTACTCAGCAAGTTTTATATCTTGTCCTTTAATAAAACTGATGAAATATTGTTGTTCTTCAACAGATTTGGGAAACAAAGAAGGTGTGCAAGTCTTCTGATGCTGTGCTAAAAAGTAAACTAGATGTCGTATTTCACAATGGTGAAGTAATGATTTTAGCAATTTACGATCAGAAGCATTTACAAGTAAGCTGTATTTCTCAGTATGTTGGTACATTTGAATGTTATCTGCAAGTCTCAGTAGGAAATGGAGGAAGCACTGAAAGAGCTGCTTGTTCATGGCTTACAAGAGTAGAATCTGTAGCAGATGACTCTTAATGTATGATAACTTTTTTATAGCTAGAAATTCTGCTGAGCGTAGTAAGCAAAAAATGAAGTTTGAGGGGAAATTTCTACACTGATGTTGAAACTGAAGCTGGATGCAGAGGAACAAAACTATTTTCTGTTCGTGACTGGGGAGGCTGTGGGTCCTCCAAGTGGCTTAGATGCATACAGCAGTGTGTAATGTGTGCAACACGTGTAGACCAGGTGTTACATAGCACACATACGTAATGCATCAGAACTACTGTGAATAGCTGAAGGAATCATCTCAAATTGGGGGAATGAAAGGTGTGAGCCCAGGTCTGCCTAGAGCCTTAGGAGAGCATGGGGTCTTTTATGTCCTAAAGAAAATATTAATAGTGGATACACTCTTACTACTGTGGACCCCTCCACCAAGTAGTCAGTGCACCAACATCCAAAATATATTTTTCCTTTCCATGATAGCAAATGTATGCGCATTTTTTTTTCATGATTGTCTAATGCATCAAATAATATCAGTGGATAGGATTTTCTCTGAAGTGAAGGCAATACAGTTCATTGAGTTTCTGCTTCTACTTGGTTATAACTGTTTAAAAGCATAAAAAACTTTTATATGTGTTGCAAAATGCTGCTTATGCAAACTGATTGCGTGCTAACCCACAGAATGGGCAATGCCATACCTTTGGCCATGAGCTAGCTATTTCAGGTGCTATTTCAAGCAGCATCTGAATAGGAATGAACCTTTGTATGCACTGTGAAAACAGTGAATTCTTATTGCTGGATGTATGGGTAGGTGAGTGTTGGAGTAGATTGTGCTGCCCTGCGCTGAGGGATGCTGTGCAGATAATTTTTTTGTGTAGGGTCATGTCCTTTCTCCTAATTTGGCCAAAGGCAAACATGTAAGCTATGTAATCCTAGCTAATCAGCATGACCATTGCCTTTATTTCTAATACTAGGAGATGTTTCGCTTTTCCTAGGCTGCTACAAGAATGAGGGCTTTCTTTGCAGAAACTTTTCTTCTTGTTTGCCCTGTACTTTGTGTTTCTCTCTTACTGATTATTTTCTGTCCTCCTTCTTTTGTCTGTCCTGTCAACAAATTAGCCACGTCTTACTTGACCTAAATATCCTGTTAAAAAACCTTAAGTGGAAAGGTGATGATATTTGAATAGTGGGGAATATAGATGAGGAAATTGCTAATATGTCTCCAATGGGACCTTGGCAATAACAAGATTTCAGACTTTGAGCCAACAGAAAGCGGTCAATGTTGAAACTAAAATTTATGTGAATAAATAACATATGAGAGAAGAGAACCTGCATCTGTTGCAGTGAAGAGATGGGAGAAACCACAGCGAATTGAGTTATACTTATTTATGGGTGGGGAGCAGTTTAGGATAATTGCTACTTTTTGATCTTCCTGAATTGTAAAATCTGTAGCAACTACTGTGTAATGATGTAGTCTGGATCTCATTTGAATTAGTAGACATGATCTATTTATTTATGATTAGTATATTTCTGTTCTAACTTTACTTGAACTATTTCCTAGAGAAAGAGGGTGCTTAGATTTTCTGCCCTTAAATACAATATTGTGACATCCTGTAAGAGGAGGAGTCATGAGAGAAGACTCCATTGTAGAAAGAGATTTTTCACCCTTGCACAAGAAAAGAAATGGACTGAAAAGGCAAATTGCAGTTTAGCATGTGTACTGTAATTTAACAGTGTATCTCTGGTATCACATCTCTAAAAGTAGTTTTTCTTGCACCTGTGGTGTTTAACCCTTTAAATCTCTCAGAATTGGCGTCCTAGTCACCTTTTGATGTGCAATATGTTCATTTTTAAACACTTCACACTGGTAGCTTTCTGAGCTTATGCTTTGTAAATCATTGTATTCTAAGGACTTTTTTTTTCCCCACCCTGGGAAATTGATTTGAGGATGATACTGGGCTGAGATTTGATGTATTGTGTGTGCTAATAAGTTTAAAGTTGTGCTTAGAGGATGCACTTAAAGTATTTTGTGCTCCATTTGGCATGAACTGTAAAATCTGTCTGGCAAGTTAAATTTGAGCATGGAGCTTGCTGTATGGCTTTTGAAATTTGGGAGTGGCATGTTGAGTTACTGTTTTCTGTAGTCAGACAAACTTTAAAAAGCCTAATACTGAGATGAGATTCCTTCTGCAAACTTCGTGTCCTGTTCAGAGAGCGTTCTATGAAGACAGTTACACTGACATTCAAAGCAATTGGTTTATGAAAGTAACTGATCCTTGTAATTCAAAGTTTCAAACTGGTACACTGTTCTCTTCAGCATTCTTAGCTCTATATTGTAATTTATTGAAGTTTAAATTTAAAAATATTGTAATAACTTAATTAACTTCCTATCTTGCAGCTTATCAATGGAAATACAGACAGTGTTATTGTGCACACAGCAGCTCAAGAATCCCCCATTTCCTGCTGTTGCTTAAGTGAAGATCTTAAATTTGCAGCTTTTGGACAAGAGAGTGGAACAATAAAGGTATAAAATCCTAAATTTGATTTAAAAAATAGTAGTAACACACCCTTCTTGGTGCTTTTCCTTTTTAAAGAAATATCATTTGAATGACTTTGTAAAATAATATTCTTCCACATAGTACTTTAAAGGTTTTACATTAGTGAGTGGTGCCTAAATGACAATAATTTAAAGGTGATGCTAGTAACGTAGCTCTGAATATCGTTTTACCAAGGACCGAGCTAATACGAATTTTTGATTGTTCCAGTCCATTGATTGAGAATCATATATTTATAATCTTGTGTTATTTAAAAAAGAAATTGCATGTTCTTTTCTTCCTTTTCATCAAGTATGTAAAATAAGTATAATTATTGCATTCTTCCTTGTAAAGGTATTACAGTTGTTGGATGGGAAAGTTCTGAAGTCCCAGGAGGCCTACAGGACACCTGTGCAGCATTGTCGATTTACATCCGATTGCCAGAATTTAGTTTCAAGTGCTCATGATTCAGTTATACAGGTTTGTAAGACATTTAAAAAGATTATGTTGTAGCTTGCTTACAATTTATTTAAAAAGATCTTTTATACTATATTATAGATAATATAAATTCAGGAGATGACTACCGCATTCTGTGTCGCTCCATTTTGCAGCAAGGGACTATAGAAACTGTAGCCTTTATTTATACCTTATATGATAATGAATATTACACATAGGTAACCTGTGCAGCATCCCGCTTCGGTGTTTGTGTCGATCTGAAGCTAGCTGGAGTGCCACAGCTGTGATCAGTCAAGCAGTAGAGACAGCTCACTGGTTTGTTGGCTTTTGGATCCTCCTTTCAGGACTAACGTGGGTAGCTTTTCTCCTGGGTCCTCGACTCCCTCTAGTGGACAGTGCCTCAGTTAAGCCCCCAGGATTGTCATCTGAACACCTCAGCTTTCTGTTCTTTGATGCAAAAAACCTATTAATTTGAAAACTATGAGGTCTTTGTCATTTAAATTAAGTTGATGCTTAATAGCTTCTGTAAAATAAAATGACATTTCTTCAGTTTTCAGTGAATAGTTGAATTAAAAATAGAAGTGTCATTTTGTTATAAAAATGCAAACAAAAATGGCATTTCATTATAAATACATTTTAAAAATACAAAAAAAAGTTAATTTAAGTATGGAAGATATGAGGTTTGCCAGATGACGGAAGTTTTTTTTGTTGCAATAATCAAAGGTTTAAAACACAAAACTTTTAGGGTGCCTAGAAAATTATTGTTTGGCTTTGTCTTTTTAAATTACCAGTGAATTTTAAGCATCAAATTCACTTTGAAAAACAAATTATGTGTGTATTATAGGGAACTCTCCCATCGGTTGACTATTAAATACTGTGGAATCCTCAATCTGCAGCATCTCTACTATGGATATCTTCAATATCTAACCTTTTAATTAGTTGCCATCACCATAAGAACTTTTTATCGTTCCTGTTTACTAAAAAAACAGTCAGTTAGTTCATTCTTCTAAATTTATGGTTGCCATTAAATTTTTTTTAAGAAGTATTCTATCTTTATGATTAGGTATGGAATTGGCAGTTGAATGAACGTGTGTTTCTGAGAGGGCACAAGGAAGCAATCAAGGATTTTAGACTACTGGAAAATTCAGAACTTCTTTCTTGGTCATTTGATGGAACTGTTAAGGTAAATAAAAGTCTATGTATTGACAAATCTCATAAAATACACTTTATTGTGTCTTCTAACATTTGGTATTTCCTGCACTTTGTGTTGTCACACATTTTATTGAATTGATCCTAAAGTGTAAGGTGACTTGTAAGACAGTTTTGCATTTTCTGTTTCTAATAAGATTTATGCTCTTGTTGTATTTTAAGTACAGTAAGTAAGGCAAAATGTTGGCCATATTAGAACCACGTGACTGTATATTGTTGTGTAAGATGCAGGGGTTTTAACCTTTTTACAGTGTTACAAAATAACCTGTTTTTCCTGTGTATTTGGTAGGTTTGGAATGTCACTACTGGAAATACAGAAAAAGATTTTGCTTGCCATGGAGGTGCTGTTCTTTCCTGTGCTGTTTCACCTGATGGTAGTAAATTTTCATCTACTTCTGCTGACAAAACTGCAAAGGTTGGTTACTTTCTGTACAAAGACAAAAATGATGCTTTATTTGTCCTGAAATGTATGCTATATTTTTTGATTATGAGATAACTAGTGATTATTTAACTTACCCTGTTGTATTTCCAATATTAAATTTCCTGTGTCTGTGAACGTGTTTCTGAAGCTGTTAGTCATTAACAGTTGGTCTTGGATATAACTTGAGGCTGTCCTGGTGACTTCTGTGCAGATAAAATGTGTGTTTTGTGCACGAGTTAGTGCAGAACACTGTGTTTCATTCTCTGTATTGATTTGTCAATAGCCTAACATTCTTAATTTGGAAACCTAAGTTAAGAAAAAGTTCGGAAACTTCCAGTGAAAGTGCTGCCCATAGTTTCTAATATTCCTGTTCAGAAGCAAGGTGCAAAAAGAAGTGAACTGTTTAATATTCTGGAGCTGCCCCGTTAGATTTGTAAAGTTTTCCATTAGATTTTTAAAATGCAGCTTTAAATTGATTGATGAATCCTTTTTCTATGAACAGCTTTAAACTTTCTTGTAAAGGAATCGGTTTCATTAAAGGGTATATTCCAAGGAAAAAAAAATACTTGCAGTTGGTTCAGTAATTTGTAACAAATGCATTCTTGTGTGATTCAGATAATAAATGAAAAACAGACTGCCATATAATACATACATAAATGCACACACACACATATATATGCACTAAAAGTCTTACGTAGTTTTGAATACTAATGCCTTTTTAGAAAGAAGTCATAATTGGTTTTGAACTTTTTCATGCTTCTGTAATGTTTTCCATTTAGATATGGAGCTTTGAAAGTTCATCTGTTCTTTGTGAGCTGAAAGGTCATGAAGCCTGTGTGCGGTGCTGTGCTTTCTCTCCTAATAACAAATTATTGGCCACTGGAGATGACAAAGGAGAAATAAGGGTACTGCTTTAACCTTGATGTTTATTTTATAATTCAATTGATAGTCAGTTCACAGACAGAAGAGTTCTCGTAGTTTGTGTTCTGCACATCTAATTCATTAGCATTGTAGTGAACATCGGGGAGTTGAAAATAGCAAAGATAGTCTGCCCCATGAGACAGTAGTTTGTAACCATATTGATAGATTTACGTTCCATGAGTGCTGAGGAACTGATTCACGTGATTTGCTAACAGCTCTACTGTGAATTGCATGTGTGATGAAATCCTCCATATATGATACAGCTGTAGGACGAGAGTTCATTTTTTGTATTATTCTGTCACTTCAGATAGAATGCTTATTTGCAAGTCGGTTTTTTTCTCTAATAGAGAAGAATACATTTTGGCTTTCCTCACTTGAGATTTTTTTTCCCCCATTAAGTTTATTTATATACATAATCTTCTCTCTCTTTTAGATTTGGGACATTTTAACGGGTGCATTACTTCACTTCTGCTCCCCAGTTACTGTAGATGAAGGAGAACCAACACACGGTGGCTGGGTAACAGACCTCTCATTTTCTCCTGACAATAAAATGCTTGTGTCCTCTGGAGGCTATCTTAAGGTAAGCCTTGAAATAATAAAATATTCTAACATGCCTAATTACATGACAATACTCTCATATTTCTAAAGGAAAATGCAGACTGTTTCAAAGAAACAAACCTGAAATGTTTTACTTAACACAAAGCTGCTCCATCTTCATGACTGTCTCGCACTTTTCACTTCTTTTCTTCTCAAATCTGAAAGCCTCCGGAAAAGGTCTCTTGAGAATTCAGACTTGGAGTTTGGTTTTGAGCTCCATATATTCCATTTTTATTAGCTTCATATTTCTATTGGCAACATCCTTCATTAACATCTTTAATGTTAAAAATCCCAGTAATTTTTGTCTGCCTTAATATCCACTCAATTTCAGCAGCAATTGTGTTCTTTATAATGAGCAGAAAAATGCTTTATGACAGGCTTCTATTTTTCTTGGAGATACTGAGTTTTAAATTTTTTCATAAATTAAAATTCAGAAAGAATTGCAAGTGATAATTTTCTGCCTTGAAAGACATTCTATAAATAATTTTTGGAAGAGGGCATGTTGAAACTGAGGAAATCAGTCTTTTTATCAGTCTTTCATTGGTTCAGACATCTACTGGGCATATGCTTTCTGGGAAGGGAAGAGGTGTTCTTTCTTTCTAGCCTGTGAATTGGTTCTTCATAATTATAAATTTCTCATAAGTTCCACCCCTGCCCCCCCCCTCCATGCAATTGCTAATAGCTGTTAGTAGAAACTGTGTGTGTACGTGAAATGACAGATTGTGGAGTTCTCATCTCACAGAGTGCTAGACATTAGTTGATTGTTGGTCAGTGTTCAGCTGTCGAACGTGCTACCAGACTAATTCTTTGAAGTCAGTTAACCATTTAACAAAGACCGTTGAATTTTCTAATTTAGCATTGAAAACATCTTCTGACGTTTGTTTCATATTAAAGAATAAGACATGCATCCTGTTTATAGCTTCCTTCCCGTTTTGTCTTGTGGTTACACAGTATGGTGGTGTGATGCTTCTCAGAGTCCTAAAATGGTATGGGATGTTAGGGACTTCTGGAACTCATTTACTCCAGACCCTTGCTAGAAGCAGTTTGCAGAGTTAAGTGAGGTTGCTTAGGGCCTTGCCCCATCAAGTTTTGTCCCCTACTCCAACAGGGGTGCCTTTGGGCCCGGAGTGGAGAGTCTTCCTTTGTCATTTGTAACCCTCTTTTTAGTAGTTGAAGACAGCGCTCTGTCTTTCTTCTATGACATCTGTTTTGGGTGTCCAGCCCATCTCAGTGACCATGTGCTGGACTTGCTTGGTTTTAATCAGAATGTTATAGCTGTGTAGCTGCAAATCTGTGTTATGCACACAACTAATGTTACATATTTCATGAGATGAGTAAGCTAAAAAGTAGTAATACCTCCTGCTTTTATAGATGGTCAAAGCTGAAGGTAATCTGTTTCGATATTTTGCTACTGCACTCAAACTTTGCAAGAACAGAGGGTAGCCTTCTTACTGGAAGAATCAAGTAACAGCTTTGTGCTGGATTGCGTTTGGTTCAATTTTGCATTGGTCTACAGCTTTTCTGAGAAATGAGAAATTTCAGTCTGCAGTCATGGAGTAAACTGATGATTGAAGGGTTCTCTGTGTCTTTGTTTTTAGTGCTTACTGTATATTCTAAAAACAAAAAATAGAAGATTCTAATCTCACTGAAAAAATGTCTGTCCTGCTAGCATAACTGCAAATGGTTTCAAATGTGTACATGATTGATCCTCTTGTGAGTCCAGCTGTTTTTTAATCCAGCTATAGCTTCAATTATATTGTCTGGAGAGGTGTTTCATGTATTCATTTGGTTATATAAAAATACATAGTCTTTTAAATTTTGGACATGTTACGGTTTACGTCTGTTGATCACATTTTGTATGCTTTCCTGAAATTAAACAGCTTCGGTCTTTTTGAAGTTTCTTCTCATCTGAAAGTCTTATACCTCTAGTAACAGGTCCTAAACATTTTCTACTTAAGATTGCTTGTATTTTTAATTCTAGCTCTTTGGAGAAAAAGTCAAGTGGGCTTGCCATGCTAAGCCTGTTTATAGAATTTATTCTAACCTTCCTTCAGCTAACTGAAAGTGTGTTGTTATTTTTTGTAGTGGTGGAGTGTAACTACGGGAGAATCCTTACAAACCTTCTACACAAACGGAACAAACCTCAAGTCAATATATGTCTCCCCTAATTTCAAAGTGTATGTGACTGTTGATAATCTCGGTATTCTTTATGTGTTACGGAAGTTATGATTAATGTGCTGAATGCTGCAAAGATAATTAATTTTTTTGGAGCTGAAAACAAAATTCTGCTAAATGTTTATCTGACACTCATTAAGCTGTGAATTATATTTCATTGTTGTATTCATCATGTTTTCATGTATATTTCTGTACATTTATGCCTATTTTTTCAAAGGAACTTGCATTTAATTTTGTTTTAGTAAGCATTATTATAATCCTTAATTCTTGATTTGCTTCTTAAGTATGTTGCTTCCAATTTTGTAAGGAAATTATGTGAAGATTTATTCAAATAAGTTAAAATTAACACCAGTGAAGAAATAATAGGAATATAACACTTTGAAATTGTATTTTGTGCTAAGGCTGATGGCTGAATGCCCTCTAGCCATGAACACAACTGTGTAAGATGCAAAAAAAAAATTATCTTACTGTGATTTTCATTTAGTACAGAATAGAAAGAATCAGGGACATCATTCATTTGAAAAATGAAACTAGCTATCTTGGTGCTTGACGTTCAAAGCAGATCAAGTAGCTGTTCAGTTTACAGCAGCAGTGCCTCCCACTCGCGGAAGGAACCTTCATACTTCTAACCTTGCGGAGATAAAGTGCATTGTAACACATACGAGCTATTCTTATTAAAGGGAACATCCTGAGACTTGTTTTCTCAAGGCGAGATCTGAAAGGATATTGCAATTGAAGTGGAAGAGATTGTGCCACATTTCCAGTCAAAGGATGAATAGACCTAACCTGCTAAACTGAGAGTGAAAATAGTTTAAAAGCTATATATTGAAAAATATGAGGAGGTGTGAATTTTAGTTATTTTTTCCTTTTGGAATTAACATTCAGTTTGTACTATGGAGACATTTTATTGTCACAGCTTTGTTTACATGGGATTCTATGCACAGGGATCTCTTGCCTGATAATATGTGATTTTTCTCTTTGACGTTTTGATTTTTTGACTTTTTTGTTTTTTACAATATATTTATAGATTCATTATAAGGTTGAAATTTTGATGTTTTGTACTAATTATACTTGACATATCTTTTGTGAATAATTAGATAATGATTTTTCTCTAGGTACCTAGTAAGCCTTGTTCTAGTAAATTGCCTCTCAACTGCTATGAGCAACTGCACAAGCATTAATATCATGATTTTCATACTTTTGTAGCTGGCACTAGAACACTCCATCTAAGTACTTGATTGTAAAAAGTACGTTAGCAAGTGTCTCAACTGATGCTGAATAATGAAATTCTCACTTTAGTATTTTTTGTGTGCATTTCAGAAGATTTAATATACATTTGTAGTATTTTCCTGTTTTTTGACAATCACTAGTTTTTCCTCTTTTTTAACTTGAAATTCCACCATTTCTAAGGTGCTATTGAATACGGGTTGGTATAATCAAAGTACTACTGGCAGAAATGTAAAGAGAAGAAATTCAATAGAAAAAACATGATGTTTTGTATTCAAAGTATGTACAGCATTCAATAAAGATAATCCAGGCAATATTGGCCAAAGTTGTACATGAATTTGAATTTTTTAGTGGTTTTTTGTTTGGTTGTTTTTTTTACAGGGTGGGAGGGAGGAGGAGTGCTGCCTTTTTTATTATCTTTTATTGTGGTTTTATTTTCAATCTAACATAATGCCGCTTTACAAACTGTACCAAAAATACTTTGACAGGTAAGCAACAGTATTACGTATGGGGATGGAGGAAAAAGTGAACAAAGGGAAACTGAAGTCTTGGAACATGTCCTGCAAGGTCCAGGATGGAGTTGCTTCTCTTGTCTGGTTCATACAGACCTCATCAGTGCCCTGCCTGAGTAGCTGGAGATGAAGGAGCAGGAAGCTCCTCCTGGCCGACGTCCCTTGTTTGCCAAGGCTGGGCTGGCATTTTTGCACAGGGATGCATTGGTCTGAACTTAGAGACCCATCTAGGTAAGAAGATACGGGTGAATGTTTCACGTGAAGAACCAGGGCAAGAAGTTGTCGTCTGTGACAATGCTGATGAAACTCCGATGATAGGAAAAGCTGATCATGGTTCAGTGAAGAAAGTGAACTGTGAATGAACGGCATTCACAATTTCAATTTTGAAGTGAGTAGGAAGCAAGTAACGCAGAACCTTGAAGAAATGTGAGATAAATTGTTCATTCTTGAATTATTCTGCAAGAATGACAACACGGCAGCATTATACTTGTTGCTGGAACTGAGGAGGCTGTGCTTCATGGAGGGTGGTGTTTAGCAGAGTCGGGATGGTTGCGTTCATGTGCACATCTGTGGAGTTGGCTTAAGTCTTTGTAGCTGAGGGGGAAGAAGAGAAATAGCAATGAGAAAATCTGAAGAGCCAAAGAATAGATGTGATTCACAGGAAAACAAAACTTCAATGAAAGATTGTTAAAACAGGGGCCAACGAAGTCAGCAACTTCTTCAATTTAAAATATTTAAGAAGGTTAAGGCAGTTTACTGTAATAAAAAATGAAGTCCTGCTGTGTCATCAGATTTAGCTGTTCTCTCTGATGATAGATATATTTTAAAGGAAACAAAAGAAAGTTTGGCCAGAAGCAGTTTTTATGTAGATTGAACATCAGTGCTTCCACTATCTCTTGTAATGCCACATAAAACTGAATCAGTCTGCACTCAAATCTAACTAACGAGCATTGGCGATTTTATCTAGTTCTTTAACCAAATTTATAATACGCTTTTGTGTAAACAATTTTTAGGTACGCTTCCTATTAAAGATGTCTGTCAGTTTCTGCAGAAGTTTTGAGTCTCTTCACTTCGGCAATTAGACTTACAGCTCCTTCACAAATCTCCTTTTTTCTCTGTCCTTTATTAACAAGGAATTGTACCCAGATGCAATACAGCTGATCAAGAGGACGCTTTGTGTTGCCTTGAATCGTACCAGTCCTTCAACTGCAGTGTTCCCCTTCCCCCCCACCCCTTTACCTTGCACACTCATTTGAAATGGAACTACGCAATTACTGCCTGAGGTTTTTCCATGTAAAGGTTTATAGATGTCTCCTAGTGCTGGAGTATGTGGGTAGAGCTGGAGTTGGTAACCTGTTGCCAGTAGACGAACATCCTCCACCCCAGAATTATTCTGCCTCACCTAAAAAACGGTGCCGTTAAACTCCCTATTGCAGAATGCTGTGCAAATTTTTTTGCCCAATTTTTCATTTAGTGAAGTCTTTGTATGGGACCCAGTTCCCCAGGTTGTATCTAGCTAGTCTGTGTCCTTGTCTCTGCTCTCCTGCATGAGGTGTTTTACAGAAGCTGATGCCTTTGCAGGTTTCGGGCGAAAGCCAGGCTGAGAAAGCAGTCTAACTCGGGTGGTGTCTTCTTGCCCTCCTGCGACAGAGCACTGCAGGGAGGCCACTCTGCCCTGTCTTCAAGAAACCGGTAAATCCAGAATACCAGTAGGTCATTGAGAGTTTCGGTATGTTCTTCCAATTGCTAGTAGAGCGTGAATCCCTTACTGAACTGTTTGGTTGCCCTTCCTCCATCGTAGCAAGCACAGATGCCACGGCAATGCCAAGGAGTGCGAAGTCAGTCTTGTGGCTGATGCTCAGGTGCGTTTGTCCACGTGTTGCTTTCCTCCTCCTCTGCTATGAAGACACAGATTTATCTGGGCTCGTAGATGGTGATGACGACGCCCAAGGGCTCTGTGGACTCAGGATGCCTTATTGCTGCTGTAATTTCAAGAAGAGCAGAAGCCAAATGAACCTTACTGTGTGGAGAACGGGGGGTGTGCCAGCTACTCAGAACTCTTCCAGTGTGGTTTTTGTGCTCAGTTTGACTTTGCCCTTTCGAGCTAGCAATGGGACACAGTCACTGGCTCTGCCAACGTGAACTAAGCTGCTAAGCCGAGAGCAGGCTCGTTTGTGGCCTGAGCTCTGCAGGGGTTGACCGGTATTTTTCAGCACTTCCAAAGCTGCTGTGCAGGGTGCTGCTGTCCACGCCTTTACATGTTGGTGTGAGGCTTTTGTTTGCGGGGGTGTTGGTGAGGAGAGGTGAGTTTGAAGGAGGGGTGTTGGGTTTTCTTGGGTTTTGAGGGTTTTTTTCCAAATTAGCTTGCTGCACACCTTTCTTCTAGGGAGGCTTTTTATGAGAAATCTTCCAACTAGATGTAACAGAGGCCTAAGCTGGGGCTGTTCGAGTGCGTCCTAAAAGACCCACTGAGTATAAGTGAGTAGGATTTTCAGTCTGCACGTGTTATTGACAGCTTCAGCACCTCTTGTATCGTCTCCTACGGTTACACTTGCAGGATGCAGCACAAGTGTGTGATAGCTGGACTAGTTGAACAGTTTAAGTGGCGCGTGTGTGTTTGTTCAGAAGGATGAAAAAGCTGAAGTATCTTACAAGTGTTTCGATCGGCAATTTGTCTCTTGGGGCCTGACTGTTTACAGAACAAATTAGCTTGCTGTGTTTGTTTCCTTTTAACAAACCATATATTGTACGTAGGACAAGTGCTCCGAGAACAGTTAGATTCGGGTCCTTCAGGCTAGAGAGGATTCTTGTTCTGCGCTCAAGAGGGATCATCTGAGTACTGGCTTAGGATGCCACAGTTAGACTCTGGCTTTGTGGTATTATTCATGTCTTCTTGTACTTACTTCTTTCAGTCTATTTGTGTCTCTCTGTGATTTTTTTTTTTTAGCTTTGTCCAGTTGCTCTAATAACATGTGAACTCAGGTGAATTTTGAAAATCATGATGTTTAAAATGACTCAAAAGGAGGCAAAGACAAATTTACCCAATCCAGCTGTGTAAAAGTAAATACAACGATACTTGGGTAAAGCATGTGTTATTTCTAATGCATAAATGCGCACAAAGCATGCTTAATATTTAAAATAACTTCAAAAATGACATTTTAAGTTACTCATTTTTCTAAAGCAATAGGCTCTCTTAATTTTTCTCTACTGATTGTATAGCAAATTTCACTTCTATAGATAACTGGTACTTTCTAGCACATGAGATCAGGGATTTCCTGTAGTTCTAAAAATCACATTATTTGTCTGTAATATTCTCCAAAGATAGTAATAACTGCTCCATACTCCTCTTCCTCACAAGAGTCAATGTTCAGGTTTACGTGTGCTAAGACTTTGTAGCCTGCTGGTTCAAACTCTTACTCCAGTGCTAAGAAATCATAGTCTTGTCATATTTTCAGAGCAAATTTTTCTGGTCCCTGAGAAACAATGACAGGGACATTTCTTTCTGTGCTTCCCAGTTAGAACCACTTAAATTCATCTTTTAATACTATGATCAGTATTGGCTGTTGTTTGTAAGCCCCTTGGGAGCAGTAGTGTAGGAAATAAAGATTCAGGAAACACTGCAAAATAATCTACTTTTGGTTTAACAGCACCACAGTAACATATGAGAGAAATGGCATATTTTCAATGTCAGATTTGGAAATGCTTAGAGTTTTGTCTTCAGCTGTTTTGTGGCATGGTTTGGGGGTTTTTGTTTGTCTGGTGTTTTTGTTTTTATTTTAGAAGAGAATAGATGAATGAAGAGACGTAGGCATAGGCCTGTGGAAATCTGTCTCTAAACACAGATCAAATCTGTCTCTAAACATAGATTTAAATAATCCAGTCTGAAGCTGATAGTCTTGTCTTGATGGTTGTGCGCACTCAGCATCTAGACAGTAATGTAAGATACACTTACGCAAGTTCGTAGCTCCTAAATTTTTCAATGCATTTGCATGATTTCTTACAATGTGCGGTGGCATTTATTTATATTCAGTACAGAATAGCAATTATACATTTTATATTTCTAGCTGTACAAATGAGAGATTGAAGGAAATGTGTGGAAGCGGTCTTACCAGTATGTGTCTTAAACTTCAGAACTGGTAAATGTGAGGAAGAACAGTTTCAAAGAGTTTGAACAGATTAAATATTGGTTAAAATTTACCTCTATTGGAGTATATATTTAATAATAGCATGAAAAAAGGTCACCTGAGTGTGTCAGAATTTTCAAAGCATTTAAAGAAATATTTTAAACATGTTGCAGAAGTTGAACTCTCAGTTTCTCAAAGCCAAACAGGTGTCCTTTTGTCACCTTTAAAAATTATAGAGAAGACAGTAATTTATTTTTCTTTCTACAGTACCAAGGATTCAGCTATTAAACTGCTGTTCTGATTCAGCAGCTGGTTTTTCATAGGCTGGAGCACTGGGTTTTGAGGTAGATCATCTGGGTACACATTCATTCAAAAAGAAGAAAGGTAAGTGGCCAAACTGAATCCGTGGAAGAATAGTTTGTTTTTCACTGCGAGATTGTAGCAGTGGATACCTGCCAGAGACAGGTACAATTTAATTGAACCACACATAACCTGGAATTTTCTTTGTAACATATCTTGAGCATTTAAATTGGGTTAAAATACATTAAGCAGAGTAGATGGCAATAAGCTAGAAGTCTACTAATGTGATTTTTAAATCTCCTTTTTCCAGAAATATCTTTTTTCAAAGGGTTAAACTTTTGGTTATTGTAGACATGGAAAAAATGTCTATTCCTTGAAGTTATGGTCTCTTTTTCCTCTTCAACTTCTACTTGTTGTGGAGCTCTTTACACTTCATGGTTTCTCAAGCTGCTTTACTCCTCATTACATATTGTATTTAGTCATTGATTACTATTGTCAAGATGCTTTTGAATGGGGCGTTCCACTTCCAGGGTTCTAGAATTGGTAACATTAGGGGAAGATTTGCTGGAGCAAAGCTGTACTTCACCATCCTTTCTTTTATCACAAAATGGCTCTGTGGAATGGAGCATTTTCTCAGTGTGTGTTCTGGGTCTCTCCGGGTTGTTCAGCACGCATTAGTGAAAAAAAGAATGATCTTTAGCAAGCAGATAGAAAAGTGTATTATGCATCTTACTGCTTTTTTTGCCAAAATGTGAATCTAGGAAATTAACATCACCTTCACTAAAAATGATCATCCTTCCTATATTTTTTATTTTTAGTTTGCATACAACTTAAATCTCCTACTTTTCACAAATTAAACTACAGTGCCTCCAGCTCATGCAGCTTGTACCTCCGTTTTGCATTACGTATTTTGCTCCTTATTTGAATTCTCTCATGGGTTAGAAGTTATTTTGGAATAATATTATGTGTCTGTCCATGTGTTTGTTTTGTTAAGCAGGAACCTGTTTGGAAAATAAGAATTTGATCACGGTGAATACTTTGAGCAGTTGGCTTCAAATACAAGAGCTCTGAACTTTGATGTATTCTCCTTTCTCACAAAAACAAAGTTTGGATGTCTACACTGAAATTGATAACTATGACAAGTAATGAGGGACTTTGAGCTTGGGTGCCTTCTGTTTTGAACCTTGTGTTTTGTGCAACATTTGAGTTCTAGCAAAGTGGTTTTCCCTGTTGAAATGAAAGCACTGAGATAATTTTTGCTATTTCTAAGGTCACTGTCCATTCATGGCTGGTAAGTTTCCTCAAAGGGAAGAACTGGAAGTTCTTAAACACAGTCAAAACATCAACATGAGAACACCTGAATTAGGTATCGTAACCCAAGGACTTGGCCCAAATGGGAGGGCTGCAAAAATTCTTTCCTGCAGGAGGTAAAGACAAAATTTAAGCGATGGCAGTCAGGGATCAGCAGCACAGGTAATCTGGTAGCAGTGGCATGTGAAAGTTGTAATTAGAACGGTGGTGTTTGTACAGTGACTGACTGAAACAGTATTTTTTTCAAACAGTTCAGCGCTTTTTGCTTTCCATTTGAAACACAAGTTTTGCTCTTGCGGATTCTTGGACTTTGCTTTTTCTTGCTCTATGCCAGTTTTAGAGGCTATTTTGAATAGGATATTCAAATAATTCTGGCATTTTTCCTTGAGAACTGAGTAGAGTTTGAAAACTAGGTACCTTAATCTATCCTTCCCTTTCAGAGCTGTTTTTTCCTGACAGATTCTTGCTATGTTAAACAAGTGAAGCCATATAACAAACATTTCAGTAATCAGGCCAACATAAAGTACTCATAAATTATCACCAGGCTGCTCTAAATCTGTCATAAATTCTTACTGACTTGTTCACAGGAATGTTTATGTAATTGAAAGAAAATATAGAGAGGAAGTTAAGTCTCTTTTTTACAAGTTAAATCAACTACAGTGAGATGAAGAACACCCACGCGCTTGGCTTTGGATCAGCAGAGACATTCTTGAAAAGCAAACCTTTATGAAATCTTTATTATGAAATCAGGTTATGAAATCAAAATCAAGGTGTAAAAGTTAGCAGTTTTCCAGGTGTACTCTTCTTGAGTATTCCTTTCATAACAGGGTGTCACCTCGGTCAGGGAGGTACGGATTTGGAATCTTTCCAGCAAAGCGGTATTTGGCATAGCTGGGCACATAGATGTAATGTAGGATGTGTTAAAGCTGGGAATCATTGAAAGGGGTCCAAGGAGTCACAGTTCCACAGATGTGAAAAAAATCCCAAAACACCCCAAAACCCACTGAATGAGATGCTATCTTACATATGACATCCCCTAAAAAGAGCTGTAGAAGCTGCAGTGAAACACAGATGAATATATTAGGAGATCTTTATGATATTTTAGAGTGTAAAGGACAAACTAATGTATAGGAACTACTGATAGGGGTTTGTACACCAACAAGTTAAATATCAATAATCAAAGTAAAATGGAGGTCATTAAACCTATGCAATTAGCAAATAGCAGCTTATTCCATTGATCACAATGACACAGTTGTGAAATATGATGTTGGAAAGACAGAATATTTGGAATATATTCATCACAGGGATAGGAAGTTTATAATCTTAACAGAACAGGTGGCAAGGATGCATTTGATTATACTAAAGAATTTTGAATCAGCAAGTCCAAACAATAAATAGCCTAATGTCTGAGATTGGTAAGATGAAGCACCAGTGGTCCATAGGCTGGGCAAAAGTGTTGCAGTATGAAGTTTGAGTTGAATTTGTTTTGTTGAATTGGAGAGGAGGCTGAGCAGTGATGTATTTGTGAAGCGTGGGAGAGAGGCAGGACATTTCAGCCTTGCTGACAAAAGAATAACAAGTTCTATTGAATGGAAGAGAAAAACACCTTGTAAAATCATGTAAAGCAAGGAAATTGGTTCTTAATTTCTACTTCTCCATGCAAAACTGAGTGTAAACAAACACCTCTGAAAAACTTTCAGTTTCTACTTAAATGTTCCCAGCCGTTCTGTATGCTTCAGATGTTATGGATGATTATAAAGTGAGGGTCTTTATTCCCTTGCTTTACATGTCTCACCTAAAAACAGGTACAAAAAGGAACTTATGAGATCCTCTGATGAAGTTCCTTGTCTCAGGTCTGCATAGTCTATGCTAGGAGAGTGAATGTAGTGAAATACCAAGATTCAGGGGTTTTGCTGGTTACCTGTGGATCAGGAAGAACTTCATTCTTGTGCTGCATAATTTGGCCTTCAAATCTTTTCACCTTTGAGACTGGCTGCTTTAGGAAGTGCAGCATTGAAGGCAGGTGAGCTGTGCCCTCAGGTGTGACACGTATTCATCTTTCTGTTTTCCTAGTGCGGTTTCCTTGCAGACTGCATCACACAATGACTGGACTTTTGGCTGGGAAACAGGTTTTCCCTAAAGTCAGATTGGCAGGGATATTTTTCCTCATCTTTTTTCTGTAGTACAGGGGGCAGCTGTGTGTATCACCAGCTGAAATTACCTAGGTACTGCTCACCTATGGGCTTTCCTGCCACATCAGGGGCTGGGGATAATAATGGCACCTTAGTAGTCTCTTTAATTATTGTAGTAATCAGTTTAATTTTCTAGGTTCGAGGTACTTGGCCTAGGTAATTCGTGAAGCTTTACAAAAGTATAGCTGAGTGAAATGTAACGGCTGTGACAGAGAAATGGCCACAGTGAATGATCTAACATCTTTTCATATTAACCTCCACTCATGCACAGCATTCCCAGATACTTGGAGGTTTCAGTAGATTCACTCAGTTCCTGTGCAGAATTTTTCACCCAATCCGTCACTGATACCTTCCAGACAGTATATAACTGTGTAAGTATTTACAGGTAACTTAAAAAACCCCAAGCTATTAATGTTCTTTGCAACATAAACTCAAGCAATAAGTAGTGCTAGCCTCAGTTATATACGTTAGGATATTTTTGCTTAGGACATGTCCAAGCCCCTAAATCTGCAGCCTAGCAATTATCATTTTCCACTAATCACAAGCACAAGAATGAAGACTGCACTGCGTCTAATGTAGCTTAAAAATTAGTGCAGGCTGTTTCTTTTTTCCTCATGGTGTCACTATAGGATAAAGTTAATGTTCTTTGGGTACTCTCTGTACTGGAGCGTATTTCCATTTCCTTTGTCTCACTCTGACTTTCTGGGGTTTCTATTATGTGTGTAGAAAAGATGATAAAAAATATACTGCCTTCAAATTTGGACATGTTCTCTCAAGCATTGACCCATCCTTCACATTGTGTGTGAATATTTCCTTTTGATTTTTTAAAAGGATTTGATATTAGAGTAAATCTAGCTTTGGGTAAGGCTTTGGAGAATTTGATCAGGTCTAATGACTTGAAGGTAGGAATTACCATAATTAAAAAAAAATGACAGAAAGGCATGTTTCTTAAAATTAAGCAAGCTTGGGATGTTAAATCTGTGATATATTTTCTGTGTGTGAGGAAGAAGTCTAAGGCCCTCAGTTTCTGTCTAAGCTTCAGTTCTTCTTATGTGGCTATGAAGTGTTTTGAATTCAGCTTTCTGGATTGATAGAAAAAGTAGTTTTCTTTTCCAAGCTCTTGGTGGCAAGAGCAGAGAGAGAGAGATGCTTTTGTTTTGTTTGCATATCTATAGCATTTTTGTCTGTCTAGCTGTTACCACTTCATCCACACACACATTCTTCAAGATACCCAGGTACCTGACTTCTGTAGTGGAAGAGTGAAAGATGTGGCACTAACAAACGCGTATATGTGTTAAGTAGGACTGGAGAGAAATTTACTTGTGGTATTGTACAAGAGCATGAGCCAGGCACGGAGGTGCCGTTTCCTATTCCTGCGTTTGGCGTGTATCCTCCCTGAAAGGCAAGGACCATAGGCCATTTCCCTGATGTCCCTCTTCTGCCTGTTCAGTAGGGCAGCGGTGTTTGGGCTGGTTGTATTCAGGATTGTAGAGAGGGTGAGTGTGGTGGTCTAGTCAGTCGGAAGGAAACCGCCCACCAGTTCTAGAAAATCTACATCCTGGTGTGAACTCTGGCTGCAAGTGAATCTTCTGCTCTTGTTTTGGTTCGCTGAGCTTGTCATCAGCCTCTGTCTAGCTTGGGTTATCAGCTCCCAGGTGTTAAAGTCAGCTAGAGCCAGTGTATTCAAGGGTGGACTCGAGAGCAGTACGCTAGTTTAACAAAGAAGTTTGTTCAGCTAGGAAGTTACAGCACTAAACAGTTACAGAGCATCACACCTGTGTGCTTTCCAGTGAGCTGAAAATCCTGTCAGTATTTCCAGCACTTTAAGCGTCTTTTTTTTCTCCCACTCTCTTCAACTGGTCTTTTTACATGAGATAATGGATATTCCTCTCGGATAAGTGCCCACATCTAGATATAGTCTTTAATCCTTATGCCATGTCTTTCACTTACATGCTTGTCACTGCCACACAGTTCCTCTGTGGAGTCAATTGTTTTTTGGGCTGCTAGTTTGGAGACAGTTGAAGTTACTATTTCTAGACTGTTGTCTTGATGACATCTTAGACATCATCCTCCAGTGAAGTGTGAAGCGGGACAGCTGAACTGCACACATTGAAAGAAATCTAGGGCAAAATTAAATGAGAGTTCTGCACATGGCACAAACTGCCTGTTTTAATCTAGGATGGAAGCTATCATCTGTTTCACAGGTGGTCCTGAAAGTTTATTAGTTGTCTAGCATGCTGCTTCCTTTTCCAAAGGACTGACACAAGGTTCTTCATGAACTGCTAATTCTTTTTCCAGTGGTCACCATTTTATGCCCACACCAGCTTTTGATGCTGAGAAATTGGCTTCAAATTGCAAGGCATGTGTAACATTGTGGTTCTGCAGGAGAAGTGGCCTCTCATAAACTTAGTGGCAGAATACTAGAACCAGATATGCTGAGTGTCTCCTCCTGCCAGCTGTGAGCAGTAGCTCCTCTGGCTTTTTTGTAAACACCGGGCCAGGTTGGAGGGGTCTCCATGTCCTGTCTGAAATACATCATCTGCTTTAGGCAACCCTCCACCCCCACAACACACAATCTCCCTGTTTTTGCCTCAGGAGTTTCTCCAGTCTTTAACCCTTCTCCCAGCAGCAGCTTTTTTTGCCTTGCATACTAGAGACGTCACTACCTAAATAAATCTCAAAATCTTTTGTCACCCTCACTTATCTCACTTTGATTCCAATTTCCTTATCTTTGCATGTCAAATGCAATTTACTTCCATATTATCTCTCTTCTTTTGCCCATCCTCCACCCTCCCACTGTAAGGCAGTTGTTGCAATTAACTCCTGGTTTTGCAACATCCAAATGCTCCAGTTTCTTCACATACTCTCCTTGACCACCTCTGCTTCCCTCTTACCTTGACTAGAGATCAAGAATAGCAATTTTCCCACTTTCTGACTTTTGGAGGTGTCTGGCTTTTTCCTTACCTTCACTTTTAAGACTGACCACTGCCCCCTTACTGCCTACACACGTCCAGCATACTAGGAACTTTAATGGAAAGTCACCTTGACCAAAAAGAACTAAAGATTAAGTGGTAACTGCTTTGGGTTAGTGCAGGTTTGCAGAAGTCTCTTTGGATCTGAAGAAAGGAATGCTGAACCACTGTCCCACGCCCGAGGGGACCCCATGGACTTCTCTTCAAGTGGCTTACGCTAGTATCAGCTCGTGAGGGAAATGTTCCCCTCTAAAATCCCAGTTTTCTGCAAATACAGAAGTGCCTTACGCATCTCCTTCCAGTTTCATTTTCTGTCTGCTGTGGGGGCTCCAATCGTTCACTGACTCACTGCGTCCCAAAACTCTTCTGTTCACACTCATTCCCTGCCCCACCAATCTTTCATCTGTCTTGCTAGCCATCCTCAGTCTCTTTTGCCCCAGTTATCTCTTCCAAACAGGTGTGGCAGCATACTGTGCCACCCTACCTGCTTAACATCTCTTTGACGAACCCAGATCAAATTCTTCCTGCAAGTTTTTCCTTTTTGCCTCATCAGAGTTGTGCTGCAGCTCCTACCTCATCCTTGTAATTTTAGGGGTCGCTCAGCTACGCAAGAACTGCCCCAGTTTTATAGCCTGAAAATCTGCCCACTTTGTACTTTTGGCGCCTGAAGCGAACGTGTTTTAACAGAAACGCCCTGTGTGAATCTCTACAGGGTGCGCTGAAACATGGGAAGTCAGCAGTTCAGTAGTGCACCGAAGGACCAATTAATTAAGGACTTTAAAGTATGAAGTATTTACCATCTGCAAACAAGATGTGCATTCTAAACCAAAACTGTCTCCAAAGCAATGCCTGGGTTTGCGCAGGACAAGATCCAAAGCCCAACGAAACTGGGTAAAGGGGAGGGGAGGATGTTTCACTGATTTCAGTATCCTGTGGATCAGTCCCCTTATGTCCTTTAGCAATGATAAAATGACACACAAAGCATTGAGACTGTACAACTTCATTTTATTTTGTGTGCTTTTATAGGATATAAATAAATGACAAAATTACAAAATTTATAACTGGAAGCCCAAGCATATTTACATAAGTATTTGTTGCAGTGAGGCTACTATTTACTGTTCTCCTATACAATTTTCCTTTTGGTACCATATTTTTAGTATTATTTTTTTACTGTCAGTTGACTACGTACATATCAACAGTGAATAAGCAAAAATATGTACAAGGAACTATTTTGTTCAAGTAAATTGAATACTGTATTAAAAGTATGTCATCACTCAGCGCTATGATTAGGTTTAACTAAACCATATACAATTATCAGGTTTAAACCAAGTTCAATTATCCATTTTTTGGAATTTACCCAGCTGATGATTTTAACTGAAAACCTCAGCTGGGTATGAAATAATAATTAAAAAAACATTAAGACAACCACACAATTTATCAATACCTCTATAATGAACTTCAAAATGATTCACAATTTGACTGGATAGAACAATATACGTTAAAATGTCATTTGTCTCCTATAGTGATATTTTTACTGTTATAATTTCAGTTCTACATAAATATACATCATGGTATTATACAAATACTCCACAGACATTAAAAAAATTAAAACACTTCAAAGAAAATGTAAGTAAATCTTATTTAATCAAATATTAAGCAAATGCTTAACTATTTTGTTCCATGAAAACATTTTTATTACTTTGGAATTTTTTTCTTTTTCTCGCTATTTTTATTTAGAAAATGTTTTGCAGTAGAATTTTATCAACACTCTTCCAAACAAGCTTTCTGTGACAGAAATCTCGATAGCAAAATCCATGGTTTTGACTTTTTTTAGAACCACTGAGACTATTTGTTAAAAATACTAGTAGAATCCATGGCTATAGCAATGTTGAACTGCATAAACTAGGTGTAGTAGAATGACTATTCTGCTTTCATTCCAGACTGATCACATGGAACATCCAGTGCACTGATGCTACAACTCTTACAATTTTCATAATGCTGCAATAGCAGTGGTTCGCTTAACTGTAAAATAAACAACATTTGTCATAATTAATCTGGCTTCCTTCCATAAATATTCATATGTTTTTCTATAGTACTTCTCTTCCATAAAAATATCTAATAAATTTTTTCTGTGCATTATTAATACCTTTTTCTAACCGTCATAAAACTCTGATCCTTTGTTACAATGAAAGAAGTTCCTATTTCAGTAGAGGATCAAAGGACACCAATGATTACATATAAAACCAGTGCACATAGAAATCAGGGTACCTAATTTCTTGCCACTTTAATGAGTTCTTTATTCAACATACTAATTATTAATGAATTCAGTGGTTTCACAAATACTCTATTAATTCTGGTTCTATTTCAATTAAAAACTGCCAAGATTTAAATAAAAAACCAATCAAATCTTCTACTCATAGGCAGCATTAGTGTTAGTTTAGAGACCTTTTGCTTTTTTAAAAAGTAGAATTCTAAAATAAGAAATCAAAGAAAGCACTGTGGCAGAGTCACAAGGGAGAACTGCGTGAAAAATAAGGTTTCTCACTCCTCTTGTGGACTGTAATTTTAAAAGTCTTCATATAGTGTCATTCTTCTGTCAGTGCTGCAGGAAGAAGAACATCACCAGAAATGACCGTCAGCCTTTTTTGTTAGTTGCAAGGCCACTCATACAGTGCAGTCTTCCTCTCTGCTGGATTGAAACGTTGCCATAAAGGAAAGGCTGTGCTGTGACTGCTTGGCGTGCAAGGCACAACAAGGAACAGGGGGGACAGTTTTGTATCAGAAAATTGTAGTTTCATACTTGGTATTAATGCCTCTTTTGGCTTCTTGTCCAGGTTCAACAATCCACGGTAGATTCGCAAGAGTCTTTTGTTCGGATGGATCTATCTGCTTTAAGACAAATGCAAACATACAGACAGGTGACCATCTCTGCGCGCAGCATTTCTAGCAGGTTTTTCTTTAAACGACTAGAACACGGAACAAGTCCTGTATCGAAAAAGCCCACCAGCAGCGAGTGGTCTACACTCCCATGCACCCACGGTCGCCCTCTTTTGCCTGTTTAGATCAGAGCTGCGTCTAACCCCAAACCATAGGGCATTGCAGGCTATTAAAGCTAGACTTGATCCTGAGAAGTCCTTTTGTTACCGAGACAGATGATCGCATCAGGAAATGTTCCTTCTCTAAAATTTTACGGATGAAGATTCTGTAGCAATGGACAACAAAGTGTACAGCCATATGTTTAATTTTTCCCCTTCCTCTCATCCAGTAATTAAATATCGGACAGTATGGTTCTTACTTTACAGCCAGTGAATGTAATACAGTGTGCATTTTTCCCCTTTCCCTCCCAAGTCACCCTGTGCCTGTATTCTCACTTGATGTAAAATAGTTTTCATAATTTTTTTAAAAGCTCTATCATAACAGAATATTTCTCTGTCATCTATGCACTTCAGGAGGGCACTTTAAAGGCAACCAATACGTAGGCTCCAGGGAGCTTGGATTCTTAGCAGTTTGGGATTCCAAAGAAAATTATCAAAAAGGTACACTGAATCCCAGTTTTGGAACAGGAGGGTTTGCTGAGGGTAAAAAAAACCCAAAAAAACAAAGGTAAGAAAGGAAGTTGCTTGGTGTGACACAATCGTCGTAAATTGACTTGGATGTGTAATTTGATTAGGAGGCATATTCAGTGATTGTGTATCAAATGAGTTTGGAGCTGATTTTATTTCTCTATTCCACATCAGCAGAGTCCACGGAACTGCTGAGTTTTAGAGGTGCGCACTGGCTGTGATCCTCAGCACTTCAAAAAGCACAGTACATTGGAATTAGACAGAATCAATTAAAGCTCTGCAATTACTATAAGAGACACATGCACAACACTAGTCAAGAAACACCTTAAACTGGCGGAATCTGAAATCAGCAGTTGTTTGAAGCAGCTGCCCGTGCTGCGGTGGCACGACCCCACCGGCTGATGAGCAGAGGAGGCACAAGGGAGACACGGAGCATTTTGGACTCAACAGGTACATTTATTTATACAGCTTCGACGCACATCAGCTCTTAATGGTATAGCTGAATTTTGTTGTTTGCATGCGCCACGACTTTCTACTTACCACTGACTTCCGAATACTAACACGTGGTTTGGGAATAGGCTTGGAGGGTTTATTTTCAAAGCTTTCTGGGAGGGTTGAAGAATGGCCCCCTTTTCGTGCTTGTAGTGCAAGCTGATAGGCCACCTCAAACGCTTGTCCTAGTGTAAGAATGATTTCGTAAGCTAAATTCTGGAACAGAACAGAAACAGTTAAAACTAGGGTGAGGTTGAATTATTGTCAGATACATGAAGTGGGGTAGTACTGTCTGCAGAAGTGATTTGTAATGGAAAGAATTAAAATCATAGCGGTAATAACTTCCTAAGTCTCTGTAATATTTACATCTGTCACTGCTTTCTCAATTGATTAAAGACAATCCAAATGTAATTTATTGTACTGAAAGTAATTACTTCTAAAAACCTTGAAAACATTGTTTCACTAAACTTGAAAACAGGATTGGGTGAGTGTGCTCTTTTCAGAACAAGCACATGACCCCCCTCGCCTTCCCAGCTCCCCCTGTTCCTGCTGCTCTCTAGATCCCACCCACCTTGCGCTCCTGCACCTCTCTGACATTCCACCTTGCTCTGTTTTGGGCCTCTTCTGCTGCCCCGTCCTCGTCCAGAGCCGGCAGCCCGACGCGCGCCTTCCTCGGGTGTGCGCCTCGGGATGCTCTGGGCTCCCGCCGAACAGCACGGGAAGAGGACGCAGCGCTGGTGCAACGCCTCCGAAAGGACAAAAAGCAGACGCTGAGAGTGCATGCTCTGCTTCACAGATGCAGTGCACCCGTGCACGCATGAAAGTCTGCGATCCGCTTCGGATGCGTGTTTCAAGTGGTGGGGCAGCCTTCTCATGGTTTTATTTTCTAGAAGTAAAAATGTCTGAGCTTAAACTGGCGTGTCAGGATATTCTTGTACGCCTGGGGGGTTAGAGTGTGTGACCAAAGAAGTCAGCCTTTTAAGACTAAGACCACTTTGGTGGTATATATAGCTAGAATACTTTAAGTTCTCATTGCATATGTGGAAGAAAACCTGCTGCAAGGTTTATAATGCATGAATGAGGAACCAGGGGGTTGGTATAAATATTTTTTCAGTACAGTTTTAAATCAACTAAGAAGCAGCTGGGAGTTTCGAATTTGACCTTAATCTAAACTGCAAGTGAATTTCTATGGTAATTTTTTTTCAGGTTTGTGGGTTTGTTTTTTAGGCTCCTACTAGAGCCTATTTCTAGGCTCCTAACTTTCCAATAACTTTTCAACTCCCTGCAGAGCAAACGCAAGCCTGCAGGCTTGCCTCCTTACATCCTACAGCTCCTTAGAATAATTCATAAATACTTGATGTAATTCAGAAGTTACCCTCTCCTTCCTGAACCTCTGCAGCCCATAGTTGGAAGCAATCCTGCATTACTTTGAAACTAAGTGATCCCTTAATATTTCCATGTGTCTGATATAATTTAAAATGAGATATCTCTTTCGTCAAGTCTAACCGTTGAGTCTGCAATAAGCCAAAAAACAATGCAAGACAGTTGGTAGCATGCTGTCTGCCCTTCAATCGTTAAAACACAGTTGAAAAGGTAAGCATTTTATTTCATGTTGTACACTATAGTTTCACTGTAGACATGAAGAAATTCCATTCCTTTGTTATCACACATGGATACTGAGATAGTATAGGCTAAATTCAGCTCTTTAGCTCATTATAAGAGCTTCTTACAAAGGTGCCAGCTCCGGTCTCTGTTAGGTCAGACAGAAAATAATTATACTCCTCCACTGGGATGTGCTCTCGGCTGTTACGACTGCAGTCACAACAGCAAGCTAGCCAAAGTTTCATAGCTTTCCCAAATAAAAATGTCTGCCTGATTTGATAGCAGTAGTCTCCAAACTGTCTCCCCTTTAACTTCAGGAAACTGGCCAGGACCAAGAAACACTGAGCATACAGTTTGCCAGTGGAGTAATAAATGAAAGACTAAAGAGACTATTATAAAGTGCCCTGCCTTCTGGCAGAACACTGGCTATGGAATTAAGACCAACAGAGTATAATTGCTAAAAATGTATGGAATAATATTATTTGAAATGGAGTGTGCCTATCAGTAGGACAAGAACATTATTCTAAAAGCTTAATCAGCTGTCGTGACAGTAAGACAGTGTACTATATCATCACGAGATTGTCTACAGTGGATATTATTATTGCTAAGGAATACATCAGCAGGACAGGGTGTAGTAATGGTTTGGAGAAAAAGCAGACTGGAATACTAGTGGGACTGAGCAAATGTGCCATCCAGTGTGGCATACAAAAAGGTGACTGAGAGACAGGCCTGAAAAGCTCTGAGATAAGAGTGGAGACAAGCAGTGAGTTTGCCATGCAGAGACATAAATCTAGTCTGGGTTCTGTATCTCGTCAGAAGCCTCTATGATTTGTTTTCTTTTGTAGTCTGTAAAATAAAAAAATAAGCACGCTTGGAGCCTGAAAGCCATTGGAAATATGTAACTGTTTCTATGGTTAACAAATGTTTGAAATGCAGCAAATAAACCAGAACATTCACTGTTCTGTTCAATACTTGAAATGCAAACTGAACCGTAACTTGTAGATGCATTTCATACATTGTGTACTGCGGTAGAGCCTGGACAAAGAGAAGTCTGCAAATGGAGGCAAGGAGGGCATTAAAACTGTACCTTGTAAAGGAATCGGCAAAATTATATTTGGAAAAAGACAGAAGTAAATAAATTTGGTTTGATGAATTTCTCACCTGTAGTACTGGGAGAGGAATAAGAGGATTAGAGATGGTACGGATTCTTGCAGGGGCTATACCAGAGAGGTAAGAGCAGGGTTCCCTTGGGGATGGGGACAGAAAACCAAACCACAAAATCCATCGTGGAAATTGTTCTGTTGGAGTGAGGAGACCATTTGATTCTTTTACATGCGACACAGAAGGAAGGAAACACGTCTGCCTCCCTGAAAGACGCTTAGCACAGAAGTTGTTGACCCCCTGGTCGCTGCAGAAGGCACTGACCCTTACAGCACTGCACCAAGCTCCTTGGAAAGGAGGCAAAACTTGTAGGACCACGGTGCTCCTGAAGCTGCTACAATCCCAATCCTGGCTCGGCACAGTAGAAAAGGAAAGTGAGTAAGCTAATACCTCTAAGCAACAGTTTCTGGGAGATGAGAAATTGAGGTGAATTGCCTTGTTCACCACATAATGTTACAATTCAATGCCCCAGTGCGAGTCAGGATTCTTCAGCCACTTTAATTCAGCCAGCTTATTACAATGGTTAATTGTTCTGTTATATTTTAACTGACTTTTATTACTGTGCAAGTTGCAGCAGGTAATGCTTCTTCATTGTGTTTTCATACTTCTATAAACCTATGTTGAGGCTTCAGGAATATTTTAAGAAAGAGAGTAAGATTTCTGTCTTCTGAGCTATAAAACCTTAAAATGTCACGCAAAGGAATTTTGCCTTTTTGGGAGAGCGCTTGATATAATGAAGATTTTATGGGTTTTTCTTTTAGGTGATGATTCCCCCCCCCCCCCTTTTTTTT